>Ga0163144_10023436_pt1 | contig 12175 bp, 10 predicted proteins | sample OliLak19BULKMAT1_FD_123175 | JGI IMG/M metagenome (GOLD analysis project Ga0163144, IMG submission 123175) | Freshwater microbial mat bacterial communities from Lake Vanda, McMurdo Dry Valleys, Antarctica - Oligotrophic Lake LV.19.BULKMAT1 | ecosystem: Environmental > Aquatic > Freshwater >...
ACCCAGTAGCGGGACGCGCTGTCTGAAGCAACTCGATTGGCCAATAGTTTTTCTGTGTCGCTCTTGGGGTCGTCACCCACGACGCGCGTGGCGGCATCGGCAATGTCGAACACTTGGCTGACAGGGAACCGCTGAGCGTCGTGACCGAGAGTGAACGGGGCATCCTTGCCAGCTCGTTCAAAGACTTCACCTTCGGGAATCAAACCCAAATCACAGATGCTAGTCATCCACGATTTCAGTTCACCACGAAATCGCGCGAGCGAGTCGGCTTGGTCGACATCGCTGGCAAGATTTTTAATTTGGAACGGATCGCTGGTCAAATCATAAAGTTCTTCGGGGGCCTTCGTTTTCCAGAACGACGACTGAGCTTCGTTCAATTTGCCTTCATCGAACAATCGTTTCCAAACCTGAGTCGTAGGTGTTTCGAACATGTAGGCCAGATAAGCGCCTTGAGGTCGATGCGGATAAAAGTTGCGGATGTATAGAAAGCGATCATCGCGGATGGCTCGCGACATATCGATCCGTTCGTCCATGCGATCGCGGAAGGCGTAGATGTAGCGTGGATTCTCGCTGGTGAATTTGCCGAGGAAGGCGTGGCCTTGCAGATAAGTCGCTGGACGTTCGCCCACCAAACTTAGCACCGTGGGCACCAGGTCAACGAAGCTAACCAGCCGCTCGTTCTTCGAATTGGCTTTGTACTGATCACCAGCAGCGTCGCGGAATCGTTCGGGCACATGCACAATCATCGGAACTCGCAAACCGCTTTGGTACAACCAACGCTTACCGCGCGGCATGCCGCTACCATGATCGCCATAGTAAAAAACGATCGTGCTTTCGTCCAAGCCATCTTGCTTTAATTGTTCGAGAACCTGCCCGACCTGCAAATCCATCTCAGTGATCTTGTCGTAGTACTGAGCCCAATCTTGGCGAACTTCGGGCGTGTCGGGATGATACGGCGGCACCGGAACTTTGGCTGGATCGTGTGAGGCGGTGTGAGGTCGTTTGCGAATTTGGCTTTCGTGAGTCGTCGTGAAATTGAAGACCGCAAAGAACGGCTGGCCGGCTTTGCGTTTCCGCCAGTGCGCTTTATTGCTGGAGTCATCCCAAACATCTTTTTTGGTCTTCAGGTTGTAGTCTTCCTTCACGTTGTTCGAGCAGTAGTAGCCCAAATCGCGGAAGATTTGTGGATACAGTTTCAGCCCTGGCGGCAAATCAACTTGGCTGCGCATGTGCTGCGCCGAGAGACTGGTCGGGAACATGCCGGTGACGATCGTCGTCCGAGCCGGGGCGCAGACGGGCGCGTTGGACCAGCAATTCGTGTACATCATTCCTTTCGCGGCCAGTTGATCGATGTTGGGCGTGTTCGCGAACTCGTCGCCATAGCATCCCAACTGCGGCCCGTTGTCTTCGGAAGTGATCCACAAAATGTTCGGCAGCGCGACCGCTGGTGCCAGCGCGCTCGGAGTTAGGCTATTGGGATTCAGAGCATTCTGGGCTTGCACATTCTGGCTGGCCGAACAGCAGACGATTGCCAACGACAAGCTGAAGAGGACTGACAACGAGCGCATGATGATTGCCTTTGGTGATTGGCGGCGAAAGAGGATGCTGGCAAGAGAAATCCAACTCATCAAATCATATCAGTTGCCAGCCGGCTTTCGACAGCAAACCGAGCCGAGTGTGATCGTCAATGAAGTTGCCGAGGTTAAAATAGCGAACCTTTTCGTGCGAGCTGATCTATGACTGAACCTCAAAACAAGCCTGCGAATTGCATGGAAAAGTTTCGTCCAGTTCTCTTGACCTTGGCTAAAACCATGATTTCGCCGACTCTTAGAGGCAACCTCGAAGCGTCCGACTTGGTCCAACTGACCCTTTTGGAAGCTCATCGGAATATTGATCAACGGGTGGTAGCTGGCGTAGGTCCCATTTTTCGCTTGGCTCCACAAAGCGCTTCAACACAATGTTCTTATGGCTTTTGCAAGAGATCAATTCAAGTTTCGCGGGGCATCCGTTGGTACATCGAGGTGTCGTACTCGGAGTATTGGTTTTGATGGAGAGAAAGCCACTAGGCATAACGTGCTATCAGGTCGAAACGCGTTTTAGTTCAGCGAACTCGCGTTGAGCTTCGTCTGCGTCCATGTAACGCACTTCGATGCGATGTTCAGCCGGTCCTGCGGCGGCGGTGTCGACGGCCAGCGTGGCCATTTTCCAGCGACGATCGAAAGGCGATTGACTGAGCCGCAACGTTTGAATCTTGTCGGTGAACGCGCAACTAACTTTGCGAGTTATCAGGCCGCTGCGAAAGAGCACAAGAGAATCGGATCGCGCGTAACGCATCGCTTTGGCAGTTCGCCACGCGGCCCACAACAGCGTTGGCAAGAGAACGAGTCCGATTGCCGCTCCCCACGGACGCCACACGAAACCCGCGACCAACGTCAACAAAACCGTTGCTACGATTGCAAAACGACGAATTCGTGTCGCCGCCAGCGGCGAGAGCGGGCGCCAATCAAACTGCGACTCAGTCCACTGGATATCAGGCCGCAACTGCTCGACCAGACCTGCAACTTGGCTTTCCCATAGAACTGGCACAAACCAGCGGCGGGCCACCGATTGACTCGCGTTCTCATTCTCGTTCCCGCCCCCGCCGGCCGTTTCGATTCGGATGGAAGCTAACCCAAGTTTGCGGCCCAACCACGAGCGATGGATGCTGATGAACTGGATGCGTGATCTTGGAACCGTGGCTGAAACTTTAGTGAACAGTCCGCAACCGATTCGCAGGTCGTTGCCAATCAGTTTCAATTCGTATCCGTAAAAGCGAATTACAAACCAAGCGATGGAAAACAGTTTTAATAACGTGAACGCGACGATGAGTCCGACTAGCAGCGTGAGCACGAAGTAAAACGAAGGTATGCCGGTCGGTATCATCTCATAAATGTCGTCGCTTCTGATGCGAAATCGGTTTCGAACGGGGCTGGCAAAGTTGGCAACTCCCGGAAGGTTACGCGATTCATACAGCACACCGAGAGCGATCGGGACTAGAAGCAGACCGCGATTGCTGGTGAGTCCTGCGAGCGCCAGGTGTTTGAGCGAAAGGGAGAGCAGCACAAGTTCCGTTCGTTCAAGCTGCAATGGCATGGCCGCCGGTGATTGGCTCAAGACGGATTCGCTTCCGCCGTCAACTACGTTAGCGACCGCAGACGGCGCGACCAACGGCAGTATCGAGCTGACTTGAGTCTGCTCAAACACGCTCGCTCGCAGCCGCTCGACATCGACCAGCGAAAGCACTTGCAGAATCGCTTCTGGTTCCTTCCCAGATGCTGTTTCGATTCGCACCTCAGCCACGCGAAACAAACGATGCAAAACGTTCTGAACCAGATCAATGTTTTGGATTCGGTTAACGGGAACCGTCCGATTGCTGCGGAAAAGGACTCCTTCGCGGACTTGGAGTTCGCCATCTGCCAAGCGGAATTGCAAAGTGAAATAGCGAATGAGTGCTAAGGCGAAAACAATGGCAAATACAACGATCCCAATTCCGACTAAGACAAAATTCCCTTGCTGTGCACTGTAGAGACCAACCACTAGGGGAATAATCCATTGGCGCAGTTTGGCAACGATCACGAACAGCAACGAGATCGGTCGAACACGCTGCCATGGAACCTCGGGGAATGTCACCGCGGAATCAGACTCCATCGATTTCACCGCGATTTTCGATGAGTGCATCGCGCAGCCGTTGGGCGACTTCGAAACTGAGCCCATTCAAGGCAACGGCCGAATTCTCGGTGCCAGCGGTATGAACCGTCAGCTTTGCTAATCCGAAACGCCGCAGCAGTGGTCCTTGATTGACATCAGTGTGTTGCACGCGCGCGAGCGGCACGCTGATTTGATTCCGCCACCAAATACCATGTCGAATCTCAAGCCCGCTGTTGGTCAGGCACCAGCCCGCGTGCTGATGTTGTTTTTTAGGCAGCACGTGCGTCAACCAACTCAGACCGGCCCCTAGCACGAGATAAGCGCTCACACTGCAGGCGGTGACCCAGTTGAAGAACCCATAATTGAACGCAACGACAGCAAGCGGAATTAATCCTGCACCGAGCAACACGCCGCTAAAGATCCAGCCGCCAATTCGCTCCACGGTCACGAATGCTGGATCGAGCGACTGCAGTCGAAGTGGTTCCGAGTTGTCCTGCCCGCCGAGAGGCGTATCGGGTTCGGGTTCGGGCGATTGAAGTTCGCTGAGCAAGGGTTCCGTTGCAGGGCGCGCGAACCGCTCCGGTGTAGCAGGTTTTGCCAACCGCTCGGCTACTACTGGCTCAGCATTGATATACTCTACGACTACAGGCTCGGCTCTGGGCAGCGGTTGTGCTGGGTTGGATGAATTCGGATCGGTCATCTCAGTTGTGATCCCCTGCACTGAATGGCCTGAGGGCGAGTGCGCTGGTGCGCGCTCGCCGCCAAGTTCCATAGAAATCGAACTTTACTTGAGTTCACCGCAGTCAGTGATCTTGATGACGGAGCGAGTGCGACCGCTGTCGCTCCCTTCGCCTTCAATCTTCTTGACAATGTCCATTCCTTCGAGCACGCGGCCGAAGACGACGTGTTTACCGTTCAGCCAAGCGGTTGGAACGGTGGTGATGAAGAACTGTGAACCGTTGGTGTTCGGGCCCGCGTTCGCCATGCTCAACAGGCCTGGCACATCGTGGATGAACTTGAACGATTCGTCCTTGAACTTGTCGCCGTAAATGCTTTCACCGCCGGTACCGTTGCCGCGAGTGAAGTCACCACCTTGCAACATGAAGTTGGGGATAACACGATGGAACGAGCTATCCTTGAAATGCAGCGGCTTGCCACTCTTGCCTTCACCTTTTTCACCGGTGCAGAGGCACCGGAAATTTTCGGCCGTCTTTGGAACATCTTCACCGAACAAGCCAAACACGATGCGGCCCGCTGGTTCGTTACCGATGCTAACGTCGAAATAAACTTTGGTCGAAACTTTTGCCTTTGCAGGCTGTTCTTGAGCGCTCGTAACACCAGCCATCAACAGTAATCCTGTAACCAAGAGGAAACGTAACATACTTTTACTCCAATTCCAAATACCATACGCCGACGCCCACCGTCCAACTGGTGGTCATAAAAGAGGTTCGACGAATGCTCTATTGTAACGCTCCCCCCCAAACTACGCGACGCCACAGCGGCCTGCCAAAAAACTCTGCCGAATGAAGGCCCTCGCGCGTTTCGGTGATGATTTCGAATCAGTTTGAGTTAAATTACTCAGGCTCTGTCGAATGCTTCATTGGGCGCTCGACTAAGTAAAACAGAGGTCAATCGGTGCCCTGTACGGGCATCGATAAGCTTTACCAACTCCGCTGCGGAGCTCTCAAATCGCATTAGCAACCTGACTGGAGACTTACAAAGTGACTCACCTACAAAGTGAATTACCTACAAAGTGAATTAGCAACGAAGTAGACTACTTATTTCATGTCCTGTGTGTTCGTCGATGCACGAACAGTTTCTTTTCAGCTCTTTAGGAGGCTTCTCATGAAAAACCGTTTCTCGATCCTCGCTTGGCTACTCGCAATCACTTGTTCGCTCATGTGTCCCGCTTTAGCGCAAGAGTTGGCCAAGCCTGGCGCTGAGCATGCGTTCCTGGCTGAGTTGGTCGGCGAATGGACAGTAAAGTTCGAAACACCGGGCGGCGAGTGGACTGGAAAGAACGTTTACAAGATGGCTCACGGCGGCTTGTGGCTGACGTCCGAGCTGGATTGCAAAACACCTGAAGGACCATTCACTGGACAGGGCTTGGATACCTATAATCCAGCCAAAAAGAAATACGTCGGTATTTGGGTCGATTCGATGTCTACCATGCCGATCGTTCTCGAAGGTGAACGGAGCGCGGATGGAAAAACACTGACGATGACCGGCAAAGGTCCAGGCATGGACGGCAATCCAGCGGACTTCAAAACGGTTACCGAGTACAACAGCAAAGACAAGCACACTTTTAAGATGTGGATGGGGCAGACGACCGGCGAACCCATGATGAAGGCTGTGTACGAACGCAAGAAGTAATCGGGACTCTGAATCTAACATCAGCCGCGCGTTAGCTTCCTTTTAGCAGCTAACCTATTGGGAAACTAAACCATCCAAGAAACGATTTGCAGTACTGCATAGATGATCAGCATGAAGCTGGTGATCCAAATTGCAGTCCGCTGCGTTTGCTGAAGAATGAGACTTGGTTTCTCATGTCGCGTCGCGCCCATGACAAACGACACCGCCACTAGCAACGGCAAATAGAGCAATAGGTACTCGATCGACATACTGATTGACATGTTCAAGCTCACTTTCGCGAAGCCGCAGTACCTAGCACTGGATCACTAGGACTGGGGAGCAGCGGTTGTTGTTTCGGTGGCGGCGGGAGTTTTCCCTTTTTTCTTGGGCGGTTTAGCGATCGGCGGTGGAAGCGGTCCAGCGAACGCGTCGAAGATAACCAAGATGTTGAGCAGCCCGGCAATCATGGTGTAAAGCGTTCCCATGTCGAATCCTGACGCGGTTTCATAATTCCAAGTGTCCAGATCGCGGCTAGATCTTGGTCCCGACATGAATCCGGGGCTGTCCGCGCGTCTCAGGCCAGCATCTTTGCCGCGCCAACCTTGAATTGCGGCGGGCAGCACCGGCAGACCCACTCCAGCCTGGAGCACGAATTGCCATCGCTTTTCGGTTCCATCCCACGAAGCATAAACGCATTTCATGTCGGCGACGAACAAACCAATCGCAAAGCTCGTGAGAATGCAGACACAGAACACAGCCGACTTGAGGTATCGACGTTGATAGTAGTGTCCGGCTCCTGGGATCATCCATGCTAGGAAGGCGGCGACGTAGCGATTTCGCAAGTTGAGCGGTTCGCCGTCGGCCATGACTATATCGCCTAAGCCGCTGTTAGCTGACTGATTCATGTGCTTTTCGCTCGTCGATGTGCTTTTGCATGCTAGTTTCGTACTTTTCGAACTCGACGTAGATTGTAACCCCTTTGGCAAAGCAGGCTAGATCAGCTTATTCGTTGTCGATGCGGCAAGATTGGTTTGCCTAAGTGAAAGGCAAGTTCTAGTGGTCATGATCTTGGTCGTGGGAGTGGTCATGAGAGTGATCGTGGGAGTGGTCATGAGAGTGATCGTGGGAGTGATCGGCGCTGGAGGCGTGGAGACGAGCAAAGTGTTGCTCGGCACTGTCGCGGGCGATCTGGAAGGCGGACTCGAGACTGATGTTATGAGCGAGGGCGAGCATGCGGCAGTCGTCGTACTCGGGAGCGATGCGAACGTCGCCGTTGGGTTGATGAGCTAATTTGACGCGGACGTCGCCGAGCGAAGTTGAAACGCGGTAGATGTCGCGAACCAGTTTGCGACGGGCACTGTGTTGACGGCGAATACCGAGTGAGCCGGTGTTTTGGAACATGCAGTCTTCCATTTTGCTGCGCAACTCGGGGCGGCAGATCACGGACAGCAGCGTACCGGGGCGGTTCTTTTTCATGCCAATAGCAGTTGTGAAAACATCGAGAGCGCCGGTTTTCCAAATCTGCTCGATTGCAAAACCAAGCTGCTCGCCAGTGATGTCATCGATATTGGTCTCGAGCACTACCACTTCATCGCTTTCCGACAATGAAGCGGAGCCGATCAAAACGCGCAGCAGGTTCGCTTGTTCCTTGAGATCTTTGTGTCCGGCTCCGTAACCAATTCGCTCGATCTGCATGTCGGGTAGTGACCCGAAACCATCGACGAGTGTAGCGAGCACTGTGGCGCCAGTCGGAGTTGTCAGTTCCGCTTCCACTTGCGAATTGCGAATCGGCACACCTTTCAACAATTCAGCCGTCGCGGGTGCGGGAATCGAGACGACACCATGAGCGATACGAACTGTGCCGCAGCCGGTCGGCGTCGCGCTTGCAAAAAGTCGCTCGATGTCTAACTGAGCGATCGCGACAGCTATCCCGCAAATATCGACGATCGAATCCACTGCACCAACTTCGTGAAAGTGAACTTCCTCAATCGACTTGCCATGCACTTTCGCTTCGGCCGCTCCCAGACGCCGGAACATACGAATCGCCATGTCGCGTTCGCGCTCCGACAGTTGGCTATTACGAATCATCGCTTCGATGTCCTTCAAGCGGCGATGAACATGTTCAGCCGGGAAGCGGACGTCGAGCCGCAATGCTCTGAAGTCACCACGATGGGTTTCGCTAAAGTCGAGCACCACTTGAGGCAATCCAAGCGAATCGATTTGTCGTTGGAGATAGTTGCGATCCGCGCCGGCATCGACGAATGCCGCTAAAGTCATATCGCCAGCAATTCCGCTAAGCGTATCTAAGTAAGCTATTGCCATCAAACAAACTTTCTGAACTCTAATTTGAAATGAGAATGTTCAGAGTGTAACCGGTAAACGGGATTTTGAACTTGCTCTTGTTTGATGGGAAAGGACCGGCAATTCGAGTGCCATCTTTAACACTCGGCATGACTGGCTTTACAGCGCCGCCTCGAAGGATCACAGTCGCGAATAACGACGAGCCGCCTTCGCGCGGGTCCGAAGTTGTTTGGCCGGCAGCTTCGAGTTCTCGTTTTCAGTAGTAGAACGTATTCGTGGAACGAATTCATTGGGAGCTAGAATCTTGATCTGCGGTCAGCCATAATGCTAGCCTCGCATCCGATAGGCGCACGCGGAGCGGCTCTATAGCTCAATCTGATCATTCCCTATTCCAACGAAATCGAGTGGATTATGCGCAAAAGTTTTCGTTCATTTTGGGCTCCGGTGGCTTTGGTTGTTGCCGCCAGCCCCATGCTCATGATGCAAGTGGCTTCGGCTCAGTTGCCGGCCGAACGCGTCGATAATGAAACCGTCGAAAAGATCAAGCAAGAGGGGCTTGAACGCTCCAAGGTCATGGAGACGATCAGTTTTCTGACCGACGTTCATGGACCACGCTTGACCGGATCACCGCTGACCCGCAAGGCAGGTGAATGGACTCAGGCAAAGTTGACTGAGTGGGGCTTGGAAAATGCCAAGCTCGAAGCGTGGGGTCCGTTCGGTCGCGGTTGGACACTGGAGGCTTGTTCAGCCAATTTGGTCGAGCCGCATTTCAGTCAGTTGATCGCGTATCCCAAAGCGTGGACTCCAAGCACTCCGAAGTCGGTGCGGGGCGAACCGATTTACTTGGAAGCAAAAACTAAAGAAGATTTGGAAAAGTACCGCGGTAAGCTCGGTCGAGCGATCGTGCTAATCAGTCCGCCGCGCGATGTGAAAGCTCACTTCGAACCAGAAGCCGCGCGTCAAACGGATTCGGAACTGCTGGCAATGTCGAATGCAGGGCCCGCTTCGCAGCGACGTCGACGCGCACCTGACGGCGCAACTCCGGCCGCTGGAACAACGCCCGCTACAGCACCTGCGGCTGGAACGCCAAGCGGCGGACCGACTGGAACTTCGGCTGCAACAACTCCTGCTGCTGCACCATCACAACCATCGATGGCCGACCTGCGCTCGTCGATGCAATTGCAATCCGACAAATGGCAACTGGTCTATGACGAAGGCGCCGCAGTGGTGCTCGAACCCGGTCGCGGTGATGGCGGAACGGTCTTCGTCGCTTCCGCCACCATGCCTCGGAACGCTGATCCAAATCGCGACAATCGCAGTCCTGCTGAAGGGGGCAATCCGTTCAGTCGCGGTGGACCACGTCCATGGGCGACTGAGCCACCAACTGTTCTGCCGCAGTTGGTGTTAGCTGCTGAACATTACAATCGTATTGTCCGGATGGTACAGAAAGGTGCGCGTCCGAAACTTGAGATCGATGTCGAAACGCAATATCACGACGGCGACTTAAATAGCTTCAATATCATCGCTGAGATTCCGGGTACCGATCTGAAAGACGAAGTCGTCATGCTCGGTGGCCACTTTGATTCATGGCATGCCGGGACCGGAGCGACGGATAATGCGATCGGTGTCGGCGTTGCCATGGAAGCGGTTCGAATTCTTAAGGCAATCGATGCCAAGCCGCGACGCACGATTCGTATCGGTCTGTGGACCGGCGAAGAGCAGGGTTTGTTTGGATCGAGAGCTTATGTGGCGGAGCATTTTGGTAGTATGCAAGCTCCGTCGCGCGGCGGCGAAAGTCGCGAAGTGGGACGCGGCGGCGAGAGCCGTAAACCGACTTATGAATTGAAAGCCGAGCATGAGAAGTTCTCGAGCTACTTTAATTTGGACAACGGCACCGGAAAAATCCGAGGCATCTATTTGCAAGGCAACGAAGCGGTGCGTCCGATCTTCCGCGCGTGGCTCGCTCCGTTCGCGGACATGGGCGCGACAACTATTACCGCTTCGAACACCGGTGGCACGGACCATCAATCGTTCGACGGTATCGGCTTGCCAGGTTTCCAGTTCATTCAAGATCCGTTGGAATACGACACTCGCACTCACCATTCCAGCATGGATGTGTACGAGCGAATTCAGGAAGACGATGCTAAGCAGGCGTCCATCATCATGGCGACCTTCGTGTACCAAGCCGCGATTCGAGATGAACGTTTGCCACGTAAGCCGCTCGATGGCGAAGTTGTGCAAGCTGTCACGCCAGTACCTGAAGCCGCTGTACCTGAAGCCGCTGCACCTGAAGCCGCTGCACCTGAAGCCGCTGCACCTGAAGCTGCTGCGGCTGCGGTTCAAGCCAGCGGGACAGAGTAAATTGTGCAAGTGAATTGAACCTTTTAATAGTGGACCCATCATGAACTTTCGCCGCGTGCTGTCGCTCGTCTTGCTCGTCGCTCTCACGCTCAGTCACGCACGAGGCGCGGAGCCGCGAGCGACCAAAGTGGCGATTCGTGGCGATCAGTTCATGATCAATGGCAAACCAACTTACGAAGGTCGAACTTGGAATGGAAACCGCATTGAAGGGCTGCTGCTGAACAGCCGCATGGTTCAAGCGACTTTCGATGACTTGAATCCCGAGTCGCGAGGCCAGTGGTCGTATCCGGATGGCAAAGCTTACGACGCGAACCGCAACACCACTGAGTTCATTGCAGCGATGGGCGACTGGCGACGTCACGGCCTACTTGCTATCACTCTTAATCTTCAAGGCGGCAGTCCACAGGGTTATTCAAAAGTGCAACCTTGGCACAACTCCGCATTCGCCGCCGACGGGTCGCTGCGTCCAGAGTTCATGCAGCGCTTGAAACGTGTGATGGATCGCGCGGATGAGTTAGGAATGGTGGTGATCCTCGGCTATTTTTACTTCGGCCAAGATGAACGTTTGGAGAACGAAACAGCGGTCAAGCAGGGAGTCGAAGCGGCGACGAACTGGATTCTCGATCAGGGCTATCTCAATGTACTGGTCGAAGTGAACAACGAGTGCGACGTGAAGTCTTATCAGCATGCGATCCTGCAACCGGAACGTGTTCATGAATTGATTGAACAAGTGAAGAGTTACCGGCGCGATAGTCGCCGTTTGTTGGTCGGTACCAGCTACGGTGGCGGATCGATCCCGCGCGAGAATGTGGTGGGATCAAGCGACTTCCTTTTGATTCATGGCAACGGCGTAAAGGAACCGCCGCGCATCGTCGAGATAGTCCGAAAAACACGAGCGATTGCAGGTTATCGACCGATGCCGATTCTGTTCAATGAAGACGACCACTTTGATTTCGACCAGCCGCTGAACAACTTCGTGGCAGCGACCTCCGCGTACGCCTCGTGGGGCTACTTCGATTATCGCATGAAGGACGAGGGTTTCGACGAAGGTTATCAAAGCGTGCCAGTTAACTGGACGATCTCCAGCGATCGCAAAAGAGGCTTCTTCAACAAAGTCGCCGAAATTACCGCAACGACCCCCTAATCGCTCCGGTCTCGAGTCATTCTATTGTGCGACCAGCGAAGCCATCTGCCGCGATTTACTAGCTAACAGTTAGCCAACGCTTTGCTGGCTGCGGCAAGTTGGGCAAACGTGCATGAGCTTGCGTTGCGTGGGTTGGTGGAAACAAGCAATGTCCGACGTTGAACCTCAATACCGCCACCGAGTGCGACGATAGACCGTTCAAGCAGCATCTGTTACTGACCATTCAATATGGAAGTTGGCCAAGCACGCACTTACCTGACTCAGTGACCTGAGAGGGTAAAAGTTGGGATGACTCATGCTCCCGTTCGATTCGAAGATTTTTTTCGCTTG
>Ga0163144_10023437_pt1 | contig 12174 bp, 6 predicted proteins | sample OliLak19BULKMAT1_FD_123175 | JGI IMG/M metagenome (GOLD analysis project Ga0163144, IMG submission 123175) | Freshwater microbial mat bacterial communities from Lake Vanda, McMurdo Dry Valleys, Antarctica - Oligotrophic Lake LV.19.BULKMAT1 | ecosystem: Environmental > Aquatic > Freshwater > Lake...
CGGGGGCAATGGCGGCAGCGTGTAACGGCCGGTGCTGTCACTGAGCGCAACGAGTCCGAGCTGCGGAATTTCAATCCTGGCCCCCTCAAGTAGATTGCGGGTCGCAGAATTGCTGATCGTACCGGTAAGTGTGGCCGTGGCCGCGGAGTTGGGGCGAACTGCGCTCTGGGCGGTGGCGGCTGCAGGCATCGCCAGCGTGAGGGCGAGACAACTACCGATGACGGCGAGGGGGCTTTTGCGTTTCATAGAGCGCGAAGGTTCTTTGGGGGGAGGCAGGTTGGATTCAGCTCGGGATTTGGAGTCGGCGCGGCGCATGAAACTCAGAGCGCCGGTTTCGGGTCCTGAAAAATCTTCAGCCGGGTGTTGACGAGCATTCGCTCCAACGCCTCGAGAGGAGTGAACTCGCCAAACACTCCCTGCGTGCGCACGGCGCCCACTATCGCCGCCGAGTAGACGATCTCCAAGCCCGCTTGCTGTGCGGCTTGCTTGAGCATCGGAATCGCTTCGCCTGCCGGAAGGTCGAACCGCTGGCGCGATGACCCTCTGCTGGCCCCCGCATCATCGTGCTGCCGATCGCCAGCACGGCGACAAGAAGCAAAGCGCGCGGCCAGAAAGGGGAACGCCAGGGGACAAAAACGGGCAAACGAAGAATGGAACATCGGAAAACACGGGGGTACCACCAAAGACGATTAGGGGATTAATTCACGCAAAGGTTTATTTCGGATGCCAAGCGATTTTTCACCGCCGCCCTCCAAACCAGCGGCAGCGCAACGGCTGTAAAAGCGTTCGGAACTCTTCACTTTCTTGCCAAACTCGTCTCAGCTGGGAACGCGGCAACGGCCTCATCCGATGGGGGGCGGCGGTCCCACAGGGTCAGTCCGGCAAGATCACGCGCGCCGCGACGGAAAATGTACGATGTCGCCCAGCACACGGAGAACATCACGAGATTGCTGAGAATCGAGGTGTAGTAAGGGTTGAACATCCCTTTCACCACGCCAGCCTGACCCGCGAGGGAATACGCGGTGAACAACGCGGTGCAGAGAATACCGCAAAGCACACACCGGGCGTCACCCCGGCGCGTGAAGAGACCAAAGAGGAATGCGCCCGAGATGCCGCCTCCCACCAGCGCGAGCAGAATAATATTAAGCTCCAAGATAGTCTTGGTGTTGGTATAATAGACCGCAGAGGCGCCAAGCGTCATAATGCCGGCGAGGACCAACGAGGCGATGCGGGCCACCCGGACGTAGTGAGCGTCACCTTTGTGACGCACGAGGTGGCTCAGATACAAGTCATTCACCCAGACCATGCCTGACGCGTTGATGCTGCTGCTCAGGGAAGCCATCGCGGCGGCCAAGGCGGCAGAAGCCACTAGGCCGCATACGCCCGTGGGAAGCACCGTGACTATAAAGTGGGGAAGTATATCCTCCGCCTTTCGCGTCCCAGCTATGATCGCAGTCGATACCTCGGAGGGAAAATGCTGAAAATACACCCACAGACATGTCCCCAGGAACATGAAGGCTGTCCAGATGGGCAGGGCACCAAAGCCGAGCACGACCATTGATTTGCGGGCCTCCCGGATCGATTTTGTGGAGCACCAGCGTTGCACGGTGTCTTGGTCGAGTTGGCCGGAGACAAACTGCGCCATGCCAACCAGCACGAGCATTAACGTGGTTTTTTCCGTGAGAGAAAATCCGAACGGAACGGGCTCGAGGCGGCCGGTTGCGGGATTCAAATCCTGGAATGAAATCTTACCCGCCGCCGATGCTTCACTCAGGATCTGGCTCAGGCCACCCGGGACGACGTAAATGATCGCAAAGATACACGCGCCGGCGCCGAGCATGAGCACGATGACCTGAATCACATCCGTCCACACGACGGCCTCGAATCCGCCCTTCACGGTGTAGAGCGCCGTTGTGCCCGCGGCGATAATGATGCAAACCGGTGTGGCGAGTCCGGTGATTGAGCTGAGGAGAACAGCCAGGAGGTAAAGGATCGTCGAAGACCGAACCAGCTGGGCTAGAATATAGATCAGCGCGGCATACACGGAGATCATCGATCCAAAACGCAGGGACAAGTAATGGTAAGCGGAGCGAACCTGTCCGGAACGAAACAGCGGCACAAAGAGCAGGCCTGCGATGGTGACGACGATGGGATACGCGAAGTTCGGCAGCAGCCGGACCCAAGTCGTCTTGAAACTATCGGCCGGAATTGCGATGAACGTGACCGAGCTGATCGTCGAACCGATGAAACTCAGACCGATCGCCCAGCCGGGAAAATTGCGCCCACCTAAGAAATAGCCCTCGGTGCTGCTGCTGCTCTTCCGGGAACAGCGCAGCCCGATCAAAATCGTCACCGCAAAGTAAACGACAATGACGGCGAGATCAATTATACGCATGGGGCGTCAGGAAAAGTTGGTGACGGTCATTTTTTGGGAAAACCTCCACCCTGGACGGGACAGTCGACAAATGGCTCCCCTGCGAGAGCTCGAAACGAGAATCGATCAAGCATTCACAATCGCGGCAGCCGCGCGGACCATGGGCGACACCTCAGGTGTGTCGATGATTGCTCCCGCCGCAACCAAACGGTTCCGCACCAACTGCGGGTCGAGCGCCTCAGGGGTGCCTTCCTCGCGCACGGACAGGGCGGCGGCGGTTCCAGCCGCCTGCCCCATTGCCATGCACGTGCCCATGACCCGGAAGGACGACTGCGCTTCCCGACTGCCCGAAACACAGCGCCCTGCCATCAACACCCCTTTGACCCCGCGAGGCACCAAGCAGCGGTAGGGCATGCCGAAGCTGAGTCCGCCCTCGATCTGCGTGCCCGCGTCGAGCTTCACGTAGTCCGAGGCGTGCGTGTCGTGGATATCCATCAGATTCCCGCATTGCAGGACATTGTCCTCGAACTGCCGCGCCTTGCGCGCGTCGTCTACGGTCAAATAATAATACCCTTGGATGCGCCGTGTTTCCCTCACGCCGAGGTGAGTGGCGATCTGCACCAAGTTGACGTTCTCAAACCCCGGCACGTTTTTCCGCAGATATTCGACCAGGCGCCAGACCACCGTCCGGCCGAGAGTTTCACCCCGCGAAAGCTGGTCGCCATTTGATCCGTCGAGCTGGCTGATGTGAATGAAGTTTCCGGTATGGAATATCCCGTTACCATAATCATGGAAGTTCGTTCCGGTGATTCGAGGAACCTCGGGGATCAGTTTGGACAACTCATCGGCCCACGGGTTGAGGTCCAGACGGAAACTGCGAATCCGCTCCTTGAGCCGCTCCGGTTCCAAGACGTTCCATGGCTGCCGGGTCAGCACCTTGTGCGCGACGGCGAGCTCTACGTTTACCATGGAAAGGAAGAACAGCATCGTCATCGGCTGCAGCACGCCATCGCCGCGCCGGCCCAGTTCGTGCTCGGCACCCGCGCGCGCCGCCAAATCACCGTCGCCGGTGCAGTCGACCAGGCAGTCCGCATAGTGCTTCGTCTGACCGGACTTATTCTCCAGCGTGACACCGACCACGCGGTCGCCTTCGCGGATCACTCCAGTCAGCATGCTGCGGCAGATCAGATTCACTCCCGCTTCGAGGAGCATCGCGGTCGATGTCCCCTTGAACAGCTCCGGATTGAAGCGGATGTAACGGGACAGATAAAAGGGATCGGTCGGATCGTCGTCATTCCGCATGATGGCGCAGAGTCCATTGGCCATCATCCGTTGGACGAGCTCCCAAGGAATTCCTCCGATCACCCTTCGCGCGGCAGTGTCAAAGAACCCCTGCAATCCCAAACCCATCCCGGCGACGCCTCCGACGAAACCGTTCTGCTCGATGAGCGTGGTTTCAGCGCCCTCGCGCGCTGCGGCGATCGCGGCTACGATTCCAGCTGGACCCGCTCCGGCCACGAGCACGCGTCTGCGGCCTGATTGAATCGATTTCTCGGAAATGCGATGGTTGTGGGTGGATAATGATTGGGTAAGAGACATAGCGAATAAAAGCGAAAGGGACGACAGAGAGCTTCGTTACTTAGTCCGTCGGGCCCGGCATTTTTGACCGAATCCACGAGGGATTAAATTCGTAATGAAGCGCGCTACTGATCAGGTGGATGATGCCGTTCCGGGCCTGGATGCTGGTGATGTAGCCCTTGGGCTCGGCCGTTTCGCGGCCAAGTTCGAATTCCTTGGTCCACGCACCACCATCAAACTTGCGCGTGGGGCTGTCGTCGGTCACCAGGCGACGGTGTTTCCACGTCATACCGTCGTCATCCGAAAGGGCCGCATACAGACCACGAACCTTGCGCGTGGCGCCGGAGGAATCGATCAGGTCCATGCCCCGGGTGAAGGAGGCGAGAAAGAGACTGCCATCTTGAAGTCGCAGCATAGTCGCCCGCTGACCACTGCCCAACTCCTCCACTATACTGGAACTGTATATCCAGGTCTGGCCCAGATCATAGGTGACGCTGCGAATGAGCGGCCCCGCGACTTTGTCGCGCCGGCCAAAAGCGATGATTCCCCGCCGATCCGCTGTTTCTGCAATGGGTGCGTGGATACCGGCGATCCACGCCCCACTCTTGCCAGGCTCGAAGACCGGATCAGGACGATCCGCACCGGGATCGCGAAACGACTTTCCGCCATCCGTGCTAACCCAGATCGCGCTCCCACCGTTTCCTGCGGGCTTTTGGCGTCCCGGCACATCCGCGCTGAACACAATCGCCCCGGTGGCGGTGCGGATGACCGACGCGATCGGCATGCGTCTGTTACCATGCTCGGGTTCCAGTAGTCTGGGCTTCGTCCAGGAAACACCATTATCCTCGGACGTCCGAACGAGCAACGCGAGCGCACCCCAGGTGGAGGACACTCCCAGACCGTTGAAATGCCAGATCGTTGACTGACCGTCCCACCAGACGATACCGGCATGGGCATTACGGTCGGGAGGAGTGAAAAATGATTCCGACGCCGGCTCCCACTCGGTTTCACCCCGCCTCAATCGACTGGCGACGTAATGCAGCTCGCGCCCCACTTCCTTATTGGTGGAATACCAGATCGCGAGTAAATCGCCATTCGGCAGTTCAGTCAGCGACGGCACGTGATTGTGGGTAAAAAAGGGGCCTCGCGTCGTCGGGGTGACTTTGACGTAAACCTTAGGCCCATTGAAATACGGGGCGGTGGGCGTCGGCGTGGCAGCGACCGCCGAAGACGGCGCCTGCCGTACCTTCTGCTGGTACAGCTCCCGCGGTACCTTCGGCAGCGGACGAGTGGCCGCCAAGGGTCCCATCGCAATGCGAAACCCTATAATCCAGGACTTGTCCTCGGGGATCGTCCCCGAGCGATTGGCCGATCGGAGGTACCGAACTTCAGCGGAGTGACTGCCCCCGCGTGTGACCCGAAACTCGCCGTCCTCGCGGCCCACCGGATCGCTCTGTTCGCCGGACGCGTAGGGTCCGTACCAATCGAGACACCATTCCTCGACATTGCCATGCATGTCATGCAACCCCCACGCGTTCGGCGGCGTTTTTCCTACCACGAGTGGCTTCACTTCCTGGCGTTGTTCTGTCGACCGTGCTGGATCAGGAAACCAGCTCAACGATTGGCTGTTGTGATAAGCCAACGGAAATTCACGACCGGTATTGAACTCGGTCAACGTCCCCGCACGACACGCATATTCCCACTCCGCCTCGGTGGGTAAACGATAAGGGCGGCCCTCCTTCTTCGAAAGCCAGGCGCAGAAATTCATGGCTTCGTTCCAACTCACGAACACCACCGCCTCATTGTCCTCCGTGGAAAATCCGAGTTTTCCCCGGAGCGTCCGATGATTTGGATCGAACTCCTCATACTGTACGTTGGTGACCTCGGTGGCGCTCAGGTGAAATCCCTGCGAGATCGCGACCCAGTGCAGCGGCTCCTCGTCGCGGTCCCCCTCCCGGCTACCCATCAGGAATGAGCCGGGACCAATCGGAACCATTTTTTGATTCACGGAGTTCACAAACTCAATCGGCCGATCGGTGGCCAGCACCTGGCCGCAGACGAGACCAAAAAGGAGACATCGGATAATCACAGGGAATTCGCGTCGGGGGTTGGGCATACTTTCGAAAGGCCGTGCGGTTTAAATACAGCGCCGTGGTGATCCAGCTCGATTGCTTCGGCGCTCCGCTGCTGCTAATGAACACCTACCGTTTGTCATTGCGAAGGAGCCTAAGCCACTGCGGCAATCCACGCGGCCCGATGGCTTGCCACGCTCGGCAAGCCGCGCTCGCAATGACAATCGGGGCGGGGGTTTTCATTGGCGATTCCACCCAACGCCCGGGTTGGTCCAGCTCTCGCAATGACGGTCTAAATATCAAGGGAATTTGGTATTATGTGCAGTGTCTATTATAAGTTCAATAACGACCACTGACGCCAACGGTCAGGCGAGCACCGTACACTTCAGCCAGGTGCGTGCGGCTTCGATCAATCGTATACCAAGAGGGCGCCTTGTTGAAGATGTTCACATAATCGGCAAATACGGTGAACATCGAATTGATTCGGTAATGGACATTGAGGTCCACGGTCGGATCGCTCGCGAAGCGAACGGAAAGGGCCGGATTGTTGCTGTTCACCGTGTTGAGAAAGCCACTTTTGTAGTTGTAGCTGGCGCGGAGCTGGAAACCGCGGAAGTTGAACGTCCCTCCGACGTTGGCGGTTTCAGGCACGAAAAGCGCCAGCTGCGACGAGCCGAAGAGGAACGTTCCCGAGGCACTCAGCCGCGTGTAGTTGCCGAACACTCCCAAACCACCGAATCGCTGCGGGAACATTGTCAGCTGCTGCTGGTAGTTGACCTCGAAGCCCTCGACCTTGGCGTCTCCGGAATTGCTGCGGGTGATCAGGTCGTAACCGGCATACTGGCCGCCGAAACCGTTGTCGGCACCCGAAGGGATGATCGTCGTGTAGGTGGCGATGTAGTCGCTGATATTTTTACGAAACCCATTGATCGAGAGGATGCCGGCGGGCTCGAGATAGTATTCGGCACCGATATCCCAGTTGTGGCTGTAGTATGGCCCCAGGCCGGGATTCCCCGTGCGCACCGTGCCGAGCCCGCCCGTGATATTGGTCACCGTGGTGGTCGGAACCAACTGGCCGAGCTCGGGCCGTCCGATACTCGTGGACCAGCTGCCGCGCAAGATCAGTCCTTGTTTCGGTTCATACTTCACATGCACGCCCGGGAAATACTTTCGGTAATCTCCGCTGGACCTGAAGGATCGACGGGAAGGGTTCGCGGCGTCGGTGAAGCCACCAATTGAGTCCACCTGTGTCTCCTCGCCGCGCATGCCGGCCAGCAGGGTAATGCGTTCATATTTTGCCACCCCCATCACATAGGCAGAATAAACATCCTCGGTGATCTCATTCGGCAGCGACCGGTTGTTGGTGACCTGAACAAAATGAGTGGGGTTGGCATTGAAGTAAGACTTCGCCCGCCAGTAATCGATGGAATCGCGCGAAGGATAGAGTCCGTTGAAAAGGCCGTAACCGGGCCTGGATTCGACGAACTGAGCGATGTTGTCGTCATTCAGTCCGGTCGCCGCGTTGCGGCCGCGCACGCCATCCGCACTGACGAAATTCCAAAGCTGACGCAAGGTCATCGTATCGCGATGTTGGGTACGGTAGGCCGCACCCGCCTTAAACGTACCCGTAAGCTGCTGCGTTTTCCATTTCCGGACATAATCCGCGCTTATCGCTTCAATCTCCTCCTCTGTCCGATCCGGATTGAGCCCATATTCGCCGAGATATCTGGTGAAGTCGGAGCCGAAGGCGGTGGACGTGCCGTAGGTCTGTTTAAAAATAGGACGATCCACATTGGTCGTATCGATGCTCACCCCCACGCCGGTCAACCGGGCAGTGAATGATTCCGAGAAGCTGGTGAAGGAAGTCGGATTATGGGAAGCTCGGAGGGTCAGAGTGGAGTCGGCCCATTCCTTTTCCAGCGTCGCCCCGATCTTCCACTGCCTCGAGCTCTGGTGTGCGACAAATCCCTGGGCGTAGTAGTTGGAGTTCAGCAGCTCGGTGTAGGCGGAGGTGAATCCGGGCGCGATTCCCGCCGCAGCACCGGTGCTCGAGCGCGGAGTCGTGCCAGCCTCGATCGCCGCCCGGCTGACAATGTTGTAGTCGACGATGTTAGTATTGTTTGACGCCTGAAACTGGTAGTCGGCCCGATCCAGATCGTATTCGAAGCGGTTGATCACGGTGTCCAGTTTCAGGCGCAGGGAATCCGTCAACCGATACTCGACCTTCGCTCCAATCCCGTAGCGTTCACGGTCATTGGTGTCGTCCAGGGTACGGGCCGTGGAGGCGCGCCCATCGACGGCCGAGGGGCGGGTCATCTGCACACGGTCGCGATTGTTGGTGGTCTTTGTATAGCTACTTGAGAGCGAGACCCCCAGCTGCCGCCTATCTCCGAGCGCGTCCATGAAGGTGAAGGCGCCGGTGGGTCCCCACGGATTGGTGCGGCGGAAGGTGTTGAGAGTGGCCCCCGCGGTGTACGTGACGACGCGGTTCTTAAAATCCAGCGCCGACTTGGTGATGAGATTGACGTCGCCACCCAGGGAATCCGCCGCCATGTCCGGCGTGGTGGCCTTGGTGACAACGATCTCCTTGATGAACTCGGAAGGGATCTTGTCGACAAAGGCGGCACGGTCACCCTGCGGAGAAAAACCCGCTACCGCCGACGCGGATCGCGTGCCATCCATCGAGAGCGAAGTCAATTCCGGCGCCATTCCACGCAAACCAATGCCCACGATGTCACCCGCCTCCTTGTTGGCCGCCGCGCCTGGAACCCTCTGCAGCATGTTGCCAATGTTGCCGTCGGCGACATTGCCGAAGGTGTCCATCGACACCACGTTCGTCACGTTCTCCGCTTTGCGCTGCCGCGATAGCGACGCTGCGTTCCCCTCCTGTACCGTGCTGACCTTGAAGGCTTCCAGCATGAGGACATCGGCGACCAGATCCACGTCCACCACATTGATCTGTCCAGGTATAACGTCGAAGGTGACACGCCGTTCGTCCAATCCGGTATAATAGACGCGCAGAGCCTGGTTGCCCTTCGGCACATTCGGAATCGAAAAAGTGCCGTCACGCTTGGTGGCGTCACGGAGGTTTGTGCCCACGATCTCAACTTCGGCGCCCTCCAGGAGGGCGCCGGTGGTGCCGCGAGCAACCCGGCCAGACACCGTGGCGTCTGCCACCTGAGCGATCACCACCCAAGGGCACACGCTCAGGAAACCGAGCGTCAGAAGACCAGGTGCATAACAGCGCCGAAACAGGACGGTGGGGTGAAGTAGGAATTTCATAGGGGTATGGGGAAAATTCGATATAGGGAGAGAGTAGGTTGCTTTGGGTCGATGAGGGATGCGGCGAAAGGGACGAATCTTTCGCGCGCTGTTGCACAAACGTTTGTGCTTATAGCTGTGATTCCCTGATTTTATTTAGGTCGGATGCAAGGCTATGAAGCCCGTAAGGATGGAGGGATTTAGCGTTTGGATCGTCAGATGCGACCGGGTGTCCAGGTCGTGGCCGCGATGAACCGCTCACTGTGGGGGCCGTCGTTGTAGTAGTATACAGATACGATCCGCCCGTCGCTGCGTTGGAAGGAACGGGAATAGCCGAGATCATGCGTCGTGGCATCGGATCGCAGGACGATTTCCTCGCCCCACGTCTGACCCTGATCCCTACTCAACCGCGCACGGATACCTCGGGGTTGCGATCGGTAGCCATAGACGAGACAGAGCCGGCCATCACGCAATGAGATCAGATCCGGCGGATTGCCGTTGTTGGTTCCCGTGTTCGGCACCGGACGACCATGATACTCCCAGTGCACACCCCGATCCTTCGAAATCCAGGCGTCTATCCACGTTTGGCTTTCGTTGTCCTGGGTTCGGACGGTCGTGAGAAAGGTCTGCGGATCGAGCTGCACCGTCGAAGGCATGATGGCAAATCCCGCCGGTTCAGGTCCGATCTGGGCCAGCAGCCTCCACGTTAGCCCCCCATCTGTGGTCCGAGCGCAGATCGGACGGCCTTCTTTCTCGTTCGACTTTTCCGCCGTCAGGAAAATCGTTAGTTCGCTGGGTCCGTGCACTATATAATCGGTGCGTGCCCGCAGGCCCGGCGTTCCCAGATCGGGGAAATCATAGGGGCCCGCCCAATTCCGGCCCCGATCAATGGAGGCGTAGAAGTAGGTCGGTCCGCTCGGATGAAAACGCACGGTCAGTGCGAAACCCGGTTGCGAAAAGTCCAATGCCACGACGAGCGGTTTGCGCTGCATCACCGCCTCATCGGCGGTTAGAAGCGTGGCCGGTTTCTCTATCGTCCACGAGGTCCCGCCGTCCACACTGCGTGCCAGCCACGATTCCTTGGGCCGGCTGCGATCCATCTGATGGCGTTGAACGTCCTGCTTCTGATGCCAGGCCACGGTGAATCCGAAAACAAACTCGTCGCCCCAAGACCATGCACCATTGTTGGCCGGCCATCCGCCAAAACGGTCGGACTCACGAAAAATTACCGTGTGACCAAGGACGGACGGTGAGGCCATGGCCACGGGGGTCGTGACGGCTCGATCGGTGGGCGTAGGCGTGCGTTCGCTCGCGGTCAATGCGGGTGCAGACTCGCCCATGAGGCAGGCGCCCATTATGCGCAGAAAAAATGATAGTCGAAGCCTCATCGGGGTGGTGCGAATGACATTCAATGGTGGGTTCACTAAAGAATCAGTGAGGGGTACGGTGCGAGACGCACCGCCCGCGGGAAAATGGCGGCGGCGAACGGAAGGGGTTCGAATTAAAATTGTCAGGCTCGCCGCGGTGAACGGTCAGGAAAACGTACCGGGCAAAACATGAAAAGCCGATCTGAGAATTTGGGGCGTAACTGCGAAAACAACTCGGTTTGCTATAACGTCATAGCTATGTCAAGCAGATAGCCCGTGTTTAATTAATCGGGATCCATCCAATCTGGTTTTCTACCTCGCGGATCGGCGTCTGTTTCAACCGCCGGACCCGAAAACCCATCTCGAGTGTGGTAGCAGAGTCACGGGCGAAATTCCCGCGACCCCATCCGATCGGATAGGATTGCAGCGCTTGCGAACCCAATCAAATATGTCCATACGAATTTTATGGAGAAGAATGATCGTGGATCGATCGCCCGTGTGACCCTGCAGAGTATCGCCGATGAAGCCAAAACCTCCGTGGCGTCGGTTTCCGCAGTGCTAAGCAATCGTCATATTGAACGCCGCATCGGACCCGCGACCGTCGAGAAAATCCGGACGATCGCCGCGAAACTCGGTTATCTACCCAACATCGAGGCACGACGTCTTCGGCGCGGTGATTCCGGCGCTACCAACATCGTGGTGGCGTTCGTGACGAGCTATGAGGCACCTTTCAACATCGCGAACCAGTTTGTTCATGCGTTGCGAACCGGCGTATCCGTTCCCGGTGAGAGTCGGCGGCCCCGTTCTTTCTCGCTGGCCATTAAACTATTCCAACCGGGTCGGCTCAAGGAGCTGCAAGGATTGGAGTCCGGCGATCATTTCAATGCGGCAATCATCGCCAACTCCGCGCCGATCGATGACCAGTATTTGAGTCGGACCCACCTTCCCTATCCCGTCGTTCTGGCCAACCGATCCATCTCACACTATTCGTGTGTGATCGAGGATCCCAAGACGGGCGCCGTAGCGGCAGAAATTCTTTTGAAGGGCAATCGACGCACGAATCTCGTCGTCCTGCACGGCACGCCGATCACGCATGCAACCCAGACCCGAGTGGATAGCTTCATCGCCGCCACCGTCCGCCTGATCGGGCGTCCGGCAAAGGCAATCGCAGCGCACAACCTATCCGACCGCGGCGGGTTTGATGCCGTATTCAAGTTCCTGGATAGCGGCGGCAAGGCGGACGGATTGTATGTGGTCAGTGACAACCTGGCTTTGGGGGCTTACCACGCCATCACGCGGCGGAATCTAAACATCCCGAACGACATCGCGGTCGTGGGAACGGGCGATCAGGAGGCAGCTGCCTTCTTTGCGCCGCCCCTGACTTGGGTGGGCGCGCCGCGCGCACTCGTCGGCGATGAAGTCAGCCGTCTCTTGCTCTCGCAGCTCGACAATCCCGGCAAACCTCCGGTTTCGTCGGTTATTCCTCTCCGCACTCTACTCCGCGAATCCACGGGTCACCGCA
>Ga0163144_10023443_pt1 | contig 12172 bp, 10 predicted proteins | sample OliLak19BULKMAT1_FD_123175 | JGI IMG/M metagenome (GOLD analysis project Ga0163144, IMG submission 123175) | Freshwater microbial mat bacterial communities from Lake Vanda, McMurdo Dry Valleys, Antarctica - Oligotrophic Lake LV.19.BULKMAT1 | ecosystem: Environmental > Aquatic > Freshwater >...
CAAAGATGGAATTCACCGCCTGCTGTCTCATTTGCTGCCTTGTTAAATCGTATTCAGCGCGTCTCTGTGCTGCGCCTTGGGTCACAGCATCCTGAACTCCTGATCGCCCCCCCGCTGTTTGCAACCGTCCAGATGCGGTGTCGAAACCACCGAGCTTGGATTGCAGCTTCATTCTTTCCATGTCGCGGCCAAAAACGTCTTGGGAGCGAGACGCAATGGCTTGGTTAAACGCTTCCTGTCCCCCCATTCCAAGGCGAACGTCCTGACTCTGCATCTGTTCGGGCGTAGAGAGCAGGGATTCCGCGCCTTGAGCTTGCTGAATTTGTTTAGCTGCGATGGATTCCGGCGACTCCTGAGCGCTGTCAAATGCGGTTTGTACAGCCGCCTTAGATTGAGGATCAAGTTCCGCGTAAGATCTATCAACCTGGCCGCCCGAAAAGAAATCCTTTAGTTTGCTCATCCCAGGAGCCCCCCCATTGCTTTAAGCCCGCCACCAATTAGACCCACTGGGGATGTGTTAGATGCAAGCTGTAGGCGCTTCGCGTCCATTTCTTGGTTATATTGCGTGTCGAAACGCGCTTGTTCCATTTGCTGTAACTTCGCCCCGGAGTCAAAAGCCCGCTGCTCAAGCATCTGCTGCCGCTCGTCGTAGTTCTTTGTTATATCCATGCGCCGTTGCGCGAGATCGCTCGCAGCCATTTGACCAGCATTTGCCTCGGCTGATTTCTTGAGCCCAGAAAATAGCATCCCGCGCTGGTTCGCGCCTTGTGTGATCTGCATTCGCTTAGTTGTGAGGTCTTCTTTTGACTGATCTCCCGCTTGCGTTTGTTCCGCAGCTATCATGCCCGGGGCCTTGTTTCTGAAATCGCTTGATAGCCCAAACTGGCGATCTCTTATTTCTTTCAGTCTAGGGTCAATATCTGGAGGCGGTGCGGGTTTTGCAAAAGTTGGGGCCAGTTTGTCGCCAAGCCCAGCCCCACCCATGCCGCCAATCATAGCGCCAGCCGGTCCACCAACTACTGCACCGCCAACCACACCCTTTATGCCATCCCAGACACTCATAGATCTCTACCCCATCACCAAAATTGAGCACGTCCCCGCGCCCGTTGATCTTAAGAAAATGTTTTCAGTCGTGGACGCGGTCGCGCCGTCGTAAATTGTTACGTTTGGCCCAGATAGTTTTATTGACCCGCGCGGTATCACAGCCAGGTTGTGCAAAACCTGAGTGTCAGCGTTTGCCGCCGTAAAAACTACTGACACAAGCGCCGCTTTTAGGTTTTCTACGCTTACGTTTCCGTTAACCGTGGTTTTTACTTGGTCCAAAAATATCTGGATAAAGCGCTTAAACTCTTCTGGGTCTACTACTGCGGAAACGTCAGAGGATGCGGATATTTTACCCATTAGACCCGCCTCTGCTGTTCGTACTCGACCGTATACCCGTTTAGCTGCATGTCCTCGGTGTCGGAAAAGTGAGAGAATTCTACAGATAGCGCCTTGGCCTGAATTCCAAAATCTATGCGCGTCTGGAAAGAGCTTTGTACGGTTTGACGAGTGAGCACTATGCTCGCGCCGTAATCCTGGAAAAAGTTGACGCCGATAACGCTAGAAACGCCGACTTCAACGGTGTCAGTAAAGAGCCGTCTAAATTGCTTCATCACAGAGTTACCCATATCTGCGAGAAACCGAGTCTTTGCAACCGTAGTCATGCCGCGCCCGTTGTCGCCTCTCAGTGCTGGGTTGAAATTGTGAATCGTCCCAGAGTAACCACCATAAAACACAGTAGATTTAGGCTCGGAGCCTCTTGCCATAAAAGCGACGCTTGGCTCGTAGCCAAGTTCAGTTGTCCAGGCCTGAGTAAGATAGTCGTACACCACAGTCATGTTGTTTTTTGTAGAGCCGTCAACCGGGAAGCTAAACTTCACCTGGTTGTTTAGTCTGTCGTGGACAGCCGTGGCGTTGTCTCGAGCAGCGTCTAAGTTCATTCTTAAAAAGATCGGCTCGACTTTAAACGATACGATGTCTACCCCTGCGCCATTAAATTGACAGATTCCTTTTCGGTCAAGAAACCACAGGAGGTCATTCCATACGACGGCTGCTCTACTGCTGACGCATCCGTATTGGTCAGATATCTCAGCTAGGCCGTAGTTCGAGGGGTTGTTACCCGTAACTCGGTGGAACGACCTCTCTTTAAAAACTGTCAAAGATCCGAGATAAGGAATGTGCCCCACTACCCGGTCGCCGTCGTTTGTTCTGACCTCGAAAAAATACTCGGGCCTCACACCTTGCGGTTCGCCGACGTCCGAAAAGAACAACGTGGAAAGAGCACCGCTAAACCCGGACATAAATAGCGCGTTATTGAACAGTGACAGGACTCGGGGCGCTAGAGAAAACGAAACATACGGGGGCAGGATGTCTGATGTGAGCGGAGCGGCCCCCGTGTCAGTGAACGACGTGGTGAACCCCGACGTTGCGAAGCGGGACAAGATCGATCCGTTTACGTCTGTCCTATAAAACACTAGGGCAGAGATCCCGAATCCAGCCGGTAGCGTTAATCCCGTAAGCGTGTAGGAGCTCGTCGCCCCGCCCGGAACGACGATAGAGACGGGGGACGCGCCTTGTGCAAAATATCCCCTCTCTGTCAAATATCCATACGAGGCCTTATATGTCCCTACTGTAAGCGACCCTGCACCCGTAGCGAGACCCGACGGGCCTGGCGCTTGAGGCGTTGCATACGGATACGGCGTGTCTGTCCCGTTCCAGAGCAAAAACTCGTCACCGTTTGCCATAAAAAGTCTGTCAACAAAAGTTTGGGAGTCAAAAAGAGCGTTTGCTTTTACGGACGCTTTAATGGTGTTAAATCCGCTCGGCAAAATGGAATACAGATTGGTGTTTGCAGCTACTACTATGTAGCTAGCTCCATTTAATCGCTCGAATTCAAAGCCGGAATGAACTCGACCTTGAACCGTTGCCCCGATATAAAATGTCGAGCCATCGCGTTTAGTTAGCGCGCCCGGTCTTCTAAAGTTTAAATTTGAGAGGTCTAGGAATTCATGCGGTCCGGTCATGTATTGCGAGGCTTTAGAGTTGATTCCCCCGAGCTGCGCATACTCCTCGAACTTCCGCTTTTCCGCCACTTAGCAATCCCATCCGTCGGCGTCGCCGCTCATAACAATTCTACGGCCAGCCTGTCTAACCCTGGACGCCGCTGCTTGCTTAAGCGTTTTCATATACATTTCTATTTTGTCGTCGAGCCTCGGGTTTGATTCGCCGTCGGTGATTAGTCCCGACTTTGTTGCGAGGAGCGCGATCATTTCCTGGAATTCTTCGGGGACCGGTGGCGTCTGAGAGTCAAGCGTCATGTCCGCAATTCGGTGAGTGTACGTTATTTTAAAGCTCTCCGTCCCGTTTGGGATCGGGAAAAATCTAATCTTGTCGCCCATTAATACATACGTTTCAGGCACGCCAGTACCCTGGCCCACGTTGTCCTGCTCATTCAAAGTAATCGGGGCAAGGACTCGAGTAGTGTCTACACCCCCGCTAGTCGACAGAATAACCTCAACGCGGTCAACTTTTACGAGGTCAGACGGTAGAAAATACTCGCAAGATCCGGGAGCAAGCGCAGCTTTTCCACACTTGAAGTAAAAGTTTTGAGCGGAATTGACTAAGATTTTGTGAACTTCTCTCACAGCGTCGTTGATGTAGCTGTTTACGTCTGCGACGGTGTGGAATCCGTTGTTCTTATCCTTTAGCCAAGTCGATACGCGGACTCTTAACTCTAAAAATGTCATTTAGACCTACCAAGTTAGCAATCACACTCTTCGTAAATTAGCGTTACGGGGTCGCAGCACGGGGAGTAAATCGCGTTTGCTGGCCACAAAAAGCCAAACGTGTTCAATCCTAGGCCCTCGACCGTGTCGTAAGAGGTCAATCCTTGAGAGTTTAGGGCGAGTCCTTCGTTTAATATCGCCATTCGGAAAGTTTAAAGGATTGTTTAGAAATATTCAAACGGGGTAGGGCACCGTCCGTGATGCCCCACCTCGCCGAGCCCCCCGGCGCTATAGGTTGGAGGGAGGGGACTCAAAAAACTCGAGCCACTCCGCCGCGACTGTCTCCCATGCATATTTATGCGCGTCCACCTTGACGCGCTTATATGCTTCCTCTCTCATTGCCTGTTTTGTCGCATCAACATAAATTTGATACTGATCAGGACTAATACAATCGGAGTCGATTGTTTGCGCCATCCCCTCAGACTCGATCGGCTGCAACGTATCGACCACACCGCCAACCTTGCGCATGATTTGATAAACTCCGCAAGCGCTGCGCTCTAACGCGCTGATGCACGACGTTTCTATAAAGTCGCTCAGTTGAATCGCATAAGCCGACTTAGCAAAAGACTGCATGAGGTCGGTTTGGTTTGTTTTGCCGACGTAGGAAACCCATGGCCGCTCGTCCATCATTTTTTTCAACATAGCTTGCATATTGCCGTGGCCGTACCGTGCGAGGTGCTCGATTCCGTAGTGAACGAATAGCGTCACGTCGGGGAATTCCTCCCTAACCCTGTCCAAGACCAGCATTGCGCGGTCCAGACCACGGTCGGGGGAGCTCGAGAACACGAACCGATTCGGGTCCTTCTCAATATTATCAAGGCCCTCAAATTTTGACGGATCTAGACCGTTTCTAGTTACCCAGATTTTAGCATCCGGGATGCCCTGCCTTGCCATTACATAGCGTTTGTGGAACGGCGTCAGGCACGCCATAAAGTTGTAATTTTCGTGATTTTCTGCCCCTTGTGTCACTAGATCATGGCACCACAGAATCGTGAACGCATCCGTCAGTTTGACGTTATGCCTCCATGCAATATGCACAGCCGGTTTTACATCTACAAGATAGTCGTTAAGGTTTTTGAGCGGTCTATAAATTACGTTGTTGTAAACAAACTCAGACTCCCTCGGCTGGAACACAATCACCTTGCGCCCTGAAAGTTTGGCGAGATTTTCAGCCATTTCAACCGCTGCGGTCTCTGAGCCGCCACAAAACTTTTCTCGGTACGACCTCCCGTCCCATTCAAAAAAGCCTACTGCCTGGCAAGTCATAATGATGTCGGTGGAACCAGCTCCAGACTTTTTAACCGCATTAAAGTCAATAATGGTTTTAAGCTCATCGATTATTTTTTGAGACTCTTCAGAGGGATGGGAATCGTGTAGGCTTTCTGCTGCTTCCATTGCCCCCGGTATGTCGCCCATTTGCGCTAAAAGCTCGGTCATTTTTCTTTTAGGGTAGTGTGAGTACAAGTCGGCGCTGGAAAAGATCGCCCCCGCCATTGACGACGCCGAAGGCTTACATCTAAGCGCGGCTGAGTAAAAAGGCATCGCTTGGGCAGCTCCGTTCAGTTTGACGTAGCAATCCCCGACGATTGTGTAAAATTCAGCGCGCAGCGGGTCGTGTCTAATCCCCCTAAGCCCTGCGTCTATCGCCTCACCGAGTAAATCGTTAGCCGCTTTTTGATATCGCTCTTCTCGGTAGGTGTTCATAAACTCTACCTGCTGGTTTGCAATGATCATGTTCGAATAGCACAGGTACTGAATGGCAAGAGTCTTGTCGTGCGCTTGAATGTCCATCCCTAGAGACTTTGTCAGCCAGTGCTTAGCAAGCTCCGGTAGACCCGCTTCCATGAGCTCTTTGCCGTAGTAAAATGTCAACCTCGCGTCCATGTGCATTTCTCGGCCCTTGAAAATCGCAAGGTTCCGCATCCTGTCAGCCTTCAGATCCTCTTCGTTCCTTCGATGCCAGACCCGCCACTGTGTCGCGTTGTCCATACGAGCAGCTCTTACCGACGATTCAGGCATGATGCCTTCATGCAAAAAGTACTGCCACTTGAACCCCATCGACCTTCTGACTACGCGCTCACGTGTGAAAGAACAGACGGCCACCTTCCCGTCGTTTGCGTAGTCGTATGTCGCGTAGTGGTAATCTGCTAAATCCATAACGTTATCGCGCCACAATTTAAACCCCTCGGGGTTTGTCAGAGAGTCGTCACAGTCTAGCCATAGCTGGAAGTCTTCAGTCCCTTGAGAAAAGTTAAAATTTCTTGCCGCCGAAAAATCGTTGATCCATTTAAATTCAGAAACTACCGCGCCGAGGTCTTTAGCTATTTGTACGGTGTCGTCAGTTGAGCCGGTGTCTGTCAAATAAATGGCGTCAACGCACCCTTCGACTGACTTAAAAAGCGTGGCTAAATTGGCCGCCTCATTTTTGGCAATGACGTGTAAGGAGATCGATTTTCTGTTCATTCAAAAATAATCACGGCAGAGATTAAAATGGTCAAGACTTAGTTGATTGGCTCGTCGTGTTAGTTAGCTTTTTTGTAAAAAGAAGGGTGCTAGATCCGCGCGCAAAAACACTCCATACCTGGGTGGATTTGTTGAAGACTGCGTTGCCTTCTTCAAACTCAAGGCTCCGCTTCGCGAGCCCCATCAACGTGTTCGGGTCCACTGCTGTCGACCCAATAGAGTCGGACCCGCTTCCGATCTTTTCATCAACCGATTGAATGGCGTCAAGAGACCCGTACCTAAAGCGGTCTGCTGCCAATAGCGCAGAACCACCGTCGGCTTTAAAAAAGATCGGGATCGTTGCGCCATAAACAAAAGTGTAAATCCCCGACCCCGTCGGCGTTTCGCTGATCGGCGGTGGCGTTACAGGTAGCGTCGCACCCGCGTTAAAGATTACGAACGTCGGACTTAGACCCGAGTTATTCGCTGAATCACCCGACCCAAAAATTAACCCATAAGTTTTAGGCATTTTCGTTCCTCCACGAAGTGTTCAATGGCTTTAGTGATGGCCTGCGGTGACCGGTCGCTCATGTTTTTTTCTGTTAGCATCCAAGCTGCGAGCATGGGCTCGCCTAGCTCTACGGAAAGCGCGGCTTTCTCTTCCATCGGCATGGGGATGTGCTCAAGGTTCATGTCCTTGCACTTTATCTGCTGCGACAAGCTCCGGAACTTCGCTACCGCCCTCCAATTATCGGGCTCCGCTTGTTCGATTCCCAAGGGGTATTTAGCGCGGATTTCCGGCTGAAGCTCTGCGACGACATCAAGAAACGCCTGGAGCTGCCTCCGATTGTCCTCAGCTAGGACCAGGGTTGCGGCTAGTTTAGCTTTAGACCTTCGAAGCGTGGCACCGGCTCGGAGTGTGTCTTGCTTTGAGCTCTCCCAACTGATCCTTGCGTTGACCTCAATCGCGTCAAGTAGATCAGCGTGCTGCTCCATGGCCCTGCACTCAGCTTCAGAAATCGCCTCATAGCGGGTATAGCTTTCGCGTATTGCGGCGTAGTATCTACGCGCTGGCGTGACGTTTTCGAATCCTTCGCCGAGCGTACCGTATCGGCATACGTAGGAACTCATCCCGAACATCAGCTCAGTGTGTAAAAGATCCCTAAATGAACCGGCTAGCTTAACTTCGTCGCTCGATCCAATTTCTATAATTTTGTCAAACTCGTTCACTAAATCGCTCCCCCGCTTGTTCCCTGAATGGCTAATGGTAATGCTCCAGCGGTGCCAGTTGCAATACCGTTGAACGTATTTGTCAGCGTAGACGCTGCGCTTCCACCCGAATCCTGGTTACCAGCTCCGATAATAAGACTTCGGTCATGGAATGAACCGCACGACCCTGCTGGCGATGTTGAGTTGGTTAGCGTGAACGACGTAGCACTGTAAGCCGTTCCGTTGTAGCTCTGACAGCGGTTTTGGTTCGCTCCTGACCCCAGGTAGGCCATCATTGCCGCCGAGTAGCTTCCAGAGGTTGGGGCCGCTCCGCTAATGTTGACGTTTGTATTTGTACCACTTGCGACGGCGTCCGCCGATGATCTAGTTTCAACCGATGTGAGGTCAACCGCCCCCGCATCGCGTCCGTTTGCGGTGTAAATAGTCGAGTTAATGGCTCCAGTGGTTGGGTTCCGTCTGTCTGCGCTCGCAGCCGTTGCCGTGCTCCAAGCGAATACGCTTGTTGCTCTTTGTACGACTACTGACGCTGACCCGGAGTTTCCGCATATGTTATAGTACAGTCCGAAAAACTGAACCGATCCAGACTCGTTTTTGGCCGTAGCCATGGACCCGCCAGACGCCCAAGAGACTTTATTGAAAACCCGAACGGCGCTAAGTCTTGAGCTCGCGGTGTCTAGTCCACCTGCTCTGACCGCCTTGCCCTGATAAACGCTACCGCCCTGACCCGCGCTTGAAGTCGTTACACTGTCTTCTGGTTGCGCTGTGTTCCACGCTGCGAAATTGTACGCACTGACTTTTCCGGTGCCACCGGATGCGGCGGCGGTCGTAGAGCCCCCGGTGATCCACATCATCGACGCGTTTGGATCATCCAAGACCTCTTGAACATTTAACTTGATCCATCGCCCCCAGCCTTTCAACCAAGCCGTTTGACTCGCGTCACCCTTTAACCACAGGTCACCGTCTTTGGCGTTTACCGGTGTGTTCGACTGATTCCAAACTTTAGTCGGCTCGGGTTCTTTGATGGCTCGAATCGGAGATTTATATTCGATCTCACCGCGAACGCCCTGAGTCTGGACATCAATAGCAGACAACCTAACCGTAGCGCCGAGGACCGACCCAACAATTGACTGGAATCCCATCGATACGCCGGTTCCGAAAACGCCAAACGTCGAGCCCACTGCTCCGCCGTTCCGCGTTATAGAGAGTGACCCACCAGATTGCGTTCCGATAAATGCGTAATTAGACCCGATATATCGGTGAGTGAATGAGCATGTCGTTGTGCTGCCTACGTATAAAATTCCACCGGCGTCTCCAGCCGATCCCTGACGGTCCCACGGACCTTGAAAAAACATCTGATCTCCGTAAAACCTTCGGAACGCCCCCACCCCCATGAGTGTCGCGTTTGGCGCATACCTGACACCTGAGGTCATGTCGCTATCGAATCCGGCGATAACTCCGAGAGTCGCGCCTTCGTTTAAGCCGTAGAGGTTGATCTTTGATATAGCTGCTAGGTTTGAAGAACCAAGAGCGATTCGAACGGACTTCCATCCGGACCCACTTGTAAAAACTGATCGGCGAATGATTCCGGTGGCTCCGTTAGAAACCGAGTGTGAAGGGATTCCGTTGATCGAGAACGTCGCAGAAACGAAACCGCTAGCTGCGAGCTCTAAGCCCATTGCCGCAAAGCGCCCATCGATCTGGATGATCCCAAGCGTACCGCCGACGTTACCGAATGCCGGTACGGTTGTGTTTGCCGACAGCATGACGTTTTGAGCAGTGATCCTAACATCGCCGCGTCTGTCCTGCCAAAACATTGAGGTCGTTAAACCCCACCCAATAGTTTGAAACTGTCCAGGATCAGAGAGGGTTTGCGGATCTAGTGACTGAATGAGTTGATAAGCAGTGGGCGAAATAGACAAGGATTGCCCGCCTCGCCACGCTCTGAAAATTGTTGCGCTCAATCCGATTGGGAGAGCGGGGGTAACTGTGAGGTTATCAGTTGATACGGATACGACAGTCCCAATATATGTGCTGGTCCCTTGGTTAGCGATGAACCCAGTTCCAGCGGGGAAGCTTGCGCCGTGACCGACTGAAACGTCTACACTTGTTCCGCCGGACGTTCCCGTTGCGAATGAGGTTAAAGAGCCGCCTATGCTGTTAATAGAAACGCCATATCCTGTATTGTTTTGGAAAATTGTCCCACGGTAACCAAGCTCATTGACGTTAGCTAAGACACTGAGAGTCGCGCCTACTGTGTCTGAAATTTTCGCACGTCCAAAGTAGGCGGATCCGGGCGAAGCTACGATGCCGCTAGCGTCATCAAAAAACAAAACCACGCCGATGACGTTAAGCGTTCCGAACTCGTTCGCTACAAGTCTGAAGTCGTGAAGCTCACTTGTCTCGTCAGCGGCCTGGTGCCATACGGTGTAATTAGAGTTGTATCCGAGCCCGGATAAAGTCGGGGTTGTTGGGCCAAACGTCGCTGTTCTAGTCGTGTCGGTTCCGTCGGTAAAAATTCTAGCCGTTCCAGTTTCAGTCGTCGGCGCTATAATCCACCCCATCCGAACGCACTTCGTGTTGACGCCGATCACATCGCCAGAAAACTGTAGATTTAAAGCCGTTCCGTAAGGAGTTTTTGAAATTCTTGGGGACCCAGTTACGTATCCTCGAACTGCTTGGTACGTTTGGTCAAAAGTAAGTTCGTAGGTCGGAGACGCATTAATCCACTTCGAGCGGTCCTCTACTGGAGCACATCCCACGATCATCAAGGTCTTTTGTCGATATTTAGGCGTGTTGTTGTCGCCAAGAAACACCCCGAGAGGGTTAGAGCTTATGGTTGACGATAGGCCAGCGTTGTTCGATGCCGGAACCGTAAAATCTTGGAACGCATCCACAAGAAAATCGCTAGCTCCACCGCCAGCTCCGCCTCCACCTTGAAACACCAAATCTAACGCCATATGTAAGCTCCCAATTTTTAAAGAAAGGGCGCGGGGCTTTAACCCCGCACCCTTAGACTTTATTTAGCTAGTGATACCAAAACGGGACACGATGTCCTGAGTTTTTGCATAAGTAGCACTCAACTGAACGCCAGAAGCAGAGTTAACTCCGAGGATGACTTGAATGCAGTCGCCCGCGAGGAGGTTAAGCACAGCCGACCCCGCTGCTACAAGCGACACGGAGAGAAACCCCGAAACGCCGATGGCAGGAATCAAAAACGACGCGCCAATGCCGGACAAGGTCGTAGCGCCAGCGCCTGGAATAAAGCGAACGATCTGAACCGAGGAGGTCGGAACAATCGATGCGCCTTGGCATGTAACAGCTACGCCGCGAAGAGTCCCCGCTGAAGGAACGAAACAACCCATAAGGGTTGCACCCACAGCAATGACTCCGGTAGGTCCATTGAAAGTAGAAGAAAGAACTTCGAGTTTTTCCGAAGGCTCCATAGTACGATTTAAAATACCCATTTGTTTATAACCCTTTCAGTTTTAGTTTTTTTTCAAGTTTTGCGCGCGGATCAACGGTCTTCATTGAAGAAACGTTGAAGTCCTTAAAATCTAATTTAACAGCGGTTTGGACTTCCTTACAAAAAGCTTCTCGGTTGTGATCCTCGAGCTTTTCTTTTGATTCCATCGCTTCGTGGTAGTCGTTATTGATTCGGTTTATAATTTCTTCACTTCTATGAGTGTCGATTTCTTTTAACCTGCACATCAGACGCTCCACGCCGCAATCGATAGGAAACCCCCTGCTAGTCCAGTCGCTAGTAATGGCAAAGACCGGTACCGCTAAGACCTGCGAGCAATGAAAAACCTGGCCGTCAATCAAGTACGAGTCCCATTTGATAGTGTTACGCATACAGTACAGTTTACCGTCGTCTAGCCGTTTGACTATCAAGTCTTTATCGTAGCGTTTGGCGTGCCTAGTTAGTCGTTTCTCGTTTGTCATAAAATTATGGGCTGATGTAGTTTCGGAGTACGCCGAATGCTGCAGGAGCCGCGTTGAACAAGTTCCCGAACATTCTGAAACGAAGCTCAAACACGTCGTTTTCAGCAGAAGGAATCATGTTTGACCCGGTCTCGTTAGCAAGTTCCATCTCGTTCAAAATGTAAAACCGAAGGGCTTCCGTCGGTGCGAACATGATGCGGACAGGGAAATCCTTGTCAACCATCACAGGCACGCCGTTGTATTCCATTGTGTTACGTTCTTTTTGCCAAGCGCCGCCATCGAGTTTCATCGTGTTGACGTAGCGTTTATCAGCAGTCAAAAGACGCTGATAGAAACGGCTGGAATCAAAGTCCATCAAAGCTGCTTGATAGATTCCGTTGCCAGTTCCGCCGCGACGTAGACCTTCATTGTATGCCTGTTGCATTTGATCAAGGTTCAACTGCGCGCCGTTTAAGTTCAGCACGTTGCCCTGAAACGCGGGAAACAACGCTCTGTTAATTGTGCTGTAGATGGTGCTAGTCGTACCGTCTAGAGCGTACAAAAGCCCCTGAACTTCCTTGTTGTAGCTTCCCGAGCGGACAACAATGTCAGTCGCTGATGCTGTAACTGGACCGTCAAGCACAACCGTAGCAACGTTAGTGCCTACTACCGAAATGATAGAAAGGCCCGATGCGCGGAGGTCGCCAGCAGCGGTGAAAATGTCGATGTTCATGTCTACGTCGACAAACTTG
>Ga0163144_10023444_pt1 | contig 12172 bp, 10 predicted proteins | sample OliLak19BULKMAT1_FD_123175 | JGI IMG/M metagenome (GOLD analysis project Ga0163144, IMG submission 123175) | Freshwater microbial mat bacterial communities from Lake Vanda, McMurdo Dry Valleys, Antarctica - Oligotrophic Lake LV.19.BULKMAT1 | ecosystem: Environmental > Aquatic > Freshwater >...
TCACTCATTTTCAAAGGCACTTCACTAAATTAATAGCTAGTTTTGGAATATAAATTGTTAAAATGGGTTTAAGATACTATTAAAACGAAAAAGTCGGTTTACAAAACCGACTTTTAATGTTATCAAATTCTAAAAGAAAAATTAATCTTTTCTGCCACCAAATAAGCGTAATAAGAATAGGAACAAATTGATAAAATCCATGTACAAGGTTAAAGCTCCTAAAACCCCCATTTTTTTACTATTTTCACTGTCATCTGCAGTAGCACCCAAGTTTTTAATTTTTTGAACATCCCAAGCGGTTAAACCTGTAAATATAACTACACCCAAAATGCTTATGATGTAATCCATTTTAGCGCTGTGCATAAACATATTTATTAACGAAGCTACAAAAATACCTATTAAGCCAATTATTAAAATGTTACCCATTTTAGTTAAATCGGTTTTAGTAGTATATCCTGCAATTGCCATTATAGCAAATAAGCCAGCAGTACTTAAAAATACTTTAAAAATAGAACCAATGTTATAAATAAAGAAAATAAAGCTAAAACTAATTCCGTTTATAATTGCGTAAGCCACAAAAACGGCAATTAAAGTAGTGTAACTCATTTTATTTACACCAAAGCCTATTGCTAAAACAAATAACAAAGGCGCAAACATAATAATATAAGCAAAAATGGTGGGCTTAAAACCAGTTTCGGTTTGCTGGATTAATAAGTTGGTTAACTCAGGCACAAACGCGAATAATAGTGATGCTAAAGTTGTAAGCACCATTGCAACAGCCATCCACGAAAAAGCAGCACGTAACAATTTGTTTTCGCTAACGATGGTTGCGCTTTCTAATTTTTCTATTGGGGTATTTCTAAAGTTAGTATTCATTTTTGTTTATATTTTAACAAACAAATCTACATATAAATTAGCTCAGATAAAGGTTAAGAATGTTTAAATTTTTATAATTAAATAAAGTACAAAGTCGCATCTAATTGCTATTTTTTATATTTTACTCAACAGCTTATGTTATTTACTCATTTAACATTTAAATTTGCATACTATTTTGTAAATTAGTGCGTTATATGTTTTTTTGAAAATAATATTGTTTATATTAATTTTTTTAACTGCGCGAGTTTTTTCCCAAGTAAACCCGCCGGATTTACGTTGCCTACAAGTTTTAGCTAATGGAGATGTGAAATTAATATGGATTTCGCCACCCGACCCTAGTAACACCTTTACTTCATTCGAAATTTATTCATCAAATTCAGCATCTAGCGGTTTTATTTTAATTGGAACTGTTAGCTCGTTAAGTATAACTCAATTTACACACATTGGCGGCAATGCTAATTTGCAAAGCGCTTATTATTTTATGAAAACTAAATTTAGCATAAACAATAGTTTACTAAATTCAGATACATTAAAAACAATTTTTTTAAATTGTGTTCAAAATACTGGCTCTCCAGCTGTTAAATTAATTTACAGTACTATTCATCAACCTAAATTACCAAGTACTGCATCTAATTTTGACTTGGTAAAAGAATACCCTTTTGGTATTTGGAATAATTTAGCTTCAACTCCAAATTTAAATTATTTTGATACAATTAGTGTTTGCACGGCAAGTATAAATTATCAAGCTATATTACAAGACAATAGCGGATGTTTTTCAAGTTCAAACATACAAGGGGGCATTTATAAAGACCAAAAAGCTCCTAACCAACCTTTTGTTGATTCGATAAGTGTTTTGGCTAATGGTAATACAGTTTTGTCGTGGGTAGTACCTCGCGATTTAGATGTGATAAAATATCAAATTATAAAAAAAACCGGAGCTGTAGATGTAGCAATTGCAAATATTAATGGCATTAACAATACATCATTTACCTATACTGTAAACGTTGCCGATAGTGATTGGGTTGGCATGTATGTATCTGCAATTGATAGCTGTAATAATATTTCGACTTACGATAGCATTCCTCGAACCATATTTTTAAAAACAAAATACGATAGTTGTGCATTTAAAACTGATTTAAGTTGGACCCCCTATCGCAATATTCCAAATGGTTTATTAGAATACCGTATATACTATTCTATTAACGGCAGCGCTTTTTTGCAAGTAGGTGCAACAACTCAAACAACATTTACGCATACAAATGTGCAACCAAGTGCTAATTGCTGTTATTTTATAAGAGCTATTAATAACACAAAAACAATTACATCAAGTAGCAATCGAAAATGTTTTTTTAGTAACCAACCGCTAGCACCAGGTTTTATTTACATAAGAACAGCAACTGTTATTGATAAAAAAACGATTAATCTAAAATTATTTTTAGACTCGTCTAAAAAATTTATTGGTATTACTATTTATCGCAGCAGCGACGCGCAAACGTTTATTAAATTGTTTACCATTGCAAATAATGGCACAGCTTTTTATGAAGTTGTTGACGAAACTGCCGATACAAAAAATACATTTTATTATTACAAAGCAATAGTTAACGACGGTTGCGGAAACGAGCGCACAAAAAGCCAACTAACAAAAACAATTTTGTTAAAAGTAGCTGAAGATAATGAGCAATTTTTTACTAAGCATTTAAGTTGGAATAATTATTTGGGCTTTAATGGCGGCGTAAGTGGTTACAATATTTATCGTGTAATAAATGATGTACAAAACCCCATGCCCATAGCTACTAAAGGGCCTAACGACACAACATTTACCGACGATGTAAACGAAGAAGCGCCTAATGGCAGTAAAATACAATATATAGTTGATGCCGTTGAAGGTATTGGAGGTACTTACGGCTTTATGGAAACAAGTAAATCTAATACCCAAGATGTTTACATAGAGGGCAGATTATACGTTCCAACAGCCTTTGCGCCTAACGGCAAAAATAAAATTTGGTTGCCTATAACACACTTTATTGATAAAACAGATTACAATGTGAGTATTTACAACCGCTGGGGTGCAAAAGTATTTGAAACCAATGATAATACAGTTGGCTGGGATGGTAAAAATGCAAAGCCTGATGTGTATGTATATTTAATTAATTATAAAAACGCACGTGGCGAATTCCAACAGTTAAAAGGTACATTAATATTATTAGAATAAAAACTAATGCTGATGACCGTGTTCGCCATGAATATGCCCGTGGTCTAATTCTTCCTCAGTTGCATTGCGTACATCTAAAACTTCACCAATAAAGTGTAAATCAAAACCAGCAAGTGGGTGGTTAAAATCCATAGTTACTACAACATCATCAATTTCAATAACCTTACCAACTAACACATTTTCTTCGGCGTCGTTCATCTCAATATCTTCTCCAATTTTTATACGTTTGCTGTCAAATTCTCCATCAATCATAAAAGTTTGTTTATCTATTTTGGCAACATATTCGGCATCATAAATACCATAAGCTTTTTCGGCTTCAATTTTAAAATCAAACTTGTCGCCTTTTTGTTTATCTAATAAATTGCTTTCAAAGTCGGGTAATACGCCGCCAAAGCCGAACAAAAAAGCAAAAGGATTTTCGGTGCTGGTTTGTTCTACCAATTCTTCGGGTTGATTATTTTTACTTGCCGATAAATAATAATTTACAGTTATGGCTTTGTCTTCAGAGATTTTCATTCTTATTAGGGTTTAAAATTTTTATGAAAGTATTTATTTTAATTCAAATCTTTTAAATTTTTTTCTAACAGAAATATCATTTTTTCTTTACTTAAATTAGCGTTTATTTCGCCTGCAATTGTTAATGATACTGCCCCTGTTTGTTCGCTAACGCTTATGGCAATGGCGTCGGTATTTTCAGTAATGCCAACCGCCGCTCGGTGGCGCATACCGTAATGTGCCGGAAAATTTTCTTTTTCAGTTACTGGTAATACACAACGCGCCGCTACTAAACGGTTATTTTCAATTATAACTGCACCATCGTGTAAGGGCGAATTTTTATAAAATATATTTTCTAACATTCGGCTTGTTAAAGCGCTATCAATGGTATCTCCAGTATTAACATAAAATTTTAAATCGCTTTTACGTGAAATAATAATTAATGCCCCAGTTTTTGAAGTACTCATGGCAAAGCAAGCAAGGGCAACTGCTTCAATATCAAGATAAATTTGATCTGTTTTTGTGGTATTAAATTTAAGGCCAAGCGCAATTGGACTTAAGATAGATTTTAAACTTTGATTCCGAATAAATTCGTTACTTCCAATATATAATAAAAATTTACGTATTTCTTGCTGAAACACAATCATAACTGCTATAACACCCACATTTACAAACTTACCAATAATTGAACTTAATAATTTTAAATCGAAAGCTTTAATAACTATATATGCAACATAAATTAATGCAAAACCAATAAAAATAGTTATGGCCGGTGTGCCTTTTACCAAATTATAAGCAACATAAAGTAATATTGCAACTAATAAAATATCAACTACATCGGTAATACCAAAGGTTATAAAACATATAAAAAGCGAGTGCATTATTTGATGGCAATTTCGTTATTTTTTTTAAAACTTAAGTGTTTATTTTACTAGCTGATAAACCATATTTTTACCGAAATATATGTACTTTTATAATAATTATTAAATTATATAAATATTTCTTAAATTAATTAAAATGCGTCCACAAGCCCAAACCTTTCCACCATACTACGAAAAATATATCGCTCTCATCAAAGAAGAAAATAGTATCGAAGCCTTTCAAAATAATTTAATTATAATTAAAGATTTTGTTGCTTTAATACCAACCAACAAAGAAAACTTTGCTTATGCAGACGGTAAATGGACTGTAAAACAAGTTATACATCATTGCATAGATACTGAACGAATTTTAACGTACCGTGCGTTACGTTTTGCACGAAAAGATTTTCAACAACTTTTACCGTTTGATGAAAATGTGTATGCGGCCAATTCTAATATTGATAAAAGAACATTATTAGACATTGTTGAAGAGTTAGATACAGTAAGAAACGCCACCCTAACTTTATACAAAAGTTTTAATAACGAAACACTTTTAAATATGGGCAACACTTCTACAGGTAAAGTTTCGGTTTTAGCTATTGGTTTTTTTGTTTGCGGACACACCTTACATCACTTAAATATAATTAAGGAAAGATATTTGTAAAATTTAAAAATTAAATTATATCTTTAGCTTTTGAATATTTATTTCAAAAAAATCGAATGACTCATTTAAGTGTAAATCATCTTCTCGGTATAAAAAACCTTACAAAAAACGATATTGATTTAATCCTAACCACCGCACAAAATTTTAAAGAAGTAATAAACCGGCCCATTAAAAAAGTGCCCTCACTTAGGGATATAACGGTAGCCAATTTATTTTTCGAAAACTCAACACGTACACGTCTTTCGTTTGAATTAGCTCAAAAACGTTTAAGTGCCGATGTAATTAATTTTTCAGCATCAAACTCTTCGGTAAAAAAAGGTGAAACATTAGTTGACACTGTAAATAATATTTTAGCTATGAAGGTAGATATGATTGTAATGCGCCATGCCAGTGCCGGTGCAGCAGTTTATCTCTCAAAAAAAGTTAATGCAAAAATTATTAATGCTGGCGATGGAGCTCACGAACACCCTACCCAAGCTTTATTAGATGCATTTTCAATTCAAGAAAAATTAGGCGATTTAAAAGATAAAAAAATTGTAATAGTAGGCGATATTTTACATTCGCGGGTAGCCTTGTCAAATATTTTTTGTCTACAAAAATTAGGAGCAAAAATAAAAGTTTGTGGACCTTTAACTTTAATCCCAAAATATATAACAAGTTTAGGTGTTGAAGTTGAATTAAATTTACGTAAAGCACTTGAATGGTGCGATGTAGCTAATATGTTGCGCATTCAATTAGAGCGACAAGATATTAAATATTTCCCCTCGTTACGCGAATACTCGATGTTATATGGCTTAGACAAAGAATTATTAGACAGCCTCTCTAAAAAAATAATTGTTATGCATCCTGGTCCAATAAACCGTGGTGTAGAAATAACTAGCGATGTAGCCGATAGTAAACAGTCTATAATTCTTAACCAAGTTGAAAATGGAGTAGCTGTAAGAATGGCTGTAATGTTTTTATTGGCAGGCAGACAAGGGTAATTTTGCAATTAATAAATTAATTTTATAAATACCTCATTTTTTAGTCACCTTAATCAATCTTAATGTCATTTAAGATTTCTGTTTATGGTAGAAATTAATTATTTTTCTTTAAAAAGAAGTAAATCAGTATGTTGAAATACTTAAAGTCCCAAAACTTTACCTCAAATTTCAATTTTACAAATTTTTTATTAGCTTTGCACCCCTTATTTAAGATAAAACTATGAACGAAAGTATAATTTATTTAATACCTGTTTTAGGTATTGTTGGATTGATTGTAATGGCAATAAAATCGGCTTGGGTTAGCAAGCAAGATGCCGGAGATAAAAATATGCAAGAGTTGGCAGGTTATATTGCCGATGGCGCAATGGCCTTTTTAAAAGCCGAATGGAAAGTATTAAGCATTTTTGTTGTGTTTGGAGCTGCTTTATTGGCGTATTCGGGCACTATACATACTGTTCACGGTAAAGAAATTCATTCGCATTGGATAATTTCGGTGGCTTTTATTATAGGTGCAGTATTTTCAGCAACTGCAGGCTATATTGGTATGAAAGTTGCTACTAAAGCTAATGTACGTACAACCCAAGCGGCTCGTACCAGTTTAAAACAGGCTTTAAGAGTATCATTTACTGGTGGTACTGTAATGGGCTTAGGCGTTGCTGGTTTAGCTGTTTTAGGCTTAGGAGGCTTATTTATTGCCTTTTTAGCTATGTTTAATAATTTAGGCACTGCGCAAGTTGCTACTGCTATTGAAGTGTTAACAGGCTTTTCGTTAGGTGCCGAATCAATTGCTTTATTTGCACGCGTAGGCGGAGGTATTTACACAAAGGCTGCCGATGTGGGTGCCGATTTAGTTGGAAAAGTTGAAGCTGGAATTCCTGAAGATGACGTTCGTAACCCCGCTACAATTGCCGATAACGTAGGTGATAACGTGGGCGACGTTGCAGGTATGGGCGCCGATTTATTTGGTAGTTATGTAGCTACAATTTTAGCCACTATGGTATTAGGACAAGAAATTGATGCCTCTTCCGATAAATTTGGAGGAATGTCGCCCATATTATTACCAATGGTAATTTGCGGTTTAGGTATTTTATTTTCGATTGTTGGCACTTGGTTTGTGCGTATTAAAGATGATAAATCGAATGTACAAAACGCGCTAAATTTAGGTAATTGGTCATCAATGATTATTACGGTAATTGCATCTTACTTTATTGTAAATTGGATGTTACCCGACACTTTAAGTTTACGTGGCTACCAATTTACAAAACTAAACGTATTTTTCGCCATTTTAGTAGGTACAGTTGTAGGTGCTATTATGAGTATTGTAACTGAATATTACACAGCAATGGGTAAAAAACCTGTATTGTCTATTATTCGTCAATCGGCTACTGGCCACGCTACTAATATTATTGGTGGTTTATCGGTAGGTATGAAATCTACTGTTATTCCTATTTTAACGTTGGCTGCCGGTATTATGGCATCTTATTATTTTGCAGGATTATATGGCGTGGCTATCGCTGCTGCAGGTATGATGGCAACAACAGCTATGCAATTAGCAATTGATGCTTTTGGGCCAATTGCCGATAACGCGGGCGGTATTGCAGAAATGAGCCAGTTGCCGCCTGAAGTGCGCGAACGTACCGATAATTTAGATGCCGTTGGTAATACTACTGCTGCTACAGGAAAAGGATTTGCAATTGCTTCTGCTGCCTTAACCTCTTTAGCTTTGTTTGCTGCATTTGTAGGTATTGCAGGCATTTCTGCTATTGATATTTACAAAGCTCCCGTATTAGCAGGTTTATTTGTCGGAGCTATGATTCCGTTTATTTTCTCAGCCTTATGTATTCAAGCCGTTGGTAAAGCGGCTATGGATATGGTAGAAGAAGTTCGTCGTCAGTTTCGCGAAATACCAGGTATAATGGAATATAAAGCAAAACCGGAATACGAAAAATGTGTGGCTATTTCTACCAAAGCTTCTATCCGTGAAATGTTGTTGCCTGGTGCTATAGCTTTAATTACGCCAATTATTGTTGGTTTTGTATTTGGCCCAGAAGTATTGGGTGGTGTTTTAGCAGGTGTTACAGTAAGTGGCGTGTTGATGGGTATCTTTCAATCTAACGCTGGTGGTGCTTGGGATAATGCTAAAAAATCGTTCGAAAAAGGAGTGTTAATTAATGGCGAAATGTTCTACAAAAAATCTGAACCACACAAAGCATCTGTAACTGGCGATACTGTGGGCGATCCTTTTAAAGATACTTCTGGCCCATCTATGAATATTTTAATTAAATTAATGAGTATTGTATCATTAGTAATTGCGCCATATATTGCTGTAGTTAGTATTGATGGAGCTAACAATATAATTGCAAACGAAGTAATTAAGTTAAACATTAACGGACAAGAAATGACCTTTACAAGTAAAGCGCAAGCCGACAGTGCTTTAGCTGCCAATGTAAAAGACATTGCCGAATTAAAAGGAAATTTTGTTGTTGATGGTTCGCACTCTTCAGTTGGTTTTAGTGTTAAACATGTAATAAGCGATACTAAAGGAACTATTAACATCGACAGTGGTTTTGTTAATTTAGATGCCCCTTTAGGCGCTAAAATATTTATTCAGTTAGATATGACATCCATTAATACGCAAAGCGAATTTAGGGATGGACATTTAAAAGATAAAGCTGAGTTTTTTGATGTTGCTAAGCATAAAAAAGCAAGTTTTGAGGCCACAGAGGTAATTAAAAACGAAGCAGGAAGCCTGTATGCTTATATTGCAAAAGGCAAATTAACAATGAAGGGTGTAACAAAAAATGTAGACTTAAAGTTTAATTATTTTGGATTAAAAGAACAAGACTGGGATGGTAAAAAAATTAACGTGGCTGGCTTTGAAGGCGAAACCATTATTAAACGTACCGAATTTGGCATAGGCGAAGCAGGCGGCATTGGCGAAGATGTAAAAATTGAAATGACTTTAGAGGCGGGGCAGGAGAAGTAATAAAATTTTGTATTTTCAAAATATTAAATCTCTAATCATATTCGATTAGGGATTTTTTTTGTTTTGAGAAATTTAGTTTTTTTAATTAAAATTAGCTTATGAAAAAAATTAGAATATTTATTCTCATAATAGTAATTTCGCAAAATATTGGTGCACAAAACTGGAATGTTTTCAATAAAGACTACCGATATAATTATAAATTTAATAACTCCACTTTAGTTTCTAATGTTCTTTATTGTTGATACTGTTAAGTAATTTGGAAACGATACAATTTATACATTAAATAGAATTGGTGTTGAGTGTTTAACTGGCTGCCCTCCTATAACTAACACAATGTTACCATCTATTGCGCCAAGAATATTGAAAAATATGCCACAATTTTTACAGCGTAATATTAAAAAATATAGTACTGGTTTGGTAATGTTATATGATACTACAAAAATTATTATTATTCCAAATTGTATTTTAAATCAAACTTGGCTGTTTGATAGCATTTATAATAAAACCGCAATTTGCACCTTCGTAAACACTCAAAACATATTTGGTGTTATTAATAGCGTAAAAACAATAGTAATTAATAATATTGATACATTAAAACTCAGGAAGTCTTTTGGCATTATTGTTTTTCCACAATTATATAATGTAAATAAATACTACCGTATGGTTGGTATAGAAAATAAAAACTCGTATGATTTAAATGCGCTATTTGAGAACAAAGTTCCTAATGCTTGGGACTTTTATAATTTTAATATCGGAGATGAGTTTTGTAATATCTACAATTATCGATATGCTTCATTATCTAATAGCAATTGTAGAGCGTCTAAATGAAATTTTTGTAGAAGTTTATACCACTATTGGACAATTAATTCTCGCACAAAAAATAACTTCAATTAATACGCCTATCGATTTAAAAAATTACCCAGCCGGGCTTTATCACGTTAAGGTAATTGAGGGTAATAAAATCAGTTCGTTAAAATTGGTTAAAGAGTAATTGAAACTTTTTAATAAAAAGCAAGTATTTTTGATAAATTTCAACTTGTTTAAGTGCTTTCCAGATAGCTCAAATATATTATTCAAATCAAAAAACGTTAATTTGGTCATTACGTTGACAAAATTTACGTCAATTTGGTCATTACGTTGACAGAATTTACGTTAATTTGGTCAATGTATTGACAATTTTAATACATTTGTAGTAAAATTTATGTTTTACCGAGCTCTATTTAACGAATTAAAACATCACTTAAAACCTAACAAGGTGTGTTTGCTATTGGGCGCAAGGCGTGTAGGTAAAACTATATTATTAGAAAAACTAAAAGATGATTTTAACGGCAAGGTTTTATTTTTAAATGGCGAGGATGAAGACTCCTTCAAACTAATTGAAACTAAAAGCAGCAGTAATTACAAACGTTTATTAAACGGTGTAAATCTGCTAATAATTGATGAAGCGCAAGCCGTGCCCGATATTGGCAAAAAATTAAAGCTTATGGTAGATACCGTAAAAGATATTAAAATAATTGCAACGGGTTCGTCGGCATTTGATATTTTAAATCTTTCGGGAGAGCCTCTAACTGGGCGAAGTTTTGAATTGCAAATTTACCCAATGGCTCAATTAGAGTTAAGTAAAACCGAAAATGCTTTACAAACAAAACAAAATTTAGAAGAGCGTTTAATATTTGGTTCGTACCCCGAAGTGCTAACATTAAAAACATTAAAAGAAAAGGCAGACTATTTAAACAATATAAAAAATGCGTATTTATTAAAAGATATTTTGGTGTTAGATGGCATTCGCAGCAGCAGCAAAATGTTTGATTTATTGCGTTTATTGGCTTACCAAGTGGGGCAAGAGGTATCTTATAATGAATTAGGAAGCCAATTAGGCATTAGTAAGAATACGGTAGAAAAATATATTGATTTATTAACCAAGGTTTTTGTAATTATTAAATTAAGCGGCTACAGCAATAATCTTCGTAAAGAAATTACTAAAAGTCATAAAATATATTTTACCGATAATGGTATTCGCAATGCCTTAATTGGCGATTATGATTTGATGGCTATAAGAAAAGATGTAGGACTGTTGTGGGAGAACTATTTTATTACCGAACGTATAAAATTTATGAGTTATACGGGCAAAAAATGCTCTTATTATTTTTGGCGTACTTATGACCAACAAGAAGTAGATTTGATAGAAGTTGAAAATAAAATTCTACGCGCTTTTGAATTAAAATGGAAGCCTAAAAACATAAAAGCGCCTGTGTTTTTTTCAAAATCGTATCCAAAAGCTAAGTTTGAAGTTATTAGCCCTGATAATTATTTAGATTTTATTTTAAAGTAAAAACCTTTGTTTAAAGCGTAAGTTTTTTTATTTTATATATATTACCTTATATTTAGCATTCTTTCGTAATGCAACGGTTAATAATTAAAATACTATTTTTTGTTTTTTTGGCACAAACTATTTTTGCTCAAAAAACTGATTCTTTAAAATTACTTTATAAAACAAATTTAATAGATACACAACAATGCAACATTCTAAATAAAATTGGCATGTCGTATTTTATGGTAGATGGTCAGCTCGATTCGTCTTTAACGTATTTAGAAAAAGCAAAAACAATTGCCCTAAAAAGTACTTCAATAAAACATCAAATAACGAGTTTTTTAAATGTGGGCCTTGTTATCAGAGAAAAAGGCTCTTTTGAAAAAGCAATGGAGTATTACTTCGAAGCACTTAAATTATCGGAACAAATAAACGACCAAAAACAAATTTCATCTTCTTACTCGGGCATTGCAGTGGTATATAGTTTTCAAAAAGACCAAGTAAAAGCCCGTGAATATTACGAAAAATCAAAAGCCATTGCACTTAAATTAAATGATGAAAAAAAGTTGGCCTCTTTAAATAACAATATTGGTTTAACTTATATGGAAGAAAAAAACTTTCCGCTTTCGTTAAAGTATATGCAAATTGCATTAACCTTAAATAAAAAACAAAAAAATGATAATGGAACTGCCGCCGCCGCCGAAAACATTGGCTTGTTGCATAGCTATATGAAAAACTACAACTTAGCAATGATATATTATACACAAGCTTTAACCATTTGGCGA
>Ga0163144_10023445_pt1 | contig 12172 bp, 8 predicted proteins | sample OliLak19BULKMAT1_FD_123175 | JGI IMG/M metagenome (GOLD analysis project Ga0163144, IMG submission 123175) | Freshwater microbial mat bacterial communities from Lake Vanda, McMurdo Dry Valleys, Antarctica - Oligotrophic Lake LV.19.BULKMAT1 | ecosystem: Environmental > Aquatic > Freshwater > Lake...
CGATCCGCTACGCCGGCCGGCCGAGGCGGTGCGGCGCGACGTCGGGGATGGCGTCGTCAGCGTCGAGTCCGCCGCCCGCGATTACGGCGTTGTTCTTGCTGCCGACGGCACGATTGACGAACCCGCGACCAAGCGCCGCCGCGCCGCCTGAGACCGGCATGGCCGGGAACCAGCGCATCGTTCTCGCCGCCAAGCCGCAGGGCCTACCCCGCGACAGCGACTTCGCTTTGGTCGATGGCCCGCTGCCCCAACTCGGCGCCGGCGAGGTATTGGTGCAGTGCCTGTGGCTCTCGGTCGATCCCTACATGCGCGGCCTCATCGACGCGGTCTATCCTTATGTGAAACCCATCCTGGTGGGCGACGTGATGTCCGGTGGCGCGGCGGGGCGCGTGTTGGAATCGAACGACTCGTCGTTCAAGCTTGGCGATCTCGTCGAAGGCTATCTCGGCTGGCAATTGTATTCCGCCGTGCCTGCAGCGGAGCTCCGCAAGATCGATCTGGCGCATGGGCCGCTGTCTACCGCGCTGGGCGTGCTCGGCATGCCGGGCCTGACCGCCTATTTCGGCGTGACGGAAATCGGTGAACCGAAAGCCGGGCAAACCGTGGTGGTTTCGGCCGCCGCCGGGGCAGTCGGTTCGGCCGCGGGGCAGATCGCGAGAATTCGCGGCTGCCGCGTGATCGGCATTGCCGGTGGTGCCGAGAAGGCACGGCACGTGGTGGACGATCTCGGTTTCGACGCCTGTATCGATTACAAGGCCGAGACCGACCTGGCGGCGGCGCTGCGCCGCCACTGCCCCGACCGCATCAACGTCTATTTCGACAATGTCGGCGGCACGACGCATGACGCGGTCATGACCTGGCCGGCGCTGGATGCGCGCATCGTCATTTGCGGTTCGATCAGCCAGTACAACAACCCTGCGGCGGAGCAGGGCCCGCGCCGGCTAAAGGAATTCGAGATGTGGCGGGTGCGCCAGCAGGGCTTTCGTGCGCCCGACTATCGCGGCCGCTACAAGGAATTCTTGGCCGACATGGCGACCTGGGTGGCGGACGGGCGGATGCGTTACCGCGAAACCGTGGCGCAGGGCCTGGCCGCCGCGCCGGCCGCGTTCATTGGTATGCTGCAGGGCCGCAACATCGGCAAGCAATTGGTCAAACTGGCGGAGGAGACGGGACCATGAACCAGATGACGCCACCGGCGCCGCGTGCGGGCGCCTATTCCGGCTATCGCCTGCGCACAGCGCCGCCGCCCGACCCGTTTCTCAGCCAGGTCGGCCCCGGCACGCCGTGTGGCGAATTGATGCGCCGCTACTGGCAGCCGGTGGCGCTGGCGTCCGAGCTTGGCGACAAGCCGCTGCTGGTCAAGGTGCTCGGCGAAACCCTGGTGGCGTTCCGCGACGGCTCGGGCCGCATCGGCGTGCTGCTGCGCCACTGCGTGCATCGCGGCGCGGGGTTGGAGTTTGGCCGCATCGCCGAACACGGCATCAAGTGTTGCTACCATGGCTGGCACTTCGACGTGGACGGCACGTTGCTGGATGCGCCGGCCGAACCTCCGGACAGCGCGCTCCGCCGCAACGTCTGCCAGGGCGCCTACCCGGCGCGCGAGGCGGCCGGCCTGCTGTTCGCCTATCTCGGCCCGCCCGAGCAGATGCCGCCATTCCCCAATTACGACACGCTGAACCTGCCCGACAACGACCTCGTGCCCTACAGTATTCCGCATACCTGCAACTGGCTGCAGGTGCACGAGAACCTGATGGACCCGTGGCACGCGGTGTTCCTACACAGCCTGATGGGCGCCACGCAGCTCACCGTTGCGTGGGGCGAGATGCCGATCACCGAGTGGGGCGAGGTTGGCGAACGCATGTACTACCTGACCAGCCGCCGCCTCGGCGACAATGTCTGGGTGCGTTTCAACGAAGTCAGCGCGCCGAACTTCGGCCAGGTCGGCGGCTTCTGGGCCGACGGCAGTAGCGAGCTGCTCTTCCAGCGCGTTGCTGCCACGCGCTGGACGGTGCCGAACGACGATACCAGCGCCACCATCTTCGGCCTGCGCCATTTCGGCGACGCGGTGGAGGGGCCGACCGGGCAGGGCAGGCGCGACCTCGTGGGCAAGAACAAGCTCGACATCTACGGCCAGACCGGCGAGCGGACGTTCGAGGAAATGCAGTCCAATCCCGGCGACTGGGAGGTGATCGATTCGCAGCGTCCGATCGCTATTCACGCCACCGAGCACAAGGGTACCTCCGACCAGGGTGTTGTCATGCTGCGCCGCCAGTTGCGCCGCCTGGCCGAGGCGGTGGTGGCGGGCCAGACCGTGACGCACCGCCCGGCCGCCGAGGACGGCATCGTGCCGACCTGGACCAGCAACACGGTGTTGCGTATTCCCGCCCGGGCCGGGCAGGACGACGACAAGCTGTTGCGCGACATCGGTCGCCGGGTGCGCGACGCGGTCATGACGGCCGATGACCTGGCCGGTGCGGCGCGACAGGATGCCATTCGCCGCGCGCTGGAAAAGGTGAAGCAGGAACTCGGGCCTTAGCCTCCGCATCATCTAGTGAAAAGTCGCGACTGGCCGCTATGCCAGACGCCCAGCCTGTGTTTTCGCCGCTAGACTAATGGCCAATCAGCGGCAGGCCGGTCGGATAGGGCGATGACGGAGTGGATCGAGGCCAGTGTCAGGCGCGGCGTGCGGAAGTCGTTCAAGCCGGACGACACTATGCGTTTCGGTCTGTTCTGGCCCTATTCGCGCACACCGATTCCCTCGGCGCTGGTTGCCTCGCGCAACCCGGACATCATGGACCTTGGCAACCATGTGCGCTTGGCGCGCGCGGTGGAAAAGGCCGGGCTCGACTTCGTTCTGCTGCCCGACGGCTATGCCTCGGGCTCGGACGACGCATCGGAAATCGGCTTCCAAGACCCGTCCACCCATGGCGTAATTTGGGCGCTGCCGCTGATCTTGGCAACGGAACGCCTCGGCGTTCTCTCCACCATCCACACCACGTTCGTGCATCCGGTGCAGGTTGCCCGCTTCGGCGGCCATCTTGACCGGTTGTCGGGCGGACGCTGGGGCTGGAACGTGGTGGCCGGCAACCGGCCTGTCGAGGCGCGGCTATTCGGCTTCGACGACGTGCCCGATCACGACATGCGCTACGACTTGGCCGACGAGTGCGTGCAAGTGGTCGATAAGCTGTGGGCCAATCCGCGCGCCATCGACCATGACGGCGCGGCGTTCCACGTGCATGGCCGCATGCGCGGGCCGCGACCCGATGAACGGCCGCTGATGGTCAGCGCCGCCTCGTCGGCGCGCGGGCGCAGCTTCGCCGTGGCGCATTGCGACTATCTCTTTGCCTCAATCACCAGGCCCGAGGACATGGCCGAGATCAGGGCAGACTTGGTGAGGAAGTCGGCTGTCGTGGGCAAGGAGCCGCCGCCAATATTGCTGTTCGCCACCCTGCACATTCGCGAGGAGCCGGGTCTGGCGCGGCACGAATGGGACGAGATGCAGGAATCACTGAGCCCCGAGGCGCAGAAGGTATGGATCTCGCAACTGGCCAAGGCGACCCACGGCGGCAAGCTGGTGCGCGACTATCCCGTACTGCTGGGCACCCCGGCCGAGGTAGCAGAGCAGATAAACGAGCTTCGCGCCCAGACCGCGATCTCTGGCTTCGTCTTCCGCATGCCGCTCTGGGCGCCGGAGGAAGCCGAACGGTTGGGGCTGGTGCTGAAGGAATTGCAGCGAACCGGGCAGTGGCGCCCGCCCGAGACGCGCGGCTATTCCTGGTGACGGATCAGGCGACTTCCTCGACGATCAGCGAACCGTAACGATCGACCTCGGCGCGCTGGCCAGCCATCAGCACCGTGGTCGCATCCAACTGGGTCACGATGGCCGGACCCTGCAGCACCGTGCCGGCGCCCAGCTTGGTGCGGTCGTACACCGGGCAGTCGCGCGTGCCATCGGCGAAAGCCACGCTCTGCTGGCCGATCCAGGCCTGCTCGACCCCGCCGGATTTGCCGATGGTCGGCAGTTCCGGCTGCGACAGGCGGCCAACGGCGGTAACGCGCAGGGTCACGATCTCCACCGGCGTGTCCTCCTGCGCGAAGGTGTAGAGCTTGCGGTGCAGCGCGTGAAAGCGGTCGATGGCAGCCTTGGTGCTGGCGGCGTCCACCGCGCCGCGCCAGGGCACGGTCAACTCGAAACCTTGGCCCTGGTAGCGCATGCTGGCCAGCCGCTCCATGACGCGGCCAGCCGGCGGCAGGCCTTCGCGCTCGAACCAGGCGACCGCCTGGGCTTCGAGATCGGCCAGCACGCTTTCCATTTCCGGATAGTCATAGCCGGGCGGCAATTGCAGGCAGGTGCGGACGTAATCGGCCTTCAGGTCCGAGACCAGCAGGCCCAGCGCCGACAGCACGCCCGGCGCCGGCGGCACCAGGGTCTTCTTGACGCCCAGCAGGCGCGCCAGGGCACCGCTGTGCAGCGGGCCGGCGCCGCCGAACGGGAGGAGCACGAAATCACGCGGATCGTGACCGCGCTCGACGGAGACAACGCGAATGGCGCCGACCATGTTGTTGTCGATGACGGCCAGAATGCCGCGCGCGGCTTCCTCAATGCTGAGGCCGAGCGGCTTGGCGATCATCTTGTCGATGGCGGCCGCCGAGACGGCGCGGTCCAGCGGCAAGCTTCCCTTCAACAGATAGGGCGGCAGGTGACCCAGCACGAGATGAGCGTCGGTGACCGTTGGCTCGGTGCCGCCACGCTTGTAGGCGACGGGGCCGGGCACCGCGCCGGCGCTGCGCGGGCCGACGGTCAGGCTGCCGGAAATCGAGATTGAGGCGATCGAGCCGCCACCGGCGCCGATGGTATGGATGTCGATCATCGGCAGCGGGATCGGCCATTCGCCGATGCGGGCACCCGTGGTGGTGCCGGGCGTGCCGTCCTGGATCAGGGCGATGTCGGCCGAGGTGCCGCCAATGTCGATGGTGATGAGGTTGCCATAGCCGGATGCGCCGGCAACGAACGCCGCGCCGACCACGCCGGCCGCCGGGCCGGACAGGGCGGTCTGCACCGGCGCGCGCTTCACCTCGTCGATGCCGGTGACGCCGCCGGAGGATTTCATCAGCAGCAGCGGCACGTCGATCTGGCGTGCCGCCATGCGCTGTTCCAGTCGGCCGACATAGGTCGAGACCGCCGGCATGACGTAGGAGTTCAGCATGGTGACGAGTGTGCGCTCGTATTCTCGGAACACCGGCAGGATTTCCGACGAGAGCGAGATCAGCGCCTCGGGATACTCGGCGAGAATGATCTCGCGGGCGCGCTTCTCGTGCGCGGCATTGGCATAGGAATGCAGGAAGCAGACGGCGATGGCGGAAATGCCCCGTTTTTTCAGGCGTTGCGCCGTAGTGCGGATCGCCACCTCATCCAGCGCCTCGAACTCCGCGCCATCGGGACCGATGCGGCCGGCGATTTCGTAGATCCGCTCCGGCTTCACCGGGCGGGGTGCGCGGACCCAGGAATAGAGGTTCGATTTGCGCGGAATGTCGGCCCGGGCGATTTCCAGCACGTGGCGGAAGCCCTTGGTGGTGAGCAGGGCGGCGGCGGCGCCCTTGCCCTCAAGAATGAGGTTGGTGGCGACCGTGGTGCCGTGGAACAGCCGGCCAACCGAAGCGGCCTCAAGCAAGGATACCGAGAGCGCCTCGGCCACGCCGGCATCAAAACCCAGCGACTGGTCGTCCGGGGTGGTGGAAACCTTGGCGTTCCAGATATTGCCGCTTATGCCGTCGAAGGTGACGATGTCGGTGAAGGTACCGCCGATGTCGATGGCAATGGCGGTGGACTGGCGCGAACCGGATTCAGACATGCTCAGATCATCGCCTCTACATACTCGCCATTGTGAAACAGCTTGACGGGAGAGCGTGCGTCGCGCCGCAGCCGCTCGGTGGCCACCGCGTCCAGCTCGTACTCGCCGTCCTCCTCGATGACGACGACGCCGTAATCGTCGGCGGCGCCATCGACGCTGACATAACCGCCGCGCACGTCGTCCAGCACAAGGTCCAGCGCGCGGTCGAATGGATGGCCCCAACCGCCGCCACCGCAGGTCTGAAACCGGATGATGTCGCCGTTCTTGACCACGACGCCGTCGGACAGGGGCGAGACAGCGATCTCGCTGTTGCTGCCGGGGTTGACGGTGCAGCCGCCGCCGCGCCCGGCATGGCCGCCCTTGACGCCCCAGGCCGGATTCTTGATGCCGTCGATGCGGATCGCCAGGATCGCGTCGGGACCCAGCCACTGCACTTCCCGCACCACACCGGCGCCGCCGCGGAACTGGCCGGGGCCGGCGGAATCGAGGCGCATCTCGTAACGCAGCAGGCGCATCGGGTACATCTGGTCGAGGAATTCGGCCGGGTTGTTCTCCTGCGCCACGTAATAGACGCCGTTGTGGCCGTCGGCGAAGGGCCGGGCGCCATGGCCGACGCCAATGCCGTCGGCCACCAGGAACGCCTTGCCCGAAGGATCGTGGCCGCGCAGGAACAGCAGCGAATAGGCCGCCGTCGCCGCCACCGCCTGGCCGCCCGAGGCGACGTTCATCAGCCCGGCGCAGACATTGACGGTGCGGATAAGCGTCAGGCCGCGCTGGTTCAGTGGCGCCGGGAAGCGCGGTTGCAGCAGACTGCCCTCGCGCACCTTCACCTCGTCGATGGCGTGCATGGCGCCCTCGTTGATGAGGAGCGAAGGGTCGCGCGATATGGCATAGATGCCGAACACCATTTTCGGCACCGCCGGATTCATCAGGAAGTTCACCGGGCCCGGTGCTTGGTCGTCGGTCCTGGTGGCGTCGATCTCGATGCGGTCGGACGTCACGTTCAGGGTCATGCGGATCATGAACGGGCCGTGGCCCTGGCCGTCGCTGTCGATGCCGTCGGTGAAGTCGTAGGAACCCGGCTTGAAGGTCTCGCGCAACTGGCGGATCATGCCATTGCGGGTCTGTTCATTGAGCTTCTCGAACGCGTCCTCGGCAATGTCGGGGCCGAAACGCTCGAAGATTTCCATGAAGCGCTGCTCGCCCAGGCGGACCGAGGCGATCATGGCGCGGATATCGCCGCGCATTTCCTCGGGGAAGCGGCCGTTGCGCAGGAAGATGCGGTAGATTTCCTCGTTCAACACGCCTTCGCGATAGAGGCGCACCGGCGGGATCATGATGCCTTCCTGGAAAATGTCGGTGGAGTTGGGCGACATCGATCCCGGCCAGGCGCCACCAATGTCGTTGAAATGCGCCCAGGTCTGCGAGAAACCGATCAGGCGGCCCTCGGAGAAGATCGGCGCGGCAAACACCTGGTCGGGCATGTGCGACACGCCACCCTTGGAGGCGTAGCAGTCGTTGTACCAGTAGAGGTCGCCCGAGCGCATTTCCTGGCTGGGATAATGTTCGAAGATCGGCTGGATGATGTGGCCGAAGATCGGCAGGTTGGTGCCGGTGATGAGCTGGCCCAGCGGATCGAAATAGCCGGCGAAGAAGTCCTTCTTCTCGCGGATGACCGGCGAGACCGCCGTGCGCTCCAGCAGCGATTCCATTTCCATCTGGGCCGCGCGCAGGCTGCCCTTGACGATCTCCAGCGTGACTGGGTCGCATTCCGGGTGGATGGTCTGGCTCATGTCGTTCATGTCGGTTCCCTGTGGTCGGGTTCAGCTCAATTCAGCACGGCCTCGACGCGGCGGCGCGCCTCGCGCAGCGCGGCGACCAGTCGATTCTGGCCGCGCCGCAACTGGTTGACGCCAAAGCCGCGCTGGTCGGCGGGCAGGGCGGCGAAATCCATCGCCGAGGCAATGGTCGGCAACGGCGCCATCGGCGTGGCCGGATCGTGCCGGAAGCGGGCCGTCTTGGTGTGGTTGATCGGCACGAGGATGCGGGCCAGACCGGCGATCACGTCGTTTGCGGCCTTCGGCTTCACGCTGCCCTTGGCCACGCCCTCATGGAAACGGCCCAGGCTGGCCAGCAATCCGTCATTGGCGGCGCGGGCCGGCGCGAAATCGAACGCCGTACCCACCGCGTTCTGGTAGCGCGCGATGGTGGCGGCGAACTCGTCGCCAATGGCGCGCCAGTCGAACGGCAGGATGTCGGCATTGGCGATGCCGACGACGAGGCCGAGATAGACCTTGATGTCGCGCACCATGATGTCGCGGTCGGCGATTTCCAGTGTGTCGTTCTCGGTGTGCCCAGTGATATTACAGCAGCAACCGCCGACCGAGTAATAGCCCATCTCGGCGCGCTTGGATTCCGGCATGATCGAGCTGAGCATCATCAGGCTGGAAATGCCGATATTGTTGAAGGAATAGTCGCCGGCGCGGTGCGGTCGCTCACCCTCCGACGGCAGGCCGGAAACGGCCTTGATGGTGGATTGGGCGAAGGCCTCGGTCTCCTTCATCCAGGAAACATGGCGGAACTCGGTGGCCCAGCGGCAACCCGGCGAATCGCAGTTGATCTGCGCCACGCAGTTTTCGTCGAGGTCGATGGCGAAGGCATCGGCGAACCAGGCGCTGCCGGCATAGCGGCCGGTGGAATGGCCGGGCCACCAGGCGATGCGAACCGAGCGCTTGAGGCTGGCGCGGTGCTTCCACAGCACGCGGGCGATTTCCAGAAGGGTGGCATCGCCGGTTGCGTTGTCGCCAACGCCGACGTCCCATGAATCGTAGTGACCGTGCAACAGCACGAACTTTTCCGGCTCCTCAGCGCCGGGAATGGTGACCACCGGCAGCTTCTGGCTGAACCAGCCTTCGTCCAGCCTGGTCACGACCCTCACCCGGTCGCCACGTTCGGCCATGGCGATCAGCGCCTTGCCGTCGGGGTTGTTGACGGCGGCGATCGGCATGCGCGGCTTGCGCGGCAGGTCGTCCAGGTCGGGCGTGCCCCAGATCGAGGTGCAGGCGCCCCAATGGGCGTCGACCCCGGGGTTCACCGCGATGCAGGCGATGGCGCCGTTCTCCTCGAACTCGCGCATCTTCTGCGGCGTGGCGAAACCCTCGGAAATCACGATCTTGCCGCCGATCCGCCCGGACGCCGAAGCGTCGGCGTCGAAATTGCGATGAAACAAGGTCGAAATCGACTTGGAATAAGCCGCCGGCACATAGACCAATTGGCCTTCGATGCCACCCGGCATGTTCACCGATGAGGCCGGCGACTTGGCATTGAACACCTGGTTGCCGGCGATAACCTGCGAACCATAGGGAACGCTGAGATAGAGGTCGGCGTCATGCACCTCGACCGGCACGCCGTGGCGCGCCAGCCGCTCGACCATCAGGTCGCACGAGGCGTTTACGTCTTCCGGCTTCCAGCGCGGGAACTTGGCGAACACCTCAACCAGTTCCCAAGGGGCGTCGGCCGAAATGTCGGCGATCATGGACTTCATGGTGTCGAGCATCGGCTTCTCCATCGAGGCCGTCAAACCAGGTGGCAGGCAACGCGGCGCCCATCGCCAACATCGCGCAGGGCAGGTATCTCCTCGGCACAGCGCGCCATGGCGGCCGGGCAGCGGTCGCGGAACCGACAGCCGCTGGGCGGGTTGCGGGCGTCGGGCACGTTGCCGGTGATCGGCAGCGGGGCGCGCGACTGGTCCACCCGGGGCACCGGCACGGCCTGCACCAGCGCCTTGGTATAGGGGTGCAACGGCTGGCGCACCACATCGGCGGTCGGGCCGTCCTCGACGATGATGCCGAGATACATGACCATCACCCGGGCGCAGAGATAGCGCACCAGCGCCACGTCGTGCGAAATGTACAGCGCCGCTAGGCCCATGCCGTCGCGCACCTCGCGCAGCACGTTCAGGATGCCGGCGCGCACGCTGACATCCAGCATCGACACCGGCTCGTCGGCGACGATGAACTCGGGCTCCAGCACCAGGGCCCGGGCCAGCACCACGCGCTGCAACTGGCCGCCGGACAGCTCATGCGGATAGGTGCTCTCGAACCGGGCCAGCGCGGGCAGCCGAACCCGCTCCAGCGCCTTGGCGATGCGGCTCTCATGCTCGGCCTTGGGCACGCCGGTATTCACCAGCGGCTCGGCCAGGCAGCGGGCAATGGTGAAGCGCGGGTTCAGCGCGTCGAACGGGTTCTGGAACACCAATTGGGCGCGGCGGCGGAAGGCGCGGCTGCCGGCCTTGTCCAGCGCCCGCAGGTTCTTGCCGTCGAACGTCACCGTACCGGCGGTCGGCCGCACCAGGTCCAGCAGCAGCCGGCCGGTGCTGGTCTTGCCGCAGCCGGATTCGCCCAGCAGGCCAACGGACTCGCCGCGGGCGATGGACAGATCCACATGATCGACGGCACGCACCATCGGCCGCTGGCCGCGCAGCGCCTCGCCCAGGCTGCGCGGGGCCGGGAAGTGCAGGGCAAGGCCGGTGGTTTCTACAAGCGCTGCCATGTCTCGCTCCATCGGGCCGCCTCGCGCAGGGCCTCCACCTCGTCGATGCGCCAGCATGCCGCCATTTGCCCGGCGCCAGCTTCGCGCAATGGCGGCGCCTCGGCGCGGCACGCGTCCAGGGCGAACGGGCAGCGTGGCGCGAAGCGGCAGCCCGGCGGCGGACTCAACAGGTCGGGCGGGTTGCCGTCGATCGGCGTCAGCACGCCGCCGCTGCGCTCCAGGTCGGGAAAAGCGTTGGTCAGGCCCATCGTATAGGGGTGCGCGGGGCGAGCCAGCACATCGGCGGTGCTGCCGGTTTCCACCACCTCGCCGGCATACATGACGACGATCCGGTCGCAGACATAGGCCACCACGCTGATGTCATGGGTCACCATGATCATCGACAGGCGCAGTCGCTGTTGCAGGTCGCGAATCACGTCCAGCACCTGGCGCTGCACGATCACGTCCAGCGCCGTCACCGGCTCGTCGGCGATGACGAGCTTGGGGCTTAGCGCCAAAGCCAGCGCGATGGCCACGCGCTGGCGCATGCCGCCGGAAAACTGGTGCGGATAATCGACAAGGCGCTTGGCGTCGATGCCGACTAGGTCGAACAGTTCTCCGGCTCGCGCCCGGGCGGCGGCGGAACCTAGGCCGCCACGCTGTACCAATACCTCGGCGATCTGTGCGCCGACGCGGTGCACGGGATCCAGCGAGTTCATGGCGCTTTGCGGCACGAAGGCGAATTCGCGCCAGCGCAGCGCCGCATAGTCCCTAGCCGAAAGGCGCAGCAGGTCGCGCCCGGCGAAGGTGATGGAGCCGGACTCGACGCTGGCGCTGCCCGGCATGACGCCGGTGATCGCCCGCGCCATCGTGGTCTTGCCGCAGCCGGATTCGCCGACCAGGCCGACGACAGCACCCTCCGGTACCTCGAAGCTGGCGCCGTCCACCGCGCGGACATTGCCGCGCCGGGTCCGGTAGCTGACCCTGAGGTCGGCTATTTCCAGCAGCGCCACGTCTAGTCCCTCAGCTTCGGGAACAGCAGTTCCTCGTAGCCGCGGCTGATGAAGAAGCCGGCGGCGACCATCAGCATGATGCAGAGGCCCGAGGGCACGAACCAGTAATAGGCGCCGCGCGACAGCGCCTGCGACACGAAGGCGTCCTGCAGCATGTAGCCCCACGACACGCTGTCGTTGGGACCGAAACCGATGAAGCTGACGCTGGCCTCGGTGAAGATCGCCCAGCCGATGACGATTGAGCCGTAGAGGAACGAGATCGGCAGGATGTTCGGCGCGACATGGGTGAAGATGATGCGCAGGTCGCTGGCGCCGGTGACGCGGGCCGCCTCCACATAGCTTCGCTCGCGCACGGTCAGCACCTGGCTGCGCACGATGCGGCCGGTATTGGGCCACAGCAGCAGCGAAACGCCCAACACCACGTTCGAGGTGCTGGGCCGAAAGAACGCCGCCAGCACGATGATGAACGGCAGGAACGGAATCGACAGCGCGATGTCGCCGATGCGCATCAGCAGCGAATCGATCCAGCCGCCGTAATAGCCGGAGACAAGGCCTACAAGGGTGCCAACGGCGACGACGACCACGGCGGCGCTCAGCCCGACAATCATGGCGCTGCGCGCGCCCCAGACCAGTTGCGAGAAGATGTCGCGGCCCAGGTTGGTGGTGCCGAGCCAGAAGGTTGCGTCTGGAGTCATGTTGGTCGCCACCCGGCCATTGGCGCGGAACAGGATTTCAAGCGGGTCGTGCGTGGCGATCTGGTTGGCGAAGATGGCGACG
>Ga0163144_10023452_pt1 | contig 12169 bp, 12 predicted proteins | sample OliLak19BULKMAT1_FD_123175 | JGI IMG/M metagenome (GOLD analysis project Ga0163144, IMG submission 123175) | Freshwater microbial mat bacterial communities from Lake Vanda, McMurdo Dry Valleys, Antarctica - Oligotrophic Lake LV.19.BULKMAT1 | ecosystem: Environmental > Aquatic > Freshwater >...
ACCTCTGGTGGCATTATTCGTCCTCTAGCCCACATTCCAAAGCATAGTTTAGTCGACTACGCTACTCAAAATAAGCTAAATTGGCACGAAGATAGCACTAACACCAACCAAGATTATAAGCGCAACTATGTACGTCACAGCATTGTTCCAAAGGCTAAGGCAAAATCAATGGGTGACTATAATAAGTTAATAGCATTAGTTCGTCGTCAGCGAGATGTTAACGCTGCCATCGACCAGCAGCTTGAAACGATTCTACACACTCAGCCAAGCAGGCGAAGTCTTAGTCGCGGGGATGTAACTAGTTTGCCTTACCAAGTTGCAGCAGAGCTAGTAGCAGAGTGGCTGAGGCATAACGGTAAGCGTCAATTGTCTCGTTGGTTGGTAGATCGCCTTACTGTAGCAGTCCGCACGGCGCAGCCAAATACAGAGCTTTTATTAGATTCTTCAAGTAAGGTTTCTTTCACTAAAAACAAAGCAGAATTTAAAACTGTGTAAAATAATGTGTTTTAGAGGTAGCCGAGGTTGTACTACGTCTGTATAATGATACCTACTAAGGAGACAGTGCGTGGATTCTAAAAAACCGTTTCGTTCTAAAAAACCCGGGGAAAATAAGACAAAGAACAATATTAAGAACGTAGGCTTTGTTGCTATGTTGATTCTTATTGGAGCTGTTGTTTTCGCCGCCTACAATCAACCAAGCCAGCTTAAGGAAATACCCTACAGCCAAGCTATAACAGAAGCAAATGATGACAAGCATGATAAATGGGTCATAGCCGGATCTGAAGTTAAGATAACAGAAAATGATAAAGAAGAAGCTACACTTAAATCCCAAAAAGACCCCAATGCTACATTAGCCGATGATGGACTGGATACTTCAAAAGTTATAGTTCAGTTTGAGGCACCTTCAGAAGGGGGTGGAATCTGGGCTCAGCTTGGAATTTCATTGTTACCAGTAATTTTAATCGGCTTTATATTGTTCTTTATGTTGCGCAGTGCACAGGGGCAAGGTAACCAGGCGATGAGCTTTGGCAAGAGCAAAGCCCGTTTGTACGGTAATGAAAAAGATAAAGTAAATTTTAAGGATATTGCAGGTTCCGACGAAGCGAAACAGGATTTAGCTGAAGTAGTAGAATTCCTGAAATTCCCAAAGAAATTTGAGGAACTGGGCGCTAGAATTCCTAAAGGTGTGCTGCTAGTAGGTCCTCCTGGTACGGGTAAGACTATGTTGGCCCGTGCAGTAGCGGGTGAAGCCAATGCGCCGTTCTTTAGTATCTCTGGTTCGGAGTTTGTAGAAATGTTTGTCGGTGTTGGTGCAAGTCGTGTACGCGATTTATTTGCCAAGGCTAAGAAAAACGCCCCCTGCATTATATTTGTTGACGAAATTGACGCCGTTGGTCGCAAGCGTGGAAGTGGTATGGGTGGTGGCCATGATGAAAGGGAGCAGACACTTAATCAAATTTTGGTTGAAATGGATGGTTTTGAACAAGGCGCCAATGTAATTGTACTAGCTGCTACTAACCGTGCCGATGTACTTGATCCTGCACTGCTTCGTCCAGGTCGTTTTGATCGCCGCGTTAATATTGGGTTACCTGACCGCAAAGACCGTGAAGCTATATTAAAGATTCACTTCGCTAAAAAGCCGCTAGCAAAAAATGTTGACCTAGATGCTTTAGCTGCTAAAGCAGCTGGCAGTTCTGGCGCTGACTTGAGCAACATTGCTAATGAAGCAGCTATTTTAACCGCTCGCAATAACCGTAAAGAAATTAGCCAAGATGATGTTACTAGCGCCTTTGAAAAAGTAGCAATCGGTCCAGAGCGTAGGTCTAAAATCATGTCTGAAAAAGAAAAGGAACTTACCGCGTATCACGAAGCTGGCCATGCTATCGTTGGTCACGTACTACCTGATAGTGACATGGTGCATAAGGTTACTATTATTCCTCGTGGTGGAACTGGCGGAGTTACTTGGTTTATTCCGCCGGAGGATAAGAGCTATCACAGCATAATAGAGTACAAAGACATATTGGCCCGTATGCTTGGTGGCCGCATTGCTGAAGAGGTTAAATATGGGGTTGACCGTGTAACTACAGGTGCTGGATCTGATCTACAAAAAGCTGCCGAGCTGGCCCGCGAAATGGTTACTAATCAGGGTATGGGTAAGAAATTACGCGACCAAGTATTCCACACTGAAGAAGGCATGATGATGGAACGAATGATGCATGACAAGGTATATTCTGATGAGACAGCAAAAGTTATTGATGACGAAGTTGAAAGTCTGATTACTGAAGCCGCTACCCGCGCTCGTTTTGTAATAAAAGCTAACCTAGGCAAGCTCGAAGAGCTTAAAGAGGTCTTGCTCAAGAAAGAAACTGTTGAAGCCGAAGAGGTCATTTCCATACTAGATGGTTCCAAAATGCCCCGCGACGCTGCTCTCTATTAAGGCCCGACTATTTCTTTTTGTCCGTTGGTAGCGGCGAACGATCCGCCATGGGGCCAGTTCTAGCAATAGGGTATAAATTACCACCGTTAACATTTTTAAAATGTTCTGGAGGAGCGGCGCGTATGCCTTTTACTAAAGCTTCTTCATGTAAGAGCTTTGCCTCATCACTACTCATAACTGGTGTAGTTTTTGCAATTGCCATTCTATATATCAGCCAAGCAGTAAAGATAAGACCAAGCAGTCCCGTAGATACACCTACACCACGGAACACTCCAGCTATTAAGTCTGCTTGTTCTAGTAGGCCGAGACGTCCAAAAATAAAGTTCCAATCATGTATTGGGTCCCCGCCTCCAAAGGATACCAGAGAAAGGTTTTGTGCGCGTGCGTCAGCCATATAATCTGCAATACTTTGAGTTGCAAGCATAAACCACAAGAAACAAAACAAGCTAGCAAAGTAGGTACGTCCAGCAAAAGCTCCAATTATAAGTGCTATTCCAAGCACTAATTCAGAAGCTGAGCCGGCCGAGGCAGTCAATATTGAGGGTAAAAAGACTGTCAGTAAATGTGCTATCTCGTGCAGGATAAAATTAAAGGATTGCCCAATACTAATGACAAAAGGTAACTCACCACCTAACTCAAAGGAAAGTAGTTTAATAAATATATATAGTCCAAAAAACCAAACAGGTACGTAAAGGTACCAACTCTTATCCTGGACATAAGTGTCAATACTTGCTTGTAAGCTACGAAATGCCATAAAACTACTATAACCTAAGGAGACATAAGCTAGTACACGAAGTATAATGTTAGAGAATGAAAAATCGAATCTTAAGTCGGGCTACTAAGCGCTTATCAGTCGGCGGCGCTGCTACGCTTTTAGTCGCTACCTCACTGGTAGGCCAGATATTGGGTTTTTTGCGGGTAAAGTTTGTTAATGCTAACTTTGATGCCTTCGGCCCACAAAGCACAGATGCGTTCTTTGCAGCCTTTAAAATTCCAGATTTCTTTTTTTATACAGTTGCTGCCGGTGCGCTGGGCGTAGCTTTTATACCAGTACTAGCGGATCGTCTTGAAAAACATGATCGTAAAGGGGCCTGGGAGCTTTCTACTAGCTTACTCAACCTACTAGCTATTATTATGGCATTCGTAGGTGTAATAATCTTTATTTTTGCAGAGCCGCTTATTCACTACGTTGTTGCCCCAAATATGGAGCCTACTACTCTCAATAATGCCGTTATCATGATGCGATTAGTTGCATTCAACCCTCTTCTATTTACGATTGCGGGCATCATGACCGCTACCCAGCAGACTTTTGGTCGCTTCTTTTTCTACGCAGTAGGACCAATCATATACAACATAGCAATCATAATTAGTATTTTTGTGTTCAAGGACAATATTGGCCTAATTGGGCTTGGTGTCGGCGCACTAATAGGTGCAATTTTACAAGTAGTTGTAGTTTTCTTTGGAAACGGTGGACTAAACTTTAATTGGAAGCCAATTATAAGCTTTGCTAATCCAGATTTTCGTAAGATTTTGCGTCAGCTCCCTCCCCGATCTATTGATCAAGGCTTAGATTCAATCAACTCAATTGTAGAGACCAACTTTGCTAGCCGCTTAGGTACAAGCTTCTTAAGTTTTTACGAGAATGCTTACACGCTACACCTAGCTCCTATTTTATTAATAGGTTCTACAATTTCCACTGCTGCATTTCCAAGAATGAGCGAGCGCCTTGCTCAAGGGCGAGTTGATCTATTCCGTAAGGAGTTTCTACAAATTTTACGGATAATGATTTGGATTACTGTACCGGTAGTTGTTGTAAGCTTCTTCAGCCGCGGTTATCTAGCGCGTATTATATTTGCCAAAGATGCACCAGAGATCGCAGCAATTTTTGGATTCCTCTGCACAGCTATATTCTTTAGGGTTATATATTCTATTATTTCACGCTACTTCTATGCTCAAAAAGACACCTGGACACCTTTATTTGTGTCTATCTTTGCGATTATCCTTAATGTTGTACTAGCTTGGAATTTATCTAGGCCATGGAACTACGGAGTTTCTGGTCTTGCAATGGCACAGTCTATAGTGGCTGCGTTTGAAGTGGTAATTTTACTGGGAATTATGCTCTTTAAGGATCATCGTTTGTTTGATAGAAATTTTTTAAGTGGCGTATGGCGTATTATGTCGGTGACTGGCTTTAGCGTTGTTGCTACCTATATAATGGTGAGTATTCTTCCGCTGCAAAGTACCGACACCGGCTTCCTGACACTTGGCTTCAAATTCTTCTTAATTGCTTCTGTGACAGGGATAGTGCATCTTGGTATGTCATCACTATTCAGTCTAGAGGAAGCTGTGCCTGTAATTCGAAAACTTCGAGAGCTGGTGAGGCTAGCTCTTAAGCCGGTCAAGTTTAACTGGTAACAGAGGTCAAACCCTGTTATAATATATAAAAATGACCCAAGACCACATTCGTAATTTTTGCATTATTGCCCATATTGACCATGGCAAGTCTACGCTTGCCGACCGTTTATTAGAGCTTACTGGCACAGTCCAAAGACGTGATATGAAGGCACAACTTCTAGACAAGATGGATTTGGAGCGTGAGCGTGGCATCACCATTAAATTAGCGCCAGTGCGTATGAGCTATAAAGACTACGAACTCAATCTTATTGATACTCCAGGGCATGTAGACTTCAGTTATGAAGTATCACGTAGTCTTGAGGCATGCGAGGGTGCAATATTGGTAGTTGATGCTAGCCAGGGTATCCAAGCCCAGACACTGGCCAATGTGTATCTGGCAATGGCCGCAGATTTAACAATCATTCCAGTCTTAAACAAGATTGATTTGCCGGCTGCAGATGTAGAGAAAGTCAGTAGGGAAGTCATCTCTCTGCTGGGTTGCAAAAAAGAAGATATTTTGCATATTTCGGCTAAGACAGGACAGGGCGTTGATGCTGTACTAGACAGGGTTGTAGCTGACGTCCCGTGCCCTAAAGGTTCAGACACCGATCCTACTCGTGCCCTTATTTTTGACAGCTATTATGACGATTACCGCGGCGTTATACTATATTTGCGGGTTGTTGATGGTCGGATTAATAAATCAGACCAAATCCGTATGGTTTCAGCTGCTACAAACGGCATAGCTTTAGAAGTAGGGAGTCTCAATCCCGCTATGTCACCCGCAAAAACTCTTAGTAATGGCGAGATTGGATATATCGTCACTAACCTTAAAAGTACTCGAGAAGCCAAGGTTGGCGACACGGTTACTCTACAAAAGAATCCAGCAACTAAAGCCTTACCTGGTTATCGTAATGTGCAGCCATTTGTTTATGCTGGCTTGTTCCCTGATAGCAACGAAAACTATAATTTACTTAAAGACGCTATAGAAAAGTTATCTTTAAGTGACTCGGCACTTGTTTATGAGCCGGAAACATCACCAGTACTAGGATTTGGATTCCGAGTTGGATTTTTAGGTTTACTGCACATGGATATTGTCCGAGAAAGATTAGAGCGCGAATATGACCTTGATTTAATTATTACCAACCCCTCTACTGACTATCATATTCAAATGACTAATGGCGGTGAGATTATCATAAAGTCTGCTGCTGACTTGCCTGATCCAGCTCAAATTGCTGAAATTCGTGAACCTTGGATTAAGGGTGAAATTGTCGCACCGAAAGATTATGTCGGGCCAGTAATTCAACTAATTGTATCTACTAGAGGTATTCAAAATAACGTTAGTTATGTTGATGCCCAACTTGCACTAGTAAGTTTTGAGGCACCTCTTGCAAATTTATTAACAGATTTTTACGATCAGCTTAAGAGTATTACTTCAGGCTATGGCTCATTCAATTACGAGCTAGACAACTATCGCAATGAAAACCTTGTACGAGTAGACTTTTATGTAGCTGGTGACCGGATTGATGCGCTGGGTATCATGGTTCACCGTACTGAGGCAGAACGCATTGGCCGCGAAACAGTCGCAAAATTAAAAGAAGTCATACCGCGTCAGAACTTCCAGGTTGCTCTTCAGGCAGGTATTGGTGGTCGCTTTATTGCTCGTGAAGATATTAGCGCTTTCCGTAAAGACGTAACCACTGGCTTATATGGTGGTGACGTTTCTCGTAAGAAAAAGGTTCTTGCCAAGCAGAAGAAAGGTAAGGAACGTATGAAACGGTTTGGTAAGGTAGATATCCCCGCAGAAGCTTTCACTATCATGCTTAAACGCGACTAAATTTAATAATTTGTGTGCCGTGATCAAAAAAGACATGTTACAACTTAATAATTAGCTGTTTAGATGAAATTGCTTAAGTTTATTATTCCTAACTGTTACAATTAAAATAATATGGATAAACAAGCAGTTATTTCGCGGCTCAAATCTTTACAAGTAACTTATCGACCCAACCCAGATGTTGTAAGACAAATATCACACATCAACTTGCTAGCTGTTGTAGGCCCAACGGGTGCTGGTAAATCAACAGTTACGAAGCAAACTGGCTTACCTTTTGTTGTTGGCGATACCACAAGGGCTCCACGTGAGGGCGAGGTACATGGACGTGACTATAATTTCAGAGTTGACCCGCAATCACTGTTAGACGAAGTAGAACGAGGTGAATTTGTTCAATTTGTTATAGAACGTGAGACAGAACTTTACGGCACTAAAGCTTCGTCCTATCCATCTTCTGGTGTTTGCGTAATGTCTATTATTGCAAGCTCTATGGCACGCTTCATGGACTTGGGTTTTGCTTCTGTGACGCCAGTATATGTGGTTCCACCAAATAATAGCGAGTGGATGCGTCGTATAGCCTCACACCACGAAAAAGACTTAGAATCGCGTTTGATGGAAGCTAAGGATTCGCTTAACGCTGCCCTAAGCGACCCTCAGTACATTTTTATAGTTAATGACGAGTTGCCTAAAGCAGTGGAAGCTATACGTCAAGTAGCTGGTGGCAACTTGGACCACACAGCTTCTGCACAGGCTCGAAATAGTGCAAAAGTCTTGCTCGATCACTTACAAAAAGCCATAAGGTAATTGCTTATCCTATTTCGTCTGTTAAACTCCTTCTATGCAAATCGTAAACTATCTTGATAATCTCCAAGATTTTGAGCAAGTACTCAAGTCTTACCATCCCAGCCAAGCGAGCATGCGCATCCTTCAGTCAACGCCATTGGTACTACTTATTGGGCCCACCGCAGCTGGCCGCAATACCTGTATTAATTTACTAGTTGAAACTGGTGATTTCCATTCGATTGTGTCTGATACCACTCGTCACAAGCGGCAAAATAAAGGCGTTTGGGAGCAGGACGGTGCAGAGTATTGGTTCAAGTCAGAAACCGAGATCTTGGAAGGATTAAAAAAGGGTGACTACTTAGAAGCAGCCATTATCCACGAACAACAAGTATCTGGCATAAGTATTAAAGAAATGGAGCGTGCGCGCTCTGCTAGAAAAATAGCTATAAACGAGATTGAAATTGACGGCGCAGAGCATGTGCATTCAATGCATCCAGATGCACTATTTATCTTTCTTTTACCTCCAAGTTTTGGCGTATGGATGGAGCGACTTCGTGGCCGTGGTGACATGGATGATATAGAGCTTAACCGTCGTCTAAAAAGTGCAATTAATGAAATATCTACTGCCCTCGAAGCAGATTACTTCCAATTTGTAGTAAATAATGAAATACATGAAGCTGCTTACGCGGTTAATAAGCTAGCTCACGGCCGCCCCCCAAACCCTAATAAGCAGGCCAGCGGCCGAATGCATTCTAAACTACTTATTCTCGAAATTCAAAGTCATCTAGCAAGGGTCGCATAAGCGGTATTGTATAATAACCATATGCCAACACTCCGACGCGGCTATAGGCGCCGTACAGAAAAACACAAAGCCGAAGCAGTTACTGGCGGTTTCGAGCTTCACTACGAAGATGTCGTTAATCGTAACCGCTTTGCACTAATAGCAGTATTTGCAAGTGCACTTGTAATATTAGCCGCATTTGTACCGAATGTAATTGATCAATCTATTGCGGACACTGATCAGATATCCATAGAAGTCGAGGACGGTAAGGTTATAAACTCCGGTTTAGTTGAAATAATTAAGGGTGACGTGACTGCCAGCGAAGATGGCTATATAAAGTTCAAATTCGCTCCAACTGAGTAGCTATTGGCAGTCAGTATTAATGAGTGCTAAAATAGATACATTATGACTACTCGTCAACAGGCAATATTACTTGCAATTGTGGAGCAATACGCCGAAGTTGCAAGTCCGGTAGGAAGCAACTTATTGGCTAAATTATTTGGCGTGTCTAGTGCTACTATTCGTGCTGAAATGGCCGAGCTAGAACATCAAGGCTATATTAATCAGCCACACACTAGTGCCGGTCGTATACCTTCAGATAAAGGCTATCGTTTTTACGTTAATCACCTAACCGAACAAGAGCCTTCGCTAGAAGAGCGTCGTGGTGAAAAAGCTATTACTACCCGCATTGCATCAGGCGGCATGCCAGAGCGCACTATTAGGAACGCCGTAGACACATTAGTAGAGCTTACGCACAACCTTGGTCTTGCTACAATTGGTGATCAATTATACATGAGTGGACTTGGCAACTTATTTGGTCAACCAGAATTTGTTTTACCTGGCCAAGTTCAAGAGGTTGCCCGTTTATTGGATAATCTAGAGCCATGGCTAAAAGAAGCCGCTCCTAACGATCCCCTGAGTGTCTATATAGGCAGGGAAAATCCTATTGGCCGCGGCGCTGGTTGCTCACTCATTATTAGCCGTTTTCGCTCGCCGTATTCTGACCGGAGCTATATAGGCGTACTGGGCCCAACTCGTCAAAGTTACCGTGATGTAACCGCACTAGTCTCTCGCGCTGGCCAAGCTCTTGAGGAAGCCCTTTATGTCTGAGTTAAGTGAAACACCACTTTTTCTGGAACTAGCTAGGTGCTTTACGGACGATTTTTCAAGTGACCTAGAGAACAACTCAACTGATCTGCAGCGAGTTGCTGCCACAGTAGAAGTCTGCAAAATTATAGGTGTTAACCCAGAAGTTGTGCGCCAGGCACGTGAAGCCGGCTTCTTAAACGCCTTAGGACAATTAAGTAACGCCAACGTCGTAATAAAGGAGATATAATATGCCTAAACTATCAAAAAATCCAGATGAAGAGCTACAACAACAAATCGTTAACTTAACTGAAGCCTTACAGCGTGAGCGAGCAGATGCCATGAACGTTAGGCGTAGGAGCGAAGAAGAGCGCGCCCGGCTTGGTTCGTTCTATAAATCTTCTGTTGTTAAGGAGCTTTTACCAGTCATAGACAACTTCGAGCGTGCTCTTAAGCATGTGCCAAAAGACCTAGAAAACAACCAGTACATTAAAGGAATTCAAGGTGTAGTAAAGCAATTTGAGGATAGTTTGGCGAAAATCGGCGTACACCGTATTAAAACTGTTGGCGAGCCATTCAACCCTCATCTTCACGAAGCTATTAGTCACGAAGAAGGTGATAGCGAGGTAGAAACTGTCAGCGAAGAACTTCAATCTGGTTATGTACTGGGCGATGAAGTCATCCGTCATGCCATGGTCCGTGTTAAAGGCTAAATATTGACTAACGTATGAGTAAGTGTTATAATAAAAGTATATGAGCGAAGTATACCTGGCTGCTGTTAACCACAACCCTGAGTTAACTGAAGCATTTCGGCGTGTGCATTTTTTAGATCATGCTTTTCCCGTACATGAAATAGCAGATTTAAGCCGAGTACAGAGCTTTGAATTATCCGTAATTGCAAGTGGAATAGACAGTGCTAAGATCACTGACAGCAGAGTTGAGGGCCTTATGCAGTCTGTGGATGACTATAATGACTATTTAGATGGTGGGGTGCAGGCACTGGCATTTGATGAATCTTTCATAAGTCACATTACCGAAAGAATCCATCAGGCTCGCTTGATGGACGCATTTCTAAAATAAAAAAAACCAACAAAAAATAATTAGCACTCTAAGTACTTGAGTGCTAATTATTTTTTTGGTACAATTAATTTAGCACTCATAAGTGCCCACTGCTAAGTTAAGGAGTAACTAATGAATACTAATGTTCCAAGCTTTCCATCAAGTGAAACTTTAATTGAGCGCGAGGGGCTTTCGCTGAGACGACATGGCTTTGAGCTTCCAGTACAGCCATTTGTAACTGTTGAAGATCCAACGGAACAACTTCATACAATCACTGGTCGCGCAGTAATCGACTTAGTAACAGAGTAAACATAGAAAATAAGGAGTTAAGCATATGGGTAAAATTATTGGAATCGATCTAGGCACAACAAATAGCGCTATGGCTGCAATGCAGTCTGGTAAAGCTGAAATTATAACCAACTCAGAGGGTGCTCGCACGACACCAAGTGTTGTTGCAGTCAATAAGAACGGCGAACGTTTAGTGGGGCAGTTGGCTAGGCGTCAACAGGTTACTAATCCAAATAACACTATCTACGAAGTAAAGCGCCTCATTGGCCGTAACTTTAATGACAAAGAAGTGCAGCGCGATCTTAAACTAATGGGCTACGAAATTATTAAGAGCGGCAATGCAGTTAAAGTTAAGATGGGCGATAAAGAGTACAGTCCGGAAGAAGTCTCGGCCATGATCTTAAGCAAGCTCAAAGCTGATGCTGAAGGCTTTCTTGGTCAGCCTGTTACAGAAGCTGTTATTACAGTGCCTGCTTACTTTGATGATTCACAGCGCCAGGCTACCAAGGATGCTGGCAAAATTGCTGGATTAGAGGTAAAGCGTATCATAAACGAGCCAACTGCAGCTGCATTAGCCTATGGGTTAGACAAAGGCAGTAAAGCCGACGAAAAAATTGCTGTTTACGACCTAGGCGGCGGTACTTTTGACGTTTCTATTTTAGAGCTCGGTGATGGTGTTTTTGAAGTAAAGAGCACCAACGGCGACACTCATCTAGGTGGTGCTGACTTTGACCGCGTTATAGTTAACTACTTTGCAGATGAGTTTAAAAAAGAACACGGTCTAGACATTACTTCAGACAATGCCGCCATGCAGCGCCTTCGCGATGAAGCTGAAAAAGCCAAGATAGAGCTATCAACTGCCAACGAGGTTAACGTCAATCTACCGTTCTTAACAGCTGATGCCGATGGTCCTAAGCACTTCGAGCACAAATTAACCCGTGCCAAGCTGGAGAGTCTAGTTGGTGATCTTATTACTAAAACAGGTGATCCATGCGAGAAAGCCCTTAAAGACGCTGGCCTTAAAGCCGCAGATATCGACGCCGTCGTCTTGGTGGGAGGAATGACCCGAATGCCGGCAGTACAGGAGCAGGTCAAGAAGATTTTTGGTAAGGATCCTATGAAGGGTGTTAACCCGGATGAGGTTGTAGCTGTAGGCGCAGCTATTCAGGGTGGTGTCTTGCAGGGCGACGTTAAGGACGTTCTTTTACTAGACGTCACACCGCTAAGTTTAGGTATAGAGACAATGGGTGCAGTAAGTACCAAGCTTATAGAGCGTAATACAACTATCCCTACTAGTAAATCAGAAGTATTTAGTACAGCTGCAGACAGCCAAAACCAGGTAGAAATTCATGTCCTTCAAGGCGAACGTGAATTTGCGGCTGACAACAAAAGCTTAGGACGCTTTGTGTTAGATGGTATTCCACCAGCCCCGCGCGGCGTTCCTCAGATTGAAGTAACTTTTAATTTGGATGCCAACGGCATACTAAATGTGAGCGCTAAAGACAAGGGATCA
>Ga0163144_10023453_pt1 | contig 12169 bp, 6 predicted proteins | sample OliLak19BULKMAT1_FD_123175 | JGI IMG/M metagenome (GOLD analysis project Ga0163144, IMG submission 123175) | Freshwater microbial mat bacterial communities from Lake Vanda, McMurdo Dry Valleys, Antarctica - Oligotrophic Lake LV.19.BULKMAT1 | ecosystem: Environmental > Aquatic > Freshwater > Lake...
CGCCAATCGCGGAATAATATACACCTTTGCGTCATCGGCATCAATCTCTTCGAACACTACGAGGATCGTATGCGTCTACTCTGCCGCAAATATAGCAACACTAGGCGAACCAAGGGTTTCTATGTTGGCTCGGAGTCAACTACAGAGTCTATGTCAAGAGCATTTCAACGCGTAGCGAATGCAATTCCTGTCTCGCAAACTTTTGATTTGCTGGGGGCACCAACAGACGACGAATGCCGTTCGTTGATCGACAGACATGCCCCCCAAGAAAGCAAGAACAATATGCAGCTTCTTAACTTCTGGATCAGTTTCCTCTATCGGCGAATTTCGGTTTTGGACAAGAATCATGCTTTCAATTATAATCAGACCAAAGAAAACCTTGGCGCTATACTTTTTAACTTGATGAAGTCGGAAGTCAAGAGGCTGCTGGAAAATAACCAAGAGCGAGATTGGTTGGAAACGAACTACTCTCAATTGATCTACGATTTCTCGGACCCAGAGCGGCCTGAGTTTCGTCTGCTGTGCACAAGCCCGAAAATGATGGATACGGCGCTTAAGGAAGAATATCAAGAACTGAACCTGCCTGGTTTTATTATCCCCACGGAATCCATGTTGAATAAGCGAAGCACTTTGGACAAGCTAGTATCGCAGGCCATGGGTATTCCTCTTGAGGGCGTCCCAGGCGATGAAAGAATACGGTGCATTGATGAATGCGGCTTTGTGCAGACCCTAGACTCCGCTGCAAAGCTCCTGAACATATATGAGCGCTTTGCAAGCCGCGTACCAAACATTATAGAGGGCGAAACAGGTGTCTCCAAAACTGCTCTATCCCGAATGTTCTCGACTCTATTGAACTCTGCGCTCTCTGCCGAGGCAAAGAAGAGCACAATAGCGAGACTGTCGGAGATAGAAAATGAAGCAAGTTCCTTAGGCTTCATCGTAGGCGATGGCCAGAGCTCGGCAGATCGGCTCATCGGCGCGCTGAAAAATTCACAAGGTGTAACGTCGCAACAAACTGAGCTATCGCTTTGGCTACACGGCAAGTTAAAGTATCTTTGTTGCCAAAGGTCGCCAATCTTCCGTGATCTCCCGGCGGAGCTTGATAGCGCCGACTGTAAGGTGGCAACGAGGATGGTTATGTTTGTCGAACAATGCCTGCTCGAGCAAACCTTTTTCGAATTGAACATTCACTCAGCACTCTCCGAGTCAGAAGTTGTCAACTACTTTGCGCACGTTCGAGAAACCGCTCGGAAGCTGATTCCTGCGGGAGCTACCATTGTGGTGTTCCTGGATGAAGTTAACACGACTTCCGTGATGGGTCTATTCAAGGAAATAGTGGTGGACCACAGCCTCTTAGGTGATTCGTTGGAACCTAACATAGTCGTCATTGCGGCATGCAACCCTGCTCGACAAAACCTCAATGTTGGGTCCAAAAATGCACGAGAGGTGGACATGGGCCGCAACTGGGTCTCAGGACACTACCAAGTTTCTAAGCTGCCTCCTTCTATGGCTCAGATGAGGTGGGTCTTTGGTGCACTGGGCAAGAACCAAGAGAAAGATTTTATCTTTCGTAGGCTTCAAGCGCTTAAACGCATCCCTTTACCTCTTCAAATGGCGATGACAGAAATAATCTCTTTGTCGCAGCAATCTATGCGTGACTTTGCTGCAAGAGACATCGAAAGCAGTTTACGAAGGTTGGGGCAGCATGGGGACGCTGAAATAGTCGACGAAGTTCGGACTCGCTCCAAGTCGGTTGTATCATTGAGGGATATTCAGCGAGTCTTTTTTCTTTATGATTTCTTCCTCGCCGGCTTTCCTGTTGTAGAAGAACTAGCGTCTGACAACAAACAGAGAGTTTCGATGCTCCTTTCTATTGCTGCGGTGTATCTCTTGCGCTTGGATGCTCAAAGTCGACGGGAGTTTCTCGTGTGTCTCAAGAATCTTCCATGCGAGAGGCATGAAATGCTCCACCTGGAGGACATTCTCGAAGCCGCCCTGGAACTTGTTGTCGAAAACACAAGCATAAAAGAAGGTGTCGCTAAAACTAGGGGACTCAAGGAAACTGTATTCATGACCCTGGTGTGCGCTTTGTCTGGTACACCACTTATGGTCGTAGGCCCCCCTGGGTGCTCAAAGGTAAGCTGTCCCAAAGCGTGGTGAATGTCATAATTTCGAATGCAAGTGCTGAAAATCTGTGCGTATTGTTTTCCAGACGCTGTCCGTCAATGCAGTTGCCGACAATGCTTTGGGCGAAGAAAGTCTAAGCCCCTTCTTCAGACTGCTACCGCGACTGTCGGTTTATTCTTATCAATGCTCCAAATTGTCAACTAGCACTGAGGCACAAGCAGTATTCGAAAAAGCCATTCGACGACAGAAGGGAGTGGATCGTACAGCAAATATCTGTGTGGTGTTATTCGACGAGGCCGGTCTCCCCGAGGAACAACGGGAGAGCCTGAAGGTGCTACATTACTTACTAGAATCACCAATGACGGGGAAGGGGGATGTTTCGTTTTTGTCTATCTCAAACCATGTGTTGGATTCTGGTAAGGTCGATGAAGAAGAAAGTTCCCAAGTTTTAATGGGTCTATATTTGGTTCTAACCTCCTTCCTTGGCTCTCCTCGATACTAAGCCAAGAGCAACCGTTGCGTTATGCTCTTTAGAGAGGAACCCGATCATGAAGAAATGATGACAATGGCAACTGGCATCTTGTATGGGCAGCCCAAAGATGGCACTGCTATGGTCCAGAGCGTTAGTTTGGACGGGCATTCCATGGATTCTCTTCTGTTCGCTAAGAGCCTTTGTATTGCGTACGCAGGGGTCCGACAAAACAATCATGAGCTACGAGGACTCGACACGTTCTTTGGACTCCGTGACTTCATCTACTTTATGAAAGCCTTGCGCGCGCGATCAACACTGCGTGGGCTGAAGATGGAATTGGCAATCAGCGATCTGATGTGCTCCTTGGAGAGAAATTTCAGCGGGATCAATATTGAGCAATGGAAGCTTGTTGCCCTGGAGTTTTTGCGGCACCTTGTAAACCAGAACGAAAGCACTATTTTGGACTTCCTGAACATGCAGGTTCGGTGTCCACTGAGGGCTCTTCAAGATCTATCAAAAGAGACGTCTCTTACTCTTGGCTCGAGGGCACGGTTCAAGCTCATTATTGACTGCACAGAAGATGACTCGATTATGAGAATTTTGAGCGGTGCGGGCCTACTGAATTTGTCCAAGAAGACGCTTTTCAAACTGAGTCATTTGCCGGAGGAACAGGAAGGTGAAAAGCTTAGACTCATATCTGGGGTGAAGTTTGCCGCAATGCAGGGCCACACAGCGGTCTTGAGCCAGACAGAAACAGTCGACGAGAGCTTCTATGACTTACAAAACCAAAACTTCCGTGAGATAGAAGGAATTGATGGTTCTTTATCTCTATACGCCAACATTGCCATTGGAGGCATGTCTCGCCGATGCCCTATCCACGAGCTTTTTGATTGCATCGTTCACGTGCGCGCGTCTAAGCTAGCGGAAACTCCGGCACCTTTCCTTAATCGATTTGAAAAATATCGATTGGACATCGGAGACGTACTCAGCTCAGCTTGGTCCTCTGCAAGTCGACTTACCAAAGTCCTTCAGAAGTCTCGGCTGAGAGCTGGAGAGCTCATCGGTCTTCTGAGCGAAAAAGAACTTGTTGGATGGGTCGAAGGGCAAACTTTGGATAGTGTTTTTGTTGGTTTGTTGCCAGCATGGGCGTTCCGTAGCTCCGTGGATAAAGAATGTCCACATTCAATCTTCAGCATTTCAAGAGACAGCTCCTTCCTGTCCAGCTTGGTTACCTTTATTTCCTACATTACGACAATGGAGAAACCCATGGACCGTGTCGTTAAAGTGGTGATGGAGGCTCTTGACGTCTTTTCATCAGACGAACTGTCAGCACTCGAACTGATGGTAGACTCTAACGATGACATAGATATTGTCCACGCTTGCCTGTCCTCCCTATTACTTGAATATGACACAGACGCGGGGGAGATTCACCCGGTTCAGCAATCCGTGTGTGAGAAGTTGGTGCAGATGGTGATTACAGAGCACGTTGTGTCAACTTTGCTTCAAATCGCGAAGCCTGAATCGTTATTCTCTCGGCGTCATTATTTGCCAAAGTTCATGGTTGACGAATATTTCATCCAGCAAGAACACTTCGCCCTGAGAAAGTACGTGGACGGGGCCCTTCGCAGCGACGAGTCTCAACTTTTAGTTGTCCATACACGAACGGACGCTCATGTTCGCGGAATTCCTTCCTGGAACTCTAATTTCGGCTTCGGCACTGGGCGTCAAGTCGACCAGTGTGCTGTTCGGAGTCTCGTCTGCAGCGACGACAAGTCTGTACTCATTGAACACATGGATTCATTGCGGAGTGAATCCACCTTTCGCAAGGCTCTGGCTGATTGGATACACGGCTCGCAACGCATCTTCATTCTTCTGATTGATATGAGCAAGGAAAAGGCAACCGAACACGCAAACTATGCGAGAATGAATATCGAGCAGAATGCACTTGACGACAAGATACTCCTGCTGCTGCTTCACTATCCCTCGTCAAGCTCCATTAGCTCCTTCAGCTACCCCGCTCTATTCCTGGGGAAATGGCGGCATACTTTCTTGGATGGGGTGGGGCAGTCTGGGCCGTCTCTGGCGATTTCAGATAGCATCCGATTAGCTTGTGAAGGCATAGACAGCAAAGATGGGCCAAATGAACAAATATGCAATGCCTTGGAGCATATTATGCCAGCAGCCCTGTCTCGTCTTGCCTGCAGGAAGCTTTTTTACAAAGGACAACAGCTTTCCCGAAGCTCGAATGAGGATGGTTCCTTTCTGGAGCGACTTCAGTATTTGAGTGATGCTCTTTCAATTGATTCGGGTTTTGGCACTGCAGGCGATATTCTACGCCAAAAGTTTGCCTCCTTTTGGTTGGATCAATGCTTAATAACTGCAGTGAGGGCTGCTTGTATGCGACTGCAGCGAGGTACAACACAGCTGTCGATTAGTGCCTCTTTACACAGCACTCTCCTTGAAGCCTTTGACAAATTCATGGCGTGGTCCATGATGTTGATCAACAACTGGCGGGGCTTCGACTTGCTCATTGACTTTCACCGAAGTGAAGCAACTGTGGCTTTATTCGCATCAATTCTCATGGAGCTATCGCCGCCGCCATTCGAAGAGTTGATGTTGATTCAGGAGAGAAGTGTCCTAGTGAAACCAATGCCATCAGCACTGGATCCCTTTGTTGGGAGGTTCGCACTATTTCCATTCTTTTATAGCGTTTCGACGTGCGTTGAAGAGGCGCTCGATTTTGCAGTAGCAGAGACTCCTGGCCACTGCATGGGAACCGATGGCAGACTCAGCCAGAACACTCTAAACAGCGCAACTTTTGAGATTTTGAAGAACATGAAAGACAGAAGAACCAGATACTCGTTGGTTTCTGCGGTGGCACTCGCGATCGAAGCCGTTGAAAACTCGAATGATTTGTTTGGGAGATATTTGAGACAATTCATCGCTTGGAAAACAGGGGCAGCGACAAATCCATACATCAATAAGTGGATCCTCGATTCAACTCCCGAACGTAGCATTATTGCAATTCACAGTCTGTTCCGAAGTCGTCAAGTCGAGTTTATGAAGATGGCATCGTGGTCTTCCCTAGCACAAAACAAATCTCATGTTTTTCTCGACGACGCTGGACATTTAAGAGATCTGTCTAGTTGGCCGCTGGTGCTCCTGATGGATTCCCTTCAAAATCTTGAACGTTCGATCGTTGAAGGAAGCCCAAACAGGAATGCCTGGCTCGCACGGTATTCTGCCCTCCTGAACCACATCAGTATCATCGACGATTTAAGCCGCCTGGTGGTTTGCCGCGTCCGAGTCTTATGTTTCTTCCATGCTCTTTTTCAGCTATCGCCCCCAAGTGCTGAAATCGAGGCTGCTGCTATCGACAAGCTATTGCTTGGGCAAAAAGTTCCTTCAGCGACTGCGTCTCTCTCTGTTCTCTTCGGCATAGTAGAGGGGAATCCGCATCTTGAAGAAGCGCTCCTTTGGAATTTTTTCTCTTCGCTTGCTGGGTTCTGGGGGGACCATCGAGTGCAAGATTTCACGTTCCTCCTCGAGGCGCTGGACGAAGGCAAGCTGGAACACCATTCTTGTCAACGGAATGTTGCTTTGCTCCTGAGAGCTTGTAACTGCTTCGGATATCGAGAGGAAAACCAACTCAACCCACAGCTCCTATTAGTACTACCATCACTACCGGCGTGCCTCTTGAACACGAAGCTCGCCCACACATGCCGGGTCCAGCCAGCGTTTTCGGAAAGCGGTGAGCGCAAAAGCTTCCCGCATTACATTCCAGAGTGGCTGAGAGGCGATGAAGGTGGGCACGATGGTTCTTCAAATGAGGAGAACAGGAATGAATTGGCTTTCTTTGCATCGTTTTCGCATGCTTACGCTGGCACATTGGCAGCTGTAACGTTTGACATGCTGCTCGGCAGAGTTATGCACGAAAGTCTGCAATCATCATCAGCTGAACTCTTCCAACTGATGCTAGCGAGTGCGAATGGAGAACATCTGAATGAAAGTGACTATATAAGGCTGGCAAGAACGAGAACAAATCATAATGGGTTCCTATCTCTTGAAGGATCCCATTTGGGTGCTATGGTCGCAGATGCTAGAACAATCTGTTTTGTGGCGGCTTTGGCTCGAGACATCGCATTAGGAACTCACGAAGGTTCTGCCCTGAATGAACCATACGATGGAGTCAGCAAACCGGTGTTATACCAAATCATGGGTTTGACAAAAGCCAAATTTGTTGATTTCTTTTTCTCTGAGATTTTGCGCCATAAGGGAGAGGGGCGATTAATGCAGGTTTTGGGATCTGGTGGTCCGTTACACGACCTTACATGGTGCCAACCGATGCGTGAAGGAATGCCCATTATAGTTGCCGACAACCAGACAGCGCTGTTACAAGCCGAGGCAGCACTGCACGAGGCCACCCAAGACGAAGAACGCATGGCTCGTGAATTGAAACTATGTCCTCACCGCGATTGCTCTCATGCCTTCTCTGTCCTTGAAAGGAACTGTGGGCAATTCATATGTGGCCGAGATTATCACCATGTCGTTGGGAGAGAGGGCAGATATGGCTGTGGACGTCCTTTCCAAGTTGACCAAGCGCCCAGCTACCGCGTGGATGAGCAACGCTTGGCCCCTCTGCGTCATGCCGTCAACACTCACAGAGCACATCTAGCTGCCTCCCAACAAGAGGAAACTAAGTGGCGACGGGCAAGGGACTTTATTACTCCACCTAGTCTATTCTTTGTTGACAGTGCTCCGCTTGGAGCGTTAATAAGCCCATCAGCCAGCTTACTTCACTCTTTCGCGGAGGAAGATACGAATTCGAAACTCGTTCGGGTTATCTTGAAAGGAACAAAACTTTTGGATTCGTTGGCGCTCTTGCCTGACTTGATTGAGGTACGTTTTGTCGCTGCAGTATTGGAACTTGCCATTCCTCGAAAGCAGCATACTGACTTTAATTTGGTGTGCCCCCCCAGTTGTATCTATGGCTTCACTCTGTCTTTAGTCAGATCATATCGAAAGAAGAGGCCCTGGAACGGGCCATGATTGATATCATGAAAGAGGAGAGATTGCTACGTCGATTTGACGCTGTCCACGCCAAGTATATGGTTGCACTATGGCAACGTGTAGTCACGAGAGCTAGCCGTTTTTTGGAAGAGATTGAACAAGTGCTGTTCTGGAACTGCCAAGCGATTACTGTTCCATTCAGGAAACTTGAGGAAGCTCCTTTATTCGCACTCGTGAGCGAAGGCAGCGACCCGCTTGACGGAGGGGACTTCTTGTTCCTGATGATCAACGAAATCACCGCGAAATTCAACGGTTATGTACAACAACTGTCGGAAGTGAGACAGGCAGCTACCCAATCCGATGCTTGGGACGACCCAAGCCCAATCCATCCAAAGTTCCTCATGGCTGGAAGTGGCGGCTCCGTCGTCATTAACCAGTCCTCCGTTTTGTCAAGGTTTGATCTTGAAATATTGGTGCAGGGCTGCTGGAATTCTGAAGTTGGCGAGTTTGACTGTTGTCGTCTTGCTCAATGGATTCGGCAGGCCGCAGTTCAGCAGAGTGTACCACCAACCATTCAGAATCCCCTGCAGAGTCTGCGTCGTGAGTTTCTATTTCGTGTTGACCCTGTATCAGAAGGAGACAGGCACGAGAGGTTTGATGATGTTGCCCAAGCAACTGATGGTAGTTTCTTTGCAAGGGAGCAAGACCTTCTCCTAGTCGGTGCCGTCAACGAGAGGCTTAACGCTGCGTTCGGATCAGTTGACAACGACAAATCGATAAGGCCAAATTTGTGTGCGGAATTTCACAAGGAGCTGGATAGTTACCAGAAGACTGCGGATGTTCTCGGCGGCTTGCGCAACTTTCTTGGTTTGCAATCCTCTGCCAAAACGATGAAAGATGGACTTTCCGGTCTCGATTCGAAAAGCTGCCATTCAGAAACTTCGGAGCATGGTATTATGATGCAGCTGCAGCAGATTGGCTTCCCTGAAATAAGCCTAGGGAATTTGGACCTTCTTCTTGCTTTGGACGAGCGCCAGTTTGTCGAATTTGTGCGATATGCTAGTTTTCATCTTGCCTCTGAAGGGTACCTGTACGCATCCATGCCAGTCGCTATGGCGAGACCTTTGTCAGCGTCAACTGTTCAACGCTTGTCAGCTTCCCTGAAAGAGCTTTGCCAGGAGAAAGGCTCAAATGTCGCCCTGGAGTTCTTGCGCGAATTTGTAGAAGACGTTTTGATAATCTATCAGACTTTGATAATTGAGGCAGCAGGGTCACACAACAAATCGTTGAAGCATTACCTTGAAGAGAACAATTTTTGCGGTCAGGAGGACCCAATCTTTCGTCTCCTTCCGGACGAAATAGCTCTCCAAAATTATGTCTCATTGCGACAGCACCTGCAACAGGCTAGCCTCGCCTTTCATCACGGCATTACAGGATGTCCAGAAAGGGAAACAGAAGAATCTGGAGCATTTGTAAACTTTTCCCCAGGACAGTGCTGGCTGTGGCACCCGGAGGCTCAAACTTCAGTCCAACCAGTTCCAATCCGATTATCTAGTGGCGCCTTATGGTTCTTGGATTGCCCGACGATCAACGAAGAATGTGCTAGACGAATCCAAAAGTGGTGGCGAGGAGTCGCAAGCCGGCCTGGCGGACGTTCGACAATGGATGCCGAGCAGGATGATACCGAATTTTTTGATGCACGTTCGGGCGCTGCAGATGAAATGGAAGAGCACGATGACACGACATACTTTGACTTCGACAACTACGATGAAATCGAGATTGACACCATGCCAATTGAAATGCCAGATGACATGCAAGCTGATGCATATAGCCGAATGGATGAGTCTTCTTGCGATCTACAAATGTGGCTTAAGGAACATACGATTCCTCAGCATGTCTTCCAAACACTGATTGAACTTGGTGCTTCTACTATCGATGATGTCAGAATGGTCGTGGCAGAAGAGGATCTGCTTGCTACATTCAAGAAGTTGGATCAAGTCAAGCTTAAGAATGCTGTGGAGAAGCTTCTGTAAGTTTGGCGGGGTTGAGAGGGGAAAACCTGCATAGGCATTTTGCTCTTAAAATAATAGTTCCTTCTGTAAGCTAAGAAAGCATTGCTATCGACTCTTCTTCATGGAAGCATAACATTACAGCGCGAGCACCTTGGATTTTCTCTTCTTTTATTCAACAAATTGCTTGTCCTCTCTTCAATACTCTGTGTGTATGCAACACCCACAATAAAAACTTCCAACTAACCAATAACAGCAGCCCTTACCTTGTTGAATGTACTAGTTTTAATTTCTCGCGAATGTCTAGATAACATTGTCAAAAGAGGAAGGGCATGTTCAGAAATGCTGATTGTGAAGACGGTGGAGACCCTCTTCATCCCAAAGATGGCGACGATCATCAAGGGTGTGGTCTTTCATGCGAGTGCCACGCAGGCAGAGATTGGTGGCACGGACAACAGCAATGGACATTCGAGACTTGACACAGTGAAGGGTCACACAAGTGGGGAGACGCCAGCACATGTTGAACCACTCTACACACATCGGACTTGGTGACATCAGCTAGCTAGCTAGCTAGCTTGCTTGCTCATAAACCAGACAACAGCAGTAGCTAGCTAGCTAGCTAGCTAGTTGCAGAAGTCCCAACACTGTAGCTGTTTAGTGGCCATGGTGACATTGTCAATAGAAATGAGACAATGTCTCCATGAAGAGCTTCAGCATGCAAAAAGCTGGGACTTTGTGGTAAAAAAGCTGGTCAGAGTCACGGTGTCCATTGAGGCTGCAGGCCATGACACAAAAATAGAAGCGAGGTGTCAAACGATCTTAACAATGAGTGATTCACGTCAGACAACGATGGGCCAGTTAAGCAATGAATAAAAAACACAAAAGAATGTTTAGGTGGGATGATTGACATTTCAAAATAAGCAATGCATAAGAAATGGTAAAGAATGCATAGGTGTGATGATTGACAATGCAAAAAACAGTTTTCAAAACAATTTCAAACCAACATGAATGCAATCACAGCACAGACTTGCAACAAGTGGAACTTGTTGCAACATGCAAAACTGTGCATTAGACCTTCTCTGTTGCAGTGTCTTGGTGCAATCATCCAGTAGATGTCAAGAGTAAAAATGACAAAACAGCTCCAGACATTTTGAAACAGTTAAGTTGAAACACACAAATCCCTCTGTTGACGTTTCCTTTCAGTTTGAACATCTAGGGCTGCTGCAGAAGAAACCCTGCAATGTTGCTCATTTACAAACATTTTAACCACACTCTAATTTGGAGCACAAAAAAACTCAAATCTAAAATTTGTTAGATGAGACTTGTTGTAACTCTTCTCCAATTGAAGAAGAATTGTTGAAACTCTTCTCTGAAATTCATTGCATTCTGTCATTCTGAGTCATGATTGACATGAGGGATTCAAACAATGCTTTAAATTTGAGCAGAATGTAAAGTGACTCTTCCCTAAAACAGAGAAGGAATTTGAAAACCCTTCTCAAAAAATGGAGAAGGGTTGTTGGGCATGAATTGTGCAGAAACATTGCTTTTGATTGCGACGTCTTTGTGCATGGATCTCCTCTTCCAATGCGAGAGACAATTCCAACAAAAACTGCATGCACCATAAACATTCTACCCAGTTACATAAACACTGTTGTTAGGTTGTTAGCTACTACTGTCTGTTTAGACTAGCTAGTTTATGACTCTTTTTTCCAAAGGAGAAGGCAGCGATCCAGTGTGCGTTCAACACAATTATCAACTATTTTTTCCTTTCTTTTTTCTTCATCTACGGAAGCAAGAGGAGTCAGAGAAACGGCTTCTTAGATGATCGGCAGCAACATGCCAATTTATTATCAACCAATGCAAGTTCACTCGGAAGACCACGCACAATAACATGGCGAGAGGTGTGATCTGCCAATGGCCTTTATAATAAAACAACCATGTCACTACTATCGAAACTCTTTGTATTACTTATTCTATCTTTTCTGGGGTTCTATGCTTACCTCCTAGTCGAAGAAGGAAGAGAGCTACAAGTATGGGAAAAGGCTCCCAGTACACTCGGCCTGTATTCCACCGGGGAAGTTTGCGTCGAAGAGGAGGAAGAAGAAGGGAGTTTCACTGCCACTGCAACCATCGCCACCAGCAGTAGCACCGTACCGTATGAGGAAGCCAAATCCTTGGGTCCCATGGCTCACATACTCAATTGTGGTCATTGTGGAAAGTGTTCGAATCGTCATGACATTGCTATTTACAATGCAACACGACAAACGTTGACCGAAATCACTACCCAATGCACCAAAGGGGGTCTCTTTCGTGGCAGGAACATGTCCTATGTCAAAGAATGCCTGCAACACGAGAGTCAATTGACAGAACCCTGTATCGATTGTTGGATGCTCAATGTCGAATGCAATTGGAAGAATTGTTTTAAAACCTGCGTCAAACACAAGGTTGCTCCCTTTCGGTGGTTACCTTCCTACTACCAACGCAAACATTCGTCGCCCATGGATCCTTGTATAGAATGTGATGAACGCATGTGCGGGACAATCTTTGTGGC
>Ga0163144_10023454_pt1 | contig 12169 bp, 9 predicted proteins | sample OliLak19BULKMAT1_FD_123175 | JGI IMG/M metagenome (GOLD analysis project Ga0163144, IMG submission 123175) | Freshwater microbial mat bacterial communities from Lake Vanda, McMurdo Dry Valleys, Antarctica - Oligotrophic Lake LV.19.BULKMAT1 | ecosystem: Environmental > Aquatic > Freshwater > Lake...
CAGTTCCATGCGATTTTCCTCCTGGGGCGAGGCCCACGCCTCGACACACCGGAGACCGCTCGGACCCCGCCGCGGTCGCAGGGAATCCCGGAAAAACGGCCAGCCAACTGGGTCAGTTTCCGTTCAGCGCGACGGCCGCGCGCGCTTCGCGAGCGCTTTTTTGCGCACCGGCGCGGACGACTTCGCGGTCTTCGCCGCGGTCTTCGTCACGCGATTCGGCGCAGTCTTCGGCGCAGTCTTCTTCGGCTCGCCGGTCTTCCCCGCGGCCGGCTTCGACGGGCGCACGCTCGCATCGCGCGGCGCGCCCAGCACAGCCAGATAGCGCGCGATGTAGATCTTCGCCGGCAATCGCCGGATCGCTTCGCCGACGACCGCGAGCGGCACGTCCTCGATCTTCTTGAAGCGCACGCAGGCCTTGCCCATGTCGAGCTTGCGGCCCGTGCTGGTCCAGGCCTCGCGGAACCAACGCACGAGATCGCTCGTGTCCGCGCCGTCTCCGATGTAGAGCCCCATCAGGTAGAGCGACATGTGGCCCTTCTGCGACGCGAGCCCGGCGTAGGGCAACGGCTGCTTCGGATCACAGTGGTAGCCGGCCGGGAAGACGCTGTGCGGGACGTAGTAGCCGATCATCCCGTACTGCAGACCCTCTTCGAGATCGGCGCCGAGGTTCTTCTTGATGACGGCGCGCACGCTCTCGAGCGCGGCGCGGCGATCGGCGGGGAGCGCAGCGAGGTACGCCGCGACGGTCTTGGCTTGGGACTGCATGTCCCGATGGTAGCGCGCGCGTGCGGGCTCATGCTCGGGCCTTGGTCCCGAGCAGCAGGCGGTCGAACCCGTGGGGATCTTTCTAGGGGGCCGGCCAGGAAGGCGACGTACGGATCGAGCACGCCGTCACCGTCGAAATCGGCGATCTCGACGCCCAGGCCTGGGCCGGAAATCGCTTTCGGCAGAGCGGTTTCCGAGACATCCGTGTACACGCCCCGGCCGTCGTTCACGACGATCTCGAGCGGCCCGAGGTTCACGCGCACGAGGTCCAGGTCGCCGTCGCCGTCCAGGTCGGCGAAGCGCGCGTCGGCGGTCGTGTTCGCCTCCGAGCCGATGCGCTTTTCGGTCTCGTCCGTGAAGCGTCCCTTGCCGTCGTTCACGTACAGCCGGTCCTGCGCGGCGCGTCCTTGCCGGCCGACGTGCGCGAAGTACAGGTCGAGGTCGCCGTCGCGATCGACGTCGACCGCGGCGACCTTGCGCGCTTCGACGAAGCCCGCGACGGGCAGACGGGCCTTCGTCTCGTCCTGGAAGAAGCCCTGCGCATCCTGGATCCACAGCGCGTGACCGCCCTCGAGCGCGAGCACGAGATCGAGGTCTCGATCGCCGTCCACGTCGACGAACTCCGCGTCCTGCGCCGTCGCCGCCTCGCGCGGCAGACGCGCTTCGGTCTCGTCGCGGAACCCGCCCTGGCCGTCGTTCGTGAGCAGACGATCTTGGCCGGCGCCGGCCAGGTACACGTCGACCTTCGCGTCGCGATTTCAGTCCGCCCAGGCGATCGCGTTCGCCTCGGTGTCGGGGAGCAGGCCGTGCACGCGCTCGAACTTCGATTCAGGCCGCCCGCGGTAGAACTCGTGCACGCTCTGGCGGCCGAACTTCAAGTCGTCCTCCGAGGCGAACACGATGTCCAGGATCCCGTCGCCGTCGAAGTCGGCGATCGCGACGTCCTCCGAGTGTGGTCCCCCGGTCCGGCCGGGGCGAGATCGGGATCGAGTGGCGGCAGCGCGTCGGCCCAAGCCGCGAAGCGTGCCTTGCCATCGTTCCGCAGAACGAGGTTCGGCAGGAATTCCTGCGCCACCACGATATCGAGGTCGCCGTCGCCATCGAGATCGGCCGTCTCCACGTCCATGCTGTTCTGGGCGACGGAACCGCGCGCGGGCAAGTGGGATTCTGTGACGTCCACGAAGCGCAGAACGGTGATTTCGCCCTCGAAATGAGGCCCGCCTGGAGCGAGCGCCGTGAGAGCGAGGGCGAGCGTGATCATGGTGCTCGCGACGGTATCGCGCATCGCCTTCGCGCGCGGTAAGCACTCGGACAACTCGACGTCGCCGAAACGTCGGAGCGAGGCGCGCGGTCGAGTATCGTCCTCAGGATGTCCCCCCCGAAACTCGGCGCGGTCCTGTTCCTCCTCGCGGCGTGCTCGGGAGTCCGCTCGCCCGGCGCTGACACGGAGCCCGCGCGAGCGCCCGCTCCGGCCGCTACCGCCGAGGTCGTGGCGCACGCGTCGCAACCCGCGCCGAAACCCGCCGCGATCCAGATGTCCGCGGGCTGGATCGGCGCTCCGCCGCAGTGGGTCTGGTCGAGTCCGAACCCCGGCGCGTCCGAGGTCGTGGTGCTCGAGCGCGCGTTCGAGGTCCCGCGTCCGACCGCGCGCGCCACGTTGCGCGCCTCCGCCGACAACCGGCTGCGCGTGTACCTGAACGGCGAGCTCGTGGGCGAGCACGCCGAGTGGTCGGACGCGCTGGTCCAGGACGTAGGCGCCGAAGTGCGGCGCGGCGAAAACGTGCTGACGTTGATCGCGCGGAACGACGGAGGACAAGCGGGCGCATGGGCCGAGCTCGTCGTCGAGGACGAGTCCGGCAAGCGCGTGCGCGTCGTCACGGACGGTAGCTGGCTCGCTTCCTCGCTGCCCGACGACGCGCTGTTCGAGCACGCTTCTCCCGAGGCCGCCGACCGCTCGCGCGTCGGACCCGCTCACGCGTTCGGAGCGTTCGGCGTCGCGCCGTGGAGTTCCGCCGTCGCGGGTCCGCGCACCGTCGCTACCGCGGTCCCGGACGAAGTCGGTGGCGCGCTGGCCGCGAGCGAGATCCAAGTTCCGCCGGGATTTCGTGTCGATCTCGTGTACGAGGTCCCGCGCGCGACGCAGGGTTCCTGGGTGGCCCTGTGCGAGGATCCGCGCGGTCGCTTTTACGTCAGCGACCAACACGGGCGTCTTTTCCGCGTCACGCCCGCCGCCCTTGGCGCCGCGCCGACGACGACGCGGGTCGAGCCGGTCGACGTGGACATCGGCAGCGCACACGGGCTGTGCTGGGCCTTCGACGCGCTCTACGTCGTCGTGGCCGAGCGGGATCCGGGCCGCGTGTGCGGGCTCTATCGCTTGCGCGACACCGACGGTGACGATCGGCTCGATTCGAGCGAGATGCTGCGCGAGCTCGCCGGTCACGGCGAGCACGGACCGCACGCAGTGCGGCTCGGTCCGGACGGCGCGTCGCTGTGGTTGATGGCTGGGAATCACACGGATCTGCCGGCGGACATCGTCCGCTCACGCGTGCCGCGCACGTGGGCCGAGGACATCCTGCTGCCGCGCATCGACGATCCGAACGGCCACGCGGTCGGGCGCATGGCGCCCGGTGGCTGGCTGGCGCGCATGGATCGTGATGGCGCGAACTTCGAGATCGTCTCTGCGGGCTACCGCAATGCGTACGACTTCGCGTTCGAAGCGCGGAGCGGCGAGGCGTTCACCTTCGATTCTGACATGGAGTGGGACGTCGGTGCGCCGTGGTATCGCGAGACGCGCATCGTCCACGCCGCGAGCGGCACCGAGTTCGGCTGGCGCGCCGGATCGGGTAAGTGGGCGAGCGACTACGTCGACACGTGGCCTTCGGCGTGCGATCTGGGCCGCACGTCGCCGACGGGCGTCGAGTTCGGCACGCACGCACGTTTTCCCGAGAAATATCGGCGCGCGCTGTACGCCGCCGACTGGTCGTTCGGGACGATCCACGCGGTCCACCTCGAGCCGGACGGCGCGAGCTGGCGCGGCCGGGCGGAGAACTTCGCGCACGGCGAACCATTCCAGGTGACGGACCTCATGGTCGCGCGGGACGGTGCGCTCTACGTGACGACCGGCGGTCGCAACACGCGCTCGGCGCTGTACCGCATCGCCTGGACGGGGGCGCTCGACGAGCAGGCGGGTGCTCCGCGCGCGGAGCCGCCGATCTCCGTCGCGCAGAAGCGTCGGCGCGAGCTCGAGCAGCTGCACGTCGCAGCTCCGCGGACGCCGACAGAGCTCGACGCGATCGCGCGCGGGCTGATGAGCCAGGACCGCTTCATGGCCGGCGCCGCGCGCGTCGCGTTGGAGTTCACGCCGGTCGAGCAGTGGGACGTCGTGTGGTCTCGCTGTCAGGACTCGCGCGCCGCGGCACGCATCGTCGTCGCTGCGCTTCACGCCGGACATCCCGATCGCGCGCGGATGCTGGGCGAAGTCGAACGCCTGATCGTCGCCGAGAACGATCCGAGCCTTCCGCGCATCGAGGCGCTACGCCTGGCACAGCTCGCGTTGATCCGCGGCAACCTTCCGGTCGAGATGCGCTCCGTGTTCGCCACGCGGCTCGTGCTCGATTTCGCCGGCGGCGACGCGCGGGTCGCGCGCGAGTCCGCGATGGTGCTCGCGTACCTCGATGCGCCCGGGATCGTCGATGGGCTGCTCGCGCGCATCGACGCGAGCACGACGCAGGAGGACGCGATCCACTACGCCTACTGCCTGCGCGTCGTGAAGAGCGGCTGGACGCGCGCGTCGCGCGTGCGCTTCCTCGACTTCTTCGACGAGCGCGGGGGATCGTTCCGCGGCGGAGAGAGTCTGGCGAAGTTCGTGACGCGGATTCGTGACGACTTCGTGGCGAACTTCACCGCAGAAGAACGCACGGCGCTCGCGGAACGCCTCACGCCGCCGAAGCCCGCCGCCGCGGCCGTCGTCGCGGCGACGGCCACATTCGTGCGTCGTTGGTCGCGGCCCGAGCTCGAAGCCTTGCTCGCGGCTCCGCTCGCGGGCCGTTCGTTCGAAGGCGGCCGCGACGCGTACGCGAAGTCCACCTGCATCGCGTGCCACCGCATCGGGGACGCGGGCGGAGCGACGGGGCCCGACTTGACGTCGACCGCGTCGCGCTTCGGCGTCGCCGACATGCTCGATGCGATCCTCGAGCCGTCGAAGACGATCTCCGACCAGTACCGCGACGTCGAGCTGCGCACGGTCGATGGCGATCTGCTGGTCGGCCGCGTCGAGTCCGAGAAGAACGGCGCGATCCGGCTGCGCCGCGCGCCGAGCGACGAGGTCGTGGACATCGCCGAGTCCGATGTCGAGATGCGCCGTCCGTACCCCTTGTCGCGCATGCCGAGCGGACTGCTCGACACGCTGGACGAGGCAGCCGTCCTCGACCTCTTCGCCTACCTGCGTTCGGGCGGATCGCCGGAACACGCGGCGTTTCGGCGCTGATGCGCGCCGCGTAGGCTGCTCGCATGAAGCTCACGATCTGCGCCGCCTCCGCACTGCTCGCGTCCTCGCTCGCCGTCTCGACGTTCCTCGCGCCGGCTGATCCGAAGGGCTACACGACGCTCACGATCGAGGGCTTCAACGTGCACGTCGAGGACGCGCTCGCGCAGCCGAAGGCCGGCGTCGCGAAGAAGGACGATGAACTCGGTCGCGAAGCGATCGCCTTGCTCGGCGCGAAGTTGCTGGACGTGCGCCGCGCCGTCCCCGAGGCCGCGCTCGCGCGCTTGCGCGAAGTGCCCATCTGGCTCGACCGCGACGATCCGAAGTTCCCGTGCGCCGTCTACCACCCGTCCGAGACCTGGCTGCGCGAGAACGGGTGCGATCCGCGCAAGGCGAAGTCCGTGCACGTGTCCAACGCGACGAACTTCCTCTCCTGGTCGCGCGAGCAGCCGGCGATGGTGTTGCACGAGCTGGCGCACGCGTACCACGACCGCATGTCGGCCGCGGATCGCGCGCTGGTGGACGAGGCGCACGCGCGTGGGATCCTTGGCAAGACGTACGACGCCGTGCTGCGCGCGAGCGGCGCCGAGGACCGCCACTACGCGCTCGAGAACCCGGCCGAGTTCTTCGCCGAAGCCACCGAGGCATACTTCGGGACGAACGACTTCTATCCGTTCGTTCGCGCCGAGCTGGCGCGACACGATCCCGCGACGGAGCGCCTCGTGCACGAGCTCTGGAAGCGCTGAAACGTCATAGACCGGCTGGTGCCGATCGTCGACGAGCACGAGCTCGAGCGCCGGCCTCGTCGCGCGGGGCCGGAGCCGACCGCGCGACGGGCTCGGGAGTTCCGGAGGCGGCGGTCCAGGACTTCCACGTGGAGAGACCCGCGAAGGCCGCCCGGGCGACGGCGACGAGTCTCGTGCAGCGGGACCGGCGAGCTTTCCCGCGCTCGCTGCGCGCTCGGAAACCGATCGGCCCGCTCGACGGCCCTCCGAACGACCTCTGGGTCGGCCGCACCTAGCCGCCCGCTGAACGAGTCAGGTCGCCTGACGCAACGTGCCGTCGCGCTGCTTCGTCGGCCTCGTCACGCCGTGCAGAGCGGCCAGGAAGGCCGTCTCCGCCGTCGTTCCGTCGGCCTCCTCGCAGCGCTTGGGCACGTAGCGTCGGGCGACCCGACTTGTTCAACGGGCTGCTAGGCCGCAGCACGATCGGGACCTAGACTGTTCGCCCTCTTCACTCAGGTGCCGCCAACACCGGCGCGCACAGGAAGGGACATCGAGGAGCATCACCCGTGAGAGACGTCGTCATCGCCGCCGCCTGCCGAACCCCGATCGGCAAGTTCCAAGGCTCGCTCGCCGGGTTCACGGCACCGCAGTTGGGCGCGCTCGCGATCCGCGAAGCTCTCGTGCGCGCGAAGATCGCGCCTGAGCTCGTCGACGAAGTGATCATGGGCAACGTGCTCGCCGCGGGTCTCGGGCAGAACCCGGCGCGCCAGGCTGCGATCGCGGCCGGTGTGCCGAACACGGTGCCGAGCTACACGATCAACAAGGTCTGCGGCTCGGGGCTCAAGGCGGTGATGCTCGCGGCTCAGGCGATCCGCGCGGGCGACGCCGAAGTGATCGTGGCCGGCGGTGAGGAGAGCATGACGAACGCGCCGTACTTGATGCCCGAAGCGCGCGCGGGCGTGCGGCTCGGTCACGGCAAGCTGATCGACTCGATGATCTGGGACGGGCTGTGGGACATCTACAACGACTTCCACATGGGCCAGACGGGCGAGCTCGTCGCGAAGAAGTACGAGATCAGCCGGCGCCAGCAGGACGAGTTCGCCGCGCAGAGCCACCAGCGCGCCGGCGCCGCGACCGCCGCGGGCAAGTTCGACGCCGAGAAGTTCGCGGTGAAGATCCCGCAGAAGAAGGGCGATCCCGTGTCGTTCACCACGGACGAGACCGTGCGCGGCGACACGACGGCCGACGCGATCGCGAAGCTGAAGCCGGCCTTCGATCCGGCCGGCACCGTCACGGCCGCGAACGCGAGCTCGATCAACGACGGCGCTTCGGCGCTCGTGATCATGAGCGCGGAGGCGGCGAAGAAGCACGGCGTCAAGCCGCTCGCGCGCATCACGGGCTATGGGGCCGGCGGGTGCGCGCCGGAGTGGGTCATGATGGCGCCGGAGAAGTCCATCGGGGCGCTCGCGGCGAAACAGGGCAAAAAGCCGCGCGATTTCGACCTGCACGAGATCAATGAAGCGTTCTCGGTCGCTTCCCTGGCGCTGATCCGCGTGCTCGACCTCGACGCGGAGCGCGTGAACGTGAACGGCGGCGCGGTGGCGCTCGGCCACCCGATCGGCGCGTCGGGCGCGCGCGTGTTGACGACGCTGCTCCACGCGATGCAACAGCGCGACGCGAAGACCGGCATGGCCTCGCTGTGCCTCGGCGGCGGGAACGCCGTGTCGCTTTCGGTGGAGCGCATGTGATGCCGAAGTGCGCGTACGAGCGCGTCGCCGTCGTCGGCGCGGGCACGATGGGCAACGGCATCGCGCAGACGTTCGCGAGCTTCGGCGCGGAAGTGCTGCTCGTGGACGTGAACGAGGACGGCCTGAAGAAGGGCGTCGCGGCCGTCGAGGGCTCGCTGGCGCGCTTCGTCAAGAAGGGCACGCTGCCCGAAGCCGACGCGCAGGCGATCCGCGCGCGTCTTCGGCCCAGCACGCGCCTCGAGGACGTCCGCGACGTCGCGCTGGCCGTCGAAGCCGTGTCCGAGCGCATCGAGATCAAGCGCAAGGTGTTCGCGCAGCTCGACGCGCAGTGTCCGGCCGCCACGATCCTCGCCACGAACACGAGCTCGATCTCGATCACCGAAATCGCTGCGGCTACGAAGCGCGCCGACCGCGTCATCGGCATGCACTTCATGAACCCGGTGCCGCTGATGAAGCTCGTCGAGATCATCCGCGGCCAGGAGACGAGCGACGCCACGATGCGGGCGATCCACGCTTGCACGCAATCGCTCGACAAGACGCCGGTCGAGGCCAGCGATTATCCGGGCTTCGTGTCGAACCGTGTCTTGATGCCGATGATCAACGAGGCGGTCTTCTGCCTCATGGAAGGCGTCGCGACGAAGGAAGGCATCGACACGGTCATGAAGCTCGGGATGAACCACCCGATGGGACCGCTGGCGCTGGCCGACTTGATCGGGCTCGACGTGTGCCTCGACATCCTCGAGGTGCTGCACACGGGCCTCGGCGACGACAAATACCGCCCCTGTCCCCTGCTGCGCCGCTACGTCGCTGCCGGAAGGCTCGGCAAGAAGTCGGGCAAGGGTTTCTACGACTACGACGCGGCTCCCGCGAAGGCCTGAGAGAAAGCAACGGCATGGATTTCGGTCTCGACGAAGAACTCACGCTGGTCCGCGACATGGCTCGCAGCTTCGCGGAAACGGAGCTCATGCCGCGCGCGACGAAGCATGACCGGCAGGGCACGATCGAGCGCGACGTGTTCGCGTTGATGAAGGATCTCGGCCTGTGGGGCCTCACGATCCCCGAGAGTTACGGCGGCGCCGGCATGGGCAACCAGGCGCTCGCGATCGTGCTCGAGGAAGTGAACCGCGCCTGCGCTGCGACGGGCGTCACGCTGTCGGTGCACAACAGCCTGATCGGCGCGCCGCTGCAGAAGTTCGGCACGGAGGCGCAGAAGCGCGAGTGGCTGCCGCGTCTCGCCACGGGCGAAGTGATCGGCGCGTACTGCCTGACGGAGCCCAACGCCGGATCGGACGCCGCCAGCTTGCGCACGACAGCGAAGCTCGACGGCGACCACTTCGTCGTGGACGGCACGAAGATCTGGGTCACGAACGGCGGGTGGGCCGGGATGTTCCTGTGCTACGTGCGCACGGAGCAGGGCACGACGCGCGCGAAGGGCATCAGCGCGCTGCTCGTCCCCGCGAACTCGCCCGGCATCCGCGTGGGCAAGGCGGAGAAGAAGTGCGGCATCCGCGGCAGCTCGACGACCGAGATCGAGTTCTCGGGCGTGCGCGTGCCGAAGGCGAACCTGCTCGGGACGCTGCACGACGGCTTCAAGATCGCGATGGACACGCTCGACGGCGGTCGCATCGGGATCGCCAGCCAGGCGGTCGGCATCGGCCGCGCGTGCCTCGAGGCCTCGATCAAGTACAGCAAGGAGCGCGAGCAGTTCGGCAAGCCGATCGGCGAGTTCCAGGCGATCCAGTGGAAGCTCGCCGACATGGCGACGCGGCTCGACGCGTCGCGGTTGCTCGTGCAGAAGGCCGCCTGGATGCGCGACCGCGGTGAGCGCTGCTCGCAGGAAGCGGCCGAAGCCAAGCTGTTCGCCAGCCAGACCGCCAACTTCTGCGCCGACGAATGCCTGCAGATCCACGGCGGCGCCGGCTACACCGACCACTTCATCGTCGAGCGCCTGTTCCGCGACGCGCGGATCACCGAGATCTACGAAGGCGCCACCGACATCCAGCGCATCGTGATCGCGCGGGCCGTGACTGCGTAGTCGATGAACGAGCGAGGCTCGTTCATCGACTTGGCGACACCCATGAGCGCGATCCGCACGACGTCGATCGGCATCGTCCATCAGTCCCTCGATCCGGAACTGCGCCGGCGTCTCGAGGAGATGCGCCGCCAGAGCCAGGCGCTGCTCACGCGCCGTCCGTGGTTGCGCCGCGCGCGGTTCGCGCTGATCGCCGCGATCGTGATCCTTTTCGTCGCATACTTGGTTTCGCTGTTCGTCCGATGAGCTCCGTCACCGAGCTCGCGACCCGGTTCCGCGCCGGTGAGAAGTCGGCGCTGGCGCGCGCGATCTCGTGGGCCGAGAACGGCGATCCGGCGTATGCGGAGTTCGCGCGCGGCGTGTACGCGTCGGTCGGGCGCGCGTGGCGCACGGGCATAACGGGACCGCCGGGCGCGGGGAAGAGCACGCTCGTCAACGAGCTCGCGCGGGTCTTGCGCGCGCAGCAGAAGACCGTCGGAATCCTGGCCGTCGATCCGTCCAGCCCGATCTCCGGCGGCGCGCTGCTCGGCGACCGCATTCGCATGGAGGAGCGCACGAGCGACGCGGGCGTCTACATCCGCTCGATGGCGAGCCGCGGCAGTCACGGCGGACTTTCGCGCGCTGCTTCGGACGCGTGCGACGTGATCGACGCGTTCGGGATCGACGAGGTGCTGCTCGAGACCGTCGGCGTCGGCCAGGCCGAGTACGACGTCGTGTCGGCGACGGACACGGTGCTCGTCGTGCTGTGCCCGGGCGCAGGTGACGGCATCCAGGCGATGAAAGCCGGCATCCTCGAGGTCGCCGACGTGCTCGTCGTGAACAAGGTCGATCTGCCCGGCAGTGATCGACTCCTGATGGACCTCGAGGAAGCCGCGCACGTCCGTCACGCCGGGCAAGGCCGCTGGGTTCCGCCGGTCGTCGGCTGCAGCGCGGGGAAATCGCAGGGGATCGAGGACGTGCTCGCCGCGATGGAGACGCACCGCGTGCATCTGCGCGGTCTCGGCCTCGAGACCGTGCGCGCTTCGAAGCGCGTGGCGCAAGTGCAGCGCGTGCTGCACGAGCGGCTGTCGTCCGCGCTGTGGGGGCCCGGCGGTCAGGGCCAGCGCGTGCGCGCGCTCCTCGAAGCGGGCCGCACGCCGTACGACGTCGTCGACGAGCTCTCGAGCGCGCTGCTCGAGTCGCTCCACGGCCGCGGCTCGCCCGGGTGATCGCACCAAAGCTGCGTCGATCCGCGCGGCCGGGTACCGTTCCGTCGCAGTCGGACGGCTCAGGACGGACCACGCGTGCCGATCGGAACGCTCTCGCCGTATACTCCGAAGTCGAAGCCATCCGAGGTGCCCACGTCAGGTCCCATCGGTCGGCTGATCGGAGCCCCGAACCGCATGAGCCCTCAGGACGTGATCCGCACCGACGCCACTGCCCTCTGGCAGCGCGCATTCGACAAGGGTGAAAAGCGCGACGCCGAGTTCACGACGATCTCGGGCACGAAGCTCGAGCCGCTCTACGGGCCCGACGACGTCCAGCTCGATCCTGAGAACGACTTGGGCTTGCCGGGACAGTTCCCGTTCACGCGCGGCGTGCATCCGACGATGTACCGCGGTCGCCTGTGGACGATGCGGCAGTTCGCGGGCTTCGGCTCGGCGAAGCAGACGAACGAGCGCTTCAAGTACTTGCTCGCGCACGGACAGACGGGGCTTTCGACCGCTTTCGACTTCCCGACGCTCATGGGGTACGACTCGGACCACGAGCGCAGTCGCGGCGAGGTCGGACAAGTCGGCGTCGCCGTCTCGTGCCTGCGCGACATGGAGACCCTGATGGCGGGGATCCCCATGGCCGACGTGTCGACGTCGATGACGATCAACGGGCCGGCGCCGATCCTGCTCGCTTACTACATCGCCTGCGGCGAGCGGCAGGGCGTGGCGCCGTCGAAGCTGCGCGGCACGGTGCAGAACGACATCCTCAAGGAATACCAGGCCCAGCACGCGTGGCTCGTGCCGGCCGAACCCGCGCTGCGCATGATCACGGACGTGATGAGCCACTGCGCCGTGCACGTGCCGCAGTGGAACACGATCTCGATCAGCGGGTACCACATCCGCGAGGCGGGCTCGACCGCGGCGCAAGAGCTGGCGTTCACGCTGGCGAACGGATTCGAGTACGTGAAGCGCGGCATCGCCGCCGGGCTCGACGTGGACAGCTTCGCGCCGCGCTTGTCGTTCTTCTTCGACAGCCACATCGACTTCTTCGAGGAGATCGCCAAGTTCCGCGCCGCGCGCCGCATCTGGGCGCGCAAGATGCGCAACGACTTCGGCGCGAAGGATCCGCGCTCGTGGATGCTGCGCTTCCACACGCAGACGGCCGGCGTGACGCTGACGGCGCAGCAGCCCGAGAACAACATCGTGCGCACGGCCTACGAAGC
>Ga0163144_10023456_pt1 | contig 12169 bp, 11 predicted proteins | sample OliLak19BULKMAT1_FD_123175 | JGI IMG/M metagenome (GOLD analysis project Ga0163144, IMG submission 123175) | Freshwater microbial mat bacterial communities from Lake Vanda, McMurdo Dry Valleys, Antarctica - Oligotrophic Lake LV.19.BULKMAT1 | ecosystem: Environmental > Aquatic > Freshwater >...
AAAGCTTGCCGAAGGCCGACTGCGCGCCTTGCAGCTGGACGGTCGCTAGCATAGCCCTGCCCGCCGCCGCATTTTAGCGGCGGGTACTTTTGCTTATCAGCGCAATGTAAATGACCGACGCCAGCTTACGCATTACCGAAATTTTCTATTCGCTCCAGGGTGAGGCGCTGCACAGCGGCGCGCCGAGCGTATTCGTGCGCTTGACCGGCTGCCCACTGCGCTGCACGTATTGCGACAGCGCATACGCATTTTACGGCGGTAGTAAAATGCTGATGAGCGATATTTTGACGAAAGTGGCCGAATTCGGCGCGCGCTTCGTGTGCTTAACCGGCGGTGAGCCGCTCGCCCAAAAACCGTGCAGAGCCCTGCTTCGCCAGCTTTGCGATGCGGGCTATAGCGTTAGCCTAGAAACCTCTGGTGCGTTGGATATCGCCGATATTGATCCGCGCGTGTCACGGGTCATGGATCTAAAAACGCCAGATTCCAAAGAAGCGCATCGCAATCGGTTAGAAAATCTGCCGCTTTTAAGCGCGCATGACCAGCTTAAATTCGTGCTGTGCTCGCGCGCTGATTACGACTGGGCGAAAGCGATGCTGACTGAACACGCGTTAAGCAGCCGCTGCGTGGTTTGGTTTTCACCGAGTTTTGGGCAGCTTGAGCCGCGTGAACTTGCTGATTGGATTTTGCTAGATCGGCTTTCCGTGCGCTTGCAGCTGCAGCTGCATAAAACGCTTTGGGGCGATCTGCCCGGCAAATAGCCGCTGCAAAACTTGCCACTTGGCTCGCATTTGCGCAGATTGCCGGTGCTACACTTGCGCGCCTTGAACCAGCTCAATTTCAAATCATCAAAAACTTAAGCCCCATACTTAGAGAGTCGTTACCTAGAGAGCTATGAATTTCAACGATCGACTTAGCGCCGAACTGGCCAGCATTACCGAACAAGGTTTGAAAAAGAGCGAGCGCGTGATTGCTTCGGCGCAATCGGCAGCGATTCGCTTGGAAGACGGGCGCGAGGTTTTGAATTTTTGCGCCAACAATTATTTGGGCTTGGCCGATCACCCAGAGGTGATCGATGCGGCAAAAGTAGCGCTGGATAGCCACGGTTTTGGCATGGCATCGGTGCGTTTCATTTGCGGCACGCAGGATATACACAAGCAGCTTGAGCGGGCGATTTCGGATTTTTTCGGCACTGAAGATACGATTTTATACGCCGCCTGTTTTGACGCCAACGGTGGGCTTTTCGAGCCGCTGCTGGATGAATCCGATGCGATTATCTCCGACGCGCTAAATCATGCCTCCATCATTGATGGCGTTAGGCTGTGCAAAGCCCGGCGGTTTCGCTACGGGAATTGCGATATGGCAGATCTAGAGAACCAGCTGATCGCCGCCAAAGATTGCCGAACTAGATTTATTACCACCGATGGCTCGTTTAGTATGGACGGGCTGATTGCACCGCTCGACAAAATTACCGCGCTTAAAGAAAAATACGACGCGATTTTGCACATCGACGAATGCCACGCGACCGGTTTTTTGGGCGACAACGGCCGTGGCAGCGCTGAATTTCATGGCGTGCATGATTTAGTCGACATTTTTACCGGCACGCTCGGCAAAGCGCTTGGCGGTGCGCTCGGCGGCTTTACGACTGGCAAAGCGCAGGTTATTGAAATGCTTCGCCAGCGCTCCAGGCCGTATTTGTTTTCCAATTCATTGCCGCCGCCGGTGGTTGCTGCCAGCATCAAAGTATTCGAGCTGCTAAAAACCTCGTCCGCACTTAGGTTGCAGCTGAAGCGCAATACCGAATACTTCCGAAACGCGATGCAATCGGCTGGTTTTGATATCAAGCCTGGCGTGCATCCGATTGTGCCGGTGATGCTTTACGATGCGCCGCTGGCGCAGAAATTTGCCAGCGCACTGCTGGATGAAGGCATTTACGTGATTGGATTTTTCTTTCCGGTGGTGCCCAAAGGCCAGGCGCGCATTCGCGTGCAGCTGTCGGCTGCACACACGCAGGCACAGCTTGAGCACGCTGTGGCGGCATTTATCAAAATCGGGCGTCAGCTTGGCGTCATACCCGCAGCGCTTTAGTTCACACCACCGTGAACGCAAACCATACCCCACTTAACACTTGATTCCGAGCTTATGTCCGAACATTCCGCAATTATTCGCTGGCAGTATCAGGGCGGCAATTTTCTTGAAAAAGAATATTCCCGCGATCATTTGCTTGAATTCCCAAACGGATTGCGCATGCAGGCGTCCGCTGCCGCCGCATACGGCGGAAATCCTGAGCTAATCGATCCGGAAGCAGCGTTTACCGCATCGCTTTCGAGCTGCCATATGCTGACGTTTTTGGCGCTATGCGCGGTAAAAGGCTTGATTGTTAAAGACTACGAGGATAAAGCGGTCGGCTATTTAGAGAAAAATCTTGAAGGCCGCATGGCGATGACGCGCGTCCGGCTGCGCCCTTTTGTCGTATTTGAAGGGGAAACCCCAGATTTAGAGCAGCTGGACATGCTGCATGATCGTGCGCATCGCGCCTGCTTCATCTCCAATTCGGTAAAAACAACTGTAGAGATTGAACCGCGCAGCGCCAATTAGTGGCTTTGCACCATCGCAATGAAGCCTTAAGAGCTTATTTCCATGTCAAATAGTAATAGGTTGCACCCCGACAATCATGCAGAACGCATTGCGTCCGTCTCGCAGGCGGTTAATGATGCGATGGATAGCGCAAAAGACTCCGTCGAAAAAACCGTAGAAAGCGCACGCGAACAAATTGGTGAATCGATTGCGCACGCGCGTGAGCACATCGAGCTTTCCAAACAAAACTTGCAAGACACCGCCAATCGCACCAAGGCCGTCACCCAATCCATCTGGCGCAGGTTAGGCAGCGCATTAGCCGGTTGGTTTGACACCGCTGCGGTTGCGGACGTTCGTGTTGATATCAGCCAAGACAAAGTCAACTGGGTGCGCGTGCTGCCATTTTTAGGCGTGCACCTGATGTGTTTAGGCGTGTTTTTTGTAGGCGTAAGCCCGATTGCCATTGCGATTGCGCTCGCCATGTATGTTATTCGCATGTTTGCCATTACTGGCTTTTATCATCGCTATTTTTCCCACAAGAGTTTTAAAACGTCTCGCGCTATGCAGTTCATCATGGGGCTATGGGGCGCAAGCTGCGTGCAGCGTGGGCCAATGTGGTGGGCTTCGCACCATCGGCATCACCATAAAACCTCCGATCAGCCGCAGGATTTTCACTCGCCCATGCAGCACGGGTTTTGGTGGAGCCATATGGGCTGGATTATGGGTGATAGCGCTTTTAAGACCGACGAATCTCAGGTGCCGGATTTAGCGAAATTCCCTGAGCTAAAATGGCTGGATCGCTACGATATGGCGATGCCTTTTGTATTGGGCGGTTTTATGATGCTGCTTGGAATGGCGCTAGAAAAGTGGGCACCGAGCTTAGGCACTACAGGCCCGCAGCTGTTGATCTGGGGCTTTTTTGTATCCACCGTGGTGCTATTCCACGGCACAGTAACGATTAACTCGCTATCGCATATTTGGGGCAATCGCCGCTACAACACCAAAGACGACAGCCGCAACAACTGGTTTTTATCCATCATTACCCTCGGCGAAGGCTGGCATAACAATCACCACCACTTCCCAGGCGCTGCACGCCAGGGCTTTTTCTGGTGGGAATATGACATCACCTTTTACGGGCTAAAAGTGATGAGCTGGCTCGGTTTGATTTGGGATCTAAAGCCAGTGCCAGAATCGTTTAAGTATGCGCATTTGAAGATCAAGCCAAATAAATAGTCAGCACCATCATGGCAATTGCCACCAGCCATGTCATGGTAATCCGCCCGATGAGCTGTTGGCTGTGCTGAAGCGGCTCGTTGTCGACCGGCGTGAGCGGATTTACTAAAACGCTTGCTTCCAAGTCATCGACGTCATCTACATCTACGCACGCACGCGCCGTGGCGCTCAAAAAGCCCAAATCAAGATCAAGAATGCCTCTGCCGTGTTGATCGTGGTGTTCATGCCAAGCTTTCGCTACGGCATCAAAATCAGATGCTAGCGCTAATCCTAGACACATCAGCTGCGCAGGAATCCACGCTAGCGCCGCCTCAAAATGCTTGGCGGCGGCGATGAGCCCGGCAGGTAAATCGCGCAGTTCAGGGCTATCGGCAAGCAGCTGGGTTAAACGATAAGTCACAGCGCCAGCAGGGCCGAAGCAAACGAACCAAAAAATCGGCGCAAATTGACGCTTTAACGCCGCTGCAAATACCGTTTCAATCAATGCTTGGGTGCTGAGCGGATTATTTTCCATCCGGGTGAATGCACGTTGCGCTGCGATGCGCTGCTCAGGGGTATGCGCATGCGCTAACTCGGTAAGATCTTCACTCAAATCGCGCGGGCCTAGCGCATAAAAAAGTGCCGCGATTCCTAATACAAAACCGAAGATTCCATACATTAACTCATTGAGTTCTAAGGAAATGGCTAGCAAAATCAGCGCGATGGGTGCCAAAGCAATCGCCAGCCCAGTGCCCGACGCCCAAAAGCCATTCGGCTGTAATTTGCTGTTCAGCCAGCGCAGCCAAGTTTCAAACCAATCAAACACCCGCAGCCTTGCAAGCTCAGGAAGCGCGGCGAGAAGTAATAGGCAGATAGCAATAGTGAGAAAGTTGAGCGTCATTTCCGCAGTTTAGGGTGAATTGGCGCGCTGTGCATACAAGCGATTGGGATTTTCAACCGCTCTCAGCCAGCTTTCATCAAACGCTCACGCTCCGCCAGCAAATTTTCAAAGCTGAGATGGTTTAGCGGTCTAGAAAACAGAAAACCTTGCAGCTGCTCGCATTGATAGGCGCGTAAAAATTTTAAGTGCGTTTCGGTTTCTACACCCTCTGCAATCACCTGCATTTTCAACCCGTGCGCCATATCGATGGTTGCGCGGATAATCGCTTCGTCGGATGGGTCAACGCCTATATTACGTACGAAGGTTTGATCGATCTTAATAAAGTCGGCGGGAAATCGCTTCAGATATTCCAGCGAAGATTGCCCGGTACCAAAATCGTCAATCGAAATCGACAGCCCAATCGCACGCAGTCGCGTCAGCGTATCGAACAGATTAGGAATGTCGCGCACGTTAATGCTTTCAGTGACTTCTAAATCCAGCAAATTAGGCGGAAGCTGGCTTTCTTTAAGCACACGCTCAACAACGTCCACTAGATCGGGCTGTTTTAGCTGAAGCGCAGACAAATTAACGCTGATTTTCAACGGCAGTTTAAACCGCTCAACCCAGCGACTGGCGTCTACACACGCAGTGCGCATGACCCATTCACCCATCGCTACGATAAGGCCGGTTTCCTCAGCCAGCGGAATAAAAAAACCGGGGCTGATGAGCCCGAGTTCTGGGTGTTCCCAGCGGATCAGTGCTTCCATACCCACGATATCTTCGGATGCGGCATCCACTTTGGGCTGGTAAAATGCGCGCAGCTCGTTATTTTTTTGCGCTGAGCGCAGCTTGTTTTCCAAAGCCATGCGCTGATGCTGCGATTCTTCTTTCTCGGCCTGATAGGCGTGAAAACGATTGCGGCCCATGCCTTTAGCCGTGTACATCGCCGCATCCGCGCGACGGACTAGTTCTTCCGCCGTTTGACCGTCTTCCGGGAAAAACGTAATCCCCACGCTGGCCGTCATTTGCAGCTCGCCACCGTCTACTAGTCGAAGCGGCAGCTCCAGCGAGTGAATAAGCTTTTCTGAAATGCGATAGACGTCATCCCTTGAAACCACGTGCCGCAGCAGCAGAGTAAACTCGTCGCCCGCGTAGCGCGCTACCGTATCGCTCGCGCGCACCGCAGCGCGCAGCCGATTCGCTACACCGACCAGCACTTGATCGCCCACGCTGTGGCCTAGGCTATCGTTAACTTTTTTAAAACGATCCAAATCGACGAACAGCACCGCAACCCGTTCACTCGCCCGCTGCGCCTCCGCCAGTGCTGACTCTAAGCGATCATTAAATAGCACGCGATTGGGCAGCCGAGTTAGTCCGTCATGCAAGCCGTGGTAAAGGCTTTCAAAGCGATAGCGCACGGCTAAATGTTCAAGCGCAAAGCGCTGCGCAATCGCTTCGGCCGCTTTGCAGGCGTCGGCAAAATTCAACATCCGACGTGAACTACCCAGCAGCAATACGCCAATTGCAGTTTGTTTTTCGTTTAAAAGCGGTACGCCGATAAAGCTTTCCAGCTTGAGCCGATTGACAACCGGGCAGCTGATCTGCTGCGCCGCGCTATATTCGATAAAAATACTTTCGCCGCCGTTGACGCGTTTAAATACTTCTTGATCCCATACCGGCGGAAATGTTGCCCGCATATCAAGCTGGCTCTGCGCTGCGAGCAGCGTTGGCTCATCGTTGCTGGTGTCGCCCAATGCCATGAGCAAATCCAATCCCAGCAGTGCGGCGCTCTCATCAGTCCAGCGCCACATATCGCGCGATCCAATACTTACCGCTAGGCTATTCGCTAAAATTTGCTGCCACGGATTACTTGACGGCGATACAGCCTGATTGCTGTGTTTTTGGCCACCCGCGCTTTGCGCTATAGCGGCGCCCGCCTGGTTGGCAGTTTGCAGCTGCATCTGAACGCGCCGACGCTGCTCATACTGCTGCATTCGAAAACGCAGCTCAGCGTCTTGTACCGGCGATCGCAGCCAATCATGCACCGGTGCGGGCTGTATTAGCGCATCAATTTCCGGTGGATTAGATAAAATACCAAGGATGATGCAGCGCCCAGCGGCCTGAAGCGCATTGGCAAATATCATGGCAGCGCCTGACTGGCTAAAGTCCATCACCACTACGCCAATTTTCGGATCTTGCAGAAGCAGCGATTCGCCATGCTCGACATCGCGCGCGGTGTAAACGGCATCAAAACCCAGCTGATCGAAGGTATTAAACAGCACGCGACGATCATCGCGCTGGTTGGCAATCAGTAGGACTGCGCGATAAGCGCTCGTTTTTGGCATCTAGCGGATCCAACGGCCGTCGCGCAGCCGCAATGGCGCGCGTGAACGCGGCTCCAGCTGGACATGCGCGCAATAGCTGCTGAGCGTTGCGGGTATATCACCGTCCTCACTCAGCAACACAATTTTCCGGCCAATACCATCATCGGCGCGTGCAATTTGCCGCAGCTGAGCCACTAGCGGCGGCGTGAACGACAGCCCGTTGCAGGGCAATAGGTACACGCCAAAATGACCGCTTTGCTGAATAAAGCGCAGCGCGTCCGGCAAACGCCGAGTACCGGGCACAACAACGCCATTATCCCGTAGGCTGATGAAACCGCGATCTTGAGTCCAGCTGTAAATTGATAGCCCAGAGCGCCGACTAAAAGGCTCAAGCTGCTGGGAAAGTTCAGCGTGCGACCTTGTGTAAACCACAACTAAGCGGCTGTCCGCTTCATCAACGTGTTGATACAAAAGCTGGGCAAATTGCGGCTCATCGAAATCCGCTGCGAGGACGCGAAACGATTTCATACTGCTCGAATTTAATTGACTTGCAGCTTCAATCACATCAGCTCCATCGCGACCGGCTTAGCATGCGGCATAAAGCGAATGGCAAAGCTGTTGTGCGCAAAAAATTGCAATTTAGGCAAAAACATCGCCAGTTCAAACAGTATCGGGTTGGCAGCGCAGGCGTTCGGCAATAAGCGTTGATTGCGGCTATTGCTTTGCGGCTACATGGTAGCCGTGGGTTTATCTGAATTAAGTATACCCGCCAAGTTGGACTCGATCTTGTTGCGCACGGTGTCGCCTTCCGAACCTTCGTTAAACTGCACGCCGATGCCCGCAGGCCGGTTGCCTTGCGCGCCGACCGGTGTAATCCAAATAACGCGCCCTGGCACTGGCATGCGATCTTTGTCGTCCATCAGCGAAAGCAGCAAGAACACGTCATCGCCGATATTATATTTGCGCGCGGTTTGCACGAAGATTCCGCCGCCTTTCACGAATGGCATATAGGACGCATAAAGCATCGCTTTATCTTTAACCTGCAAGGATAAAATACCCTGCTTTGCAGCGACTCCGGAGTTAAACATCGCCTATTTAGCCTATTTGAGCGGGAAAGCATCGAAGCCCGAGTTTAACGCCTTCGTGCGCAAAAACTAAAGTCGCAAAATGTGCCTAGTTAAAAAACTTTACTGCCTTGCGAAATGGTTTAAAAAACGCCCCCGCCTTCGCAGCAATACAGATCACGAAATTGGCGTTACAAGCAGCTGCTTTTGGCTAACGCGCAAAGCTATCCAACCATTCTGCCAGCGCTAGATCAAGGCGAACCCCGGTGCCCTGCCATTCGCGCAGCCTTTGCAAGCTTTGCTGGTGCGTACTGAGGCGCAAAAGCTGCGTGCGCTGCTGAGCGCGCGCCGCTTGAATGCTTTGCGTGCGGATCCAAACGCTGGTTAAAGAAACAAACTCGGCAATTTTATCACTCCACTGCTGGCGAATTTTATCGGCACTGGCAGGCAGCGCGGCAAGATCTTGCCCCAAACTAACGAAACGACCGACTCGCCCATCGTCAATCATCAGGAGCGCGAGCTCCGGCGCACCGAGCGCTAGATCGAGCGCACTTTCCCGCAGCGCTGGCGCACCACTTGACTCTGCGCTTAGCCACGCCAGCGCTTCGGCGCGCGCGGGAGCGGTTAAATTCAAGCGCTGGCAGCGGCTCAAAATTGTCGGAATAAGCTTACCCGGCTGCTCAGTTTGCAGCAGTAATATGGTATTTGGGGCGGGCTCTTCCAGCGTTTTTAATAGCGCGTTGGCAGCCGCATGGGTCATTTGCTCGGCATGAGCTATCAGCGCCACTTGGATGGGGCCTGATTGCGGCGTCATTGACATATCTAAGGAAAGCGCACGAATTTGGTCGATGCCAATGCTGACACGCTTTTCCAGCGCTACTATTTCGCGGAAATCCGGGTGGCTGGCATTGGCGTAAGTCAGGCAGCCAGGACAGATTTTGCAGGCGTGAAACTCCGCGTTCGGCCGATGGCACATCAAGCTGCCGGCCAATATCCGCGCAAATGTAGCGCCACCTAAGCCCGGCTGGCTTCCGATCAGCAATGCGTGCGGCAGCCGCCCGCTGGCGCGGCGCTGCGCATAGCTAGCCCAGGTTGATTTTTGCCAGAACGCTAGATTTTTAGAATCGGATGTGGCAACGGCATCGGTCATTTAAATTAAACTTTTAGCAATAAAGTCTCAATTATGCGCCTTTGCGAAGGGTTGCCGAAGGCGCATACTCAGCGCGTTTATTCGATCCGGACAGCAAATGCCCCACAGTATGACCGCGTTCGCAAGCCGCGAACTTAACGACGCCATTGGCAGCTTAAGGCTGGAAATAAAAAGCGTAAACCACCGATTTTTCGAATTCAGCCAAAAAATGCCGGATGAATTTCGAGCGCTAGAGCCACAGGTTCGAGAACGCGCCCAAAAGCTGATTCAGCGCGGCAAAGTAGATCTTTACGTGCGATTCAAGGCTTCCGCCGGTGGCAATTCGCTGGCAATAAACACCCAGCTGGTTGAGCAGCTGATAAATGTGGCCTCGGATTTACACAATCGCCACCCAGAGCTTCGGCCCATGGGTACGGCGGAAGTGCTGATGTGGCCAGGCGTTATGCAGGGCAGCGAGCTTGACGCAGACGCGCTGCGCGCGCTTTTTTTAGTTGAACTGACGGCACTATTGACTGAATTTGACTTAGCAAGGCGCCGCGAAGGTACTCAGCTCGCGCAGCTGCTGCTCATCCGAGCTTCGGGCTTGCGCGCGCTGCGCGAGCAAGCGCTGGTGCTGATGCCGATGATTCGTGCAGCGCTTAAGGAAAAGCTGTTGAATCGGTTTGCCGAGCTGAAGGCCGAGCTCGACCCGAGCAGGCTTGAAGCCGAGCTTATGTTAGCGCTGCAAAAAATGGACGTCGACGAGGAGCTGGATCGGCTGCGCGTGCATTTAGATGAAGTTGAGCGGGTCATTGGCCTGAACGAGCCGGTTGGTCGACGGCTCGACTTTCTAGTGCAAGAGTTGCACCGCGAATGCAATACCTTTGGCGCAAAATCGGCGGACGCGCGCAGCACGCAGATTTCCGTGGATATGAAAGTGCTGGTCGAGCAAATGCGGGAGCAGCTGCAAAATCTTGAGTAGCGCAAATCTAAAAATGCGCGACTGTGATTTTGCTCGCGCAGCGCCACTGCTAAACCTATGGAAAACAGGGCCGAACAGCACCGTGCTAGCGTTGCAGTGGGAATGCAGCGCTTTTTTTGAGCTACTGACCGCTTGGCTTGAATCCGGCGATCTGGTGAAACGGCAGCTTGACTATCTGGCGATCTGCGAATCACCGCCCAGCGCCCAGGAGCTCGCAGCAGCTTTTAAGCGAGCATCGCAGAGCGCCGCGTGGCTTCCCGAGCTTATCGAGCAGTGGCCGTTGCAGCCACAGCCGGGTTTTCATCTGCTAACGCTTTTATCGCAACGCGTGCGGCTAACGCTGATCGTGTATCCGCAGCTCAAAGCACTGGTTGAGCTTGAAGCACAGGCGGATGTGATTTTTATCGGCGCAGCGCAAGATATGCAAACTCAAGCCTTCGAATCCTCAATTCAAGCGTGCGCAATCGCGGCAATTAGGCAGCTTGCGCATAACGGCCTGCTCGCGGTACATGCCGATGCTTTTCACGCTCAGCAGTGGCCGCCAACGCAATGGCGTCGGCTGGGGCTTACGCCGCAAAAGCAATCTGAGCAGATTGCATGGTTTGCCGCTAATCCGATAACGCAAACACCGCAACCACAAATCAAGCCACTAAAAACGATAGAACGCGTCGCAATTGTCGGTGCCGGTATCGCCGGATTGAGCCTTGCGCTGGCATTGGCGCGCCGGGCAAAAGCGTCGACACAGGTTTTGCAAATCAATGTGTTGGAAGCGCGGCCTTACGTTTTCCAAGCCGCCAGCGCCGCGCCGCTAGTGCTGCTGCATCCGGCCTCGGGCTCGCGTGACAGCATCGAATTTAATCTGCAATCGCACAGTTTTCGAGCTGCCGAACGCCAGCTGCGCGCGCTGCACGCGCTTAATGTGCAAAGTAGCTGGATGCAAGCAATGCCCGTACATGAGCTGCGCAAAAACGGCCGCAGCGTTTGGCATCAGGGCTATGTGCTTGAATCCAAGGGCTTAAGCGATGCGCTGCTAAGCGCTTTAACGGCTTACGGGGTGCAGGTGCGGGTGAATGCTGAAGTCACTGAAGTACAAGGCGACAGCGCAAGCGGTTTTTCGATTCGCATCAGCGGCGCGAACGCATTACAGGCGGGTGCAATTTATCTATGCAATGCCATAGCGGCGCAAGCGCTGCTGCCCGATTTAGCCGGGCTGATAGATCCCATTCGCGGCCAGCTTGAGCTAATCTCAAGTAAAGCGATCGCGCTAGATTTTAGCTATTGCGGCGCGCTCAACGTGCTGCCCGGCGCACAGCTAGGCCTTGAAAGCCTAGCCATCGGCAACAGCTTTGAGCCGTTCAAATCGCTTTTAGCGCCGGATCAGCATGTGCGGATGGATCTTTTAACGCGAGCACAGGCGCTGCTGGGTGCCAACAACCTCGTTGCGCATCATCAAAGCAGCTGGGTTGGTATTCGCGCGCAAGCCAGTGATCGCAAACCGATAGTTGGAAAATTGAGCTGCGGCATTGGCTTGAACTTAGCGCATGGTAGCAAAGGCTTTAGCAGCGGTTTTTTGGCGGCCGAAATGCTGACTGCAAGCCACTTTGGCGATGCGCCGGTGGTGCCTGAGCGAGTGCGATTAGCGATGCAGCCGGGCCGGTTTGGTGCGCTAGATGCTTTGCGGATAGGTTAATCCAAGAAAACTTATCTAGTAATGGCGATGACGATTTTTCAGCGGCGCTAACAAGGCGCTAGCGCCATACCGTCATTATTAAATCACTCCTTTCGCAAAATAGATCACAACTAAGTGAAATTACAAGTGTTAAACTCCCTACCGCCGATCGGAGACTTCAATGAACCTGCCGCGAATATTTTCAGCTTGCCAGCACACATTAATCGCTTTTTTCCTGTGCTTTAACGCCAGTGCGCTTTACGCACAAGAAGTTCTTTTCAACGATGGCTTTGAGCCTGCCCGAGCTCAAACCGACGCACAAGCCGCGCGATTTC
>Ga0163144_10023458_pt1 | contig 12168 bp, 9 predicted proteins | sample OliLak19BULKMAT1_FD_123175 | JGI IMG/M metagenome (GOLD analysis project Ga0163144, IMG submission 123175) | Freshwater microbial mat bacterial communities from Lake Vanda, McMurdo Dry Valleys, Antarctica - Oligotrophic Lake LV.19.BULKMAT1 | ecosystem: Environmental > Aquatic > Freshwater > Lake...
GCCCAAAGTAAAGCGCCTGCGCCGCCACTTCACCGGCATGATTGATGCGCATCAAATTTCCCGCAAGCCGTTCCTCTGCACGGGTCAATGCTGGCGGATTGATCTCTGGCGTGGCTTGCGGCGCTGGAGTTTTTCGCTGCTGCAAGCTTTTCGGAGCCAGCAGGGTACGCAGTGAGCGGTCAACATCGCTGATAAACTGATCGAGTCGGGTTAAATTTTGCATGCCAGACTTTACCAACAACCTGTGTGAAAATTCTTCATAGTTCGCACTTTAAAAAAGGAAACCTATGCAATTTATGCCGTTCATTTGGGTGGGTTTAGGTGGCGCTATCGGCGCGTGCCTGCGCTATGGGCTTAGCCTAGCGTTGCCAGGATCGCGCTTTCCATTCGCAACGCTGTGCGTAAACTTGCTGGGCTGCGCGCTCGCCGGAGCGGTATTAGCGATGTTTGAGCGCGGCAGCATTGGCACGTTCACAAAACTATTTGTTATGACCGGCATTTTGGGCGGCTTCACCACCTTTTCGGCCTTCAGCATAGAAACGCTACAGCTAATGCGAGAAGGCCATAGCTTACAGGCGCTAAGCTATGCGCTCTTAAGCGTTTGCGGGTGTGTTATGGCTGCTGCGGGCGGGTTTTATATCCTGCGCAGCGCTGGATAAATTGCTTCCTACGAAATGGCATAAGATGCCGCAATCCACAATTCTAAGCGAATAAACCCATGAGCATCACCGAAGCCGCACTGCGCGCGCATCTCGCTACTTTTATCGACCCGCATTTAGATATCGACATTATCAGCAGCGGAGCGCTGCGAAACTTGGCCATCTCGGACGCAAACGTGGCGCTGGAGCTTCGTTTGGGCTATCCGGCTTTGCGTTACAGCGAACTAATGCAAGCGCAGCTGCACGCGCATGTAATGGACTTTCCCGGCGTTCAACACGCGCAGGTTGAGGTGCGCTGGGCGGTACAGGCACATAAAGTTCAGGGCGAACTGAGCCCACTGCCGAACATCAAAAACATTATTGCGGTGGCATCGGGTAAAGGCGGCGTCGGCAAAAGCACGACGGCGGTCAATTTAGCGCTGGCGCTGCACGCTGAGGGCGCGGCGGTGGGCATTCTAGATGCGGACATTTACGGGCCAAGTCAGGTCATGATGCTGGGCATCATCGGGCGCGCCGAAAGCACTAACGATGGCTATTCGCTACAGCCCAAGCTTGGTCACGGCGTTGAAATGATGTCGATGGGTCTGATGGCCGGTGAAGATACGCCGATGGTATTGCGCGGGCCGATGGTAACCAAAGCCATGATGGAGATGCTGACCCAAACCAACTGGAGCAAGCTGGACTACCTGATTATTGATTTACCACCGGGCACGGGCGATATTCAGCTAACGTTGGCGCAGCGCGTGCCGGTTTCGGGCGCGGTGATTGTTACCACGCCACAGAATATTGCGCTGCTAGATGCCCAGCGCGCGCTGAAAATGTTTGAAAAAGTCAACGTGCCGGTGCTGGGAATCGTGGAAAATATGGCAACCCATATTTGCAGCAATTGCGGGCACGAGGACGCTATTTTCGGCGCTGGCGGCGGCGCAAAGATGTCAGAAAACTACCATGTGCCGCTGTTAGGCCAGCTACCGCTGGATCGCAGCATTCGCGAGCAGGCCGATGGCGGCGCACCCACCGTGGTAGCAGATCCAGATTCTGAACTGGCGCAGCGCTATCGTATGATTGCCAGACGCGCGGCGGCCAGATTGAGCCAGCAGGCGCGCAATAAAAATATTGCGTTTCCAAAAATTGTGATTCACGAGTAAATTGAGCCCTCTGGAACCCCCTTCTTGAAGCCCTTCATATGCACTTTAACGACCCAAGTTTATTCGAAGCGCTACTTTCTAGGCTTTATCAGGCGCTAAACCGCTGCGACAACCGGCGAGAATGCGCGTGGGCAATAACCCGTGAAGTCATGCCTTTTATGCACTTGGAGGATTGTGTGATTTATCTAGCGGATGCTGAGCAGCGAATGTTGAGCCAAGCCGCTGCTTTTGGCCCCAAAATGGCAGCGCAAAACGTGCTAGAAACCCATATTTCTTTGGCCTTCGGCGAGGGCATCGTCGGTGCGTGCGCTGCGTCGCAAAGCTGCATTATCGTTGCGGATTCTAGGCTTGACGCGCGGTACGTGATGGATCAGCAGCTGCGTTTAAGTGAAATTGCGGTGCCTATCATTCACGGCGGCCTGGTGTATGCGGTAATAGATTCTGAACATGCTGAGGCGAATTACTACACGGTTGAGCATCAGCGCACGCTGGAAACTTTAGCGTTTATCGCAGCACCATTTTTTGCACGGTTTGGACTGAAAAGCCAGACGGGCTGAGTTTTTGGCTTTCACGAGCCACAGAAGCTGAGTTTCGGGTTTCATAGGCCTAATACGCCCCGTTAAGACTTGAGATTGACCGGTAGTTTTGGCTCGCGCTGCCCATCACGCGCGATTAAATGCTAAATTGACTTAACTTATTCGATGACGCACATGGCCGAGCCTACACAAATTCCTGGTTACGAGGTGCTGAGACAGCTTGGAAAAGGCGGAATGGCCACCGTTTATTTGGCGCATCAGGCATCGGTGGATCGCGAGGTGGCACTCAAACTCATGAGTCGGCACCTGCTCGCCGATCACCGTTTCGCCGATCGTTTTTTACGCGAAGCCCGAATTGCGGCCCGCCTGCATCACCGGCACGTGGTCAGTATTTTTGACGTCGGCACTTTTGGCGAACAGCCCTACATTGCGATGGAGTACCTTTCTGGCGGCAGTATTATGCCGCAGGAAAATGAGCCAATCACCGCCGCCCAGGCGCTCAAATCGGTGCGCGAAATTGCGATGGCGCTGGACTATGCGCATGCCAAAGGCTACATCCATCGCGATGTGAAGCCAGATAACATCTTGCTGCGCGATGACGGCTCGTCTGTGCTGAGCGATTTTGGCATTGCGCGCGCGGTGGATGGCACCACCATGATGACTAAAACCGGCTCAGTAGTCGGCACGCCGTATTTTATGAGCCCAGAACAGCTGCGTGGACGCGAAATTGATGGCCGCGCTGATTTGTACAGCTTGGGCGTGGTGCTGTACCAGCTGCTGACAGGTAAGGTTCCTTACACGGCCAGCGACAGCTTAGCGATCGGCATTATGCATATGACCGCGCCATTGCCGCAGCTGCCCGCGCCGTTGAAGGATATCCCGCCGCTGCTCAATTTTATGATGGCGAAAGAGCTGGATCAGCGCATTAAGACTGGCGCTGAAATTGCAGCTTTGATCGGCAAAATCGAGCGCAATCGTGAAATGGGCAGCCGGAGCCGGCATGATTTGCAAGAAAACCATCGGCGCACTGATCCAATTATGCAGACCAAGCTGAGCGCGCAAGGGCAGCCTGAACCCATCATGGCACCCGCTGCCGTGAGTTCGCGCGTTGGCCGGATCGAGCCCTCCATGACGCAAAGCGTGCCAAGCGGCAGTGCGTATCGGCAAGAGCCGACGTTTGATGCGCCAAAGCGTATCGTGAATAGCGCGATTAAACCGCACGCCAATCTGCATCGCGAAGCTGCGCTAGGCGCAATTGACCCCGCCATGTCAGATGCAGTCTGGCAGCGTCCAAGCCCCAAGCCTGAAAGATCTTGGTTTTGGCCCATTTTTTTCGTGCTCGCGATTAGCCTGGCAGGCTTTGGCTATTATCAGAAAGACTTCCTGCTAGAGCGCATAGACGCGTTTCGTGCAGCGGATCAACAAAATGATTTGACTAAAGCGAAAGCGCTAGAAAAGTCAGGCCAGCTATTTGGCCGAGCGGGCGCGCTGAGCGCCTATCAGCGCTGGCTAAGCAGCCACCCAAATGACGGCGCGGCGCGGGCGGGCATTGAACGAATTGCCGCTGGCAGCCTGGCATCCATTGAAAGTTTAGCGGCCAACGCCAGCGAAAGCGTCAAACAAAACCTGCAAGCTGAAATCACCGAGCTAAGCCAAGCATTGCCGGATGATTTAAGGTTTAAAGCCGCACTTGCCGCCCTGCAATCGGCGCCCATGCAAGATGCCAGCACGCTGCTGCGCCTTGCCAAAGAAGCCGAAGCGCAAAAGCGCTATTTGGGTGCAGACGGCGCTTTAGCAAAGTACCTGGCGCTGCGAAAAGCTAATCCTGACAGCATTCCTGGCCTACGCGGCGTAGAGGCGATTGAGCGGCTGCTTGGCGCGCAGTTTAAAAAATTGCAGCAAAATAAGGAAACGCTGACGGTTGATGCCCTCGCCAATGACTGGCGCGAAGTTAATCCACAGAGCGAAATTTTAATTGCGCTACTGCGCAATTGGAATGATGCGCGCGCGGATTCGGATGAGCGCAGCGCGCAGATTATTTCACTATTGCAGGCGGGCGAAGCTGCATTAGGCCGTGGTGAGCTAATATCGCCAGCCGGTGCAAGCGCGGTTGATCGCTATCGGGCCGCGCTGGCGCTTGATCCGCGCAATATCGCAGCAAGCTCGGGCTTGCAAGCAATCGCCGCGAAGCTGATCCTGCAGGCGCGCGCCGCAATAGCTGAAGGCAGGCTCAGCATGGCGGAAAATTTATTGCAGCAAGCTCAGCGGTTAAAGGGTGATCCTGATGCACTGAAAGCGCTGAGCGAGCAGCTCAATGCCGCCATTGAAGCGCAGTCCAACCCCGCATCGGTACCAAGCGAGGCAGATGCAGCCAAGCGCGCCAAACTATTTGCGGATTTTGACAGCGCGCTCGAAAGCGGAGATCTGAACGATTCAGTTGGGCGCTCTGCGTTTGACTTATTTAAGCAAATCGATAGAAATGGCCGCGATGACCCTGAAGTGGCAAAGCGCGTCAGTGCACTAGCCACGGCGCTGCGCACAAGGTTTGATGAGGCGATTGCACGCAGCGATTTCGAACGCGCCGCTGATACCCTGGCCAGCATACGCGCGCTACGGTTCGGCAACGCATCGCAAGAACTGCGCAACCAGCTAGCAGAATCCTTGGCATCCGATATTCGCATTCGCATCGAAAGCGCTGATTATGATGCTGCCCAGCGCCGCTTAGATCTGCTCAAAACAATTGATAGCAAGCATTCGGAACTCGAATCGCTTCGGCTGGCGCTGCTCCAGGCGCGCGGCAGCTAGCTGCCGCAAAATCGAATGTCGAGCGCTACAATGCACACTATAAATTCATCAGAAAATACCCGGCTCGTACATTCGATTGACGTGCTGCACGTGGTTTATTGCTATCTGCCCAACGCACTGGGCGGCACTGAAATTTATGCCAAGAGCTTAGCGGAAGAACAGGCCAAGCTTGGCCTACGCTGTGCGATTTCTGCGCCCGGCGCGCAGAATGAAGACTATGAAATTGGCGGCATGCAGGTTGCGCGCGTGGCAGCCACGCTCAGCACCGATCAGCTTTACGGCGTGGCCAATCCAGACGCGCTAGCGCGCTGGCAGCAAGTCCTCACTGCGCTGCGGCCAAAAATTCTGCACGTCCATGCGCGAATGCCCATGCTATCTAGTCAAACGCTGCACTTCGCACGCAGGCTGGGTTGCAAAGTCATTTACACCACGCACACGCCGTCAGCCTTTTGCGCACGCGGCACGATGATGGAATTGGGCAAATCGGTGTGCGATGGCAAGCTTGAAAAATCACGCTGCACGCGCTGCGCATTACAAAATTTGGGCGCGCCAACACTATTAGCTAACTTAGTAAATTCACTGCCCGACGCCGCCGCACGCCGTTTCGCAGCATTGGCACCCCAAAAAGCCACAACCGCGCTATTAATGCCACAGCGCATAGCGCGCAGCTTAAACCAGTGCCAGGATTTTTTCGCCAGCTGCGATCACATCATCGCTGTGTGCGACTGGATTCACCGCGCGCTATTGCTCAACGGCGTAGCACCTGAAAAGCTCAGCTTAAATCGGCAAGGTTTGCGATCAGATATTAAAATGCGCGAGCCCGCTGCGCCAGATCTTTCAAAACCGTTAAAGCCGCTGCGTGTCATTGCACTCGGGCGTGCAGACCCGGTCAAAGGCTTTGATACCTTGATGGCTGCTGTTTTGCGCTGTAAAGCAAATGTACAACTCGATTTAGCGCTTGCTTTTGGCAACGATGATGAAGCCGGCAAAGCGCTACTCGCACAGCTTAAGCAGCAAGCAAGCAGCGAACCGGACAACAGCAGTGCTCGCGTACGCATTCATAGCAACCTTCAGGGCGATGCACTAACGCAGCTTTTTACCCAAGCAGACTTACTCGCCGCACCTTCAATCGGATTGGAAACCGGGCCGCTGGTCATTTTAGAAGCTTTCTCACAGGGCCTGCCCGCCATCGGCAGCGATCGCGGCGGCATTGCCGAACTCATCCAGCACGGCAAAAACGGCTGGCTTGTCGAACCCGGCAACGTACGCGCTTGGCAAGAAAAACTAGACGAACTTTCGCAAAACCGCGAATTGCTGATAAACGCCAGAAACAACATCGGCCCTGTTCGCAAAATGCGGGATGTGGCGGAGGAGCATTTGGGGATTTATGAAAGGGTTTTGGGTAAATAGCGCTCACTATTGCTGTGAAACCACTGCGGTAATACGACGTCGAAGGATTAGTTCGCGCAAGGAATCCAGGACAAGTCAAACGTGGATAGAAATAAATGCCCTACTTAGGCTCACACTTGAATTAATAGGACTGACTCTGGCGCCGTTAGCTCGAGGCTTGTATAGTGGTGTTTTGATACACCTCGAGGCCATTCATCGATGATTTACCGCGCCGGCCTCATCGTCTTCTCGATCATTAGAACCTTGACCTATGGCGTGCGTCCCCTCGCTGCTTCGGCGGAATGACGATTCTTATCTGGGTGAGCCGAAGCCTGCGTTTATTGCCTGTCAATCAAACGCGGTGTTGAGCTGCTGATGCCGCTGCTGTAATGAGTCTATCGACGCAATTTTCGGTGCGCGTGGCGCGCGTGGATGCCCAGGCCGCGACTGCGCTATGGACTGACGCACCCCACTCCACGGTATTCACCCACCCGCGCGTGCTCAGCGCGCTGTGCGCACAGGTCGAGTGGTGGGTGGCGACGGTCGGCGACGAAGCCCTTTGCGTGTGGCCGCTGTGCTTGGCGGTCGACGGCAGTCCGAGCACACCCGGCTTTGCCTACTACGTCGGACCATTTTGGACAAGACCGACGGAGCCTTCACCGCGGCGCCGTTTGCTGCTCGAAGCGTCCGTGTACCAGGCACTGCTTGCCGCGCTGCGCCAGCGTTGCGGCGCGCTGCGCTTTACGCTACCGCCAGGGTTCACCGATTTGCGCGCGTTTCTGTGGTTCGATCACCCACACGAACCAGTACTGGCGCGGCCGCGCTATACCGCCTGCATCGGCGATTTGGCGGCCAAAAGCACACAATCTTTGCTGGACGGCTTTAGCACTGAGCGCCGCGCCGATGCCTTGCGTGCGCAGCGTCGCGGGGTACATCGGCTGCCGAGCAGTAGCTATAAGAGCGTGGATGCGCTGTATGAGCAGCTGATGGCCGATAGCGGCGCCAGTGCAACCTACGTGCAACGGCGCGCAGAACTACGTGCTGTGTGGGATCTGATTGAAGAGGGTTTCGGTTATGTCGTGGCCTGCGCTGAGGCTGAGTCGGAGGCGCTGCAAGCGGCATGGTTGGTGCTCGTTGCGAAGGGCCGTGCCTGCGGAGTCGTCGCGGCGGCTACGCCCGCGTGGCGTGCGCGGCAGCACAACGCTTGGACTTGCCTGCAAGCCTTGCTGGACGCGCAGCAACATGGCGTGCAGGTCTACGACTTCAACGGGGCAAACAGCCCTCAGCGCGGCAGTGATAAGCACAGCTTCGGCGCCCATGCCGAGCTGTATTTCGACCTCGAGCTGCGCGGAATGACCGATTGATGAAGCCGCGTCCGCGCATATTGTTGTGGGTTCATCAGCTGCGCGATGGTCTGCTTGAGGAGCTCGTTACGCAGGGCATTGAGATCGTCGCCTTGGTCCAGGCTGAGCATCCGCGCGTGCCGTCGATTTCAATCCGTGATCTATTCGACGGCGGCCCACGTTTGAGCGCGTTTGCGCCGCGCTTGGCACCTGCTGAGTGGCTCGACGATGCCAATTTTCGCGCTTACGCGCGCTGCCTGCCGCGGCTTGGCTTCTATCCTCAAAACGACACCTACGAAACAATAGCTGGCGGCGTGGTCGACGCGGTCGACGTTGAAGACTGGGCACGCCTACATTTGAACCATGCGCTGCAGGTTTTAGATGGCGTCCAAGCCGATGCCGTTTGGTTTCTCACGCCGCCGCATTTGGCTGTAGACCAGATGATGGCGCTTGCGGCACAACGCAGCGGACGAACGGTGTTGATCGCCCGTCAGCTTACGATTGCCCCCAAGTTCTTATTCAGCCTGACCGTCGGCAATGGCGAGAGCCTAAGTCCAGACATCAACTGCCGCTCCTGGACTGATGGCGCAATCAATCCGAATTTGTTCTATCTGCACGAATTTTGCCATCGCCCTTGGCATGACGGCGCCTCCGAACGGTTGGCTTTCCTTTTGCGTGCAGTTCGAGATTTAAATATAGCAGGCCCGATGCAGCGCTTTTATTTGGCCTCACGCAACCGCCAATGGTGGACGTGCCAAGCGCTGGCGGAGCTGTGCGATGCGCGCACCCGGCCTTATGCATGGAGTCGCTGGTTAGCGCGGCATCGCGCGCGCCGCGCAGCTGCCACCCAGCCGACGCTGGACGCGGCGGCATTGCCGGACAAGTACGTGTATTTCCCGCTGCACCTTGAGCCCGAGCTCAATACCGCGATTTTGGGCGGCGACTTCGCCAATCAGCTCGACGCGATTGTAGCTATGCACGAACTACTTGCGCCTGGGTGGATTTTGCTGCTCAAGGAAAATCCGAAACAAGGCTATATGCATCGCGGCGCGCCGTATTGGCGACGCCTGAGCCAGCTCAGCGCGGTGCGCTTTGCGGCACCGAATTTGGAGTCGAGTAGGCTCATTGCCGGTGCTCAGCTAATCGCCACTATAACCGGCACGGCCGGATACGAGTCGTTGCTCGCAGGCAAGCCATGTTTAGTATTCGGCGCTGCTTGGTACGCCGAACTGCCCGGCGTGACGCGCTATGCGGCGGGCTTGAACTTGCTCGAGTTGGCTAAGCAACGAGTTGATCGGAGCGCCCTAGATGCCGCCTGCGATACGATGCTCAGCCAGTGCGCGGATGGCCTAGTCTTTCCACGTAACGCAACGATTTACGAGTTGCGGCACGATATGGCCGAGCTTGATCGCCTGACCGCCGCCAGCTTGTGCGCGATTTACGCGCTGTCAAGCTCAGCACAGTCAGAACCCAATGTTGATCGTTAAGGGACATAATCCCTTTGGTTGACTTGGAAATCAACTGGAATTGTCCGACCATTCGATCATTTTTTTAAGAGCTAAGCAGGTAATACGTTGCACTGCCCTTCAACCAAACCTACGCCGCTGCCTTTGAATACTTTGACCGCCGAATGGCCTTCGACTTTGCGATGCTATCCTATCTACCTCCTGCGCTTCGCGGCGCTCAACAAGTGAACCTTTAACATGGCGTATCAGGTCAAGCGATTGTTGCGCACCGGCGATTTTTTACCAGACTTAGAAGGTTGCAATGCACGGGGTCAGACCCTGCACAGCGCGGCGCTAGCCGGCCATGCGGTTGCGCTTTGGCTATGCGCCGACGTACAGGCGCTGCATGCCCATAGTCTAATTATGGCGGCGCACAATGCGTTGTGGCGCGACCTTCTGCCTACTGCGGCCTTGGTTTTCGAAGTAGCGCCAGATGACCTAATCGATACCGCCGACTTGCCCTGTTTCGCGCTCGCGACAAACACCGCTCGGCCAATGTTCTTCCCCGCAGCCGCTGGTCGCGCACCCAAACTGTGTCTGGTGCGCCACGACGGCAAGATTGCCTGGATAGGCGGCATCGAGGCGATTCCCTCGCAGAACGAGGTGCTCATTGTTACCGTGCAGCAGCTAATTGCCGACACCGCCTCAGCGGGCGTGCCGCCTATATTGTTGGTTAAGCAGGCACTGTCAGCTACGTTGTGTGCAGGTTTGATCGAAACCTACCGAGCCAGTGAACGAAAGATCCAGGGTCGGGTTGGCCTGTCGTCGCCGCGCTTTGATCCGAGCCGAAAGCGCGTTAGTCATGTAAACCTAGACCGTGCCACGGCCATGGCAGTCGACGCCGAGTTGGTCTATTCGCTGTTGCCGATGATCGAGCGCTGTTTCGACTTTCAAGTGAGCCGTCGCGTTGCCTACAAAATCGGCCTATATGATGCCGCCGACGCAGGATTTTTTCACGCACACCGCGATAACTCCGATTCCGGCACGCGATATCGGCGCTATGCGATGAGCCTGTCGCTCAATGACGATTGGCATGGCGGCGGGCTGTGCTTTCCTGAGTTCGGCCCGACGAAACACCGCATCGGCGCAGGAAATGCGCTGATTTTTCCAGTCTCGCTCATGCACAAGGTCGCACCAGTCGAATTCGGCCAGCGCTACATGCTGTTGTCTTTTTTTTACGACGAAATTGGGGCCCGCGATCGGCGCGCAGAGTTGGCCAATCCGGCTCTGCTAGACGGCATATACAACGATGCGATCAATCCCGGCCTGTTAGCCGAGTATCACGAATATTATGCGCCCGACTCTCGCTTTTCCGCGCAGTACAAACTGGACGACCCAGAGCCAGCGTTCATTGGCATCTGGCGCGCCCAGGCTAGCCGATGAGTTCAATCGAGCTGGCCGTCGCGCACGGTGGCAGTGTGCTGGTGCTGGGGTATCACCCCTGCGTGGATGTATTCGTCGGGGCTTTGGCGGAGGCCAGACCGGACCTTCGACTGCTTGTGCTGCGTGACCGTGAACACCATCGGCCGACGCGCTGGCAGGCATTAACCCGGATATTCGAGCACACGATTGATGCTGACGACAACGCTCAGCTGATGGCCTGGGTTGGTCAGTTTGCCCCAACCTTGGGCTGCGTGATGTCTTGGTCTCGCCGCTTGCCCGATGTTGTGCTCGAGGCGTTTGCGGGTCGATTGTTGAATCTGCACGCTGGAGATTTACCGCGCTATCGCGGTGCCGGTGGCGGCTCCTGGCAAGTCCTCAATGACGAAACGAAAATCAGTGCCCATATCCAGCAGATGCAAGCTGAGTTAGACCGTGGACCCTTGCTGTTGGTCGAGACGGAAGCGTTACCCAATCAGCCCTGGCCACGCGATGTCAAAGCCGCCGCCGCGCGGGCAGCAGAACGCAGTGTGCTGCGCTTGGCGCAGGCGATCGCCGCAGGCGACACACTCCCATTAAGCGCGCAAGACGAAAGTGCTGCACTTTATTTCCCGCGCCTGAGTACAGCGCAAAACGGCTGGATCAATTTTACCTGGCCGGCAAACGCAATCGAGCGCTTCATCCGCGCATTCTCGGACCCTTACCCAGGCGCTGCGTTTCGTTTGGCTGGTGCGATTTACCGGGTGCGTTGCGCGAGCCTGCGCGCGCCCCCTGTCGCGCTGCATCCCTTTTGTGCCGGATTGATTGTCAATCGCACTGCGCAATCGCTCGATGTGGCCACGCACGACGGTGTCCTGCACTGGCACAACATCGTCGATGAAAAGGGCAAGGTTGTTAACTTATCTCGGTTTAGGGCCGGGGACCGCTGCTGGACCTCAGACGCAGACTTACTTGCTGCGCGCTGCTTTCGACCATCACAGACATCAGCTTTGCTACCACCCGATGTGCGAATAAGTGGTGGCGGTAAAGTGCGATCCCGCCGTCACCCGTCCGTGAAGGAGTAGCCGTGTCTTCTCAACCTGCTAGCGCGCTGAATCATGAGATCATTAGCATCCGGCGCTAACCTTAAAAAAACGCACAAGAAGCCTAGTTTTTCGTCAGCAAATTACCCTACCGATTTAACTTGGAAGTCCTGGCGCAACTGCCTTGCGCCGCTGGCAGATTTCATGCGCGCCCTGTGGCGTATTACGCACCGATACCGGCGCGTTCGGCTGTGCATTTGGTTAGTAAGTCTCTACCCGTACCGCAAACCCTTCCAACTCGCGCAAATAATTTTGCAGCGGCAAAACCGCGACTGCTGGCATTGCACCGCAGGGCAAACTGCCAGCAATAAGCGCGCGCGC
>Ga0163144_10023460_pt1 | contig 12168 bp, 12 predicted proteins | sample OliLak19BULKMAT1_FD_123175 | JGI IMG/M metagenome (GOLD analysis project Ga0163144, IMG submission 123175) | Freshwater microbial mat bacterial communities from Lake Vanda, McMurdo Dry Valleys, Antarctica - Oligotrophic Lake LV.19.BULKMAT1 | ecosystem: Environmental > Aquatic > Freshwater >...
CTGCCGCTTTACGGGTGAGCGCGTTCGATCCCGTTTGAAACGCTGTCACGCGAAAATGCAAACCCGGATTCGCAATGCGGCTGGAAGGAATATCCTCACTGCGTTGCCGAATCATTGCGCGTTCCATCCGATGAGTTCCGTCACGCCGGGAGCATTCCAGGATCAGCTCAAGAATTTTTAATATCAGCAAGGGGACGATTCGCTTCCCGGCTGACAAACCGCTGCCGGCGGCTCTGGTGGAAAAACTTGTCAAAGCACGCATTCAGGAGGAGAAACTCAGCAAAACCAAAAATGGAAAAAGGAAAACCGTATGAGCAAAGTGCGATTATTGGTCGGGACAAAAAAAGGCGCGTTCATTCTGAATTCGGACGGAACGCGAAAAAACTGGGACGTCAGCGGCCCCCATTTCGCGGGGTGGGAGATGTATCACCTCAAAGGCTCGCCGGTTGACCCGAATCGTCTCTTTGCCTCGCAGACCAGCGGCTGGTTCGGCCAGATCATCCAGCGTTCCGATGACGGCGGGAAAACCTGGAACCCGCCCGGCACCAAACCCGAGGACTTGATGGGCTCGGATGGAATGCCCAAGGGCGAGAGCAACATGTTTTTATACGAGGGCGAAGTCGGCACGCACAAGTTTTACGACGGCTCGCAACATCCGTGGGAATTCAAGCGGATCTGGCATATCGAGCCGTCACTCACCGATCCCGACACGGCTTATGCGGGCGCGGAGGACGCGGCGATTTTCAAAACGACCGACGGCGGCAAAACGTGGAAGGAGCTTCCCGCGTTGCGCGGCGCCAAGGGAAATCTCTGGCAACCCGGCGCGGGCGGCATGGCGGTGCATACAATTCTTCTAGATCCCAAAAACGAGAAACGGATTTACGTCGCCATCTCCGCAGCGGGCGCGTTTCGCACCGACGATTGCGGCCAATCCTGGCGGCCCATCAATCGCGGATTGAAGTCGCAATACGAACTGCCCGACCCTGACGCGGAAGTCGGGCACTGCGTTCACCGCATCGCCTTGCACCCATCGCGCCCGGATGTTTTATTCATGCAAAAGCATTGGGACGTGTTGCGCACGGACAACGCCGGCGACCAATGGAACGAGGTGAGCGGAAATCTTCCCAGCGATTTTGGTTTTCCAATCGATGTTCACGCGCACGAACCGGAGACGATTTACGTCGTGCCGATCAAGAGCGACTCGGAACATTATCCGCCGGACGGAAAATTGCGCGTGTTCCGCAGCAAGACGGGCGGCAACGAGTGGGAGGCGTTGACCCAAGGGCTGCCGCAAAAGGATTGTTATGTGAACGTGCTGCGCGACGCGATGTGCGTGGATCAACTGGACCCGTGCGGCATTTATTTCGGCACAACGGGCGGACAGGTTTACGGCTCCGCCGACGGTGGTGATTCCTGGGACGCCATCGTGCGCGACCTTCCGGCGGTTTATTCGGTGGAGGTGCAGACGTTGCCATGAGTGTGACGTGGGCGGGAGCGCGGCTTTCAAGCCGCTTCAACGTGATAAAAGGAAATGATCTTTGGTTTTCTTGCGCTTCATCTCCGCGCACGCCGAAGCGGCGTGAACGCCGCGCTCCAGCGTCATGATCCGCGTCGTGCTGCCTTACCACCTGCGCACCCTCGCTCGCGTCGAGAGCGAAGTGGAGCTTGAAGTCGCCAGCCCGGTCACGGTGCGCGCCGTGCTCGACGCGATTGAAGCTCGCTACCCGACATTGCGTGGGACGATCCGCGATCACGGAACCTTGAAGCGTCGTCCGTTCATCCGTTTCTTCGCGTGCAAAGAAGACTTGTCCCTCGAACCCACCGATACAATCCTTCCCGAAGCTGTGGTTTCGGGAACCGAACCGTTCCTGATCGTGGGTGCCATGGCGGGTGGGTAGCGTGTGGTTTTGACCGCCAGGCTGGCGGAGGCAGCGTAGCGCAGATTTCCAACCCGCTGTATCGCGGGTTTCCAACCCGCTGGATCTTTGTTTCCGGGTGAGGGTTGGCCGATTGCAAATCGGCGATACGGCAGGTTGCAAACGTGCGCTACAGGGCTGGCTTTGGAGTGCGCGAGATGGCGACAAGATTTGCGCTTGTTCCCGTGATTCAGAACGACATCAGAAGAGCGCCAGCGTTCCGGACTGCTGCACACCAAAATTGAACTGAACATGATATTGGAATCCGTCACACAGGAACGACACCCAGTCTCGTCCACCCCGGCGCCGTTGCTGGAAGTGCGCGGCCTGGTCAAGAGCCTCGGCGGACGGCGCGTGGTGGATGGCGTCGATCTCTCATGCCGCGCGGGAGAGGTGATCGGGTTGCTCGGCCCCAACGGTGCAGGCAAAACGACAACGCTGCGCATGTGCTACGGCTTTTTGCGACCGGATGCGGGCTCCGTCCGCATTGCTGGCCATGATCTCGCCACCGCAGGCGATCTTGCCCGGCGAACCCTCGGTGTCTGCACGCAGGATGAAACCTACGACAGCGACTTCACCGTGCGCGGCAATCTCCAGCAGACCGCGCGCTACTACCGGCCAAAAATTGAGAGCCTGGCGGAGCGTATCGACGAATTGCTCGAACAATTTGGCCTGATGGAATTCGCGAACCAGAAGCCCGACACGCTCTCGGGCGGTTTCAAGCGGCGATTGATGATCGCGAGGGCCGTGGTGCATCGGCCGCAGGTCGTGTTTCTCGACGAACCGACGACCGGCCTCGATCCGCAGGCGCGCGTGGCCGTCTGGGAACTGGTCTCGCAACTGCGCAAATCCGGCATGGCCGTCGTCCTGACGACCCACTACATGGACGAGGCGGAACGGCTCTCCGACCGGCTGGTGGTCTTGCAGAACGGAAAAGTCCGCGCCGTCGGGACGACGCGCGAACTGCTGGGCGACGTGGTCGGCGAGCATGTGGTGGTGATGCCGTTCGCGCTGGCGGGCACGGTGCAGGTTGAAGTCTGGTTGAGCGAACGCGGGGTGCGACCCTCCACCGTTTTGGCCGACTGGCATTTTGCCCTGGACGCGGCGGGGCTGGCGGCATTCGTCGCCGAGTTCTCCAACGTGCGCTACGAAGTTCGTCCACCCACGCTTGACGATTTGTTCCTGGCGCTGGCGAGGGAGGATCGATCATGAACGGAAATGTGTTTCGTCCCGCGCTCGAATGGCAGAGCCGCGCGGTGCTGGGCCGTCATTTGCGGGTCCACCTCCGCAACTGGCACACGGCGCTGTTGCCGCCAATCGGCGAACCGCTCGTCCTGCTGCTCGCCTTCGGCGTCGGCCTGGGCCGGCAGATCAGCAACCTGAATTGGGCCGGCGCGCCGCTCGATTATTTATCCTACCTCGCGCCAGGGATGCTGGCCTACACGGCGTTCATGACGTCTTTTTTCCAATCGCTGTTCTCGGCCTTCATGCGCATGCGCTATCAGAAATCCTGGGAGGGCCAGTTGACCACGCAAGTCCGGCTCGAGCATGTCATCTGGGGCGAAGCGCTCTGGGCGGCCACGCTGGCAACGTTTTACTCGGTGATCGTCTGCCTGGTGTTGGCGGGCTTCGGGCTGGCCGGAGCGCTGAGCTTGCACTGGGTTTGGCTGCCGGTTGCCATACCGCTCCTGTTTTTTTGCGCACTGGCCTTCGCGGCACTCGGGCTTTTGTTCACCGCGATGCTGCCGTCCATTGATCACATGGGCCTGCCCTTTTTTCTCGTCATTATGCCCGTCGGCTTTGCCAGCAGCACTTACTTCCCTCTGCCGGAAGTCGGTTGGCTCAAGAGCGCGGTGCAGTTGAATCCGCTGCATCATTTGGCCGAGGGATTGCGCTGGCTGCTGTTGCGGGGCGAACCGACGTGGCACCTCGGCATGGCGGCCGCGCTGAGCGCGATAATCCTTCTGCTGCTTGTGCCGGTGGACCATCGCCTGTTGCGCAAGCGCGTGCTGGGGGACGAATAGGAAATGATTTTCAAACACGGCAATCCCAACCCAATAATCCTATGCTAAAAAAAATACTTATCGCGCTCGCGCTGATCGTCCTCGTGTTCGTCCTCGTCGTCGCCTCGCGTCCGGCGGATTTCCGCATCACTCGAACGGCCACCATCGCTGCGCCGCCGGATATCGTGTTCCCGCAGGTGAACGATTTTCACAATTGGGACGCCTGGTCCCCGTGGGCGAAGCTCGACCCGGCGATGAAACAAACCTACGAGGGCGCGCCCTCCGGGGTCGGAGCGATCTACACGTGGGCGGGAAACAGCGAGGTGGGCGAAGGGAGGATGACGATCACGGGGAGCGAGACGAACGAGTTGGTCCAGATCAATTTGGAATTTCTGAAACCGTTCGCCGCCGTCAACACCACCGAGTTTACCTTCACGCCTGGGACAAACCAAACGCAAGTCATCTGGAGCATGTCCGGAAAGAATAATTTCATGGCCAAAGCCTTTGGCCTTTTTGTGAACATGGACAAGATGGTCGGCGCTGATTTCGAGAAAGGGCTGGCGCAATTGAAAGCGGTTTCCGAGCAGGCGAAAGAAAAATAACCGTCATCGAATATGGCCTGCGACGAACAACTGACGAATCGGGTGCGAAGATTTTTTCTCAAGCGCGCGGTGGCGTTCGAAGAGAAGCGGATGATGGGCGGGCTGTGCTTTTTGGTGGATGGCAAAATGTGCGTCGGAGTGGAGAAGGAGCGGCTTATGGCACGGATTGATCCCTCCGAATACGAAAAGGCGCTCCAGCGAAAAGGGTGCGGGCCGATGGATTTCACCGGAGGACCGATGCGGGGATTCGTGTTTGTGAATGGGGAGGGTTTTGCCTCGGCCCGCGATCTGGCGTTCTGGCTGGAACTCGCGCTGGAATTCAATCCGCGGGCGAAATCCTCGAAGCGGAAGTAATCCATCCGACCGACTCCAACGCCAAATCGTGGGAAACCCCAGGATTCTCCCGCGGAGAAATGCGAGAGATCTAGCGCCCCACCAGAAGGTCGGTGCTTCCCGTCTTGAACGACCGTTGCCATACCGATTGCAACTGCCAGAGAAACTCGAAACATTTTGAATGACATTGGCGATGAGTTTTAAAGTCGCTGATCGGCGCGGAAGCAGGTTGCATGGACAAACCGCCACCGGACGGGGAGTGTGTTTCCTGTTTGCCAGGTTGGGTCTCCGTCAGCCAACATCCGAAGCAAGAACACTTGTTTGAACGCTATGAGATTATTGAAACGTCACTGGAAACTGTTGATGACCCTGGCCGCCTCGTTTTTACCCGGGGCTTGGCTTGCCGGAACTTTGCAGGCTGCTGAAGAAACGTTATTTGTCGCCCGAGCGCTGACGGCGGAAAATGCCTTCACCACGGGCATCGAGGGACCGGCATGTGACGCCCAGGGGAATATTTACGCTGTCAATTTCGACCGGCAACAGACCATCGGCCGGGTCACACCCGACGGGAAAGGTGAGGTGTTTGTCGAGTTGCCCGGCAAGAGCACGGGCAACGGCATCGTCATTGGCCGCGACGGCACCCTGTTCGTCGCCGATTACGTGGGGCACAACATTCTGCGCATTGATCCCAAGTCCCGCGCCGTGTCGGTGTTCGCGCATGACGACCGGATGAACCAGCCGAACGATCTGGCGCTCGCGCCGTCGGGCGATATTTACGCGAGTGATCCGAACTGGAAGGAGAACACGGGCCAGGTCTGGCGGGCGAGTCCCGCCGGGAAACTCAGCCTGGTGGCGACAAACATGGGCACCAGCAACGGCATCGAGGTCAGCCCGGATGGAAAAACCCTTTATGTCAACGAGAGCGTGCAACGAAACGTCTGGGCCTTCACCATCGAATCGGATGGATCGCTCACCGACAAACGGCTGCTCAAGAAATTCGACTCGCATGGCTTCGACGGGATGCGCTGCGACGTGGACGGCAATCTTTACATCACGCGCCACGGCAAAGGCACGGTCGTGAAACTCTCGCCTGCGGGCGAGGTATTGCGGGAAGTGGACGTGCTGGGTTCGAAGCCGAGCAATCTTTGCTTTGGCGGGCCGGACGGACGCACGGTCTATGTAACGGAAGTGGAGCATCGGCGGCTGGTTCAATTTCGAGTGGATCGCCCCGGCCAGGCTTTCGTCCGCCTGCGGCCGGCCGGGGCAGCGCGCGAGTGAGAGTTTTGAGTGGTTGTACAGTTTGAAAGTCTGACAATGGCCAACCTGCCGGCGATTCGATCAACCTTCGCTATTTGCGACTCTTCCGAGACGGTTTCTTTGTTGGCGTTGAAATTTTCTTTGCTGTCTTTGGGTTTTCCGATTGTGCGGGTACCGGGGCTGGGGCGGGGAATTCCAAGATGATCTCGTCGCCTGCGATGTTGCGGAATTTTACTTTGAAGGTTTTTGCCGTGAGGATGTATCGGCCTTTAACTTTTTCTTTCGGGCCGGCTTTGTCTTCAAGCGCGGGGTTGCTCACCCACACGCCGTCTTCGCGGAGTGAGGTGTCGAATTAAACGGCTTCAATTAGTTCGAGGCCGGTGTCGCTGATGGTCACGGACTTGAATGGAACTGACGGCTTCGCTGCTTCTTCGCCGTTGCTGTTCGTTTCTCCGTTTCCGTTTTCCTCGCCGTTTCCGTTGCCGTTGGTTTCGACGAGTTCGCCGCCGTTTTTCTTGCCGCGCTTGGCGTTGAACTCGTCAATCTTCGCTTTCAGATACGGGCTGAAGTATTGCTTCACGGTCACTTCCAACTCGCCTTTCTTGCCGGACTTCACGTCCAGCACGGCGCTGTCGGGCGTGAAGAGGCTGGCGGCTTTGCGGTCGAGCAGTTCGTTGAGGCTCACCAACTCCACCTTGAGTTGCGTCTTGCCGCTGGCTCGCAGGCGCTTGTTCACATACGCCTGATCCACGGTGAGGTCGCGGTGGGCGTAGAGGATGCGGACGCCCTCGGCGCGGTCGTTGCTTTCGAGCTGGTAGATTTCCTCCAGATACACGTCGAGCAACGCGGGCGTGAGGCGTTCTTGCAGCCCGACGAATTTGAGCGGGACGTAGCGCCCGGATGCGCCGGGCAGTCCGCCGTCCCAGAACTCGCCGAGTTCAAGTTCCTCGCGCTTCTTGAAACCTTCCACAAGGCTGAAAATTTTCGCCAACGTCTGCGCCGGATTGCGGAAAAGGCGGATCGCAAAGCGACTTTAGCAAGGCGGCATTTGAAGTCTGAAAAACCTGATGGCGAAACGGGCTTCCTTGGTGGTTTCGAGAGTGAGGTTTGATGAGGCAAACTCCCCTGTTGGCGTGTAAACGGCGTGTGGATATTTTTCGTAACGTGCTCGGTCTGTAGTTTGAACAAAATCCAACTGCCAGCCGGTTCTCTCGAACGGTGTTCCCGCGAGGTCGCAGTAGCGAAAGAGGATTTTCCAATAGTTGGGCGTCACGGTTAAGGCAGAGCTTTACAAACACAGGCGGCGCGCACTTCTTCCATTTCAAACAACGGCAGGTGGTCGGGCATCCGCCGCCCTTCAAAATTCAGAAGCGCCTGCCCGCGCGCGGGAGCAATGGTGTAGGGCAGCGGCTGGTAGGGTTTCGGAATCAAGTGGTGGCTGGCTTGGTGGTTTTCTGGAGGTTGACGGACGGGCGCCCCGACGGGCGCTGACGCTCTCGCGCCTCGGCAAAGAGGCGGCCGAGGTCGTGGTCGTAGGCGGCGGAGAGTTCGTCCTTGATGCGCCAAACTTCGCGGAGCACGTCGTCTGCCGCGACATGAGGACGGGAGTGGTTTTTCATCGGGCTTTGGCAGCGTGAGGTTTCTCCAAGTTGACGACGCGGCGGCCGGAAAGCCGCTGGCGCTCGCGCGCTCCGGCAAAGAGGCGGGCGATGTCGTGACCGGAAGCTTCGGATAGCGCGCGACGGGCATCCCAGATTTCCTCAAGCAGCGGGTTGGTGGCGGGCGCGGATGTTTTAGGGTTCGATGTTTTCATGAGTATCCTCCATCAGTTGTTCGGGTGTGCAGATGATGGGCAGCCGCAGCGCGCGGGCGTCGGCCAGCCGGCGCAGTGAGTGCTGGTTGGCGGCGTTGGCAATGTGGCGACAGTTCCATGTGAGAAGTATATCCATTTCGTGCGCGGTGGCGATAGCGATGTGCGCGGCGTCCACATCCGCGTGGGCAGGAAGAATCCGGGATCGGACAATGTCGCGGGTGAACGCTTCGGACTTTCTGGTTGCTGCCAACAGGGCGGCATCTGCCAGCACGTTCAATCGGCGAGCCGCGAATTTGGAATCCCCGCAGGCGGCTTCATCCAAGACAAGTTGTGAGGTGTAAAGTTCATGCGCGCGCCGGTGGTTTTCCCACCAGGCCCGGGTGAGCTTTTGATGCGCCGCCAGCAGCCACTCCCGCGAAGGCCGCGCGGTGAGGTAGCTGGGAATGGTGGTTTCGAGGAAGATGGTCATGGTCAGAGCCGGGCGATTTCCTCTTTCACCGATTCGAGGTGGCGGCGGAAATCGTTGTCGTCCTCATCCACAAAGCAGCGGTAACTGAAATGCGGGTTGTGTTTGAGGAACACGTCTTTCACAAATTTCTCCTTCGCCTGAAAGTCGGCGTCGTAAAACTTTTTGCCCTTCGTTTCGAGAATCAGAACCCGGTCAATCGGCCCGGCGATAGTGTCGGGCGCGCAGTCCTTTTGGCGGCGGTAGGGCGTGTGTGCGGGTTTGCGTTTGAGGACGAGAAAGTCGGGCGTGTAGTTGCCGTAGGGCGTGCGGATGACGAGGGCTTGCAGCGCGTCGTTATGCGCGCTGACCAGATCAGCTTCCGAGTAACGCCCCCACGTCGCGCGGGCGAGCGTGAAAAGAAAATCGCCATAGGCCAGACGATGGCGCGCGGATTCGGCGGCGAGGATGCGCGTGACGGCGTTGGCGAGGCCGCGGTTGCCGACGGTGGCCTCGGTGGCGGTCGGAGTGAAAGGGTGTTGGGTCTTGAAGATGCCGAAGTCAAAACTGGTGAGTTGCGCGGCGATGTCGCGGTCGCGTTCCTCGCGGATGATGGAGTAACGGCGGCGGACGTTCTTGAAACGGAGCTTGCCGAGCTTGGGTTTGCGGACGAGGACGTTGATGGTCTGTTCGGCGTGAATGCGAAGGTCGGCGATGGAGAGCGCGTAGTTTTCCTTCAACTCCTTGTCGAGTGTTTCGTAATTGCCTTCGCCGAGGGCGATGAGCGCGGTTTCATCGCGTGCGGATACAACTTCGCGCAGGCAACGACAGGTGGTTTGCAAGACGAAGTTTTTCGTCGTCTCGCGACGCGGCAGCGCAACGGCGGTGAGGCTCTTGCAGTCCCAGCCTTCCGTGCCGATGGCAACGAGGAGAATGACGCGCTTCTTGATGTGCGGCTGGTCGAGGTTGCTGAAAATGGCGTCGCTGTCTTTCGAGAGCGCCCACGACTTCTGCGATTTCTTCACGCCGCGATAGAAGCGGAAAATTTCGGCATCATCCCGTCCGGGCCGGTGCGCGGCATACCACGCGCGGACGGCGGGGAGAATTTCCGTGTTCAGCTTTTCGATGCTGGGGCAGTAGAAGGCGATTTTGCTTTCCGTCCCGGTCGGATAGGTGCGGTCGTAATCCTTGAAGAAATTCGTGAGCGTATCGCCGACAAATTCACCAGCGGCGATGTTCTTGCCGGTAACGTGAGGGACTTTCAGGAAACGCCCGATGCCATCGGCAAGCGAGTAGTGGTAGGTGATGAGTTGGATTTGCGAGAGCTTCACCTTTGAACCGGCGAGCGGGACGTGATGCCGCAGATATGGAGTGCCGGAGAAGCCGAGGACGGTGCAGACGTGGCCGTGCTGATTGAGCACGTCCACGGCGAGCTTGAGCTTTTTCTCGTTGTCGCCGGAACTGCTGAAGAAGTGGTGCGCCTCGTCGAGAATGACGGAGATGCCGGGAATCTGGGAAAGCTTCTCGCGGAGCGCGTTCGTCTTCACGACTTCCGCCGCTTTCTTCTCGTCGTAAAAAAGGCTGGTCGGATCGGCGATTTGCTGGTCGCCCGCCGAGAGTTTTTCCATCACAACTTTCTCTGCGTTGGTGATGAACACGAGGCCAAAGTCGCGGGTTTGGGTGAGGCGGTTGACCTTTTCGAGATTGGGATTGTTGCCGTGAAGCTTGTCGCGGCGCTTGGAACTCAAGCTGTCGAGAATTTCAAAGTGAACGATGCGACGGAGTTCGGCGGCGTCATTCGGCACCAGCACCCAAGCGGGATCGAAGTTCCGAATGGTTTGCAGCGACGGCAGAATGGCGGTCTTGGATGCCTGCGGCGCAAACACCACGAAGTTGCGGGCGAAACGCGGGTCGTTCAGATGCAGCCGCGCGAAATGCAAATCCAGGTAGATGAACGCAGCCATGAGGTAGGTCTTGCCCGCGCCCATCGGCAGACTGAACAGGTAGTTCGGGTATTTGAAATCGTGGAGCAGCGCGTCGAGGAAGGCGTTCCAGTTTTCCTTTGCGCCGAGCGGGTCGTCTTTGACTTTTTCCGCGAGCGTCTTGAGCTCGTTCGCCTTGGCGAAGCGAAAGAGAAATTCGGCGGTGGCGTTGCCGCAGAGTGCGGGATGCGGGTCGGTCTGGTCGCGAAGCGTGCCAGCGCGGATGATCTCAGCGAGCGAACGATTTTGCCCGACGAACTTCAGCCAAAGATAAATTTCGATTGCCTCACGTTGCGGCAGACGGAGCTTTCCAGTTTTCTCGATGTGGCTGGCGATTTGTCCGGGCAACGATTGTGCATTCGCTTTCTCCTGCGTTATCCACGCGAAAGCTGTTTGCTCAATCAGGTCGTGAAGATTCATCAATGAATTACGCGGGCGAGCGTAGCGGAGCGAGCGGCAGTTGCAAAGAGAGTTGTCGAATCGCCTTTTGATTCCCCGGCTTGCCGGCGCGTGATTTTTGACGGCAAGCCACCCGCAATGGAATTAAAGAACGCAACTAATCCAAGCTCCGCTTCGCGTATGGAAGTTCAAATTGTAACAGCGCCGAGTTTTGAGTTTCGTTTGCCGCCCGTTTCGTGTAGTTACTCACCAAGCCGTATGAAAGTGAATCCCCACGATGCTGGTGTGCCCAGCCAACTCTGGACCCGCCGCCACTTTCTCACGCGTAACGCGATGGGCATCGGCAGCGTCGCCCTCGCGTGGCTGTTGCGGGAGGAAAACCTCCTCGCCACACCGCCCGGCATTCCGCGCCAAGCGCAGTCGTTCAACCTGAAGCCCAAAGCCCCGCAGTTCCGCCCGCGCGCCCGCGCCATGATCTCGCTCTTCATGCACGGCGGACCGAGCCACATTGACTTGTTCGACCCGAAACCGGAACTGACCAAACGCAGCGGAGAGGATTACACGGGCGAGATCACGTTCAGTTTCATTGATCGCGCATCGAAGAAATTGTTTGGCAGTCCGTGGAAATTTGCCAAGCACGGCCAGTGCGGCATGGATGTGTCCGAACTGCTCCCGCACTTCGCGAGCATCGTGGATGACGTGACCCTCATCCGCTCGATGCACACGGACATCAACGGCCACGAACCGTCCATCTGGTACATGAACACCGGCAAAGCGCAGCCGGGCCGGCCCGCGCTCGGCTCGTGGCTCACTTACGGCCTCGGTTCGGAAAGCCAGAGTCTGCCCGCGTATGTCGTGTTGACCGATCCCGGCGGGCATCCGGTGGATGGCGTGCGCAACTGGTCCAACGGCTGGATGCCGCCGTTGTTTCAGGGAACGATCGTGCGTTCGGCCGAGCCGCGCATCTTGAACCTCGAACCGCCGCCGCATCTGAAGGGCGAGTTGCAGGAACAAAACCTCGCGTTCCTCGCACGGCTCAATCGCGATCATCTCGCGCGGCATCCCGGCGAGACGGACTTGGAGGCGCGCATCGCCAGCTACGAACTCGCCGCTCGGATGCAGACCGCCGCCAAGGAGGCGCTCGACCTCGCCGGCGAAAGCGAGGCCACGAAAAAACTTTACGGCCTGGACGAATCCGTCACCCGCGAATACGGCACGCGCTGCCTGATCGCCCGCCGGCTCGTCGAGCGCGGTGTCCGGTTCGTGCAACTCTTTGTCAACGGCCAGATCTGGGACAACCACGAAAGCATCAAGAGCAAACTGTTGCCGCAAAACCGATCAACCGTCCGCCGCGCTCGTCAAAGACCTCAAGGCGCGCGGCCTGCTCGACACGACAATTGTCCATTGGGGCGGCGAAA
>Ga0163144_10023461_pt1 | contig 12167 bp, 21 predicted proteins | sample OliLak19BULKMAT1_FD_123175 | JGI IMG/M metagenome (GOLD analysis project Ga0163144, IMG submission 123175) | Freshwater microbial mat bacterial communities from Lake Vanda, McMurdo Dry Valleys, Antarctica - Oligotrophic Lake LV.19.BULKMAT1 | ecosystem: Environmental > Aquatic > Freshwater >...
CCGCATCCCTACGGCGACGAGCCAACACTGACCTACCGCCATTTCGCCGGGTTGGCCACATGATCGCCCCCACCCTCTACACCGCCCGTCTGACCCTGCGCATGCCGATGCTTGCCGATTTTGAGGCTTGGGCCGCATTTTTCGCCACCGACCGCTCGATCCACGAAGGCGGTCCGCTGGACCGCCGTGCCGCCTGGCAGCACTGGTCGTCGGATGTCGCGTTGTGGGCGCTCAAAGGCTATGGCCCCTTCGGCGTCGATGACCGCGCGACCGGGGCCTATCTGGGGGAGGTCGGCATCTACCACGGCGAAGGCTACCCTGCGCCTGAACTTGGCTGGTTTGTCGTGCCCGAAGCCGAAGGAAAGGGCGTGGCGCTTGAGGCTGCCAAACGGGTGCTTCGCTGGGTGAAGGACAGCTTTGACTGGCCGCACATCACCAACATCATCACTCCCACAAACACCCGCTCCATCGCGCTTGGCCTGCGGCTGGGCGGGGTGATCGACCCGTCGCTGCCGGGGATTGATCCGGGCGATGTCGTCATCCGCCATGACCTGCGGGGGGTGGCATGACCGGGGGCATTCCAACCCTGACAACCCCGCGCCTCACCCTGCGGGCCCCGCTGGACAGCGATGCGGCGGCGCTGGCCGCGTTCATGGTCAGCCCGCGCGCGGAAGGGATCGGCGGACCGTATCCGGATGAAACCGCCGCGGAGTGGCTGGAGTGGCAGCGCGAAGCCTGGGCGGCGTTCGGGCGCGGTCTGTGGATCGTGGCCTTGCGAGATGAGGATTGCCCCATCGGGCGGATCGGCCTGCTTGACCATGCCGATTGGCCGGAACCGGAGTTGGCCTGGCTTTTGTTCGATGGCTATGAAGGGCATGGCTACGCAGAGGAAGCCGCTTCTGCCGTGCGGGACTATGCCGCCGAGACGCTGGGCCTGCCGCCCCTGTTCAGCTTCATCGAACCGGGCAACCGGCGTTCCCTTGCCCTGGCCTTGCGCCTCGGGGCGACACAGGAGCGGGACGTCACCCTCGACGGGGTAAGCCTGACCGTCTACCGCCACCCGAAAGCGGAGTGGCGCGCATGATCGATACCGCCCGCCTCGCCCTCCGCCAGCCCCTCGCCGCCGATTGGCCGACCTACCGCGACTATCGGCGGTCCCCGCGCAGCACCAGCCCGATGCCCGAGGGCGAGGCCTGGACCCATTTCGCCGCCTTTTTTGGCCACTGGCAGTTGCGCGGCTTTGGTCGGTTAATCGCCACGCTGAAGTCAACCGGCCAGCCCATCGGCCATTTCGGCCCGTTCTTTCCCGAAGGCCACCCCGAGCGCGAACTAACCTGGACGCTTTGGCTGCCCGAACTGGAAGGGCAAGGCTACGCCCTTGAGGCGGCTTCCGCAGTGCGGGATCATGCCTTCGGTCCCTTGGGCTGGACCACTGCGGTCAGCTATATCGACCCGGCGAACCAGCGGTCGCAACAACTCGCCGCCCGGCTGGGTGCCGTGCGCGACCCGAATGCGCCAAACCCGTACGGTGATGCGACACAGGTCTGGCGCCATGGCGCGGGGAGGATTGCATGACCGCAATCCGCCCGTGGGAGGCTGCCCCCCAGGGTGCCATGGCGGCGCTGGTCGACCGCATGGCCGCGAGCGTCCCGGTGATCAACACGGAACGCCTGCGTCTTCGCGCGCCACGGATCGGCGACTTCCCGATCTATGCCCGCTTCCTGATCGATAACGGCGATGTTGCAGACGCATCCGACGCGGACCGCGAGGAGGCATGGCTCGATTTCTGCCAGCTTGTCGCCTGCTGGCCCCTGCGTGGCTATGGACCCTGGACGGTCGAGCCGCGTACAGGCGGCGCTCCCATCGCCGCAATCGTCCTGAACCACGAATATGGCGATCCCGAGATCGAGCTTGGCTGGGCGGTTGCACCGTCTGCCGAAGGCAAGGGTATTGCCACTGAAGCCGCCCGGGCCGCCCGCGCGCATGTCTTTGCCATGATGGGCCTGGCGACGCTGGTGTCCTACATCGACCCGGTCAACACCAGGTCTGTCGCAGTCGCCACCCGTCTTGGCGCGACGCGTGACCCTCGCGCCGAAGCCGCCCTCGGCGACGATTGCCTTGTCTACCGCCACCAGCCGGAGTTTGCCCGATGACCGATACCGCACGCCGCGCTGCCGAACTCCTCCGCGACCACCGCGGCGCCATCGACCGGCTGGATGCGATCCTGGTCTACACCCTTGCCGAGCGGTTCAAGCAGACACAGGCGGTCGGACGGCTCAAGGCGGAACACGGCCTGCCGCCCTCGGACCCCGACCGCGAGGCCCGGCAGATGGCGCGGCTGCATCAGCTTGCGACCGAGGCAGACCTCGACCCCGACCTCGCCAAGAAATTCCTGACCTTCATCATCAGCGAAGTCATCAGGCATCACGAGAAACTGCAGAAATAACCGTGGCTTGCCCGGTTCAAACCCAACCCAAGGAGACTACATAATGTCGATGAAAATCCGTCTTGCCCGTGGCGGCTCCAAGAAGCGCCCGTTCTATTCCATCGTCGCCACCGACAGCCGCATGCCGCGCGATGGCCGGTTCATCGAAAAGCTGGGCACCTATAACCCGCTGCTCGCCAAGGATGACGAAAAGCGCGTGGTCATGAACCTTGACCGCATCGCCTATTGGCTTGGCCAGGGTGCGCAGCCGACCGACCGTCTTGCCCGCATGCTGGAAGCTGCCGGTGCCCGCTCGAAAACGGAGCGCCAGAACCTCAAGTCCGGCACCCCGGGCAAGGCGATGGCCGAACGCGCGGCCAAGAAGGCCGCCAGCGCCGCCGCCGCTGCCGAGCCAGCCGCAACTGAGCCTGCCGCCGCCGAGGAGTGATGATCCCCGGCCTTGGCCTTCTTCGGCGTGGCGTGACGCTGGTCCTGTTTGCGGCCGCCTTTGTGGCTGGCCTCAAGCTCGGGGCCAGCGGTCAGGCCGACGCTTGCCTTGACGCCGGCGGGGCCTGGGACGCACGTGGTTTCTGCGATGGGGCGCGGCCATGAGCGAAAGCCTCATCTGCATCGGTGCCTTTGCCGGGGCCTTCGGGGTCACCGGCGAGGTGCGGATAAAGTCGTTCTGCTCCGAACCTGCCGATATCGTGGCGTATGGCCCGCTGATGTCTGAAGACGGGAGCCGGACCTTCAAGGTCACCCTGACCCGACCGGTTGCCGGTGGGCTTGGCGCTCGAGTTGCCGGTGTCACGACGCGTGAGGCGGCCGAGGCGCTGCGCGGCACCAGCCTGTTCGTGCCGCGTGACCGGCTGCCCTCGCTGCCGGATGATGAGTTCTACCATGCCGACCTGATCGGCCTTGACGCCTTCGATACCGGGGGTGCTGCGATCGGAAAGGTGATTGCCGTTCACAACCATGGTGCTGGAGATATCCTCGAATTATCCTCGGCCAGTCACAAATCAGCCCTGCTTTTGCCCTTTACCAAGGCAATCGTGCCCACTGTGAACCTGACGGCCGGTCGCTTGATCGTCGACCTGCCAGAAGTGTCAGAGTAGGCTGGGACGGTTCGCAAACTTGCGAATGCCAAGGGGAATGCGGTGATGCGGCTTCAGATGCAGCTTTTGAAGGGGGCAAATGCCCTCCTTTACATTGGTCCGCTGGTGGCCGGGATGTCCGGCTTCGGCTGGGGGATGGTCGCGTCGTTCACGGCGATCTTCGTGGCCTGGCTGATCGTCCTGCGCCCCGAACAATGGCCCGCGACATGGGGCGACTGGCGGACTGTTGCGGGCATACTCTCGGCGTTGACCATCGTTCTGTCACAGGTGGCGCTGATCGCGGTGCTGTTTGCCATCGGGCGCGGGATCGGGGCGCTGGCGGGCTTTCTGCCGATGATCAATCCGCAGGTACCGCTGGCGATATCGTTCATGGCAATCCCGCTGGGCCGGATGCTGTGGAACGCCGAGGAAGCTGCCAATCGCGGGATTTTTCTGGATGAAGAGGCCGAAGCTGCCAGCGCGCCCCGGGTGGCTGCGGCCGCAGCCTCGGCCATCGTGCCGCTGTTGAACATGGCCGATGATGCCCCGGACCAGACCGTGGCGCAGGCGGTGGAGACTGTCTTGAACACCACCAGCGCCGAACTTCGGCTGAAGACGCTGGCCGCAGCCTTGGCGCAGCCCGACCGGAGCCATGCCGCTTTGCGCCGGGCGCTGATCCTCTGGGCCAGCGAGCCCGAGATCGTGGCCCCCGGTGTCGTGCCGCACGCCATGGCGCTGGCCTATGCGATTGCTGACCGCAACGGTGACCTTTTGCGCCTGTACGTCCCGCGCGCCCTTGCCCTTATCGCTGCTTTCCCCGACCGCGCGGCCGGCTTTCCCACCCCGCCCAGCCTGCGGGAGCTTGCCGAGTCCGGTACGGGTCACGGGGTGTTTCTGGACTTGCCCAGCCATCTGCGCGCCGATCTGCAAGAGGGGTTGCGGGCGCTGGCCGTTGCCATCGAAAAGGCGCAAGCCACCGCAGGCAACGCCCCGGAACCCGCGCTTCGGATGGGTTGAGCGCACTGCCCGCGCCAACGGGGGCTTTTCCGGCAGCAGCTTTCCCGCTAAGCCCGGGCCATGGCAAGCTCTGACACCCCAAGCAGAAGTCATGGCCGGCTGACGGTTCGTCCCAGCCTGCAACCCCGCGACCTGATGGAGGAACCCCGGCAGGTGCAAGGGGCATGGGTCGCTCGGGTCATCACGCTTTTTCCCGACGCCTTTCCCGGCATCCTTGGCCTGTCGCTGACCGGCAAGGCGCTGGACACCGGTCTCTGGCGGCTGGAGGCGATCGACCTGCGCCCGTTCGGCATCGGGCGACACCGCACCGTCGATGACACGCCCGCAGGCGGCGGCGCGGGCATGGTCCTGCGCCCCGATATCGTGGATGCCGCGCTGAAGGCGGCGGATAGTGGTCTGCCCCGCGACCGCTGGCCGGTGATCTACCTCTCGCCGCGCGGTCGCCCCTTTGACCAGGCCACCGCGCGCCGCCTTGCTGCCGCTGACGGTCTGACCCTGCTTTGTGGCAGGTTTGAGGGCGTGGACCAGCGCGTCCTGGACGCGCAGCAGGTTGAAGAGATCAGTCTGGGTGATTTCGTCCTGACCGGAGGAGAGATTGCCGCAACCGCCTTGATTGATGCGACAGTGCGGCTTATACCCCGCGTGCTTGGGAATCATGCCTCCACCGAAGAGGAAAGCTTTTCGGAGGGGCTTCTTGAATTTCCGCACTACACGAGGCCGACCGACTGGCAAGGCCGCGCGATACCCGAAATGCTTCAATCGGGCCATCACGCGAACATAGCCACCTGGCGGAAGGCCATGGCCGAAAGGCTGACCAAGGAACGCAGGCCTGATCTCTGGCGGGCTTACTGTGCGGTGCACGGTAGGGACCCGGATGAAGACACGGAGCTCTAGGGCGGCATCACTTCGCGGGAAAAACCGCGAGCATTGGAGAGAATTGCGATGAACCTGATCGCCCAGATCGAGGCCGAGCAGATTGCTGCGCTCGGCAAGACCATTCCGGATTTCAAGGCCGGTGATACCCTTCGCGTCGGCTACAAGGTGACCGAAGGCACCCGCAGCCGCGTGCAGGCCTATGAAGGCGTCTGCATCGGCCGCAAGGGGGGGGCCACCATCGCCGCCTCGTTCACGGTGCGCAAGATTTCGTTCGGTGAGGGTGTGGAGCGGGTGTTCCCCCTCTATTCCACGAACATCGACAGCATCGAAGTGGTCCGCCGTGGCCGTGTCCGCCGTGCGAAACTTTACTACCTGCGCACGCGTCGCGGCAAATCGGCCCGGATCGCCGAGGATGCCACCTACAAAGCCAAGTCGGAATAAGGAGCGGGACGATGAGAGCCGAGATTCACCCCGAGTACCACACCATCACCATCAAGATGACCGATGGCTCCACCTATCAGACCCGCTCCACCTGGGGCAAGGAAGGCGACCAGATGGCGCTGGACATCGACCCCCTGGCGCATCCGGCATGGACTGGCCAACAGGCCAAGCTGATGGATACCGGCGGCCGCGTGTCGAAGTTCAAGAACAAATACGCCGGCCTCGGGTTCTGACCGCTGCGTAGATTGTTGTTTTCGGGGGCATGTGGCGACACATGCCCCTTTTTCTTTGGCCCGCGAGGTCCGTTCGACCGGGGCTCCCACACCGGGTGCAGCTTCCCGCTTCCGTCCTGATCCCTTCCCGCATATGACAGGCGAAGACCGGACAAGAGGGCGGCGATGGCGCGGATAATCGTGGTGGGCAATGAAAAGGGCGGCTCGGGCAAGTCCACCACCTGCATGCATGTGGCGACCGCTTTGGCCCGAATGGGTCATCGGGTTGGGGCGCTTGACCTCGATGTGCGGCAGCGCAGCTTTGCCCGTTATGCCGAAAACCGCCGCGCTTATCTTGCCAGGGTGGGGCTTACGCTTCCGTCGCCCGATTTTCAGGAACTGCCAGCGGTCGATCCCGAGGCTGCGGACAGCGGTGGCAAAGGCCAGGACGCGCGGCTGCATGATGCCATTGCGGGGATGCACCACACCAAGGATTTCATCGTCATCGACTGCCCCGGCAGCCACACGCGCCTGAGCCAGGTGGCCCATACGCTGGCGGATACGCTGATCACGCCGATGAATGACAGCTTTGTCGATTTCGACCTGCTCGCCCGGGTTGATCCGGTCACGGGGCAGATCCTTGGTCCGTCGATCTATGCCGAAATGGTCTGGGCGGCGCGGCAACGGCGGGCACAGGCGGGCATGGCACCGATTGACTGGATCGTTGTGCGGAACCGGCTTGGGGCGCAGGCGATGCACAACAAGAAGAAGGTCGGCGGTGCGCTGGAGGATCTGTCACGCCGCATCGGCTTTCGCGTTCTGTCGGGCTTTTCCGAGCGGGTGATCTTTCGCGAGTTGTTTCCCCGCGGCCTTACCCTGCTGGACCTGCCGGATACCGGGGTTGATCATCTCAACCTGTCAAACATCGCCGCGCGGCAAGAGCTGCGCGACCTGATGGCTGGCCTCAAACTTCCGAATCTGACGCCGGGATCTTGAACACCGGGCCGCCCAGACCGACCTTGTTCACCACCCGCGCACGGTTCACCATCTTCAGGCGCTTTTCAAAGGCGGAAACCTCATCGTCCTCGTCGGTTTTCGGTCTGGCTATACCCATCTTCTGCAGCAGGCTGGTCTTTTTCGTCATATCGCAGCACCTTTGGTTTTTTTCGACTTTTCTGCCAAAGAGCGGCAGCACTGTGGCAGGCAGGGCCGCAAACACCGAAACGCTGCGCATCAACTGGAACAGTCTGTTTCCGCCCCGGCAACCGCCCGGAAATCAGTCTTTCACGTTTCAGTTAACGCGCCGTTACCCATGGTCCCCGATGTCTTCAGAGTGCAGAAAGCGCTCGAAGGCGTCAAGATCAAGTGGCTCGAATTGACCGAAACCTTGCATCCAAACAGACACCTCCCGCATCGCGTCCGGCTCCAGTTTGCACCAAATCACCCGCCCCCGCCGCTCACGGCTGATCAACCCGGCTTCTGCCAGAACGCCAAGGTGTTTGGAGATCGCGGCAAGGCTCATCTTGAACGGATGCGCGACATCGGTCACCGCCATGTCATCTTCCAGAAGCATCGCAAGAATCGCCCGCCGTGTCGGATCGGCCAGGGCAGAAAAGACGGTATCCAGATGGTTGGCCATCGCCGGACTATCCCTCTCGCGCAATACATCGTCAACCTGTCAGTTGAACATCCGCGCATGCTCACGGGCTTCCGAAAGCGTCCTCAGCGCCGCAAGCAACTAAAAAAATACTATCTTTTCATAATGTTGCGCTACATTCCCTGTGCTTGACTCTGGGCCGCTCGCTTCGTAGGTTCCGCCCGACTGAAGAAGGGCCGCGTCATGGCATCTGAACCAGACCCCGACCGGCTGCTCGCGCTTGAAGCGCGGCTCGCAAAGGTCAGGGAAACGGTGGAGCCGGTGCGCCCCAACACGGTCAAGGGTTTCTCGCAAGGCGAGGTGGCCTGGAGGATGGTGATCGAGCTGATGACAGGGATGCTCCTTGGTGTCGGCATAGGTTACGGGCTGGACGTGCTGTTCGGCACGTTGCCGATCCTTCTGATCATCTTCTCGCTCTTGGGTTTTGCGGCGGGCGTGAAAACGATGCTCGGTTCCGCAAAGCAGATGACAAAGGCCGCGGCTGAAAAGGCCGCAAAGGATGAGGGGAACTAAGGCATGGCCACGACCGGGGAAGAGCACGCTGCTGGCGGACTGCAGATCCATCCGATGGATCAGTTCGTGGTCAAGCCGCTCTTTCGCGACGTCGAGCCTGGCACCTGCGTTCCAGACACCGGTATGCTTGAGGGCTGCCTGCGGTGGTACGAGCCGACGAACGTCACCCTCTGGATGGCGATTGCCGTTCTGTGTGTCGTAGCGCTGATGGTTCTGTCCACCCGTCGCCGGGCCATCGTGCCGTCGCGCGCGCAGTCGGTCGCCGAAATGATCTACGGCTTCATTCACAAGATGGTCGAGGACGTCGCGGGCCACGAGGGGCTGAAGTTCTTTCCCTATGTGATGACCTTGTTTCTGTTCATCTTCCTCGCGAACATGCTCGCGCTCATTCCGACGTCGTTCAGCACCACCTCGCATATCGCTGTAACGGCGACCCTGGCGCTCATGGTGTTTCTGACCGTCACGCTGGTCGGGTTCTATCGCAAGGGGATCGGCTTTCTGTCGATGTTCTGGGTCTCGTCGGCGCCTCTGGTCCTGCGGCCGATTCTGGCGCTGATCGAGGTGATCTCTTACTTCGTGCGGCCGCTCAGCCACTCCATCCGTCTTGGGGGCAACCTGATGGCGGGCCATGCCGTGATCAAGGTCTTCGCCGGGTTCGCGGGTGCCATGGGCGTCGCCTCGGTCGTGCCGATTGCCGCGATCGCCGCAATTTACGGGCTTGAGCTGCTGGTCGCAGCGGTTCAGGCCTACGTGTTTACCATCCTGACCTGTGTGTATCTGCGCGACGCCGTCGGCGACGCACACCACTAAGGTTTCCACTTTTCAGCCAATTCCAAAAAGGAGCTACCAAATGGAAGGCGATATCGCAGAAATGGGCAAGTTCATCGGCGCGGGTCTTGCGACGATGGGTCTCGGCGGCGCTGGCATCGGCGTGGGCCATATTGCCGGCAACTTCCTGGCGGGTGCCCTGCGCAACCCGTCGGCAGCACCGGGCCAGATGGCCAACCTCTTCGTCGGCATCGCGTTCGCCGAAGCGCTCGGGATCTTCTCGTTCCTGATCGCGCTTCTGCTCATGTTCGCCGTCTGATCCTTCGGACCTGATTTCCGGGCCAGTTCACAGGGCTGGCCCCGGTTCCCGAGGCTTGAGGAGACGACGACATGGCAACCGAGGCAACAGGCGAGGCCGAAGCCGCTGTGGGGATGCCGCAGCTGGATTTTTCGACCTGGCCCAACCAGATCTTCTGGCTTCTGGTCACGCTTGTCGTGATCTATCTGGTGCTGTCGCGCGTGGCCCTGCCACGGATCGGCGCGGTACTGGCCGAACGAAAAGGCGCGATCACCAATGACCTTGCTGCAGCCGAAGAGCTGAAGCAGAAGGCCGTTGCTGCAGAAAAAGCCTATAACGACGCCTTGGCGAACGCGCGGACCGAGGCGGCCAAGATCGTCGCGGCAGCCAAGGCCGAAATCCAGAAGGACCTCGACGCGGCAACCGCGAAGGCCGATGTCGAGATTTCCGCAAAAGTCGCCGAGTCCGAGAAGACCATCGCCACGATCCGGGACGGTGCCGCCGCCGCAGTGTCCGAAGTGGCCCGCGATACGGCTGTCGCGCTCGTTGCCGCTTTGGGCGGGACCGTGGATGCCAAGGCGGTGACCGCAGCGGTCAGCGCACGACTGAAGGGGTAGGATCATGCAGCGGCTTTCCATTCTACTGGCACTGCTTGCCACCCCGGCCCTTGCGGCGACCGGACCGTTCTTCTCGCTTGGCAACACCGACTTCGTGGTGCTGCTGGGCTTCATCGGTTTTGTTGGCGTGCTGATCTACATGAAGGTTCCTGCCAAGCTGACCAGCATGCTTGATGCACGCGCCGTCCAGATCAAGGCGGATCTCGACGAAGCCCGCGCCCTGCGGGATGAGGCGAAGTCGATCCTTGCCAACTACGAACGCCGCCAGAAGGAAGTGCAAGAGCAGGCCGACCGCATCGTCCGCGCCGCCAAGGATGAGGCGGTTGCCGCAGCCGAGCAGGCAAAGGCCGAACTCAAGGCGACGATCGCGCGCAGACTTGCCGCAGCGACCGACCAGATCGCCTCGGCCGAAGCTGCCGCCATCCGTCAGGTCCGTGAACAGGCCGTTTCGGTAGCCATCGCCGCCGCGGGCGAGGTGCTGGCAAGCCAGATGACCGCCGCGGCGGCCTCAGCCTCCATCGATGATGCAATCTCTCAGGTCGAAGCGCGCCTCCACTGACATCGGTTGAACAAGGCTTTGACGGCGGCCCGCAATGGCCGCCGTTTTTCTTTTCAGCCTTGGGGATTAGCGATTGACCTCGTGATCCAGCCGCTGCCGGGCGATGGATTCGTGTTTTTCCGCGCGCAGCTGGTCGGTGTACGCCGCCTCTACATACGCCAGATGTGAAACGACCGCCGCCCGTGCCTCGGCCGGGTCACGCGTCTGGATCGCTGCGTTGATGGTGCGATGCTGATCCAGAAGCTGGTCGCGAGTCATGCGATTCCGGAACATGACCAGACGGTTGTAGAACACGCCTTGCCGCAACAGATCAAAGATCGACCGCATCATGTGCAGCATGATGACGTTGTGGCTCGCCTCGATGATCGCCAAGTGAAACTCGGCGTCCAACTGAGCCTCATCGCTGGGGTTGCGCTTCTGGTGCGCGGTTTCCATCTTGGCAAAAACCGTGGCGATCACCCGCAGGTCGGTTTCGGACCCCAATCGCGCCGCCCGTTCTGCCGCCATCCCCTCCATGTCGCGGCGAAAGGCGATGTAGTCGAACACCGCCTCGTCATGGGTGGCAAAAAGCGCGGTGAGGGCGGGTGAGAAGGCGGACCCCAACACTTCGGCGACGAACACCCCCGATCCTGCCCGGCTGATCAGCAGCCCGCGGTCGGCAAGATCGGCAATCGCGTCGCGGAGGGAGGGGCGGGATACCCCCAGCCGTTCGGCCATGTCACGTTCCGAGGGCAGGCGTTCGCCGGGGCGCAATATGCCGCGCAGGATCAGCTGTTCGACCTGCCGGACCACGGATTGAGAGATTTTTTCCGGGGCAACCTGAACGAAGGGCATGACCAACCTTTCCGACTGGTCGGAAAATATGACCGGTTCGCAGTTTTCACAACGTGAAAAAACGAGGCCGGGTCATCACCGGCCCCGCATCTGGCAGTTTGATATGCCCTAGTTCGTCGGGCGGATTATGATCTCGACCCGGCGGTTTTGGGCGCGACCTTCGGGTGTCAGGTTCGACGCCACCGGCACATCCTCACCCCGGCCATAGGCCGAAAGCCGACCGCCCGGCACACCGCTGTCGCGCAGCACCCCCGAGACGGAGACGGCACGACGTTGCGACAGGTCCTGATTGTAGGCGGCTGACCCGGTGTTGTCGGTGTGGCCGATCACCTCGATCCGGCTGTTGGGGTACTTGAGCAGGCTGTTGGCAACCGTGCGCAGGTCAGAGGTCAGGTCCGAACGCAGCGTGGCACTGTCGGTCGCGAACAGAAGGTCCTGCGGCATGTTCACGATCAGATATTCGCCGGTGTTGGTCACCGAAATGTTGGAGCTGAGCGAGCCGCGCAGTTCGGCCGCCTGCCGGTCAAGATCGGCACCGATCAGCGCACCCGTTCCGGCACCGACGGCACCGCCGATCAATGCGCCCTTCAGCTTGTCGTCGTCGGAAGCCGCAGCACCGACGGCGGCACCAAGCAGGCCGCCGAAGATCGCGCCCTGCCGGGTACGGGCATTCGGGTCATCCGGATATGCGTTGGGATCGACGCAGGCCGTCAGCGCCAGGGTACTGACAGCGGCCAGGATCAGGGGGGTTTTCATCATCATTGCTCTCGCCTCGAAAAGATCAGGCCCGTGGACCGGGCTCTGCCAAAACTATATCAATCTATGGCGGCAGGGGACAGCCCCCCAAAAGGCGAGG
>Ga0163144_10023462_pt1 | contig 12167 bp, 10 predicted proteins | sample OliLak19BULKMAT1_FD_123175 | JGI IMG/M metagenome (GOLD analysis project Ga0163144, IMG submission 123175) | Freshwater microbial mat bacterial communities from Lake Vanda, McMurdo Dry Valleys, Antarctica - Oligotrophic Lake LV.19.BULKMAT1 | ecosystem: Environmental > Aquatic > Freshwater >...
CCGCTGGGTCGGGTGGGGACGGCGGCGGAGGTGGCGGCGGCGGCGGTGTTCCTGGCATCGGCGGGGGCGAGCAACATCACGGCGATGGATATGCGGGTGGATGGTGGGGTGGCGGCGCGGTTGCACGATCCGGCGTGAGTCGACGCCCGGAATCTGAGGTGTCGACGGCGCTGCTCGGCCCGCTGACCAAGGTCGCTTCAAGACTCTGGCACTCGCCGACTGCGATGTCTTGGGCGAGCATCGTCATTCGTGCATTGAGCGTGATTGTGGTGTTGCCTCTGCTCCTCACGCGGCTGCCGGTCGAAGCGATCGCCGTGTGGTATCTGCTCATGACGATGGTCGGGCTGCAGATGTTGGCCGATGTCGGATTCGCTCCCACTTTCTCCCGCGTGATCGCATACGCGATCGGTGGCCGATCAGACCTGAAGGATCTGCGGCGGGTCGAAGTGAACCAGTCGACCCAGCCTGACTGGATGCTGGTCGAGCGCATCTGGGCAACGATGCACGCTGTGTACTCTCGGCTGGCTCTGTTCTGCGTGCCGCTGTTCGCCGTCGGCGGAACAGTCGGATTGATGCGGCCGATGCGAGCCCTGCTCGATCCAACGAGGGGTTGGATCGCATGGGGACTCGTGGTTCTGACCTTCGCCGTGGTTCTGCGAGCGAACGCATTCAGCGCCTACTTACAGGGGGTTAACCAGATTGCCCTCCTGAGGAGGTGGGAGGCGCTCACGGGTCTCGCGGCATCTATCACCACACTCGCGGTGCTGTTGGCAGGCGGGGATCTGCTCGCTATCGTGGTCGCGAATCAGTGCTGGATGATCCTGAACGCGGTCCGAGATCGCTCACTTGCTCGACACGTCGAGGGTGGTCGGGCGGCGCGTTTCACGGCCATCGGCATCGACATCACTGTTCTGGAAGCGGTCTGGACGAGCGCAGTTCGCAGTGGGATCGGCGTCGCGATGTCCCGCGGAGTGATCCTCTCCAGTGGGCTGATCCTCGCGCAAGTCTCCGACGCGGCCGAAGTGGCCGCCTTTCTTCTCGCCTCGCGCCTAATCCAGATGCTAATGGATCTCTCGAACGCGCCCTTCTACAGCAAGTTGCCCAGTCTGGCGCGACTACGCGGCGAGGGGAAGGACTCGGAGATCGCCGTGCTCGCCGGCCGTGGCATGCGCTTATCCTACTGGACGTTCGTCGTCGGCGCCGCGTCCATCCATCTTGTAGCGCCCACTGTGCTGCCCGCCATCGGCAGTGGTGTTCCTTGGGTGGCTCCGTCGCTGTGGTTGCTCATGACCGTTGCGTACTTCACCGAGCGATTCGGAGCGATGCACCTACAGCTATACAGCACGACCAACGACATCCAGTGGCACATCGCGAACGGAATATCTGGGTCGGTGTACCTAGTGGTCAGCTTACTGGCACTTCGGCAGTTCGGAGTCTTCGCATTCCCCCTCGGAATCCTTATTGGGTATCTGTCCTTCTATTCATGGTACGGGCCGTGGAAGGTAAAGTCGACATTCTCCTTCGATTTCTGGCGGTTTCAGCGGACGACGGCGATGTTTCCGGCCGCGTTTCTTTCTGCATTCTGCGTGCTGAGCATGCTGGTGTCAGCGTGAGGAATCGCATGTATCTTCCCGGCCGCTTAAATTGAAAGTGACACGTCCGTATCGCGCTACGCGCGCGGCGGTGCGGCGAGCACTCCATCAAATGGGGTCGGTGCTCGTTGCCTGCGTTCCCCGAGACATAGAGTGCCTGCTCGTCGTTCGAGGTTCCCCCGCCTCCGAGATCAAGCTCCAGCGAGTACGGTCGCGCGTCGAGTTCGCCTTGGGGCGGCAGCTGTCGGCTAAGCAGGTTCGTGTCACGGCCACTCCGTCCTTCGGTGACATCGTTCGGGCTCGCCTAGTAGTTGAAGTCGATGCCGGCGCGGTTCCTCGGTGGGCGCACAGGGCGTTCCGGCACGTCTTTGCGATGGACTATGAGCGGCATGCCTTTGACGCGTGGGAAATGGTCCGAATCTCGTACTTCGCGGACCGTGCGCGCATCCGTGATCGTCGTGCTGCGGTTCGAAGCCAGTTCGACCAGTTCGTCGAACGGCTCACGAGCACCGGGAAGGACCGAGTCTATTTGTTCGGAACGGGACCGTCCTTAGAAGCGGCCGCTGTGCAGTCATTCGATGACGGCTACGTAGTCGTCTGCAATACCATTGTCCGAGATAAGGCACTCTGGGCGCACCTCCGCCCGTCGTTCATCGCAGCAGGGGATGCGATTTACCACTTTGGGCACACGGAGCACGCGCGCGCCTTTCGGCGCGATCTCCGGTCCCGATTGCTCGAGAGCAACGGGCAGACCATGTTCGTCTACCCGGAGATGTTTGACGCGGTAGTGCGTCGTGAGATAGGCGACCTGGCATCGCAGCTCGCTCCATTCCCGTTCGGAACGCATGACGACATCACGCGCAGTCTCGTTGGAGGCGGCACGCTGCCCGCATCCAGCAACGTGCTCAATATCCTCCTGTTGCCGCTGGCCTGTACGCTTGCTCAACGGGTTCAGCTCTGGGGCTTCGACGGACGGTCGCCGACCGATAAGCTGTTCTGGTCGAACTCATCCAAGCACGCCTATCCCGAGTTCATGCCTGCGCTCGTCGAGGAGCATCCGGCGTTCTATGAGACGTTGGTTCCTAAGGGGCGCGAGACTGAGTACGTAAACATGGTCCACGGTGATGAGCTGGAACGCAAGCTATCGGCAGCTGAGCAGCGCGGATTCGAGTTCCGCATGATGCACGCATCATGGACGGAAACGCTGAATCGTAGATTTTGCGGTATCCCGGCGCATGAAGATGGCCAGCGCTAACAATCCTTCCGTCAATATGCCGGAGCTAAGAGGCGTAGGCCTTCGCGTCACGGTCATCGCGCCTGAGGTGCCATTCCCGCCTAATCACGGTGGGAAATCTGAGGTGTGGGGGCGACTCCAGGGTCTTGCCCGCATCGGCGTTCCTGTACAGCTCATATGCTGGAGTCCAACCCATCCCTCTGCGGATGCGATGCGGACAATGCAGGAAGTCTGCGCCAGCGTGGTGGTCCTACGACCGCGAATGATTCTGTACGGGCTACTTGAGCGAAGGGATCCTCCACGAGTGCGCAGGCTTACGCCGGTCGGCAGTCGTATCGATGCACTGGCGCAGAACGTGCAAGAATTCGCACCCGACTTGCTCCTCATGGAAAGCTGGGTCGCGTTCCGCTGTGCTCAGGAGCTCCGGAAGCGTGCTCGCGTGCCGCTAGTGTATCGTTCGCAAAACGTCGAGGTGGACTACTGGCGTGCCATGTCTTCGAGCGTGCGAGGCTATTCGCGGATGCGGCTCAGCGCGAACACGAGGCGCATCGCCGCGTTCGAGCGCGAGGTGCGATTGTCGGCTGATCTCGTGCTCGACATATCTGAGAACGATCGCCTTAGGAGTGAGGTACTCGGTCAGATGGGCAATGCGCGTGTGCTTCCCGGTACTCGCCTCCCCGTGTCACTGTCAGAACCAACTTATCATTCTCGAGACGTGGACGTCCTCTTTGCGGGCAACCTCTGGGCGCCGAACAATGTTTCAGGGCTACTCTGGTTCATTCGGGACGTGATGCCGGCGCTTTTGCGCCGCCGACCGGATATCAGAGTCACCTTCGCCGGAGCGCGGCCCACATCAGAACTCCGCGAAGCGGCCGCGCAATGCGGCATCGCAGTAATTGCTGATCCCGAGGACCTTCAATCGCTTCGCTCGCGTGCGCGAGTGTTGGTGAATCCGCAGTGCGCGTACGGTGGCCTCATGCAGAAGATGCTCGATTATTTCGCGCACGGGGCGTGGATCGTCTCCACCACCGTCGGTGCGGCGGGGTTGACCGGACGCCTTCCCTCTGCGCTGATGCTGGAGGACGAGCCCGATGGATTCGCCGATGCGGTGATTCGCTGCCTCGAGCGCGCGCCACACGATCCGTTGTCGGCCGCGCGCTATCTGAACGTAGAGTTCGGTCAGGAGCGACTCGCTAGAAGTCTGGAGGAGATCGCAGTCGCGCTCTCAATCCCTCGACTGAACGAGTCCTCCGCATGAGAATCGGTTTCGATGCGAAGTGGTTCTTCGACGGTCCTCCATCGGGTCGCGTCGTCGTGCGCGCGCTCGTACGCGAACTGTTGAATCTACCGACGCCTCACGAGTGGTTCATCTTCACGGATCGCGATGCGAGCGCGGCGTTCCCGTATGCGCGTGACGGTGTGCATGTCGTGCCGATCTGGGCGCGCAACAACCTACTTTCGAACGTATGCGCGATGCCGCGAGCGGCTGTCGCATTGAATCTCGACGTGATTCTGTACCAGAACTTCGTTGCTCCGTGGGGCAGTGCACGCAGAACCGGCCTGGTATATGACGTCATCTTCGCCAGTCACCCGCAGTACTACACGTGGCGGGAGAGACTGTACTTTGCACCACTGCGCATACTCGCCGGCCGGGCGGACCGCCTATGCACGATCAGCGACTCGGAGAGACACCGAATGTTACGCATGCACTACGGAGACGCGAGCCGCCTAGATGTGGTGCCGCTCGGCGTTGATCCGGCTTTCCGGCCGATCGCGCGGCACGATACGGCGCAGGTTGCGGAACTCCGGCAACGCCTTTCCCTACCACGGCGCTTCATCCTGTTCGTCGGACGACTGAACGCGCGAAAGAATGTGAGCGGACTGGTCCGCGCACTCAAGCTGCGCTCTGGGCCGCAGATACCCTGTGTTATCGTTGGCGAGCGGGACTGGATGGCCGACGATCCGCGGCGCCTCGCGGAGGAACTCGGACTCTCAGACTCGGTGCACTTTCTCGGCGCATTGTCATTCGAGGACCTCGTCCTTATCTATGCGATGGCGGACGTGTTCTGCTTTCCGTCCTTTGAGGAGGGGTTCGGACTTCCGGCGCTCGAGTCAATGGCCTCAGCGGTTCCCGTTGTCGCGAGCAATGTTGCTGCTCTTCAGGAGGTGTGTGGCGAAGCGGCGGAGTACTGCGATCCTGGTGACGCGGCCAGTATCGCTCGCGCACTCGACGTCGTGATCGGCGATACGGGCCGCGCCGAGAGGATGCGTCACGCTGGAATCGCTCGCGCACAGCAGTTCACATGGCGCGCTGGGGCTATGCATTTGCTAACCATGCTTGAGGCTTCGACAACAGCATGAGGACCCTCCTGTCGCGATTGATCGGCATGCTCAAGCGGGATAGAGCCTACCGCCTCGACCCCAACTATTCTCTCGTGGAACTCGTGTGCATCGCGTGTTGGCGTGGGCGCCAGGTAGTCAGGGGGGCGTTGCTCGCATGGAGGCTCGGAAGGGTGCAGTTGCCGCTATTTGTCGGACGACGAGTAATTGTCGAGTATGCCGGACTGCTACGCGTTGGACGCAGTTGCATCTTTGAGGATGGCGTGTCGATAAGTGCGCTGTCTGAATTCGGGGTGAATTTCGCAAGTAACGTAACGATAGGGAAGGGCGCAATCATCCAGTGCACAGGGGTGATAGCGCGTCGTGGCTTTGGAGTGGAGGTCGGTGAGAACTCAGCCATCGGTCCGCTCTCATTCATCGGAGCGCAGGGCGGTGTGAAGATTGGCTCGAACGTGATCATGGGTCCGGGTGTCCGAATCTTCTCTGAGAATCATAGGTTCACCGATCTTGCGCTGCCCATCCGGTTGCAGGGCGAGTCGCGGAAAGGTGTCGTCATCGGTGACGACTGCTGGATCGGAGCGGGTGCCACGATCGTGGATGGTGTGACCATCGGCACGGGGTGTGTGATCGCAGCCGGCGCAGTTGTGACGCGATCAGTGTCGGATCGCACCATCGTGGCCGGAGTACCTGCGCGTGCGATTGCGATGAGAGATGGTTCACTCAAGCTCCAAGAATAGTATGAAGCTCGCCATCATCGGAAGTCGCGGGTTCCCGTACGTTTACAGCGGGTACGAGACGTTCGTCTCTGAGGTCGCTCCACGGCTCGTCGCTCGAGGGCATGAGGTTACGGTTCATTGCTTCGAGGAGCTGTTTGAGGAGCGTCCGGCAATGCACCGCGGCGTGCGACTGACGTATATCGGAGGCTCGAAGCGAAAGAGCCTCACCCAACTGTCGCACTCGTGGAGATCGGTGCGGCACCTGTTGCGACTCGGCGGTGAGCGCCCGGATGTTGCGCTATTCGTGAATGCAGCGAACGGGCTATTCGGACCGATTTTGCGCGCGTGCTCCGTCTGTGCCGCCATCAATGTCGACGGTCTCGAGTGGGAGCGACCAAAGTGGTCTGGTCTTGGGGCAAAGGTGTTCTATGTCGCAGCGAAGATGGCAACGCGTTCGTTTGATCTGGTGATCACGGATGCGTTCGCGATGGCGGACGTGTACCGTCGAGAGTTCAATGCCGATTCGACGGTTATTGAGTACGGTGCTAACCTCTGGGTGAGCGATGACCCGTCGCGCCTTGAGCGACTCGGTGTGACGCCGCGCGACTACTTTCTGATCGTTGGGCGCCTGATACCGGACAACAACGTACGGCTTATGGTTGAAGGCTTCGTTCGCAGCAACTCACAGCGCAAGCTGGTCGTCGTCGGCGATGTGCCCTATCGGGACGCATACGCGGATGGGGTCAAGGCCATCCGAGATCCTCGTTTGATATTCACCGGTTACGTGAAGGATCAAGATCTCTTGCGCGAGCTCTACTGCGGCGCATTTGCGTACATGCATGGTCATGAGCATGGCGGAACCAATCCTGCGTTGCTTAAGGCGCTTGGTGCGGGGTGTAGCATCCTAGCACTTGACACGCCGTTTGCGCGCGAAGTGCTGATCGGCGAGCGGCACGGGATGTACTTCCCGAAAGACGTCCAAGGGATCGCGAGCGCCGTCACGCGGATGGGAACGGAAGACGGTGAAGTTGCGCGTCAGCGGTCGATCGCGAGGGAGCGCATCACAAGCTACTACAATTGGGAGCGTATCGCAGACGCGTACGCGGCCGCGTTGACTTCGCTGGTCGCGCGCGCGTGACCAGCGCCTGCGTGGAGCGGATGTGTTAGAGCGATGGGGGGCAGTCCTTCTTCTCCTTGCATTGTCCGCCGAATCGCTGCTGAATGGATTCGTTGGTGGGAAGCTTGCGGTTCTTGCGGTCGCCGGCCCGCTGGCGATCTACGCCTATTGGGTCATCGCCGTGAGGTGGTGGCTGTCGCCGACATCGCGGGCTGAGATCCGGAGCTTCCTAGTGCGTGCGCGCGAACAGCGGACCCATACATTTATGTTCGCGGTCTTCTGCGGACTGTTCTTAGTTTCGATTCCGCGCGCCGTCGTCGCCGGTTCCGTCGACCCCTTGCGTGGGGGAATTGAGATGGCGCGGTGGGTCGCGGTGCTCGTTCTGCTACTCACTCTGGCAGGTAGGGCAGTGTCCGCCAGAGACGAGGGCGCGCTCATTCGCCCAGTGGTCGTCGCGCTGGGCGCGTACGTTGTGGTAAACGTCATTCTGTTGCTTCTCGGCGTGGCGAATGACGTTCTGCGCCAGCAGGTAATCGCAGCTCCGGAAGCAGCTGTCATGTTACAGGCGCTCGGTGTGAAGTTCACGCGAACAGTGTTGCCGCTGGGAAGCGCCACGGGCGGCATTCAGGTGGCCACGGGCTTCGCAATCGGCGTAGCCCTGTTGCGTACCGATGTCTCCGCGGGCTGGCGAGCACTGGCGATCCTGCTCCTGCTCGGCAGCGTCTGGTGCGTCCTCGCTACGGACTCACGTGGCGGAATGCTCGCGGGGGTCGTCGGCGCTGTGGCGGTGTTGCTCCCTTCCGCGGCGAGACAGCAACTGCGGTGGCTTGCACCTCTTGTTGTCCTGCTCCCGGCCGCACTAATTCTGGGTGTGGGTGCGTTGAGCAACGGCTCGATGCTGGAGGGCGTGAGCCGAGCCGGGGAGAGCTCGGTTGGAGCACTCAGTGGCCGTCCGCTGATCTGGGGAACGATCCTCGTATTCCTACTTTCCTTCAATCCGAGGCATCTGTTCGGCTATGGCGCAGTCGGGCAGATCGCGTCGGGCGTGAATGCGCAGTATGCGTTCCTGTTCTCGACCTCGTACGCTAACACGGATTCGATCGGGGCCCACAACACCGTGCTACAGGCCGTGCTCGAGCTCGGCTACGTCGGAGCCGGCGTGATGCTGTTCGCGGCGTGGCTATCGCTTCGGCGATGTGCCGAGCTTTCGAAGGAGCCCGGTGAAGCGAGTGTTTGGGGCTTCGTGGGCCTCGCGATCGGCGTGAGTGTACTCGTGCTGGGCACGACCGATGCGACTGTCAGCATGGGAACACCAAATACGCTTGTCATGTTCATGGCGCTCAACCTGCACTGCATCGTGGCGGGAGCGCGCGGCCGCGGCGCGGAGCCCGGACAGTGACTGCGCCAACTGTGCGTCTCGCATGAGGTCCTTGCCGCCCGATACCACCGACGTCAGCTTTATCAGATGAGCACCAGCAAAAGTACGACGGGTGCGAACGCACCTCGCACCGAACAATCACTGCCCGAGCGGTTCGAGGCATCGCCGTTGCGCACCACCCTGTGGGTGCTGCTACGGCGACCGCGGCTTGTGCTGGGCGCGCCGCTCTCGCTTGCCGTTGTCGCGTTCTCCTATTTCCTGTTCTTCGGCAGCTACGTGGCTACGGCCACCTTCATGCCGCAGAGCTCCGCATCCGGTCTCGGAGGCCTTGCGGGTCTCGCGGCGCAGTTCGGCTCCCGGCTGCCCGGCGGACTGGGCGGGGACGCATCCGAGTCACTCGACTTCTATGCCGGCCTGTTGCGATCGCCGGCGCTTCTGGAGCGCGTCGCTCAGCGCGAGTATCGGTTTCGTCGTAGCGAGAACGACACCGCTCTTGTGACAACCAACCTGTACCAACTGTACGGTTATGCGGACGAATCAGAGTCCGAGCGTACACGACTTCTCGTCGAGCAGTTGCAGAAGCGTGTCACGTCCAGCGTGAATCGACTCGGGAACACGGTCAGCCTTCGCGTGAAGGCGCCGTATCCGGAGCTTGCTCAGCAGATTAGTCGGCAGTTGCTCACGTCACTCAACGAGTTCAATCTGCAGCAGCGGCAATCCGCGGCCGGCGCACAACGACGGTTTGCAGAGGAGCGTACTGTAGCGGCTCGCACGGAGCTCGTGGTCGCCGAGGACTCCCTCCGTCGATTCCTGCAGGCGAACAGGATTTATGAGTCCGATCCGCGCCTTGTGGTCGAGTTCAATCGATTTCAGCGCCGCATCGATCTCGCTCAGACCGTGTACACAACGCTGTCTCAGTCGCTTGAGGAAAGTCGCATTGAGGAGGTGCGGAACACGCCAGTGATCACCGTGATCGATCGGCCTGAGTTGTTCTCTAAGCGCTCTCGGAATCTCGGTGTTGTTTTCTTTGGAGCTCTCTTAGCGGGATTGGTAGCGTCCGTCGCCGCAGCTGTGGTGATTGAGGTGCTCTCTCCGAGCCCGTTCTGATTGGGGACACGATACGGAGTGGGATCTCCTGAGTTAACGCGGGCATGGTGGGCTCCGACCCTCAGGCAGTCGACGGAGGACTGACCTTGTGAACCATACGATACTGGTGCCGTGAAGGCTGATCAAGGGCCGCGCGCTGAAAGAGCGTGCGAAGCCGGGATAGAAGCTCTTTGTCGCTAGAGGCAACGAAGTTACCCCACGCGCGCGGCTCCAGCAGTGCCGACGGATACTCGACCATACGTGCCCACGAATGGGCCACGCCGTACTTGACGATGGGGCGCCACTCGGAGATGAGGACGCTGTACCCGTGATCCGACAAGAAGCACGCAAGTGCGTCGTGGGTGTAGCCGAGTGGGATGGATTTAGCGTCTTCGAACTCGCACACGATCACCTTGGGTCGAATGCGTTTCCAAGGCAGCCCCTTCAGGACCATGAGGTCGAAACCTTCGGTATCAATCTTGAGAAAGTCAATCGCTGTGATGCCGTGGTCACTCAGGATTTCGTCCAGAGTTGTAAGCTGCACACGATCTGCCTCGAAGTGGCTCGGATCGAATGCTGAGAGTCCGCTGATTCCGGTGGAGACGTCGCTTCGGAAAAACTGGACATCCGCTTCGGTATGGTCCGACGCCGCCCTAGTGTCGATCGTGACGTTCGCGATGCCCAAAACGGTCGTCTCCAGTCGGGCACGATTCCTTGCGTCCGGCTCCAATGCGAGAACGCGCCACCCTGACGTCGCGAATGGCAGAAGGGACGTGCCGAAATGGGCTCCAACGTCCACCATGGTTCCTCGCGTTCGGGAGGCGTCCAGGGCCTGATACACGAGTTCGCACTCATCGAGTATCGAAGGGGCTGAACGGCCCCGCACGAATCTCAGCGCCGCGCGCGCCAATTCGATGGGGCCATGCGCCCTTAGGATGAAGATGGCCTTCGCGAACCGGGTGACGAATGACATGACGTTGCGTGGATGAGGTGACGCACAGCAGCCGTGTTGCCCTTCTACTCGCGCAATCTTACCCAAATGCCCCTCTCGTAACCGAACACGATCTCCCTGGGGCTATTCGTTCTGGGATTCCGTCGGTGGCAGCGGTACCACGGTTTCAGTGACTCTCAGTGGGAACTCAGAGTGCTGCGTGTTCATCGCGGGTTCCCAGATTGGAGACCGTGTACGACTTCGTGATCCCCAACAGCCGCTCCGTGTGGATCACCGCGCCGGGGAAGAGCCCGGCGAACTGACCCTTCGTTAGCATTCGGGTGCTGTGCGAGACTTGCAGCGCCTCGGCGTATGCCGCGCGTCGTGGGAAGTAGTTGATGTCGAATCCCATGATCGCGAACGCTCGAAGTCGATGCGGAATGAACTGGAACAGCGGAATGTGACTGTGGGGCTCGAGCGGGAACCACAGCGACGGAGTCTGGACGATATAGGCGCACTTCATGCGCCGGACCTCAGAGGCGAACTTCTCCTGATTCGCCCAATTACCGACGTGCTCAATCACGGAGTTCGAGAAGATCAGGTCGAAGTCGCCGGCACTGTACGGTAGAGCGAGCGCGTCGCCGACTACGACATCAAACCTTTGCGCTTCGTCCACCGTGAGATACGTAGCTTCGAGATTCAGCAGGGTCACGCGGGATAGGGGCTCCTTCCATCCCATACTGCGCCAGAAGTGGACATCGCCGCCGATGTCTAGTATTCGAAGTGTTCGCCCCGCGCGGCGGAGTCCCGCCACCGCGTTCTGCAGCAGCACGAACCGACGGCGCCTCAGCCGATTCACGAATGAGTCGTGGTTGCCATAGTCGAAGGGGTTCGGGCTCATCCTTTCTGCTCGCTGTCGTGCTGGGAATGCACGTCGAAGCAAAGTGCGAACCGCGGCGCGAGTCGTGCGTAGAGGAGAAAGATCTCCTCCCGATACGTCTGATTTGGCTCGAACAGTTCCCAATGCACCGGCACAAACGTCTCCAGTCCCAACTCCTCCGCGAACGCGAACGCCTCCCGTACGGACATGTTCCCGATGATGCCCGCACGATCACGATAGTAGTTCCGTTCATTTACGGGCAGGAAGCCGATGGTCGCGGCCAGCGGCCGGACGGCATCCACGATGATTTGCGCCGGAGATGTGTCGCCTGCGTGGTAATACCGGGTCTGATTGACCTCGAGTACGTAGCCGAGCGAAACCCATTCGCCGTTCGCCTCGTGCGCAGGCGCGGGGTGAACCGCGGGCACTGCGTGCGCCGATGCCCCTTCGAATAGCGGCATCCACAAGTGCATCGCGACCTCAAGTCGGGCCGGTGCCACGCCGGCCTCTTCGAGCACTCTCCTGGCCGAGAGCGGCGCGATGATCCGCGCCTCCGGCGCGTAGGAAAGTATCCCGAGGATGCTCGCCGGATCGCAGTGATCCAGGTGAGCGTGCGTGATCAGGATCGCACGCGTGTCCGAGAGGTCCGCGAACCCAACCGGACAGGGAACGAGCCGACGGAGTTCCTCACCGAACGTCTCCGCGACGCTGTCCGTCAGGTACGGATCGACGAGGATCGAGCCGTGAGGCGAACGGAATCGCACGCCTGCCTGGCCGAGCAGCTGGACCGCGGGCGCCGTCGACATCGCAATCCGTCTCAGCGGGTCACGACCACAATGATCGCCACAATGCTCGCAGTGACTTGCGCCACCGACCCCACAATCGCCGTCCAA
>Ga0163144_10023464_pt1 | contig 12167 bp, 8 predicted proteins | sample OliLak19BULKMAT1_FD_123175 | JGI IMG/M metagenome (GOLD analysis project Ga0163144, IMG submission 123175) | Freshwater microbial mat bacterial communities from Lake Vanda, McMurdo Dry Valleys, Antarctica - Oligotrophic Lake LV.19.BULKMAT1 | ecosystem: Environmental > Aquatic > Freshwater > Lake...
GCGGCTGCGCGACCCTGGCCCGCTCGCGGGGGGTGGGTCCCGGCGTGGGCGGCGGCGGCCCCGCCCGCGGCCGCCAGCCCGGCTGCTGCCGGGACGGCTTCCGCCCGGCCCACGTCGGCCCCGCCCACGTCCGCCCATGCCGCGGCCGGCGAGCTGGCGCTGTGCGAAGAAGCGCTGGGAAGGCTCGTCCCGGCCTATGACCACTTGCTGGTTGCCCTCGAAGGCGAGGGCTCTCCCTCCACGGGTGGCGCGCAGGCGCGCTGGGACCGCTATCGCGCCGCGTTCGAGCGCGTGGGCGACCGCGTGGCTCGCGTCATCGTCTTCGTGCGGCCCAACGAGGCGGAGGTCCTCGTCGACGGCAAGTCGCTCGGAAAGCGGGTCAGCGGCCGGTATTTTGCCGTCCTCCCGGGACAGCACACCTGGACCGCCAGGCTCGACGGGTACCAGACGGACGAGGTCACCCACAGCGTACGCGCGGGCGACATGCCCGACGTCACCCTGGCATTGCGCGAGCGCGGCGTCGAACGGGCAATGAAGCCGCCCCCCGCCCGCGGACAACCCGATCTCGGGGCGGCCTGCGATGCGGACTGCGAAGAACGAATAGGGCTAAAGCTGCGGCGCGATCTGGAGCACTGGGTTCGCCACAGGATGGAACCGACACTGGCCCTGACCGCCGGTGGGCTCCTGTCTGCGGGGTTCACCGCGGACGTCGGGCCCGGGTTCTGGGTCGGCGGCGAGGCTCGGTGGGGCGCGCCGGACGGTGTCGGGTTCTCGGTTGGGATAGAGGTGCGGACCCTGCTCCCGACCCAGGGAGGAGTGCGATCCAATGGGAAACCAATGGACATCAGCCTTGTCACCGCCGGTATCGCGCCGTGCGTTCGTTACCGGTGGGGTATGGGTTGTGCCGTGGTGGACGCGGGCGTGAGCATCGCGGGAGGGCCGCCCCCGCTGTCGTTTCCGCAGGGGTCGTGCCTGGCCATGCTCGGCGTCGGCCCCCGGCTCGCGATCGACCTGCCCATCTTCGGCCCCCTCGCGGCGCGGGCCTTCGCGGACCTGCGGTTCTCACCGCTGGACACCGGCTATGTCAACCAGGGAGCGCCCACCTGGAGAAGCCCACTCGTGTCGGGGCTCTTCGGTGTTGGAGTGGCCTTCCGGTGAGGGCTCGTTTGAGGTTGGACCGAGCCGGCAAGAGCGGCGCTCACTTCGCCAGAACGGCAGGCGCAATCACCGCCGCCAGCTTCGCGCAGGCCCTGTCGAGCCCTTCGAGCGGCCACGGTCCCCGCACCCGCACGCGCCCATTTTCCGACGTCACGACCGCCGACGAGAGCGCCGTCTTCTCCCCCATCTGATCGGGGAAGAGCACCAGTCCCAGACGCAGCTGTCCGAGGAACGTCTCTGTCTCTTTGGCCAGCGCGTCGGCGTTCTCGCCGCCCTTCGGCTCGATCTCGATCTCGATCTTCGGCGGGTCGCCCAGAACGAGCGTCCCCCTGGCGTGCCGGATTCGCCGCAGCGCGTTGCTCGCGCCGAAGATGCCGCTGTCCCGCGCGAGCTCTTCCCAGGCCTCCTTGCTCACCGCGAACGACAGGGCCCCTTCTTTGGGCACGTCGACCCGCTTGTATTCTTCCGAAGCGGGCAGCGCCGACGTCACGATCTCCGTCTCCGTTCCCAGCACGATCGTCCCGTCCTCCGACTGGCCCATGGCCATGCCAGCGGGCCCCACCAGCAGATCCCCGACCTTGTGCCACTCCGTCATCCCCTCGTCGTGGAGCACCTTCTCCATTCCCGTCATGAACTTCCCCGGCTTGAAATTGCCGCCTACCAGGATGACCCAGCTCCGCGAATCGACCGATGCGACGATCACCTCCCGGACGTCGAGGGCGGGATTGATCCCCGTCGCCTCGGTCACCCGGTCGGCGAACGTCTGACCGGGCGCCTTCTTTGAAGCCCTGTCGAAGAGCACCGGCCAGAGGTGCTTTCGCACCGGCGCGAAGGTGCCAATCGACAGCAGGTCGGCCCGCACGGCCAGGTTCGTGCCGCCCGGGATGTGCCGCTCGGTCACCGGCGTGTACCTGAAGAAGAGCAGATACCCGGCCACCACAGCCACGATGACGAGCAGCCCGAGCAGCGCGAAGACGGCGGCGATCCACCTCCGGATCCCCTGGCGTGGCGCGCTCTGCCCGACCGGGGTCCGGGTCGGCTCCGGCGTCGCCCCGGCGGCCATTCGCGCGGCCGATTCCGCCTGATCACGCTTCGCGAGACCCTCGGTGCTCGACAGCGTGGTGCCGAGTGGATTGGCCGCGCTCGTCTGTCCCGGGGGCGTGTAACTGCCAGTCTGTTCGCGCCCGCCCTCGGCCTCGCCGGGCCCCGCGTCGCGTGCCAGGTCCCTGGGCGTCGAATGCGGCGGCGGGGGCGCGATCCCCACGATGGTGCGGGATCCCGCCGGCAACCGGGCAGGCGCCGACGGTGGCGTGGCGGCGGCGGCCGCGGCGTGCACCTCGGGCGCGTGCTCGGCGAGCACCGGAGCGGCGAGCGCCACCGCGGGCGCGGCGATCGGAACGGGAACGGCGATGGGCACCGGGGCGGCGACCGGCACCTGCACGGCCACCGGATCCGGCGCGGGCACCGGGTGCGGGCCGGCCGCGAGCGGCGTCAAGGCGGGCGACGAGGCGGGCATTGCGGGGAGCTGCGCGAGCAGGCCGGACCCGGGCGACCCCGGCGTCGGATACGCGATGGGCGGAGGCGCGTGCATCGGACCGGGCGCGGGCGTGACGGCACGAGCCAGCGGCGGCGCGGGCGGCGCGGCGGATGCAGCGGGCGTGGCGAACGTCGCAGGCGTGGCAGGTGCCGCGGGCGTGGCGAACGTCGCAGGTGTGGCAGGTGCCGCGGGCGTGGCCGCTGCGGGCGTGGCGAACGTCGCGGGCGTGGCCGGTGCCGCGGGCGTGGCGAACGTCGCGGGCGTGGGTGCCGCGGGCGTGGCGGATGCCGCGGGGATACCGTCGATGAGGGTCGGGGACGCGCCGCGGCGCTCGGGCGGGCCCTCGGGGGCTGGCCCGTCGGGCAGGGTCGGCGAAGGACCGCGGCGCTCTCCGGGCGGGATGTCATCGAGCGTCAGCCGGTCCCCCACGGGCGGTTCGCTGAGCGTCGGAGGCACGGGCTCGTCGATGAGCGTGTTACCCATGGGGAAGGGCTACCACATGCCGCGGCGCGCGCGCGTCGCGCGAGCACGTGAGCGGGCGGAACTAGGTCGACGCGGCGCGCACGAACGAGAGGATCCGATCCGCTGTCTCGATCGGCTGCTCCAGCGTCACGTCCTGGCCCGAGCTCGCGATCGTCTCGACGCGCGCCCCCGGAATGGTGCGCGTCAGCTCGGCCGGCGAGGCGTTCTGCGCGCCTCTGTCCCACTCGCCGTGGAGCATCAGGACCGGCAGGTGGAGCCGCCGCAGCTCGCTCTCGCCCGAAAAACAGGCCGACGCCAGCGCGAGCTTGAGCAGGTTCGAGCGCCTCGCCGGCATGGCCCGAATGCGACCCTCGATCTCGCGTACCCGGTCGGGATGGGCCTCGCGGAGCTGCGCCGACAAGGTCTCGCGGACGAGGCCGATCTCGCCCGGATGGCCCGGTCTCACGAACAGCCGGAACAACGAGGCTGCCTGTCTCGCGACGCGCAGCGGCGGTCCCTCCACCTTCGCGAACGTCGAGGCAAGGATCAGGCTCGTGACCCGCTGGGGCGCGTCGATGGCCATCCACGACGCGACAAGGCCGCCGAGCGACATCCCGAAGACGTGGACCCGCGCCACCTTCAGCACGTTCAATAAATCCAGCGCGTCGCGTGCCATCTTTCGCGTCGAGTGAAGGGATGGCACGTCGCTCGACTTGCCGACCCCGCGAGGATCGAAGGCGACGACGCGGAACGCTCACGAGAGCCGCGCCGCAAATTCGCTCCAGAGCGTCATGGAGCCGCCCAGCGGCCGATTGAGCAAGATCGGCGGCGCCGAGGTCGCCTTGCCCAGGATGGAGTAGGCCAGTTGCCCGCCGTCTGGCAGGCTGGCCAGACCGTGCTCGATGGTTTCCTTCACGATGCGTGCACCTCCTCCTTGTCGCGAGCGCTTGCGTGATGCGTGGGCGCCTGTGCGCGTCGCCCTCGGCAGGACACACCGCGTAGCCCGTGGCACAGAGTCCATGCCATGGCGAACTGCAATGCGCATGCCGCACATGCGAGCTTTGCGCGTTCAGCGGAGCACACAAACGTGGCTGTGCGGTCCACCGCACGCATGGCGTCGAGCCATTGGCGGGGGCTCTGTCATCGCCCGCCGCACCCATTCACGCGCTGGACTGGAGCGGGGCCATGATTGGTGAGCGGCCATTCACGCGCTGGGCTGGAGCGGGCCGTGATTGGTTGAGTGGCCATTCACGCGATGGGCCTCGCGGGCGAAGAGCCGGTCGTTCCGCGATTCCAAGTCTCGATCTCGATCAGCCGCACTGGCCATTGGGCTGGCAGCGTTTGCCGACCGTGCAGGTCGTCGGTCCACACTGGCAGAGACCGCTGCCGAGGCACGCGCCGGCGCTCCCTGCATTGCAGTCCTCCGGGGCGTCGCACTGGCAAGCGCCGCCGGCGCAGGCGAAGCCCGGCGGGCAGGCGTGACCGCAGGCGCCGCAGCTCTGCACGTCGGAGCCGAGGTCCTTGCAGCCCGCGGGGGTCTGGCAGCAGGTCTGTCCTGCCGTGCAGGCGGCGGCGCCGTTGCAGGCGCAGGCGCCACCGGCCGCGGCGCAGGCCTCGCCGGCGACGCACGTATTGCCGCCGCACAGGCAATGGCCGAAGTTGGGATCGCCGCCGTTCTGAATGCACGTTCCGCCGCCGCCCGCGTCGCACTCCTGGGTGCTGCTGCAACCGCACAGGTTCTGCGGCCCTGGAATGTTGAGGTCACACTCCATGTCGTTGGCCGCGGTGCCCTGCATGGAGCAGCTGTTGCCGCAGCCGCCGCAGTTGTCGTCGTTGCTGCCCGCGGTGGTCAGCTCACAGCCGTTGTCGTTGGCCGGTGCCGCCGGCATGGTGCAGTTCGCCGCGCCGAGCGCGCAGGTCGAGTCGCACAGGCCCGCGGTGCAGCTCTTCGAGGCGACGTTGGCGCCCGAGCAGGCGCGGCCGCAGCCGCCGCAGTTGTCGACGTTGGTGCCGGTGTTGGTCTCGCAGCCGTTGTCGGCCGCCGGGGCGGCGGGCTGCGAGCAGTTGCTGAATCCGGCGTTGCAGGTGGAGTTGCAGAGACCGGCGGTGCAGCTCAGCGCCGCGGTGTTGCTGCTATTGCAGGCGCGGCCGCAGGCGCCGCAGTTGGTCACGCTGGTGGCGGTGTTGCTCTCGCAGCCGTTGGCCGCCAGGTTGTCGCAGCTCACGAAGCCCATGGTGCAGGGGCCGAGCTGGCACGTGCCGTTATTGCAGATCCCCTGTGCGTTGGGGAAGCTGCACACCGTGCCGCAGCCGCTGCAGCTCATGACGGACGTGTTGGTGTTGCTCTCGCAGCCGTCGGCGGGGTTGTCGTTGCAGTCCTCGAAGGGGGCGGCGCAGGTGGTCACCTGGCAGACGCCGGCGGCGCACATGCCCGCGCCGTTGGCGATGGTGCACGGCAGGTTGCAGCCGCCGCAGCTCTGCTGGCTCGCGCCGGTGTCGGTTTCGCAGCCGTTTTGCAGGGTCCCGTCGCAGTCGCCAAAGCCGGCGTTGCAGTTGATCTCGCAGGCGCCGTTGTCGCAAGTGGTGCTGCCGTTCGGGCCGTTGGGGCAGGCGTTGTCACAGGCGCCGCAGGTCGCGGCGGAGCTGTCGGTGTCGGCCTCGCAGCCGTTCGCCGCCACGTTGTCGCAGTCCTCGAAGCCGTTGTCGCAGCTGTCGATCACGCACAGGCCGGCCGTGCAGGAGTCGTTCGCGTTGGCGAGATCACACGCGTCGCCGCAGAAGGCGCAGTCGTTCTCGGTGCCGAAGGTGGTCTCGCAGCCGTTGTTCGGGTTGTTGTCGCAATCCCCTTCGCCGGGGTCGCACTCGAGCACGCACTTGCCGGCCTTGCAGCTCTGCTGGGCGGGGCACACGATGTCGCAGTCGCCGCAGTGGCTCGGGTCGCTGTCGGTGCTCGCCTCGCAGCCGTTGATCGCGTCGCCGTCGCAGTCTGCCCAGGTGGGGTCGCACGTCCCGATCTCGCACAGGCCGAGCTCGCAGGCCGGCAGCGCGTGCGGCGTGATGCACTCCTTGCCGCAGGCGCCGCAGTGCTCGGGGTCGTTCGCCGTGTCGGCCTCACAGCCGTTCTCGGCGGCGCCGTCGCAGTTCTCGAAGGTGCCGTCGCAGGTCGCGATGGCGCAAACGGCCTTGTCGCAAACGCTTGTGGCGTTCGCCAGGCCACAGTCGGCCTCGCAGCCGTTCTCGGCCAGGCCGTCGCAGTCCATGAAGGGGCCGTTGCAGGTCTCGATGGCGCACACGGCCTTGTCGCAAACGTTGGTGGCGTTCGCGAGGCCACAGGGGGTGCACGCCTCGGAGCCGCAGCCGAACTCGGCGTCGGCGACGGAAACGCAGCTGGTCCCACACACCTTCTGGCCGAACGAGCACGGCTGGAGAGCCCCGAAGTCCTGCAGGCAGCCCGTGCCGAGGACGTAGAAACACATGAGTGCCAGAGCGAACGTGAAGAAGTAGCGCGCTTTCATGGAGGACCTGCCAATTGCGGGGCTCCGCCCGTGCGGAGCCGCGGCGTGAGACTACAGGGAGACGCCGCTTTCCGGAAGCGTCGTGGGTTTTGGTTGAGCGGCCGGCGAGACCGGGGTATGGCGCGAGTCGGATGAAGGTGTGGGCCCGCGCGCGAGCGCGAAAGGTGTCCGCCCTCGGAGGTGATGTTCATGAAGATGACGAGTCGAGCCGCAGTGGCTCTGTTGTTCCCGCTCTGGCTGGTTGGCTGTGGCGACAAGGGGAGCGGTTCAGGCGAGACCGGCGGGGCCGCGACGGCGGCCAGGGGGATCGACGCCGCCGGCAATGATCCGGCGGTGGTCGCCCTCGCAAAGAAGGTGCTCGGTTGCAAATGGACCGACTCCGGATTCGATTACGAGTGTGCCGACCGGAAGGCCTGGAGCGAGTCCGAGCTGCTCAAGGAGGGGAAAGCCGACGCGACCCTGGTGAGCATGGTGGAGGACAGCAATGAGCAGGTCCGCTGGCTCGCCGCCCAGGCCCTGAACGAGAAGGGCGCGAAGTACCAGAAGGACAAGGCCCTCTCCGAGCGGGTGCTGGCCGCCGCCGAGACCGAGAAGGCGAAGTCCGTCGCGCGCAACCTGGGGAGCGCCGCCGGTCGGATCAAGCTGCCCGAGGTGGGCCTGACCGAGCGGGCAAAGGCCCTGGGAAAGAGCCCAACCATGAAGGAGACGCGGCTCGGGTTCATCGGCTCGGTGCAATACAGCAACAACGAAGCGTTCTATGCGTACACGACCGATCTCGCCAGGACCGAGAAGGACCCCGAGGTCCGCGACGCCGCCATGTCGAGCTTCTGGACGGGCACGCCGAGCAGCAAAAACGCCGAGGTCTGCCAGCTCTGGCTGGATCTGTCGCACGACGCGAACGAAGAGCTCGCCGGGCACGCGGCGTATTTCACGGCGTTCTATCCCCACAACACGGGCTGCAAGGCGCAGTGGGACACCATGCTCGGCGATATCGAGAAGCGGGCCAAGGCGGGCACCGCCAAGTCGTCTTACTGGGGCTCCGCGCTCTATTACCTGTACGCGCAGAACGGGGCCAGCGCGGCGCAGAAGAAGCGGGCCGTTGCCGTTGCGAAGGCGATTGTCGACAACAAGGCGAACAGCGGCAATGCCCGGGCCCGCGCGCTCGAGCTGGTGGCCGAGAAGGATCCGGGAGCCAAGGCCTACCTGAACAAGCTCACGAACGATCCGGACTCGTACGTGAAGAGCCGCGCCGCCGACCTGCTCAAGAAGGCGAAGTAGCGAGGGTGCCAGTTGACGGGGGGGAGTCGGCTGGTCAGTCAGGAGGCCAGTCGACAGGGGGCAGTCAGCGTGCCAGTCAGGGGGCCAGTTTGTAGCCGTAGCCGTACACCGTCAAAATGTGCTCGGGCTTGTCGGGGGATTTCTCGATCTTCTTGCGCAGCTTGACGATGAAGTTGTCGACCGTGCGGTTGGAGGGGCCGCCCTCGACGCCCCATATCTTCTGCAAGATCTCCTCGCGGCTGACCGGCTGGCCAATGCGCTCGTTGAGCAGGCGGAGCAGCTCCACCTCGTAGAACGAGAGCTGGGAGGAGCGGCCGTTGCGCGCCAGCGCGTGGGTCGTGAGGTTCACCGTGGCGGCGCCGACACAGAAGGTCTCGGGGCTGCTCTCGGTGGGGCGGGCCGCCCGGCGGAAGATGGCGCGGATGCGCGCGATGAGCTCGCCGACGCTGAACGGCTTGGTCACGTAGTCGTCGGCGCCGGCGTCGAGGCCGCGGATCTTGTCGACCTCCTGGCTGCGGGCGGTGAGCATCAGGATGGGCACGAACGCGTCCCAGCGGCGCAGCTCTTCGCAGACCTTGAAGCCGTTGGTGTCGGGCAACATCAGGTCGAGCAGGATGGCGTCGGGCTTGTGCAGGCGGGCGAGCTGCACGCCCTCTTTGCCCTTGTTCGCCGAAACGACCGCAAAACCCTCGAATTCGAGGGCGTCGGTGAGGCCGAGGACGATGTGCGGCTCGTCCTCGATGAGCAGGATTTGCTTCTTGGCCGTCACCCCGCCTTTGTAACGGAAGGAATCGCCGTCGCGAAGGATATCGTTGGGCCCGGGGGGTGGGGCGCGTCGCGGCTATTTTCGAAGTGCGTCGCGTAGGACGTGAAAGAGCATGGCCACGACGCCAAGGACGACGAGGCCCACGCCGAGGGTCTCCTGGACGCGGGCGGCGAGCAGCCAGGCGCCGCTCATCACGAAGGCGACGACCACGAGGCCCGCGAAGACGCGCGCCCCGAGGCGATCGGCGGCGGGCTTGAGGTGCGGGTCCGTCACCACGAGCGAGAGCCGTCCGAGCCTCAGATCGTCGAGGATTTCGCGCGTCTGCTGCGGCAGCTCGTAGGCCGTCGTGCTGAGGCGCTCGACGCCGCGGAGGAGATCCATGCCCATGCGCTCGGGCGAGTAGCGGCGCTTGAGCAGATCGAGAAAATACGGGCGCGCCTCGCCGTAGACGTCGAGGTCCGGGTCGATCTCTTTGCCGACGCCCTCGACGGTCATGATCGCCTTGCCCACGAGCAAGAAGTCGGGCGGGATCTCGATGCCGTATTTGGTCGCGCCGTACACCAGATCGCTCAGCATCGCCGAGAGGTTGATCTCCTTCAACGGGCGGCCGAGGTACTTCTCGGCGAGCATGCCGACCTCGGCGCGGTAGGCCCGCATGTCGACCTTGCGGGTCGGCGTGCCGATGGCGTAGAGCGCGTCGGCGACGGCGGCGTGGTCCTGGCGAATGGCCGCGATCATGAGGTCGATCGTCTTCTCGCGCATGTCCGGCGAGAGGCGTCCGACCATGCCGAGATCGATGAAGCCGATGCACGGTTTGTCGGGCTCGCCCAGGATGAAGAGGTTGCCCGGGTGCGGATCGGCGTGAAAGAAGCCGTCCTCGAAGATCATCTTGATGATGATGCCGAGCGACACCTTGGCGATCGTCGGGCCCTCGAAGCCGTGCTTGCGGACCGCGTCGTAGACCTTGTAGCCGTCGAAGTACTCGAGCGTGAGGACGCGGTTGGTGGTGGCTTCCTTGTAGACCCTGGGAAAGCGCGCGACGTCCTTGCCGGCGAAGTTCTTGGTGAAGCGCTCGGAGTGCTCGGCCTCGAGCGTGAAGTCGAGCTCGCTGGTGATGGCGCGATCGAACTGATCGACGAGGGCAGACGGCGAGTAGAGCCGCGACTCGGGGATGGTGCGCTCGATGAGCTTGGCGAGGGCGTGGAGCAGCTCGAGATCGCGCACGACGGTCTCGCGCACGCTGGGCCGCTGCACCTTCACGACGACGTCCTTCGGCCCGTCGGCGGTCTTGAGCACGGCGCGGTGGACCTGGCCGATCGAGGCGGCGGCCAGCGGCTTCTCGTCGAAGCGCTCGTAGATGTCGGAGATCGAAGCCCCGAGCGACGACTCGACGGCCGGCTTGATCTCGTCGAACGGCAGCGGATTGACCTCGTCCTGGAGCTTCTTCAGCTCCTTGATCCACTCGGGCGGCAGCACGTCGGGCCGGGTCGACGCGATCTGTCCGAGCTTCACGAACGAGGGCCCGAGGTCCATGAGCACCATGCGGCCGCGCTCGGGCAGCGAGATGGTGCTGCGCTCTTTCTCGCCGCGCTCCGTCTCGGCCTCGGGGACGACGATGGCAGCGGCCTCGTCGGCCGCCTCGGCCAGCGTCCCGTCGGAAGCGTCTTGCGGCAACGCCTGCACGACCTTGCCGTCCTTGCCCTTCTTGGTGCCGCCGAAGCCGAGACGCTGCGCGATCTCGCCGAAGCCGTGGCGCACGAGCACCACGTAGATCTGGCGCAGGCGGTTGAGATCGCGGACGGCACCGAGGAGCGACGGCATGTCAGCGCACCCGTACCACGGTGCCCGGCTCGTGCGGCATGGGGAGCGTCGCCGTCCAGCCGGCGGGCAGGCGCGGCGCGCTCCACCAGAACAGGCGCTGCGCGTCGAGCGGCGCGAGGTTCACGCAACCGTGGCTGCGCACGTTGCCAAACGAGCGGTGCCAGTACGCGCCGTGCAGGCCGTAGCCCTTCGAGAAGAACTGCACGTAAGGCACGCTCTCCATGCGGTAGTAGCGCGAGGCGTTGTCGTCCTCGAGGTTGTCCATGTCGGTCGCGAGCAGCTTGATCCAGGTGCGGTGCGTGCCGATCGGCGTCGCGTTCGGGCTCCCCTGGCGCCCCTTGCCGGTCGAGACGAGGGTCGCGAACACAGGCTTTTTGCCCTCGTAGGCGACGAGCGTCTGGGTCGCGAGCTCGACGTCGATCCACTTCTCGCCGGCCGCGGCGTCGACCTCGGCGGGCGGCTCCGCCACGCTGGGACGGCGCACGTCGGACGCCGCGAGCCAGGCCGAAGGCCCGACGCGAACGAAGCGCCCCCCGGCCGCCTCTTCGAGGACGGCGACGACCTCGAAGCGGACCTTGCTCGCGCTCGTGTACCCACCGGAGGGCTTGCTGTGGACGCGAGCCTTCTCGGGGAGGACCCACGCGAACGGCATGGGGCCGGCGGTGGTGGGAACGGCGCGGGAGGCGGGGATCGAGGTGATCGGAGCGAGCGCTGTCGGAGTGGGGTTCGCAGGGGTCGTCGTGACGGAGGTGAGCGTCGCGGGCGAGAGCGGCGCGGTGATCGCGGGGGTGGGGGTCGGAGTGGGGTTCGCAGGGGTCGTCGTGACGGAGGTGAGCGTCGCGGGCGGGAGCGGCGCGGTGATCGCGGTGGGGGTGGCGGCGTTCAGGAGCTCGCCCTGGAAGGCGCTCGGGCGCGAGGGGCCGAGGTCGCGCATGGGGACCCAGAGGTTGTGCGACGTGCGGCCGTAGCGATCCCCCTCGAAGGCCTTCTCCTCGATGATGGCGACCGCGAAGCCCGAGTCGAGCTGCATGGTGGGCTCGCCGATGTCGACGGCGTCGAGGCGGCGGTACGCGAACGAGCCGTCGGGGCCGACGAAGTAATAGCGAAACGGGAGGCCGTCCTTGTGGTCCGCGAAGGTGTGCACACCGGCGCGAACCGGCTCGTTGCCGGACAGCTCCAGCGCGCTGTCGCAGATCCACGCGAAGGGCCCGACGCTGATCCAGCGGCCGTCGCACCCCGGCCCTCGCCGGGCCGCGAACACCGGGAGGCGCGCCTCACGGGCGGCGGCGCCGCGCTTCTTGCCGGTCTTGGCGGGGCTGGCGACGATGGGCTCGTCGGAGCGCAGGACACGCGCGCTCTTGACCCAGGAGGGCAGGGGAACGTCGCCCGCGGCGACCCACGGGGCGGTGTGCGACGCGGCGGCGGCGGTGGTGGAGATCGCGAGGGCCGCGAGCGCGAGCAACGCCGCGCGTCCGGGGACGCGGCGCGCGGGGCGGGGAGTGGATTGGTCAAGGAGATCTGCGAGCGCGAGCAACGCCGTGCGTCCGGGGACGCGGCGCGTAACGCGCGGCGCGGGAGGGCGGGGCGTGTGGAGGAGGCCAGCTCGCGACATAGGGCTCTATGTCGACGA
>Ga0163144_10023465_pt1 | contig 12166 bp, 11 predicted proteins | sample OliLak19BULKMAT1_FD_123175 | JGI IMG/M metagenome (GOLD analysis project Ga0163144, IMG submission 123175) | Freshwater microbial mat bacterial communities from Lake Vanda, McMurdo Dry Valleys, Antarctica - Oligotrophic Lake LV.19.BULKMAT1 | ecosystem: Environmental > Aquatic > Freshwater >...
AATCGTTTGTGCGATCTCAACCCTCCCGCATCCGCCGCGCATAATCCGCTGCCATCGCCCGCAGTCCGTCCTCCAGCCCGAGCTTCGGCTTCCAGCCATAGTCCCGCCTGAAATCGCTGTCGTCGACCTCCAGATCATCGAACAGTCGCCGTGCCATCGCCCCCTTGCCCAGCACGGTCGCCCCGCCAACCGCCAGCCAGCGCGGCACGCTGATCAGGCGCGGGGTCACCCCCATCCCCTCAGCCAGCACCTCAACCAGTCGCCGCGTCGAGATCACCCCGTCATCCGCGATATGGTACACCCGTGGCAATGCCACGGAGCGTGGGCCGCTGGCCCGCCCGTCCTCCTGGCCGGCCCGGCCAGGGGCGTCGATCATGGTCTCTCCGCCCAACACATCCCATTCCCGTGTCGCCGCTGTCAGCAGCGCATCAGCAAGATTCTCCACCCCGACCATACTGCGACGATTGTGTACCGCCCCCAGTGGCAGCATGCGACTGCGTGCAATAGCAGCCATCAGTCGGTTCAAATTCCCCTTGGCCCCTGGCCCATGCACCAGCACCGGGCGCACAATGACAGCCTCGATGGAGCCACTGCTGGCTGCGGCGCGTATCGCATCTTCCGCCTCTGCCTTGCTGATACCGTAGGGATCTTCCGGTTGGCGGACATCGTTTGGATGCAGGGGGGCCCGGGTCGAGCGTTCGCCCACAGCTTTGATCGATGAAACGTAAACCAATCGCCGCACGCCAGCAGCAACCATGGCGGTGATCAGAGCCTGGGTGCCAGCAACGTTCGTCTGCCGGTATGCAGCAAGGGCGGCGTCGCCATGCTCGCCCATGCGGTGGGCCCTGGCGGCAGTGTGGATGACGCTGGTGCAACCTGCCAACAGAGACGGGTCGATAGTGCTGCCATCTAGGTTGCCAATGACGCGCGCGCTGTTGGGCGAGTTTGCCGAATGCGAACGGACCAGCGGCACCAGTTCCATCTGCTGGGAATTGGCTTGTCGCTGGATAGCTGCGCCAACGAAGCCGGTTGGACCGGATAACGCGATGGACATGTGCGGTCAGGGATCCAGCGCCGTATGTTTGCTTAGCGGGCAAGTGGCGCGTGAGGCTTGATTCATGGGGAAGTTCATCGGCTATGCAGTTTGTACGAGGATGAATTACGCACACATCGAACTATGAAGGTAGGGAGTGGGAATTCCTTCAGACAACATCAGCACTGAATTGAAGCCCAGTAATATGGCGATTCCCATTACGAATTCGAAAAGTCCTAATTAGTAGGGCGCACCAGAAACTGCCTAGCTTTATCGAGTAACTTGGCGAGCGGATAAAGCGGATTTGGCAGAATATGATTGATGGCGAGCGCACGGTGTATGCAGCGATTTTGGAGTATCACATTCCGCCAGCTACGATTGCTTTCTCCTCCTAGTCGCATGCGGACCAATACTTTAGGAATATAGAGGCAGGAAATCCGATGAATTGCGAGAAATCGGACACAGAACTCGAAATCATTGGCCATTGGGAGGTCGAGTCGAAAATGGCCGAATTGGTCCAGGCAATGCCGACGAATATAAAGTGTTGGATGAGGCGGCATTGCCCCATAAGCAAAAGAAGATAGATTAAATCGCGAAGAGTTCCAGTAGCGGATTATGCGACTCGGGTCATTGCGGGCAACATAGACCAGATCCCCAAAGGTTGCTTCAACACAAGATGAGCGAAAGGCTGTAGCGATTTTGGCCAGCACGTGCTTGTCGGCGAAGACGTCATCTGCGTTCAAAAAGCCAATAACGTCACCAGTGGCCTTAGAAAGTCCCTTATTCATGGCATCGTAGATTCCGCGGTCTGGTTCACTGTACCATCTCAGGGTATGACGACCCCATTTTGCAAGAATATCTCTCGTTTCGTCCTTGCTGCCGCCATCAACAACGATGTGTTCAATCGGAAGAAGGGTTTGGTCGGCTACCGACGACAAGGTTTGGATTAATGTACTAGCGGAATTATAGCAGACTGTAATTAACGAAATTGTGGTCATGAGGGATGCTTCCGCCACCACGATACGGTTCGAGCAACGCCATCTTCTAGCCCAAATGGCCCCGCACCTGTAATCATCAGGGTGCGACTCATGTCTATAACGTTGTCCTGCGTCATATTGCTAAGGCGGTAACTTGTTAGAGGAAAGGGGAGGTTCATCCAGCGCAGTACGTCACCCATCTTGGCCACCGCATTTAACCCCCACAGAGGTGCTCGTTTTGCCTTTCGTCCTCGCAATGCAATGTTAAATGCATCGACATATACAGCCAGCGGAATAGGTGTGTCGCCAACAAAGAGTACGCTCCCTACAGTGGAGTCGTTATATGCGATGCGTTGCAATTGGCTGCAAACATTCTCAACATAACCATAAGAGCGAAAACACTTTGCATTAGGATGAAAATAAGCTCCACGGGAGAGTCGCGAGATGAATTCGTCAGCCAGTCGTCGATGCCAAGGGCCCCAAATTGTTGTTGGCCGAACGATTGTCCAATTGTGCCATGGATGTAATCTCACCATTCGTTCCATTGTCGCTTTGCTTCGACCGTATGCGGTCGTTGCTATTCCTGGGAGTTCGTCGCGCGGTTGTGTTCCAAGCGGATGCACAAGCATCGTAGAGGCGACAATGACACGACGGACTCCTATCAGAGCTGCTGCGTCAAGGACATTCTTGGTGGTTGTAACGTTGCATATAAAATCGTTATCTGTTCCATCAATTCGCGTTTCTGCCGCTAGGTGATAAATAGTGTCTGGTCTGTGCTTGGCAAGTGACGTGAGAAGCGAATCGGAATCTAAAAGGTTTAGCTTATGCCAATTATCAATGAAGTCAATGCAGGCCGGTGGGTTTTTGTCATAGTTAGTGAAGTGGCAACCGGAAGCCTTAAGTGAGACTGAAAGATTGGATCCTATAAACCCAGATCCGCCCGTAATAATGGCTGAGGTCATTGATGGACTCCTTTATTCATATCCAGAGCATCCAGATAGCCAATCTGGTACTGATGTGAAGTTGTGGCGATATCAAAGTGCTTCGCTGTAATATTTTGTATCGTTGCACGGTCAGCAGTGACCCATGAGGAAGTTAATTCCCTGACTTCTTCTGTGCATTGTATGCAGCTGGTAGCGATGTCGAAAAGCGCAGTGTGTTTAGGGAAAAAAGTATGAATTTCGATGTTGTGGGATGTCAGATAAGATACAGGGAAGTCCACATGCCAAAGCTTCGAGCACACTATTGGGAATGCCTTCGGAATCAGATAAAAGAACGAAAATTGTGGATCCTTGCAGGTAGTCAGTAACATTAGTCACCAAGCCAACGAATTTAATGCCGTTCCCTCCCGATCTCTCAAGTGCGCCCCTCAGAGGACCATCGCCGACAATGGTCAGAGACTCTGCGAGTCCCAGTGACTTCATGGATTTAAATAAATCAATTACCCTGTCGACACGTTTTCTGGAAACTAAGTTTCCAGTGTAAATGATCCGGTGTTTGCCAAGTGTGTTGCACCGCGTGTCGCTCGCCATCGAAACCTGTGACAGATCGGTGCCATTGTAAATTACTTTCGAATGAATTCCGTGACGACGATAGAGCGATGAGATTGTTTGCCCGCAGGCAACAGGATAACGACATTTTTTAGTTGCCTTAAAATGTGTAATGGCCATGAAGCGTCCGATTAAAAAACCATATGTGGCTGTGTAATCCTCTAGCGGATAATTCCGCAGTGTGCAAATCCAGGGGATTTCAAGTGATATTTTGCTCATCGCAAGATCGGGCCTGAAGTTTTGCGTATGAACTATGTTTGCCCCTTCGCTTTTCAGAACATTTTTGAGCCAAGTATGGCCATGAAATAGCCATGAGAGGCGCCCTCTCTCGAATGAGACTATAGGACCTGCCGCTACATCTTCAAACAAACTCTTCATGGAGTCTTGTCTTTCTGGTCCACAACATATGACAATCGCTCGAAATCTTCGTCTGTCCAAATTACGAATTATACCCAATATTTGATTGTTGGGTCCGCAGCGTTGCAGGGTGGAGACGATATAGCAAATTGTAATCATGATTGCTGAACCGTCTGTAATACAGTGGTGTTATAGAGTAGCGTTATACTAAACAAAAAGAACGCGAACATTCTAGTTGGAGTAATGTTCGCCGCGTCGCTTCGCATGGTTGCAGCCATACCCAGTAAAATGGGCTCAAATGAAAGCATAACAGCAGATCCCCTTCCTGCTAAGATAGAGAAATCATTGAATGCGATCCGAAAGATGATACCAAATAAAAAAATTAATGAGATGTTATCAAAAAGTGATCTGTGAAATTCATGTTCGAATTCTCTATGGCCTACCGAGCCAAGGTATCGACTTACGTACAAAATCACCACACACTTTATGGTATTTAGGTCAAATACGCCGATAGATTGATTGTATAAATCCCAATCGGAGTAATTCACAAGGGAGAATGCTAAAGGAATACTATCGAGTCCGATCGTGGAAAGGAGTGAAGTGAAAACATGCCCTAAACCGGATTGAAAAGCGACTGCAGAAACTATGAGTATCAGAGTTATGGAAACATAGGACAGGCAGTGCCTCGCTGTATCCATTGCAATTAGTGGAAGAATGAGAAGGATAACGAGAGACGATTGATGAAACCCAATGGCAAGAGTAAAAAACGCTAAGGAACGAAACCTGTTGCGGGCGACTAGGTTATAAACAGATAGGTAAATCAAGCCTGAAGAAATTCCCGCCCTGATCACGTTCCATTCCATCATTAGGTAATAGTGGCCGGCGTAGACGAGTAAAGCAGTTGGCAAATCGCATCTATATCGAATAAACGAAATGCATTTTAGGCTGACTGAAACCAGCGCGATGCATAGCGTGGATACAAAAAACGGTATTCCCGATACTGAAAATAAATAATATAAAGTTACAAATAATGGTTCTTCGCGATAAATAAATGGATTGAAGTTAGAGAAAGGAACCTGTCCTAAATCGTTATACAAACTGTAGTATCCAACATAGTCAGCCCATAAAAATGTGGGTCGCATGCCGGCAAGCACGCCAAGTAAAATTACCATAATCCAAGCCACTATTCGCCATTGATAATTCAATGAAATAATATTTGAATGGGGTACTAGCGGAGCCATCTTCTTGTCCATGCACTATATACAATCACTGACCAGAGCAATGTCTGTCTGTTCCGTGTGCTTGATTGATGCTCCGACCAAGCTTGCCATATTCGCCCAAAATCCAAAAGTTGGTCATTGGCGACTTCGCCATCCTTTATTGCTTCAAATGCCCATTTCTTTAACGGCCCGCGTAGCCATTTGGCCAAAGGAATCCCAAAGCCGGACTTGGGACCGTTAACAAGTTCCGGTGGAATATATCGCGAAGAAATTGTGCGTAGAGCTACTTTGCCTATGCGCCCAACTTGTTTCATGTTTCGAGGTAGAAACCACGAATGCTCTACTAGTCTATGATCAAGGAAAGGTGCTCTAACTTCAAGGCTGGCTGACATGGATGCCCGATCAACTTTAGTTAATATATCGTCAGGCAAATAATATCTTTGATCGATGGACTGCATATAACTTAGGTCGTCCATTTGCGTGTCGGCAAATCTTGGAAATTCCATGTCAATTTGTGACGTTTTTTCTGGGATAGATAGCTTCAGTGGTGGAACATGCCAATGGGACACCAACTTTGAGTACTGGGCACGCCGGTCGTTTTCTGCCAAAAGTGGAAGCAACTTGGATAATCTATCTCCTAATAGTACGCTCTTTGACCCAATTTGGCGCCCAATGAAATTTACCGCATCTACAGGGAGTCGGCTGAGTGCACTGGCCGTGAATTTCCAAGCGAAGCCAGGAAGTAGTTTTTGCCAACGACGTATTGTAAGTAGTCGATAGTACCGTTCGTATCCCCCAAACAATTCATCGCCACCATCCCCTGAAATGGCAACCTTTACATGATTCCTGGTGAGTTTGCTCAGAACTAAAGTTGGTATTTGTGATTCATCGGCAAAAGGTTCATCCCATACCTCGGCGATTTCATCGACAACTGAAATCAAATCTGCCGCAGTGACATTCAGCGTTGTGTGGTCCGTTCTGAGATGCTTGGCAATTTTTTCTGCGCGATGCGATTCGTTATAATCCGTATCATCAAATCCAATCGTGAACGTTTTTATAGGTCGGTGAGAGATATTTTGCATTATGGCTACAATGAGACTTGAATCTATGCCACCCGATAAAAAGGCACCAAGCGGGACATCGGATACCATTTGGGCAGAAACACTCTGTTGAATAAGGTCTTCGGTTTGTTGTATCGCCTCTTGGAAATGGGCGTATGGTCTTGACATTATGTTGCTATGCGGCTTCCAATAAGAATACTCTGGACAAACAAAGATGTCTGAATTTATAGGGAATGTGGCAATGATTATGCATGCCGGCGACAGCCTTCTGGCGTTTTTCCAAATTGATTTGTTGCCAATTATGTAGCCGAATCTAAAAAAATCTTGGAGTGCGTCCTGGTTTAGACCCGCAACGACAGCCAATGCGTGAAATGCCTTCAATTCTGACGCGACATAGAGTCGCCCTTCGTGCTTGCAGTAATAAATTGGCTTTTCGCCCATACGATCCCGGGCCAAATACAATTTTCTATTCCTTTTATTCCATGCCGCAATTGCAAACATGCCAACGGTCATTTTTATTGCCTCGTCAAATCCCCACGAGGCTATTAATTCGACTAGCGTTTCCGTGTCACTATGACCTTGCCATTTTACAGATTGTAACTTATCACGCAATTCTAAATGATTGTATATCTCGCCATTAAATACAAGAACCCACTCAGAATTTTTACTTGTCATGGGTTGACTACCACTGAGTGAGGTGTCAATTATACTAAGTCGGTCGTGACCAAGTGCTATTCCATCCTCTGTCCATGTCCCCATCGCATCAGGGCCTCGATGTGACAATCTTTCCGTCATCAGTCTGATTGAGTTAGTGCCATCGATATTGCACAACCCGAGTATGGCTGCTATTCCGCACACGATTAATGCTCTCCCTGAATGAGGATCGGAATGGACATCTGTTTTCTAATGACCAAAATATGGCACGAAGACCCAAGCAAGCGTGAAAGAAATAAACGAGCCTTAATTGGTAAATTAAGTCCAAATAAAAATGACCCTGTGTAAAACAAATTGTTTTGGCCGATATGAATTATGAGCCATCCATTACGAATAAACAATTCCGACCAATATTTCTTTTTAAAGCGAACAATTTCACCCCAGGCGCTGTTTGCGTGCTCTCCATGTGGTTTAGGCAGTGTCCATGCTTTAATCGGGTGGGTAAAATTGGTGTAGATTCTCCAAATTGCGCTTGGCACAATGTGGATACAAACACCCTCTGGCTTAAGTACCCTCATGTTTTCTAATAAGAAGGAATCCAATTCGAGAACATGCTCAAGAACGTTCGATGTGAAAATTACGTCAAAACTATTATCTGGAAAGGGAATAGTTTTCCCATCGTATTCGATAATGTGGCGAACTCGTCTGTCCTTATAATGGCTAGAAGGGATATCTAGGGAGCTGACATGGTGTTGCTGGCTTTCGAGTAGATTTGATTGCCAGCCTGTTCCGGCCCCAATATCTAAAATTTTGGAATTCCCCGGAATGTATGGGAACACTTGTTGGAGTTCATTCGTTCGAATTTGGTGCAGGATTTCGACGGTATTCTTTGGAATCCAGAAATTAATTGCGCTTCGAACTGATTTAACTGTTCTGGAAAAGTTCATGTCTCTGCCTCCTTGAATGCATCGTCCCACAATCTAATTATAGTGCTAAGTGAATATTTACTCTTGACTAATTCTTTTGATACATTAGACAGTTCAGTGCGAAAGTTTGTGTTTTCCATCAAAAATTCTAGCTTATCAGCAAACTGACAAATGTCATTGTGGGGCACCAGGCCCCAAATTGTCTTGTCTGTTAAAATGTCCCTCGGCCCGCTTGGACAGTCGAATGCTACTGTTGGAATACCAAGTGCCATCGATTCAAGTAGTACCATTGGGAATCCCTCGAAGTCAGAGGTGAGAGCGAATATAGATGATTTCCCCATGTGATTCCAGACATTGGAACTTGTGCCCATTAATTGTATTCTCTTTCCCATGCCAATTTTTTTAATTTGTGTAGTCAGTTCACCTTTTAGTTCACCATCTCCCCAAATATGTAGTTCCCATGTTGGATGGCGGTAGGCGATTTTCGCGAATACGGTAATCAGAACGTCGAATCGTTTTTGGCGGCATAGGCGCCCAACTGCGCAGATTACATGCGACCTCATTTCGATTGGGACATGTGCGCAGTCGTATAAATTTGGTGGAATTGGATTTGGAAGTACCGCAATTCGCTTTATTCTTGGTATTTGATTCAGGAAAGGTACGACAACGTCTTCCGTTAGTACTGTGATTATTTTTGCTTTTGGGTATAATTTCTTTCGAAGCCATTTTACGATCCATGACGCGTTGTGGTCTACTACAGGGTTAATGTGTTCTGATGCAATGACAGGAATACCCGTTCCAATGGAAGCGAGAATGGTCGCAAGGTTCACTTGACAAAGGAATGAAACTATCAGGTCTGGTCTTTTTTTGGTTATCACTCTGCGGAAATTATAAAAGCGATTAATTAACGACAGTACTAGAATTTTCTTTATTGCCCCAGTGGATCGTAATGCGATAATTTCTACTTTGCTGTCAATTCTGTAAAACACCTGTGGATCTTGTGAATACGTCATGACCAAGGTTACTTCGTGCCCCAATGAAACCCATTCGTTCACAAGTATTGAGGCAACGCGTTCAGCCCCACCTGGACCTAGCGAACTTACGACAAGCATTATTTTTTTCATTACAGGTCAAAATACTCTGTTTGCGTTTGTGTGGTTACTTAGAGAAGTGCGAAATGTTCTTATTGAATCCCAAGGTAGCCGGACATCTGTCGTGTAGTTTTCATCGGTGAATTTGGTTACTTGGGCCATATTATCCCGTGGGGCGCTTGGCAGCCCAGTGTCTGTATTTATTTCTGTGGCGCGATTGTCGATAGCGAGGATCAACGCCCGCTTTTTGAACTCAAGTGCGAGTATGCCGCAGTGCAAGCGGGTGCCAATATAATCCAACTCATCGTGTTTTTCGTAAAATTGAATTAAATCATTAATGTTGCCTTTGAGATAATTCCCTTTGTATCCCAGTTCATTGACATAAGAAAAATCGTTTGCACCTTGGAGAAACAGCCATGAATTGGCTTGCCCGTATCTTTTTGTAATAGTCTGGATGAATTTGTGATCCGCAATGGGATCTTTGCGATAATCTGTAATAGTCATTAGAACCTCTTTTCCTGGAATTTTAGTAATTTTCTTTTGGAGTTCCGGGGTTAATCCCCACATTGTTGGACAGGCGGTGTTTTCTACGTTCTGGTGCCCAAATGAATTGAGGATTCTTTTGGTGTATGAGTCTCGTACGCTGTGTATTGCAGTGCGCGATAGGCATAGTCTGGTAACGAATTTACTGTATAAATTTGGTTTATGTGCGTAATGCGACCAGCCAACTCCCATTAAAATCAAATTCTTATATTGAAGTAAGCCTCGTGCGCCAATTGCGAACTGCCTCTGACGATACGGGTGAAATGATAACAGATTGGTTCCGCCAACAATAGTAATCGCCGAGTCCCGAATTAAATCGATTGTAGACCTTTGGGGTGGAATCCACGTTGAAGATTCCGTCACGCATGAATTAAGAAGGCCGGCGAGCTCTAATTCTCGAAAGATAGCTCGTCGTATGATGTAATCGCCTAGATTTGTTGAACCTGATTTGCATTCGTGGTCAAAAAACCAAGGTGAAAGCAAATGAGTCTTCAAGACGGTTTCCTTGTGAATGACATTATATGGTTGCCGCTGTGCTCGAAAAGACTGTTTAGGGTAAATCGTTGGATTGCTATTTTTATTATGTCACTTATGTATAGATTATTGACCCACCCCATTCGTCTTCTATCGATATAGTTCGGCCTTAACTCTCTTGATACATATGATAGAATAATTTGACTATGATTACCGATGGTTATTTCCTCAAGAAAAGCTTGAGGATTTATGACATATTCCAAAAACCCAGATAGAAAATAAACGCTGGCGTTTAGCTTAGGAAGGGGATCTCGGTTTACATCAAAGACTATCGTGTCATCGCTGCGTGATATAAAATCTAATGGTATATATGAATTACGGCGATTATCTAAAGCGTGTTTAAGTCGCATTTTTCCGCATCCGAAATCGGCAACAGTGCCTGGGACCTTGATTTCATCTGCCATGGTGATCACGCGGGCTTCCCAATCTTCATGTAAGTTTCCTTCATTGGCCCAATTCGGTGCACCAAAATGAAGCAGCGACCGCAAACTTGATCCTGCCCGGTATAAGTTTTTAATCACGAAGATTCTCCTTGTTTTTATTTAAGTTGATAGCGAAGTGTGTGATGAAAAGCATTGAGGCGAAGACAATTAAGTTAGAATAGGCAACGGCCGAAATTCCCATGCTGCCAATTAGGCTGGCAATGAATGTGTATTTTATTAGTACGTTAGATGCAGTTACGATCAGCAGCCACTTGTATTGCATGTTAATGATTAATGTGCGATACCCCATTACGGACGCCATGTAGAAACACATTTGGAGAGATAAGACTACTGATATTTGTGATACCTCTGCACAATCTGCCTGTGTGAAGTGGCCGCGTTGGTATATCAGGGTGACCAGGTAGTTTGAGATTGGGATATAGGCAATTGTCCCAATAATCCCTAATATAAAACTAACGACGGCCCATTTGACATAGACGTTAAACTTTTTATTCGCTAATTCTGGATACGCTACGGTTGATAGTACGCCAGAAATTAAAGCCATGGGAAACATAATTAGCTTTGTCGCACAGCTATATGCTGTCATATGACCATGATCCATCAGCGTGGACAACGCATAAACGTCGATCATGGGCAATGCGGATTGCACTACGCCACAGAACGCAAGGATGGATATTTCCTTGTTTTCCTTGCCAAGGACCGTTTTTGCGACATTCGAACTTTGTGGCGTTTTATAGGATTCCGCCAAGAGTCTATGGCCGAAATTATAACAAAGCGACAATGCTGTTACTTGAAATATCAGACCAAGAATTATTGCTAATGCTATGTTGGTTTGATTGGCAGACAGTGTCCATATTAGCGTGAGCGTTGTAATTGATCCTAGAATTCCAATTAGGCTCGGTACTGTAAATATTCTCGCTGCGTGGAATGTAATTACAAGCATAGCGGACAGTGGCGTAATTATAACAGCAAGCACTAATAGACAATAAACCGCGAATCCATCTTGATGATCTCCTAGAGTTTTTGATATTACATGATGGAAACACAGAAGTGCCGTGGCGGTGCACAAGGAAGCGCATGTGACTTGACGTATTATTTTGGCGTGTCGTGTTTTGTTGTTAATGACCCCGTAGTCATTTCTTGTGAATTTTGGTAGCCAAACTAGATAAAATGAAGACGCTAGTACAGATGCGACTACGTCAGTAATAGCCAATACGGAATATATGTAATCCGTGACTACTGTCCTTCCTAAAAAGTGAACTATCGAGGCGTCTCTTGCGATCCCAATTAGGCCGGAAAGGATAGAGATTACCCCGAGGGAACAAACTCGTCTTGTGTTGTTTGATTTCAGTATATTTTTAATCACGCTGTACCCGATTCAAATTAGGCTCTTGTGTAATCGCAGTGAGTTTCAATCATCTTGAATATCCTTCTTCTTCTTATGCCTTCTTGGCATGGGTGAGATAATACAGACACACATTATCCGCGTGCCTTGATGCGCAGCATTGTGTTGCTGATCCGGGTATACATTAATGATACCGGCTTTTTCCCACCGTCCAGACACAAACACGAAGAAAACAGACACACATTCATCCGCGTGCCTACGCGCGCCCCGACCGGACACCCGTGTCAGATGGCGCCGCTGCGGACCAGGGGCAGCAGATGTTCGTATCCCGGTTCAACCGCCAGGCAGCCGTGGCGATAGATGGCTGCGTCCTGGTCGTTGGTCGCCTGGGCCGCCCGCCAGGCGGCGGCAGCGAGACGGTCGAAGTCGGCA
>Ga0163144_10023466_pt1 | contig 12166 bp, 22 predicted proteins | sample OliLak19BULKMAT1_FD_123175 | JGI IMG/M metagenome (GOLD analysis project Ga0163144, IMG submission 123175) | Freshwater microbial mat bacterial communities from Lake Vanda, McMurdo Dry Valleys, Antarctica - Oligotrophic Lake LV.19.BULKMAT1 | ecosystem: Environmental > Aquatic > Freshwater >...
AACAGCATATGGCGCGTTCATTAAAGAAAGGCCCGTTTATCGATGACCATCTCGCAAAGAAGGTTCAAGTAGCGGTTCAAACAAGCAGCAAAAAGCCAATTAAAACCTGGTCGCGGCGTTCGATGGTTTTGCCTGAAATGGTGGGGCTTACGATTGCAGTTCACAACGGTCGCGCGCACGTTCCGGTCATGATTAACGAAAATATGGTTGGTCATAAACTTGGTGAGTTCGCGTTAACGCGAACCTTCAAGGGCCATGGCGGCGACAAAAAATCAGGTGGTAAGTGAGTATGGAAGCTCGTTCAATTCTTCGTATGGTTCGGCTTTCTCCACAGAAAGCTCGCCTCGTTGCGGATCAAGTTCGTGGCATGGGCGTTGCTAGCGCGCTGCAGCTGCTAAAGTTCAGCGACAAGAAAGCTGCCGGTATTATCTACAAAGTGGTTTGGTCGGCAATGTCCAATGCTGAGAGCAGTTTCGGTGCAGACGTTGATAGCCTAAAAGTGACCCAGATTTTTGTAGATCAAGGTGCAGTGTTGAAGCGCATGCATGCGCGCGCCAAAGGCCGCGGATCTCGCATTATCAAGCCAACCAGCCACATTACCGTCGTCGTCGGCGACAAGCGATAAGGATTCGATTATGGGACACAAAGTAAACCCTATCGGCATTCGCCTAGGTATCTCGCGTGATTTTAACTCCAAGTGGTTTGCCACAAAGAAGGATTTCGCTACTTATCTGATCGCCGATATCCGCGTTCGCGAAATGTTGCGCGAAAAGCTTGCGCAAGCAGGCGTTAGTCGTATTCAAATGGAGCGTCCAGCTAAAACCGCCCGCATCACGATTCATACTGCTCGCCCAGGCGTCGTTATCGGCAAAAAAGGCGAAGACATTGACAAACTGCGAGCCGACGCAACGGCAATTATGGGTGTTCCAACGCACTTGTCAGTTGTCGAAGTTCGAAAACCAGAAATTGAAGCGCAGTTGGTTGCTGAAAGCATCGCGCAGCAGCTTGAGCGCCGCATTATGTTTCGTCGTGCAATGAAGCGTGCTGTACAAAATGCAATGCGCCTTGGCGCGCTAGGTATTAAAGTGAACGTAGCGGGTCGATTAAACGGTGCAGAAATTGCGCGAACTGAGTGGTACCGCGAAGGTCGCGTTCCGCTTCATACGCTGCGCGCCGATATTGATTATGGTTTTGCTGAAGCGCACACCACCTATGGGGTGATCGGTGTCAAAACCTGGATCTACAAAGGCGAAATTTTTGATTTGTATGCACCGGTGGCAGAAGGGAAACCTGAGCCGCGCGGCAGCAACCGTTCCTGAGGTGAGTTATGTTGCAGCCTAGTCGTACTAAGTATAGAAAACAACACAAGGGCCGCAATCGCGGGCTTGCGTGGGTTGGTAATGAAGTAAGTTTTGGTGAATTTGGCCTGAAAGCAATTGAGCACGGGCGTCTATCAGCTCGGCAAATTGAGTCGGCCCGACGTACAATATCGCGTTACGTAAAACGCGGTGGCAAGCAGTGGATTCGCGTTTTTCCTGACAAGCCAATCACTAAAAAGCCTATTGAAGTTCGAATGGGTAACGGCAAGGGTAGCGTCGAATACTGGGTGCATCTTGTGCAACCGGGTTCGGTGTTATTCGAAATTGAAGGAATTAGCGAAGCTCAAGCACGCGAGGCGTTTACACTAGCCGCCGCAAAATTGAGCGTTAAAACAACATTTGTGTCGCGTGCGGTGCTTTAGAAATGGAAATTAAGGATCTGCGGGCTAAGTCGCCCGCTCAGTTAAATGAACAGCTAATTGATCTGCGGCAGGAGCAGTTTAATCTCAGGATGCAGCGCGCTCAAGGGCAGCTCAACCAGAGTCACCAATTTCGTGTTGTCCGCAGAAATGTTGCGCGCATCAAGATGGTGCTTGCTGAGTTTGTTCGTGCACAGGTGAAGAAATGAGTACTGAAATCAAGGCTGTGCGCACCCTCGAAGGTCGCGTATTAAGCGACAAGATGAACAAGACAATTACCGTTCTAGTTGAACGGGTTGAGAAACACCCGCTTTACGGCAAGTACATTCGTCGTTCGACGAAGTTTCATGTACACGACGAAAGTGGTCATGCAGGTATCGGCGATACCGTGCGTATTACACCATGTCGACCGCTGTCTAAGACGAAGTCTTGGACGCTGGTCGAGGTGTTGAGCAAAGCTAGTTAAACGGAGGTTCGGCAATGATTCAAATGCAAACACTGCTGGCCGCCGCTGATAATAGCGGGGCTCGTGAACTGATGTGTATAAAGGTGCTTGGTGGTTCCAAGCGTCGCTATGCGCATATCGGCGATGTCATCAAAGTTAGTATACGAGAGGCAATTCCTCGCGGTAAGGTGAAGAAAGGTGAAGTCTACAATGCAGTCGTGGTTCGTACCGCGAAAGGCGTTCGTCGACCTGACGGCTCTGTCATCCGATTCGAAGGCAATGCTGCTGTTCTGCTCAACAACAAGCTAGAGCCAATTGGTACCCGTATTTTCGGGCCAGTGACGCGTGAGCTTCGAACTGAGCAGTTCATGAAGATCGTATCTCTGGCTCCTGAAGTGCTCTAAGGAATCTCATGAATCGTATTAAGAAAGGTGATCGCGTGGTCGTGATTGCTGGTAACAAGAAAGTTAAAGGCATGCAGGGAACTGTGCTGCAGGTCGAAGGCGAACGCGTGTTCGTTGAAAATTTAAACATGGCGAAGAAGCACACAAAGCCGAATCCTGCGGCTAATCAGCCGGGCGGCATTATCGAGAGAGAGGCTTCAGTCCACATCTCTAATGTAATGCTTTTCAATCCGTATACCAAAAAGCCAGATCGTATTGGTTTTAAGGTACTTACTGATGGCAAAAAAGTCCGCGTGTTTCGTTCAAACGGCGAAGTCGTCGATGGTAAGGGTTAGGCTATGACACGTTTGCATCATCATTATAAAGACACCGTCGCAGCGAGCTTGAAAGAAAAGTTCAGCTACAAGAACGTTATGGAAATCCCTCGGCTGGTCAAAGTCACGCTCAATATGGGCGTTGGCGAAGCGGCTACGGACAAAAAGAAGCTTGATAAGGCGGTTGAAGACATGACCAAGATCGCCGGTCAAAAGCCAATCATTACGCTTTCTAAGAAGTCGATTGCGAATTTTAAGATTCGTGAAAACTGGCCGATTGGCTGCAAGGTTACGCTCCGCCGCGCACACATGTACGAATTTCTTGATCGCCTTATAAACGTATCTTTGCCACGCGTTCGCGATTTTCGCGGCCTGTCAGCTCGGTCGTTTGATGGTCGAGGCAGCTACAATTTCGGTGTGAAAGAGCAGATCATTTTTCCGGAAATTGATTTTGATCTAGTTGACGCAATCCGTGGTTTAGATATTGCGATAACAACGTCCGCAAAGACCGACAAAGAGGCGAAGGCGCTTCTTGAAGGTTTCGGGTTTCCATTCCGTAATTAACTTCAAGGGATTCAAGTAACATGGCAAAGAAATGCATGATTAACCGCGAAGTTAAGCGAGCAAAGCTAGTTAAAAAGTTTGCTGCAAAACGGGCGGAATTAAAGAAGATCATAAGCAGCGTTACCTCGGCATATGAAGCGAAAGAAGTTGCGGTCGCTCAACTGAGCAAACTGCCACGTGATTCGTCCCCAGTTCGTAAAACCAATCGTTGCCAGCTTACCGGTAGGTCTAAGGGTGTTTACGCTCGCTTCGGTCTCGGCCGCAACAAGCTACGTGAAGCAACGATGCGCGGTGACGTGCCCGGTCTTCGTAAAGCTAGCTGGTAAGGAGAACAAGAATGAGCATGACAGATCCTGTTGCCGACATGTTGACGCGTATTCGTAACGCGCAGATGGTGGGTAAAGCTATAGTAAGAATGCCATCGTCAACGTTTAAGCTGGCGCTTGCAGAAGTTCTTAAGGCTGAAGGTTTCATCGAGGACGCATCAGTAGTTAACCCTACCGAAGTCAAGAAGACGATGGAAATAAAGTTAAAGTATTACAAGGGTAAGGCCGTTATAGAGCGCTTGGAGCGGGTAAGCCGTCCAGGGCTGCGTAAATACCGGGCTAAAGATGCTATTCCTCGCGTCCAAAACGGCCTCGGCGCTGCAATTGTTTCTACATCGAAAGGTGTGATGACAGATGCAAAAGCGCGAGAGCTTGGGCTGGGTGGCGAAGTTATTTGTTTGGTTGCGTAAGGAAGAGAGATGTCACGTGTAGCGAAAATGCCAGTGCCATTGCCTGAAGGCGTCGAAGTAACGATTGCTAATGGTGTAGTTTCAGTAAAAGGCCCAAAAGGCGTCCTTTCACTTAAGCACTCAACCGACGTCGGCGTTAAAAGCGCTGATGGGTCGTTGCAAGTCTCAACGCTTGCAGGCTCGACAATGATGGCGGGCACTGTCCGCGCGTTGTTGATGAATTTGGTTGACGGTGTAAGTAAAGGTTTTGAGCGCAAGCTTGAGTTAGTGGGTGTAGGCTTCCGTGCTGCGATGGTCGGCAAGGATTTAAATCTGACGATTGGTTTTTCTCATCCAGTGCTTTTCAAAGCGCCAGAGGGTATTTTGATCTCGACGCCGACCCAAACTGAAGTCATGATTAAAGGACTTGATAAGCAGCGCGTGGGTGAAGTTGCTGCCAAGATCCGTTCGTTTAGACCACCAGAGCCCTATAAAGGCAAAGGTATCAAGTACAGCGGTGAGAAAATCACGCTGAAAGAAGTTAAGAAAGCGTAAAAGGTATTTGAGGAGAGCTTTATGGATAAAAAAATTTCGCGCATACGTCGCGCCAAGTCGACTCGAATGCACATTCGCAATTTGGGTGCTACGCGGCTAACAGTACACCGTACCGGCCAGCATCTTTACGCTCAGGTCATTGACAATACGGGTATGGTGCTTGCTTGTGCGTCAACTGTGCAGTCGGCAGTTGCTGAGGGCTTGACGAATACGAAAAACAAAGACGCCGCCGTAGCTGTGGGTCGCTCAATCGCAGAGCGAAGTATTGCTAAAGGCGTTACCAAAGTAGCGTTTGATCGTTCTGGTTTCAGATATCACGGCCGAATAAAGGCTTTGGCTGATGCTGCGCGTGAAGCGGGTCTACAGTTTTAATTGCCACGGATAGGCTAATGTCAAATCAAGAACGAGAAAACAGTGACGGCATGCTTGAAAAGCTTGTGGCCGTCAATCGAGTTGCAAAAGTTGTTAAGGGCGGTAGAATTTTCAGCTTCACGGCGCTCACCGTTGTCGGCGACGGTAATGGCCGTGTCGGTTTCGGCTATGGAAAAGCGCGTGAAGTTCCTGCCGCGATTGCCAAAGCTATGGAGCGCGCTCGCCGCGCAATGACCCGCGTTAGCTTGCAGAATGGAACGTTGTGGTTTCCTGTAAAAAGTAACCACGGCGCTGCAAAGGTTTTTATGCAGCCCGCAAGCGATGGGACTGGCGTTATTGCCGGCGGTGCCATGCGCGCGGTATTTGAAGTTGTCGGCGTAAGCAACGTGTTGGCGAAGGCCTACGGTTCACGTAATCCGATTAATTTAGTCCGTGCGACTATTAAAGGACTTAGCATGCTGTCATCGCCTTCTGAGATTGCTGCTAAGCGTGGCAAATCAGTTAAAGAACTAACAGGTGGCGGCAGCGATGAGTGACGCAAAAACAGTTACGGTTCGTCTCGTGCGCAGCACGAATTCGACCCCACGTATCCATCGGCTGTGCGTAAAAGCGCTAGGCCTTGGTAAAATGAATAGCACGCGAGTTTTGATCGACAGCCCACAAGTACGCGGCCTGATTGAAAAGGTTCGCTATCTAGTTGCGGTTGAATAGCGGTCGAATTAAGGAATAGTTATGAACTTGAATACCATTCAACCTGCACCGGGCTCGCGCCCTGTTAGCGATCGCGTAGGCCGAGGAATCGGCTGTGGTCTTGGAAAAACGTGTGGTCGCGGGCACAAGGGGTCTTATGCACGTACCGGAAAAGGTAAAATTAAAGCGGGCTTTGAGGGCGGTCAGATGCCCTTACAGCGCCGTTTGCCTAAAGTCGGTTTTCGTTCAAAGATAAAAGCGAGCCGGGCAGAGGTTTTTCTATACGAGCTGGAAATGCTTGAGGCGACCGTAATCGATGCCCAGGTTTTACACGCTGCGGGCCTGATTCATGCTGCTGCTAAGCGTATTAAAGTAGTTTCTCGCGGCACGCTGTCGCGCGCAATCACGATTAAAGGTTTGGTTGCAACCGTGGGTGCTGCGGCGGCCATCATTGCGGCCGGCGGAAAGGTGGAGTAAACCTTTGGCTAATAATTCCGCTAATGCAGGGATCGCAGGGGTCGGCCGTCTAAAAGAGCTGCGGCAGCGGATCTTATTTCTGATCGGGGCGCTGATTGTTTTTCGGTTCGGTTCGTTTATTCCCGTACCTGGGGTTGACCCAGGTGTGATGCTTGACATCATGAAACAACAGAAAGGTACAATTCTCGATCTGTTTAACATGTTTTCTGGCGGTGCATTGGGACGATTTTCGCTCTTTGCACTAGGCGTAATGCCTTATATTTCTGCTTCGATTGTTGTCCAGTTGTTGGCGACTACTATCCCACAGTGGCAGGCGCTTCGAAAGGAGGGCGAATCAGGGCGTCGAAAGCTTAATCAATACACGCGGTACGGCGCACTGGGCTTGGCAATATTTCAATCCTTCGGGATTGCGCAAGCCGCTCAGGCTCAAGCGTTCGGTCAGCTTTCGGCAGTCGTAAACCCTGGGCCCGCGTTTATTTTTACAGCTGTAGTCGGGCTGACCGCTGGAACGATGTTTTTGATGTGGCTAGGCGAGCAGATTACCGAGCGCGGAATTGGCAACGGTATTTCGATGATTATTTTTGCCGGCATTGTAGCGGGTTTGCCCAGCGCAATTGGGTCGACGCTTGAGTTAGCGTCTACAGAGCAGCTTTCCTGGCTTTCGGTGATTTTAATAACGGCGCTTGCGGTAGGTGTTACGGGTTTTGTTGTATTCATGGAGCGCGCTCAGCGTCGAATTACGGTCAACTATGCGCGCAAAGCCGGCGGTCGTCAGGCCTACATGAATCAAAGCTCTCACCTGCCGCTTAAGATAAATATGGCAGGTGTAATCCCCGCGATTTTTGCATCAAGTTTAATTTTGTTTCCGGCAAGTGCTGCGCAGTGGTTTGGTAATGTTGACGGTTGGCGCTGGTTGCAGAATGTCGCAAGCGTGTTATCTCCCGGGGAACCGCTTTATCTGATCTTAGATGGCGCTCTTATCATGGCGTTTGCTTTTTTCTATACGGCAATGGTTTTCAATTCAACCGAGACCGCTGACAATTTAAAGAAGTCTGGAGCATTAATTCCTGGCATTCGCCCAGGCCGCGCAACTGCTGTGTATATTGACAAAGTCCTTACTCGTTTAACGCTTATTGGCTCGATTTATTTGGTGTTGGTTTGCACGTTGCCGAGTCTGCTTATTCGGTACTACAACGTTCCGTTCTATTTAGGAGGGACTTCGCTGCTTATTGTGGTGATTGTAGTAATGGATTTTATGGCGCAGGTGCAAACGCATTTAATGTCACATCAGTACGAAAGTGTTTTACGTAAGGCAAATTTTAAAGGCATCGGTCGCACCGGTATTAGGCAATGACCTGAAGATGAACATTTGAGCGCGAGTTAAATATTTTGACGCCGTTCCCATGCTATTCTGGTCGACTTTGTTGTTCGTTTTAAAAAAAATGGAGAGTTTAAATGGCACGTATTGCAGGGGTGAATATACCCGTTAGTAAGCATGCTTGGATTGGTCTTACCAGCATTTTCGGCGTCGGCCGAACGCGTTCACGTAAGGTCTGCCAAATTGCAAATGTCAATCCTGCAACGCGAGTCAAGGATTTGACGGAAGCTGAAGTTGAGCGCATACGCGCGGAAGTTGCAAAGTTCACGGTTGAAGGTGATCTTCGCCGGGAAGTGGCTATTAGCATTAAGCGCTTGATTGACTTAGGTTGTTACAGAGGAATGCGTCATCGCCGTGGTTTGCCACTGCGCGGTCAGCGTACCAAGACTAATGCTCGCACCCGTAAGGGCCCGCGTAAAGCCATCAAGAAGTAAGAATTAACAAGTCTCAGGGATCAGAGCATGAATAAGCCGGCAGCGGGCTCCAAAGTAAAGAAGAAGGTACGTCGGGTTGTAACGGACGCAATCTGTCATGTGCATGCATCGTTTAATAATACGATCATAACGATGACGGATCGTCAGGGAAATGCGCTCTCATGGGCAACATCTGGCGGTGCAGGATTTCGCGGCTCTCGCAAGAGCACGCCATTTGCGGCGCAGGTAGCGGCAGAAAAAGCAGGCCGCGTCGCCCTTGATTATGGCGTTAAAAACGTCGAAGTTCGGATTAAGGGCCCAGGCCCGGGTCGTGAAAGCGCGGTTCGTGCTCTAAACGCTGTTGGCTACAAGGTTATCAACATCATAGATGTGACGCCTATTCCGCACAACGGCTGCCGTCCTCCTAAACGTCGTCGAGTCTGAGGGTTATATGGCACGGTATATTGGTCCTAAGTGCAAGCTCGCGCGTCGCGAAGGCACAGATTTATTCCTCAAGAGCGCAGCGCGTGCGCTTGATTCGAAGTGCAAGCTTGAGCAGCGCCCAGGTCAGCACGGCGCCGCGAAAAAAGCGAAGAACTCCGATTACGCAGTTCAGCTGCGCGAGAAGCAAAAAGTCCGTCGTATTTACGGCATGCTCGAGCGGCAGTTTCGCAACTATTATGCGAAGGCTTCTACTCAGAAGGGCGCGACAGGTGAGAACCTGCTGAAGTTGCTGGAAAGCCGGTTAGATAATGTGGTTTACCGAATGGGGTTTGCTGTCACGCGAGCGCAGGCTCGCCAGCTTGTTTCTCATGGCGCGATCTTTGTAAATGGTAAGCGCGTCGATTTGGCGTCCTATCAGATTAAGGGTGGCGATTCGGTTGAAATTTCTGAAAGTGGCAAGCAACAGCTTCGCATCAAGGAAGCTATCACGCTTGCACAGCAAATTGACTCAGTTCCAGGCTGGTGTGACGTTGATTTCGGCAAGTTCTCGGGCATTTTCAAAAATGCACCTGAGCGCGCTGATCTAAGCGCTGACATCAACGAGAACCTGATTGTCGAGTTGTATTCAAAGTAATCTCGTTTTTCAGGAGTTTTCATGTCGTCAAGTTCACTATTGCGTCCCAGCAATATCTCTGTAGAGAATATTTCTGGAACACGCTCGCGTGTTACGTTAGAGCCGCTAGAACGCGGCTTCGGACACACGCTTGGCAACGCGCTTCGCCGCGTTTTGCTTTCGTCCATTCCGGGTGCTGCGATCACTGAAGTTGAAATTGATGGCGTAGTCCATGAGTTCAGCTTAGTTGAAGGTATGCAGGAAGACGTGCTGGACGTTTTGTTAAATCTCAAGGAAGTCGCGTTACGTCTGCACCAGGGTACCGGTACGACGCTGACATTGACCAAGAAAGGTCGTGGTGTAGTCACAGCTGGCGACATCCAGGTCGATCACACCGTCGAGATATGCAACCCTAATCACATCATCTGTCATTTGAACAAAGACGTTTCTTTGTCGATGCGTTTGAAAGTGCAGAAGGGTGTTGGCTATGAGCCTGCAACTGCTCGGCGCTTGCCAGATGATGAAGTCCGGCCAATTGGTCGCTTGCAGATTGACGCTTCTTTCTCGCCTATTCGTCGCGTTTCTTATGCGGTTGAAGCGGCGCGCGTTGAACAGCGTACGGACTTAGACAAGCTGGTTTTAGACATCGAAACGAATAGTACGGTGGATCCGGTTGAAGCGGTAAAACGTGCAGCCAATATCCTTGTCGATCAAATGGCGGTGTTTGTTGACGTCAAGCGCGTTGAAGCAGCCGCGCCAGTTCAAAGCAGGCAAGAGTTTGATCCGATTTTGCTCCGGCCTATTGACGATCTTGAGCTTACCGTTCGTTCTGCGAACTGCCTGAAAGCTGAGAGTATTTATTATATTGGCGATTTGATCCAGCGCACGGAAGTTGAGTTGTTGAAGACTCCGAACTTGGGTAAGAAATCGTTGACCGAAATTAAGGATGTGCTGGCGCAGAAGGGTTTGTCGCTTGGCATGAAGTTGGATAATTGGCCGCCTGCTGGCTTAATGAGCGCGGGTTTTGGCGGCTAGAGGAGCTAAGTTATGCGTCACGGAAATTCAGGTCGTAAATTAAATCGAACAAGCTCGCATCGTAAGGCGCTGTTCAAAAATATGATGATTGCGTTGTTTCGCGAAGAGTTAATCAAGACAACTTTGCCAAAGGCAAAAGAGCTGCGTCGTTTTGCCGAGCCGATGATTACATTGGCGAAGACTGATGGTGTCGCGAATCGCCGACTAGCGTTTTCTCGCTTGCGCGATAAAGAAACGGTTGGCAAGCTGTTCGTCGAGCTCGGCCCTCGCTATCGTGCCCGTCCGGGCGGATATCTGCGCGTATTGAAGTGCGGCTTCCGAGATGGTGACAACGCGCCAATGGCATACGTTGAACTCGTGGATCGTCCGGGCGCTGCTTCTAAAGAGTAAGGTTTGGTAAGTCCAGAAAAAGCCGGCGGTTGCCGGTTTTTTTTCGCCTGTTAGTTTTGCGAAATCTTTCAATCTTGATGCCCGAAATCCGATTGCGGTGGTAGTTGGCGCGCTGCCTCTTCCTTAGAATCGATTTCGTAACGCTAAGTTTTAAGGTGAATAAATAGGCGTTAATTTACTAACTGCGGAAAAAAAGATAACTTCAGTGTTGGATTAATTCGGCGCAAAAAGGGATAGCCTCACACTCAATTTCGTTTAACCGGATGTTTAAACCGATTTTTGCGCCTATGAGGACAGTCAATTGATTGCAGCTGCTATTTCCAACGGTGCGAATGAGTCTGCACTCCAAAATCTGCTGCATTGGCATGGTAAAACAGAGCCTGCTTTGCTTGATGAACTTGAAGAATGCCATCACTTGCGACAAATTGGTTATGGATGGCTTATGTTTGAGTTGGGTACTTTAAACGAAAGCGATAGCGTGGATGTGCGGCATTTTTGTTTTGAGGCGAACGAAATATCTACCTTTCGCTCACGCAATGCACAAAGCGAGCATTGGCACCGTTTTTACCTTATTCTTGATTTGGTCTGCCTTCGATTGGTTCGATACGACCCTGATACTTTTTGGTTCCGTACCGAAAGCGCATTGTTAAGAAGAATTGGCCGGCGAATTCAGAAAATTGAGAATGCTAGTATTCGAAGTGCGGCTTGGAAATACTCCAAAATTCCGTTTTGCGCTTAGCGATTTCCCACTCAAGTGCGAGAGAAGAAAAGCAAAAGATATAAGCCACCTTTAACCGCACAGCCCGCAGATTTCACTGGCCAAGTTGATTGATCGAAGCAGGCGCACGATTTAGATAAAGCTGGCTAGACAGTGAGCTTCGCAGCGCAGAAGCCAATCAAAGGCTTTTTTGGCGTGATGAATACCACAGGAGCGGCTGACTGAAGAATCTCGCCGATCGTAAGTTTTCGATCAAGGAAGTTACCCAAATATGTGGTTTTCGGTTTGGTTTGTTACGGAACAAGATAGTCGAAGTGACTGAATACAGCGACAAATATGGCCGCGCAACGCAGGAGCTCGCGGCGATTGAATACTCGCTCGCGCTGGTTCATTGCTGCCTTGAAGATTGAGAGAAGTGCGCTGCAGTCCAATCGCGTGCGTCAACGACCAGTAGAACGTCTCTTCGGCCAATCCAATGACCCAACGCTTGCGACGCCATCTTGAATCGCTTGCTTCACACTGGCGGGAAAATCGAACTCAAAGGTGAGCCTACTCGCACAACCCGTGCCGAGTCAGCATAGAATCTATTGCCACTTCGGCAAACCCGATTAGCTATCTTCCGCTGGCTTCCCATGGCCTGGAATCGCGGCTTTTCATGGCCGGAATATTCCTAATTACATTGAACAAATGGAGCTACACCGTCTATGAGCCGCTTTTGCTGGTTTTCTCGTCTGTTTTGCGTCGCTGCTCTGTTGAGTTTGTCGAACGCTGTGATTGCGGACGCTGGTGTGGCGGCTGTTTTGGGTTCGCCCGTGCAGCTTGCGGCACCGGATTTGCAGCCAAGCTTAAGCGCGGCAAAGCCCGTTGAGCGAATCGGGCTGGTTCTTGGCGGCGGCGGGGC
>Ga0163144_10023469_pt1 | contig 12165 bp, 15 predicted proteins | sample OliLak19BULKMAT1_FD_123175 | JGI IMG/M metagenome (GOLD analysis project Ga0163144, IMG submission 123175) | Freshwater microbial mat bacterial communities from Lake Vanda, McMurdo Dry Valleys, Antarctica - Oligotrophic Lake LV.19.BULKMAT1 | ecosystem: Environmental > Aquatic > Freshwater >...
ACACGGATTAGTGCGGGCCGTTTTGTAGGAAGAATGTAGGAAGGAAGTAGGAGATTCCCGAAATCTCGCGACTGACCGGGAAATGTCGAAGCTGCGACTCAACCGTAACTGCTTGAATCCTAAGCATGCAAAAACAAAAGGCTCCCACAGATTCCTCTGTGAGAGCCGTTCCAAGATTGGTGGAGACGGTGGGAGTCGAACCCACGTCCGAAAGTCATCCATCGCTAGCGTCTACGTGTGTAGGCGGTGTTTTTGATTGAGTCAGAGGCGCTCACCGCCAGGCTTCTCTGACCCTCCGCAGACTGTGTTTTCGATCCCCACCCATCTGCGATAGGAGGAGAGCTAGCCCACTAATGGCGTTCATCCCAGCCGCGTAGGCGTAGGCCGGGCGAACGTCGTGCTTAATTAATTAAGCAGCGAGTGCGTAATTGTTGCCAATTACTAGTTGCCATTTTTTTACGAGGCCTATGGCGTCCTCGACACGCATCCAGGATTTCAAAACTCCCGTCGAAGCCGTATCGTCCCCTTCTTCGGAAAGCTTATCACATAGCGCATCGCGCGAAATCAAACCTAAACAAACCCTGACGCAACAGATTGGCGACCGTTGTTAGCGTCATGGCATGAAACTCAATTGGACTCCTGCTCATCTATTCGTGGTCCTGACAGCAATCGCGGGGATTACAGGCTGTAATCCCATGGATCAAATCCCGGTAATCGGAACGGACGCCAACGGGAATCCGGCGCAAGTCGAGGTCCCGGGGCCGGTGTATTCAAGTCGTTTGAATACGGTGCTCACTTCGATTCAGGACTCCGTCATTCCCGTTTTAAATGAGCGCGATGCGGCGGCGAGTGAGCGGACCACCGCACAGCCTTGGCTTTTACGAACGATGGCTTTTGGCGTGGGCGTGAATGCGGAAATCGGCGTCGGTCCGATCACGATCGGAGCACTGCCTCGCACACGGCTCGTCTTCACGAACAGCACTGATCCTTCGCTTCCTTGAAAAAGAAAAAAATAAACTGCCTTCCAAAAGAAGAGGACTCGCATGAAAAAGTTTTGGATCCTGCTCACACTCGCACTGCCCGTTTCCGCCCTGGCCGCTCACGACGTGAGGCTGCCGCTCGACTGGGTGACTTTGCCCGAAGACGCGGACCCGAACGCGCCTGCCGACAAGGCCGTGGTCGGGCTTTACGATACAGCGCTCGTTTTGGAACGAATCTTCGACCTGAATGCCGCCGTACTGGACGGATTGCCCGAAGTTTCGCCGGAATCCAAAGAAGCTGCGCGCAATCATCCGCGTCCGAAAGACTGGACGCCTTGGCATCTCGAAGTTTTCTCGACCGACCTTGCAGTGACCGGCAGAGGCCTGATCGGCGTTCTGACGGTGAAGGGGACGGCCGCGGTCCAGGCATTTTGGCGAAAGCAGGGCGTGAAGCCGATCACTAAGCCCGCCGGCTTGAATGACGAAAGGGATGAGTTCGGCACGGGAGCGGAACTCGCCCTCGGCACGAGCGACACCCCGACGGAAGTCGCTGCCTCGATCGAGCCCTTGATCCGGGCCGCCCTTGCGGGCGGTAAGATCAAAGATGAGAAAACGTTTCGTGCGAGTCTCGTCTCAACGGCGCTCGACCTTCATTCGATCGTGCAGTCGCTCGAGGCGAACGCCGGATCGCAGTGGTGGGCATCGGGGTTTCGGTTTGAACTCTCGGTCGCAGCGAGCGGAAAAGTCTCCGTGTTCAGGTCCGCCGGAGCCGACGTTCGCTTTCGACTGGAATGGCGACGAATCATGAAGGCTGGAAAACAAGCGGTATCCACGCCCGTGATGACTTCGGAAGTTGCGCGGTTCGGCGAAAACCTCAAGGCATTTGCAACGGCGTTGGAGTTGGATCTTGAAGCAATTTCCGGAAACGCGCTGGAGAAGAAAGGCTTTCGGGCCCATACGTTCAGGGTCGGGATCGGCGCCACGGCCTCCGGGTCGATCGGGATCGGAAAAGACTCGGCCTCGACGTTTGGGCACATCAACTTCTCACGTGCGGCCAAAAAGCCGGTCGTCTATCCTCACCGTAAAATCGCCGGCGAAGGCTCGATCCTCCTGATCCAGTCGCGTCCGAGCGAGAAGCATCTGGAGTTTGCGCGAGCGAATCAGATTGAGGTCGTCGAACAAGTCGCTTATCGCGTGGACCGCGAACGTATGAGGAAGGGTCTCCGCAAGGCGCTCCGGATCGGGGCTTTTTTCGCCGAGCGCGGCGCGGTTCCGCAGTCCAAGGGTTGGCATATTTACGAGATGAAGACGGGATTTGACACTTCCGTCGTCGGAGACGTGGGACTGGCCAAGCTGGGCGGGCTCGCGGCTTTTGACATCGGATTTTACAACGAGAACTTCTGATCGCTCACTTTCCGGAGAAGCGAATCACTTTCAAAAGGAACGAATATGAAAATACTTCTGATCAGCCTGTTGGCTTTAGGTTCATCAATCGGTCAGGCGGCGCCGATCCCTGACCTCGTCAAGTTTTTACACGACGAAATCGGCCGCGCCGACGACGCCGTTCATGAAACCGCGCCCGCAAGCGGCGTAGCCGCAAACTCCGTGGTCGACACCTGGTACTTTAAAAACTTCTGGCTCCGGATCCGACTGCCGCTAGGCTTCAAAATTCCGGGAGCCTTGAAGATCACGGTCATTCCGGAAGCGGAACTTCTCTGGCAGCGGGCCAATCCCGAAGGATGGTCGACCTACAGGCCGTGAACCCCACGGGCATCCATGGGCAGGTCCACCGTGAATCGCGTTCCCTCGATGGGATAGCTTTCCACCTTCACAGTCCCGCCGCTTGCTTCGGTCAAGCCACGGACGAGCGTCAGTCCGAGACCCCAGTCTTTTTTATCGCCCGCGTCCGCCGATTTGCCCCTGCGAAATCGGTTGAACAGGATCAGTTGATCTTCGAGCGGAATCGGCGGGCCGAAATTATGAACCGTGAGCAGCACCCGGCCGTCGACTCGCCGGAGGCTGACGGTTACGGGATTCTTGCCGTCACCGTACTTGACGGCGTTTGACATTAAATTTTCCAGGATGCGCCGAAGCCCGTTCGGGCTCCAAAAGCCTTCGAGTGGCGGTTTGGCCTGGGGCTCGAAGCGATTGCCGTAAAGCGTCGTGAGATCATCTTTGACCTCTGATGCGATCGCGGCCAGATCGCATTTTTGAATATCGCCGGGAAGAAATTCCCCCGCCCTAATGCGGCTCGTGTCGAGGAGATCTTGGATCATGGTGTCCATCCGGTGCATGTTTTCGTAGATCCGGTGGGCCAGCTTCTCGGTCATCGGATTGGTGGCGGTGCTTCGGTAGATGAGCTGTGCGCTCATCTGCGCGGCCGCGAGCGGTGTTCGAAGATCATGGGTGAGGGCGGAGGTGAACTGGTCGATGAGACCCTTTTCAACCTTCAGTTCGTCCGCTTCGGTTTTGGAGATATCGCGCTCTTGGATGAGCCGGGAGCGCTCGTCGAGGTTTTCGACGACCTTCCCGAACCCGATATGTCGGCCTTCTGAATAGATCGGAACGATGGTCGCGTTGCAAAAAAAACGACTTCCGTCTTTTCTCATGCGAAATCCTTCCCCCCCGAAACCGGCCTTCGACCAAGGCGGCTTTGAGGTGGCCCATCGGCTCACCGCGGAGTCGGCCCTCGGGAGGGTAAAGAAGTTCGAAGTGTTTCCCGAGGACTTCGTCGCTCTGATACTGCTTCAACTTCACGCAGCCCTGATTCCATGAGGTGATCAGGCCGCGTTCGTCGAGCGTGAAAATGGCGTAGTCATCCACGGACTCGATGAGGAGGTCCCGCAGCCTTTCGCTTTGCGTGATTCGGCTCTGATGAATCTTTTCTTTCTCGTGGCCTTTGCCTTGCGTAAAGGCGACCGCCGCATTTCGAGTGGCGATGAAGAGTGCGTCCCAAATCGTATCTCGCTCCTTTCTCGTGAGCGGATGATCGCGTTCCAGAACCTCAAACAGGGCGTGGCGAAGCACATGGTACTCCCAAAGCATCTGGTCCAAAGTGTACAAAGGAGTTGCAGCGCGTTCTTGGCCGTGTTGCCGGGCCAGTTCCGCGCTCGACCTTTTTCAGCACGTCCATGGGAGACTCGGCCGCGAGCGTCCGAATGATCTCATCGATGACCTCCGGTAGACTGTCACGCAGCGCCGACGAACTCTCGTGTTCCGCAGCCGGCACTTCAAGGCGCACGGCCTGTTCCCAGTTCTTGAGGACCGTCGCCTTGTCTCGGATGAGTAGCTTTGCGGCCGAAAGTGGGGGTGAGATCCGACGGGGTTCCATTTTAAGGCCGAAGCTCCAGGAGTGCCTTTCCGCCTTCCATGTCGATCGGTACTGAGTTGTGCTCGTGCGTGATCAGCCATTGCCCGGCGATGTTTTGAAAAACGGCGCTCCAGCGCATCCAGATATCCATCTCGTCGTCTCCGCCCTCGGCGCCCCCCGCGTCCATCACAAAGTGACTGAGGGCATGCGCCGTCGCCATGTTGCCCACGACGTCGATCGAGAGATCCTGAAATTCAATCGTGATCTCACCCTGCATCATGGGCAGCGTGTCTTCCCAAACCTTTCGCCAGGCCTCAATGCCCACGTGCCGGAGCGGCGGCATCAGGTCAAACGCGACCACGTTCGGCGCATAATGGGACACGATCCGTTCCAGGTTCTTGGCTTGGAAGGCGTCGACGAAGTCGTCAATCGCTTCTCGCACGCGCGCTGCTTCGTTTTCTGTCTTCCGTAAGGGGATTGCGGCTCCGTTTGCCATAGTCGATGCTCCTTGAGCAGTTCTTGCAGGAACCGGACTCAAATAGCCGAGGAGAATGTGCGTGACTCAACCCCTCAACGAAATTCAAAGCGTGCTCGAGTATTGGTTTGGCCCGGTGCAGAAACTTGGGCTTGCAGGCATCGACTCACCGATGGAACTTTGGTTCGGCGGCACGGAGGAAATCGACCGTGACATTGATCAGCGCTTTCGGCCGCTCATGGACCGGGCGGTGCTGGGGGGACTTGAGGCGTGGATGCAGACGCCCGCGGGCGCCTTAGCGCTGATCATCTTACTCGACCAGTTTTCATTGAACGTGTTTCGGGATCTGCCCCGATCGTTCACGCAAGCCCATCGGGCGCTCCCGTACGCGCTCACGGCGATCCGAAAAGGTTTCGACCGGGAGGTTCCGTTCGCGAGACGGTTCTTTTTCTACATGCCGCTCGAACATGCCGAGGACATTCATCTTCAAAACGAATGCATCAAACTTTTTGAAACGGCGGTCGCCGAGGCGCCGCTCGATCAAAGGGGCGCCTACGAGTCCGGTCTTGACTTCGCCAAGCGCCATCACCGCGTCATCGCGAAGTTCGGGCGTTATCCCGATCGTAACCCGATACTCGGGCGCGAATCGACGCCGGACGAAGCGAAGTATCTCGCCGAGGGCGGTCCCGACTTTTAATTCATTGCCCATTTGAGGTCAGCGAGAAGTTTCGAATGCCGTTTCAGACCTGTGTCGCGTCAGGGAAATGACGATAGGTAAGACGCAAATCGATCGGTATCATTTGGGAATACATGACCTTCCTCAAGCCGCCTTTGTCGGGAAGTTTGAAAATGAGCCGTCCCGTGACGCTCGAAATATCGGTGACGACGCCGAAGAAAAAGAAACCGATCACGACTGCGGCTTCCGAAGTCGCGCTCGTCGAGACCCAGGAAGAAAGCGTCATCATCGATGTGCCGCGCGACTGGTGCGGGCAGGGGCAGAATCTCATGCTCGATCTCAAGACGACGGGGCTCGGGGACGAGGAAGTACACACCCGCATCGAAGCCAAAGTGCTCAAGCAACACTTTGATCCGCACAACGCTGACTTCGATACGGTTCATCTCAAGTTCATCGTTTGGGACAGCGTCGCGTGGAAACGTATTCTCGGTAATTTCGAAGCCCGTCAGGCCGAAGTCAGTAAAATCTTCGGAGCGCTGAAGAACTGATGGCCCATAAAAGCAAAGGCCCGCCCAAAAAACCGCCGAAGCTCATGGCCGACGGGATCACGCCGATCAACAAGGCTGAGGAATATTTCGAGGGCTTCATAGCGAACAAGAAGATTCTCGTCGCCGACGCCTCGCCGGGTGTACGAAGCGGCATCATGATGGTGCTCAAAGAGCTCGGCGCGCGCTCGGCAAACGTCGTGCTCTGTAACAACTTCAGCACCGCGATGGAAGAGATCGCGCGCGTCAAGCCGCACATCGTGATTTGCGATTATAACCTCGAGAATCACTGCGGGATCCGCCTGCTGAACAAGCAGCACGAGTTCGTCGAAAACGCCTCCGAACGGATGTCCATTCTGGTGACCGCCAACTCGCGCGAGTCGTCAATCGCCGAAGCGGCTGAGGAAGATGCCGACGCCTATATCCTAAAGCCGTTTACGCTCCAGCTCTTAAAAGATTACCTGCTCCGGGCCGTGGTCACGAAAGTCCGACCCACTCCGTATCAGCAAGCCTTGACCGAAGGCAAAGCCAAGCTCACGCTCGGGCTTGTCGATGCCGCGCAACTCTCGTTCAAACGCGCGATCGGCTTGGCCCCCGCGCCGGCGCTTGCACACTACTATTACGGCAAGACGTGCATGATCCAGACGTTGCTCGATGAGGCGGAGGTCAACTACCGTGAGGGGCTTAAGTTCAATGACCTTCATTATCGCTGCCTGTCGGGCCTCTTTGATCTTTTGATTTCACAAAAGCGCGATCTCGCGGCTTACGACGTCGCGACCCGTATGATGATGTATTTTCCGATCAGTCCCAAACGACTCGACGAGATGCTACGGCTCACGGTACGGGCGCGCATTTTTGAAAAAGTCGAACTCTGTCTTCAGTCTTACTCGGAGATGGACTATCGCCCCGCCTCGCTGACGAGAAGCATGGCCGCAGCCCTTACGGTCGCCGGGATCTTTTATCTCGCCAATCCGCATCACAACTCCAATCATCCGGTCGAGCTTTTTCAGCGCGCGCTGATTTTGGCGGGCAAAACGCCGATGGTTTTTCGCGAGATCATCACGCATCTCCTCCGTTACAAACGAGTCACTGATGCGCAGGAGTTTTTGCGGCAGTATCCGGCCGAGGGACAAGCGGACCCCACCTATCTCGTGCTCGAGTATTTCGTCTACGACGCGCTCGCGCCGGCCCCGCGTTCAGTCGAAGCTGGCCGCAAAATTCTTGGCCGCGGCATCGACGACGAATCGATCTACGAAATCCTCATCCCGCGGACGCTTGAGGTGGGCCACGTTCATGAAGCCGAAGACCTCGCCTATATGGCGTCCAAGAAGTTCCCGAATTCGAAGCAGAAATTTCTCGGAATGCTCCCTGAGGAAGTCCGGGCCGCCAAAGCGCTCAAGCCCCTCTAAGCACTGAGACTCGGCAAGTGCAGCCGATGCAGATGATTTTTCGCGATCTCCTTGCGTCGGCGAATTTGTTTTCGGAGCCGCTCCATCGCAAGGTCGATCGCTTTGTTGAACGTCTCGCCGGAGGCGCCGCCGCTTAAGTCCAGGGCCCGGCCGTTGATGTGACCGATGACCCGGCAATGCGCGACGCGCTCCGCGCGATCAAAGTGAAAATCCCAGTGGGCGTGGGCCGGGGAATCAAAGTAGCAATCGAGCTTCTGGATCTTTTTCTCCGCTTGTTTTCTCAGTGAGTCACTGGAGTCCATTTGTTTGAAGTGAACGTTGATCGTCATGAGGGGTCTCCTTGATTCCTCAATGGTACGGAGCGGCGCTTAAAGCCTCATGAGAAGGGCCTAAAAAATAATTAAGGTGGGTTATTTCAGCGTTTTGATCGCGGAGCCAAGAGCGGTCAGGCGATAGCGGGAAGGGTCGGAGAGCGGAGTGAGGGTCACGCTGAAACCCACGACGGCGTCTGCACCCTTGCGGTAAGCCTTGTACTTGATCTCGCGTTGAAGCGCTTCGAGGACGGCCTGATATTCTTCAGACGTTTCGGCCTCGATCGCGCCGGTTCTGAGGTGCGCGCTCGCGCTGATCGCGTCAAGCACGCGGATCGCGCCGCCCTCGGGGAGCGTATCATCCGTGGTTACGACCAGTCGTTCGGCCGGATGCCCGTGGTTGGCGAGATGAACGGAAACCCGGTCCATCTGCGGATGCCCGGTCACAAGATCATCATCCGAATCGGCGGACCGTTCGGCATCGCGGGACTGAAAAATCGAATCGGCGGGGCCGAGCCTCATGCGGGCGCGCGACGTGCGGAGCGATTGAACGATCAGGACGCCCGCGTATTCGCTGATCCGCGGAATCAGAATGCGGCCGGCCTCGAGCTGGGGATCGAGATCGAGTTCGCGAATGCCCATGCCTTCTCGCGTGAGCAGTTCGGACAGTTTGTCTTTCTCCGACGGCGTCAGCTCGCCTTCGATCAGGAGGCTGAACGGAAACGAGGCCTCCACTTGCGGGCGCCCGACTTCGAGCTTCTCGGAATACTCGCGGATATTGTTCATCGTGTCTGCCGAGGCGGCGGACTGAGGGCTCGCGTGTGCCTCTCCGATGCTGCGGATCCCTTGGAGATCACCCGTCAGCGGATCCGTCTCGATGAGCGGCATCTCGTCCGCGCCCGACGGGCCGGGTAGGGTGCCGTCGGCGATTGCCGGAGCATTCGCGTCGTTCGGATCGAACTCCTGACTGAGGTCCGCAGTCGACGGAAACTCCGTGACCGGAGCCGGCGCTTCATCGAGCGAATGCGTCGTTTCAAAGAGACCGGTCAAATCTCGGGATCCCGATCCCTTGGATTTCTCATTCGGGTCATCACTCATGCTTGGAACAGTTTAGCACGGTCGAATGGCACTCCCGGATAGTATTTGCCTAGCACCCGAGTTATTTGGAATCGCGCAAAGTCTTGCTTCGCTCGGTTGCCGCGAGGACCGCTTTGATCAACGTGACTCGAAGTTTGCCCTCCTCGAGTGCCATCAATCCGTCTATCGTGCATCCGGCGGGCGTCGTGACTTCATCTTTGAGCGCGGCGGGATGTTCGCCCCGGGTCAGCACCATTTTGGCCGCGCCGAGGAGTGTCTGGGAGGCGAGTAGCGTCGCTGTTTCTCGGGCCAGACCGACCTTGACGCCCGCTTCACTCAGCGCTTCGATGATGAGGTAGATATAGGCGGGGCCGCATCCGCTCAGGCCCGTAACGCCGTCCATGAGACTTTCGTCGACGACCGTTGTTCGTCCCACGGCTTGAAAAATGGTTTGGGCGATTTTAAGCTGAGTCGCGCCCGCCCTCGCACCGGGAGCGAAAACCGTCATCCCTTCTCCGACCAGACACGGAGTGTTTGGCATAGCTCGAATTATGGAAACGTTTCCGCCCGACCACTCGGCGATCTGATCATTCATCACTGAGGCCGCGATCGAGATGATCAGCTGTTCGGCCCTGAGCTTCGGCGCCATTTTCATCAGTACGTTTTGCACGTGATGCGGCTTCACGCAGATGATGATGACTTCGCATTCTGAGGCCACCTCAAGATTGTCCGTATGAGTCCGGATCCCCAGCCGCGCCGTCGCCTTGGCCGCGCTTTCCTCCGTGCGCGTAGTCGCGTGGATCGTATGGGCGCTGGTTTGGCTCGCAAGGCCTCTCACCAACGCTTCACCCATTTTTCCGAGTCCAATGATCCCGATCTTCATTTTATTTTCTCACTTGTCCTTCGCCATCGATGATCCAGCGGGCGCACGTCAACTCGCGGAGCCCGACCGGGCCCCGGACATGCAGTTTCTGAGTACTGATGCCGATTTCCGCGCCCAAACCCATTTCAAACCCGTCTGTAAATCGCGTGGACGCATTCCAATAAACCACGGCCGCATCCACTTCGGCCTGAAACTCCTGCGCCGCCACCGCGGAACTCGTGACGATCGCCTCCGAGTGGCCAGTGCCATGATCATCAATGTGTCGGATCGCTTCAGTGAGGTTCGAAACGACTCGACAGTTCACCTGAAGACTGAGGTATTCCGTGTCCCAGCTGTCCGGCTGCGCCGGATGAAGCCGCTTCCGTTCACCTAGAATCGCGAGCGACCTCGGATCGCAATGCCACTCGACATCGAGCATGCGTTCGTATGCGACGGGCAGGATTCGCGAAGCCATGGTTTCGTGGATCAGAAGGGTCTCCATGGCGTTGCAGACTCCAGGACGCTGAATTTTCGCGTTCACCGCGATATCGATCGCCATCGAGAGGTCGGCGTCGTCATGCACGTAGATATGACAAAGGCCTCGGTCGTTCTTGATAATCGGAATTTTAGAATGGTCGGTGACGAATTGGATGAGGGATGCTCCGCCTCGCGGGATGACGACGTCGATTTGGTCATGACGTCGCAGAAGTTCTCGAAGCAGTTCACGATTTGAATCGCGAATGCCGTGGAACGAATCGACGGACATGGAGCATTTTTGAAGTGCTTCGGCGAGCAAGTCGTAAATTACCGCCGTGGTCTTCATCGACTCCTTACCGCCGCGAAGGAGAATGACGTTTCCGGATTTGAACGCCAGGGCGAACGCTTCCAGAGCGACATTGGGCCGGGACTCGAAGATCATGAGGATCACGCCGAGCGGTGATCGTACCAAACGTGCTCGAAGCCCACTTCGCAGCGTACGCTTGTCAGTTTCTTCGCCGACCGGATCGGGTAGGGCCGCGATCTGCGTCAGGGCGTCGATCATTTGATATACGCGGTCTTCGGTCAGGAGGAGACGGTCACGAAATGCCGGAGGGCGGTCCGCCGGAAGCGCGGCGACGTCGGCGGCATTGGCTTCGAGGACGGTCGCCAATCGCTCCTGCAGCAGACCCGCGAGCGTCAGCAGAACTTTGTTCTTTTCCGAACCCGGTGTTCTTCGGAGCACTTTCGCGGCCGCACGGATGGCCCGGAATTCCTGCTCGAACTTCGGTTCGGGATTCATTTCGCCCCGCCGATGCGCGTGCCGACTATCTCGTCTGCGGCGACTTTGAGAAGGATGGAGGGGAGATCACCTTTGACCAGCCAGGTCTCAATGCCCGCCCGGCTGGCCGCTTGAGCGGCGAGAAGCTTTGAATACATTCCGCCGGTTCCGCTCTCGGAGCCGCGCTTACGATCCGTTGCGGCGAGTTGTTTGCGGTCCACCCTCGCCAGGCGCGAGATCAAGCGCGCGTGCCGGTTCGCCTTCGGATTAGAATCGTACAGGCCCTCGACGTCGGTCAAAATCACGAGGCGTTCAGCGCGCATCGCGGAGGCAACTTTGGCGGACAGTGAATCGTTGTCACCGAAACGGATCTCTTCGGTGGCGATGGCGTCGTTTTCATTGAGGATGGGGATGACCTTCCAAGTTAAAAGTTGTTCAAGAGTGTTTTGGAGATTTCGGCGGCGTCGGTGATCGGCAATGTCCCCGTAGGTGAGCAGCACCTGCGCACCTAAAAGTCCCGTGGCTTGCAGGCAGAGATTGTAGAGATCGACGAGTATCGGCTGCCCGATGGCGCTGAGCGCCTGCTTTTTGGCCAAATTGCCGTCGGTTTTCCCCAGACGCGTGCGAGATACCGCCGAAGCGATGGCTCCGGAGGTGACCCAGATCACTTCGATGCCGTGCTCCTGGCGCAGCGTTAAAACTTGCTGCATCCACGCGCGAATCAGCACGGGGCCGCCTTTGACGACCATATTGCTTCCCGCTTTAATGACCCATCGTCGGATTTTTCGCTTGGATCTTGGCATGGCATTATTTTATCGCTTCTCGCCAGCAAGGCCAACGACAGTTTAATGCCCATTGATGCCCGACCGCAATGATTTCTAAAGTGAGAGTAGGGGTTGCATCGCCAACGCGGCGGGTAAATATTATGTCGGCATCTCAATTTCCGAAATGGCATTTCCGCGATGACAAAGGGAGTAGTGAACACCTATCATTTAGCTTCGTTATGTTCATCGAAACCCACTCCCGGTCCATTGTGAAAGCATTGTCCTACCGGGTGATTGGCACCTTGACCACCGCGCTTGTGGTCTACGCCGTGACTCGTAAAGCGGGCATGGCGCTCGCGGCCGGCGGCGTTGATGCCTACATTCCGCAGTTTGAGCGGGCAAGTTTTCGCCCGGCCCCAATCCTGAGTAGCTACGCGTAGACCTTCGGGGAGATCGCCAAAAGCTCCAGGATCTGCCGCTGAACTGTACTGAGTGGAT
>Ga0163144_10023470_pt1 | contig 12164 bp, 7 predicted proteins | sample OliLak19BULKMAT1_FD_123175 | JGI IMG/M metagenome (GOLD analysis project Ga0163144, IMG submission 123175) | Freshwater microbial mat bacterial communities from Lake Vanda, McMurdo Dry Valleys, Antarctica - Oligotrophic Lake LV.19.BULKMAT1 | ecosystem: Environmental > Aquatic > Freshwater > Lake...
AATCCGACCACCCAGGGCATCAGCCTGCGCGCCATCGCCCCGTCCGGCGCGGGTCGGACTCTGGTGACCCTGGACGGCGAACCGTTGAACGACCCCTTCGGCGGCTGGGTGATCTGGTCCCAGGTCGCGCCCGAAGCTCTCGAAAGCGTCGACATCGTCCGCGGGGCGGGTGCGGGCCCCTATGGCGCGGGGGCCCTGACCGGGGTGATCACCCTGCGGGAACGCGATCGCCGGGGCGGCGTGTTCGACGCTTCGGCGGGCGATTACGGGGCGCGTCGGGTCGGGGCCGCGACGACCCTGACCCATGGCCGCCTCTCGATCACGGGATCGGCGCTGTATGACCGGTCCGACGGCTATGTCCCGGTGCGTGCCGCCGCTGCGGGTGCCGCCGATACCCCGCTGGACCTTAAGGCCCGCAGCGCCGCCCTGCGCTCGGACATCGGTATCGATTCCGCCACGGCCCTGTCCGTGCGGGCGTCGGCCTATCAGGAAGATCGCGGCTCGGGCCTGGCCGGGGCGCGATCGACGGCCAGCGGTCAGGGCTATAGCGCCGCCCTCGCGCGGACGTCGCAGTCGAACCGCCTCGGCTGGCGCGCCCAGGTCTGGCGGCGCGAGAGCGATTTCGCCAACACCGCCGTGGCCGTGGCTCCCGGGCGGGTCGGGACGACGCCCGCCAACGATCAGTACGCCACCCCCGCCAGCGGCTGGGGCGGCAACCTCGCCCTGCGCCGGTCCGGCCTGAATGTCGGCGGCGGACGGCTGGAGTGGGAGGTCGGCGCCGACGCCCGTTTCGCCGAGGGGGAGACGCAGGAACGGTTTCGCTTCATGGCCGGGCGGTTCACGCGGGACCGGTTCGCCGGCGGCGAAACCGCGGTCATCGGGGGCTATGGCGAAGGCTCCTGGACCGGCGGCCCGTGGCTGGTCGCCGGCGGGGTGCGGCTTGACCGCTGGAAGACGACGGAGGGCCACCGGCTTGAACGGGACAGGGCGACAGGTCTGCCGACGCTGGACGAAACCTATCCGGATCGTTCCGGAGACGTCGTCAGCGCCCGGCTGGCCGTGCGTCGCGATCTCGGAACGGGTCTGGCGGCGCGCGCGGCGGCCTATTCCAGCTTTCGTCCGGCGACCCTGAATGAGCTTCACCGCCCGTTCCGGGTCGGCAACGACCTGACCGAGGCCAATGCGGCGCTGGAGCCAGAGACGTTGCGGGGTGTCGAAACCGGCCTGTCGTGGCACCACGGCGGCACCACCGTGGGCGCGACCGTGTTCTGGAACCGTCTCGACAATGCGATCGTCAACGTCACCCTCGGTCAGGGGCCGGGGATCATTGCCGCCCTGCCGCGCGCAGGCTTTGTTCCCGCGGGCGGGGTGCTGAGACAGCGGCGCAACGCCGGCGTCATTGACGCCGCCGGGCTCGAGCTGACGGCCGAGCATCGGTTTGAGGCCGTAACTCTGATCGGGGCCGTTTCGGCCACGGACGCCGAGGTGAACGGCGGATCGGCGGCTCCGCAGCTGACGGGGCTTCGGCCGGCCCAGGCCCCGGTTCTGAGCGCCACGGCGGGCGTCGACTGGCGCGCGACCGACCGCCTGACCCTGAGTGTCCGGAGCCGTTATGAGAGCCGGCGGTTCGACGACGATCTGAACAGCCGCATGCTGGACGCCGCCGTCACCTCGGATGTGCGCGCGGACCTGCGGCTGCGGCACGACGTCGTCCTGTACGCCGCGGCGGACAATCTGTTGGACCGCGATGTCGAGGTGTCCAAGACCGCCGACGGCGTCGCCGGCTTCGGCCCTCCGCGAACCCTGCGGGCCGGCGTTTCACTGAGCTGGTGACGCTTGGGCTTGGTACCCTGCTTTCAAGAGGCACTGGCGTGTGCCTTGGTGGAGCCGAGCGGAATCGAACCGCTGACCTCGTCATTGCGAACGACGCGCTCTACCAACTGAGCTACGGCCCCCCTTGCCCAAGGTTTCGTGGGGCGCAGGCGAGCGGGCGACATACGGGGGGCGGGGGCGGAGGTCAACGGGCTTGGCCGCGCAGGAACCTGCGGCACCGGAATCGCTGGACCTGCGGCGCGGCCACGCTAGAAGCGGAGCTGATTTTGTTTCGGGAGCCCCTGCATGGGTTACGCCATCGTCTGGCTGGTCAATACGATCCTGTCGATCATGACCTGGTCGATCATTCTGTCGGCCATCGTCAGCTGGCTGTTCGCCTTCGACGTCATCAACCGGCGCAACCGGTTCGTGAACCAGGTGGCCGACCTGCTGGACCGGATCACCGCCCCGCTGCTGGAGCCGTTCCGCCGGCTCATTCCGCCGCTGGGGGGGATCGACATCTCGCCGATCGTGGTGCTGCTGTTGCTCAATTTCGTGCGCATCCTGTTCAACCGCCTGACCGCGCCCTTCCTGATCCAGATGCTGGGATAGGCGCGACCGCGACGACACGGCCTGTCGCCTTCGCCATGGTCCCGCGCTTCCGGCCTTGCGCCGTCCGGCGAGGGTCCTAAGGTGCCGCTCCGACCGGGCCCTGTGCCTGCCAGCCAACCGGACTTCATGACCACGATCCGATCCGTCGCCGTCGTCGGCGCAGGCCAGATGGGCGCAGGCATCGCCCAGGCCGTGGCCGCGGGCGGCTATCAGGTGTTGCTGTACGACGCCGCCGGCGACCGCGTGCCCGAGGCGCAGGGGGCGATCGCCGCCAGCCTGGCGCGCCAGGTCGCGCGCGGCCTGATCGACCAGGCCGAGGCCGACGCCACGCTGTTGCGTATCGGGTCGGCGTCGTCGCTCGCCGCCGCCGCCAAGGCCGATCTGGTGATCGAGGCCGCGTTCGAGGATGAGGCGGTCAAGAAAGCCATCCTCGCCGACCTGACCCCGCACCTGGGCCAGAACACCCTGCTGGCCTCCAACACCTCGTCGATCTCGATCACCCGGCTGGCCTCGACCACCGACCGGCCCGAGCGCTTCATCGGTCTGCATTTCATGAAACCGGCGCCGGTGATGAAACTGGTCGAGATCATCCGCGGCATCGCCACCTCGGCCGATACCTATGAAACGGCCGTCGCCTTCGCCGAGAGCCTGGGCAAGACCACGACCAATTCCGAGGACTTTCCGGCCTTCATCGTCAACCGCATCCTGGTGCCGATGATCAATGAGGCGGTCTATGTCCTGTACGAGGGCGTCGGCAACGTCGCCTCGATCGACAAGGCGCTGAAGCTGGGCGCCAACCATCCGATGGGGCCGCTCGAGCTGGCCGACTTCATGGGTCTGGACGTCGTCCTGGCTATCATGAACGTGCTCTACGACGGCCTGGCCGACAGCAAATACCGGCCTTGCCCGCTGCTGGTGAAATACGTCGAGGCCGGATGGCTCGGGCGCAAGTCCGGGCGCGGCTTCTACGACTATTCCGGCACCGAGCCGGTCCCGACCCGATGATCCCCTCGCTGGAGCGGCCGGAGGATTTTCCGGGCCAGAAGCGCGTCACCTGGCGCCGCGATCCGCAACGCATCGTGCTCGCGGCGATCGCCGGCGGCCTGTGGCCACCGCTGGTCGTCACCCTGATGATCTGGCCGCCACAGAACTGGCTGCCCAGCCTCGAGACGGACTGGCGGCTGCTGGTATTGATCATCGGTCTGGCCGCCGTGCCGGGCGGGCTTTGGCTGCTGGCGCGCGAGCGGGACCTGACCGGCCGCCCATCGACCCGGCTGGGCGTGGTTTGGCGCTTCATGTTCTTCGGCGGTCTTCTGGCGGCCGGCCTTCAGGCCGTGCTGGCATTGATCGTGTCGGTCGTCGGCTGGTTCGAGGCCGGCGACGTCGCCCAGGCCGCGGGCGCCACCGAGACGACCTTGTTGATCTATGGGGTCGGCGGCCTGCCGATCGCCGTGCTGCTGGGCGTCAGCTATGCCCTGTGGGCGGGCCTGTGCGCCGCCTTCATCGCCTTCATGCCCCAGCCCGAGGTCCGCAATCGGCTGGGCGTCCTTCGCGACCGCGACTGAGGCCGCCAACCTTACGACGAATTCAGTTTGACCTCCCCAGTGCATCGGCGAAACTGAAGCCGGGACCGGGGGGACACCATGACAGCGGAAGCAACAGGAACCAAGCTCGCGCCGCTTGAGGCGAACGACCGGCTGTTCAGTCTCGATGTCGTCCGCGGTCTGGCCGTGCTGGGAATCCTGGCCGTCAACACCGTGACATTCGCCTGGCCGTCCGAGGTTTACGGCAATCCCTCGCTACAGCCGGACTTCGACGCCGGGGCGGCCGCCGGCTGGCAGGCGATGCACGTCTTCTTCCAGGACAAGATGCGCACCCTGTTCTCGATGCTGTTCGGCGTGTCGATCTTCCTGATCGGCGGACAGCGATTCGACGAGGCGCGCGGCAAGCTGTTGCGGAGTCGGCTGTTCTGGCTGGCGGTCTTCGGTCTGATCCACGGTGCCGCCTTCTGGTACGGCGACATACTGCTGCTCTATGCCTGGACCGGCGTATTCGTGATGATGGCCCGGTCGTGGAGCGCGCGGCGCCTGCTGATCGTAGGCGTGAGCCTGAATCTGCTCTGCTCGGCCCTCTACGTCGGGCTGGTGTCGATTCTGGCTTTCGCCCCGCCCGAAGCCATGGCATCGGCGATGGACGGTGCGGGCTGGCAGATCGATCCGGTGAAGCTGGCGGCCCTGATCGAGCCGTATCGGGGCGGTGCCGTCGAGGTCACCCTGCATCAGATGATGGAGTGGGTGTCGATGACGCCCATCATGCTGTTCGCCGTCCTGCCCGCGACTGCGGCGCTGATGCTGATCGGCATGGGCCTGTTCAAGGCCGGCTTCCTGGCGGGTCGGTCGCCCACCTGGGTCTATGCTCTTTTCATCGCTCTGGGCACCGGTGCCTTGTGGTTGATCCATGAGGAAACCGCGCGGATCGTCGCCGCGGACTTTCCGTTCGTGCAGACCCTGGCCCGACCGGCCAACACCTTCCTCGCGCCGTTCGCCTCGCTGGCCTACGCCAGCGGGTTGATCCTGATGGGGCGGCTGGGTCTGCGGGTCCTGCTGACGCCCCTCGCGTGCGCGGGGCGGATGGCCTTCACCAACTATCTGACCCAGACCCTGATCATGACCACGATCTTTTATGGCGGGCGTGGCCTCGGTTGGTTCGGCCATATCGGCTGGCCCGAACTGTGGTGGGTGATCGGCGGCGTGTGGGTCACCCAGCTGATCTGGTCGCCGTTGTGGCTGTCGGTGTTCCGGTTCGGGCCTCTGGAATGGGGTTGGCGTTGCCTGACCTATGGGCGGATGGTGCCGTTGAGGAAGGCGGCTGTCGCCTGAGACAAGCGTGATGCTAGTGAAGAGTGCCAGTGAGCCGATCGCGCCTGCTCACCAGCACCAGCCCTTTTCACCCCGACGCCTCCAGAAGCTCCGCATGACCGACGCCTCTTCCCGCCCCGAAGCCCGCAGCCCGCGAGGGTTCGCCGATCGCCGCGGGGCCGATCTGATCGCCGAGCGTCGCCTGGTGGCGCGCGTGTCCGGGGTCTATGAGCGCTGGGGCTTCGAGCCGCTCGAGACCGGGGCCTTTGAATACGCCGACGCCCTGGGCAAATTCCTGCCGGACGCCGACCGTCCGAACGAGGGTGTCTTCGCCCTGCAGGACGACGACGACCAGTGGATGGCGCTGCGCTACGACCTGACCGCGCCGCTGGCCCGGTTCGCGGCGCAGGGGTGGGAGACCCTGCCCAAGCCGTTCCGTCGCTATGCCTTCGGCCCCGTGTGGCGCAACGAAAAGCCGGGCCCCGGCCGCTTCCGCGAATTCGTCCAGTGCGACGCCGACACCGTGGGCTCGGACCGGCCCGAGGCCGATGCCGAGATCATCGCCATGGCCTGCGAGGGCCTGCGCGCCGCCGGTCTGGGCGCTGATCAGGCCGTGGTGCGGGTGTCGAACCGCAAACTGTTCGACGGCCTGTTCGACGCAGGCGACGTCACCGATCCGCGCCAGCGCCTGACCGCGCTGCGGGCCATCGACAAATTCGACCGGCTGGGCTGGGAGGGCGTGTCGGCCCTGCTCGGCGAAGGCCGGCTGGACGAGTCGGGCGACTATACCAAGGGGGCGAACCTGCCGATCGGCGTGGCCGCGACCATCGAGGCCTTCCTCGCCTCGGCGGGCGACGCGGACCTGTCGCGGGCAGCCACCCTCGAGGCCGTCGCGCGGGCCGGGGGGCTTGGCGCGACCGGCGAGGCGGCGCTGGAGGAGCTTGCGGCCATCGACCGGGCGCTGACGTCGATGAAGGTGGGCGAAGGCACCGTGCGCTTCGACCCGACCATCGTGCGCGGGCTGGAGTATTATACCGGGGCGGTGTTCGAGGCCGAACTGCTGCTGGACACGACCGACGACAAGGGCCGCGTCGTGCGCTTCGGCTCGATCGGCGGCGGCGGCCGCTATGACGATCTGGTGGCCCGTTTCACCGGCGAGCGCCTGCCAGCCACGGGCTTTTCGTTCGGGGTGTCGCGGCTGGCCTCGGCGCTGAAGGCTGCGGGCCGGGGGGCGGCCGATACCGTGCGGGGCCCGGTCGTGGTCATCGTCTTCTCGGACGCCGACATGCAGCACTATCTCGACGCCGTGTCCGAGCTGCGCAACGCCGGGATCGCGGCGGAAATCTATCTGGGCCGGGCGGGCATGAAGGCGCAGATGAAATACGCCGACCGCCGCGGCGCGCCCGCCGCCGTCATCCTGGGCGGAGACGAGATCGCGGCGGGCCAGGTCACGGTCAAGGACCTCGACGCGGGCCGGGCGCTGGCCGCCGGTATGACCGACAACGAGGCCTGGAAATCCGAACGTCCGGGTCAGCGGCTGGTGCCGCGCGGCGACCTGGTGTCGATCGTCCGGGCCATCGTCGAGGGCGGGCCCACAGGTTCGTAGGTTACCGATGATAACCTTTAAATTCCCGAGGGTTCCACAAGGCCTTCATTGACTTGAACCATGAAATGTCGTCATTCTGACGCACTCGAGAAACGCAGCGTTTCGGCGCGGCAGTGGCTCGGAGGCGTTTCGGGGAGGAAACGTCCGCTCGTCAAAGAGCGAAAGAAAGCCCGCCGCGATGTATCCCCCGCGGCGGGCTTTTTTGCATTCATTGTTGGGGCGCTATCGCTCGCCGCGCGGCGGCTCGCTGCTTGAGCGCGGACCGTGGAACACCGTCGCTGATCAGACTGCCTGCCAGCGAAGCTGCGCTGGCTTCGCTCCCAAAACCCGGCGAGGAATGTCCGCAAGTGCGCAGTGATCGTAAGACCGCTCGACCCGGGGCAGCCTTTTAGCGAGAGCGCAACACCCCGGCTATCCGAACAGGCCAATGGTGTAGGCGGTGTAGCCGACGTAGGCTGCGACGAGGAAGAAGCCTTCCTGGCGGCTCAACCGTCTCCCGGACAGGGCCAAAAGCATCACAACCACAGACACGGCGACGAGGAACCAGAGGTCGAAGGCCATGATGCTGGCGGGTACGGCCGTGGGAGCGACGGCGCCGGTGACGCCGCCGATGAACAGGATGTTGTAGATATTGGACCCGAGCACATTGCCCAGCGCAATGTCCCCTTGCTTGCGATAGGCCGCGACGGCCGAGGTGATCAGTTCCGGGAAGGACGTGCCGACCGCCACTATGGTCAGCCCGATGATCGCGTCGCTCACCCCGAGGACCTGGGCCATGGCGATGGCGGCATTCACCAGAAGGGTGCCGCCGCCCACGATCAGCACGAGACCGGCGAGGAACAGCAGAATGGCGGTCGACAGCTTGCCGCCCGGTTTTTCCTGCGGAACCAGGGCCGGGTCGAGATTCTCCATGGCCATGGCGCGTTCGTAGGCGGCACTGTGGGAGGCTCCCGCACGTTCCTGACGAAAGGCGTAATAGATGTATCCCGCCATCGCGATCAGAAAGGCGATGCCCACCTCGCGGGACAGGCCGACGGTCGCGCCCGCCGCGAGCAGCGCCAGGGCAGCCAGGGTTCCGACGCCGCCATCGCGCCACAGGGCGCGGGTCTTGACCGCGATCGGCGAGATCAGGGCGGCGATGCCGAGGATCAGCAGGGCATTGGCGATGTTCGATCCGACGATATTGCCGACGGCGATGCCCGGCGATCCGGCCAGACTGGCCTGCACGCTGGCGGCGAGCTCGGGCATCGAAGTGCCCATGCCAACGATTGTCAGGCCGATCAGCATCGGCGAAAGACGCAGTCGCTCGGCGATCCGCACGGCCCCGCGCACCAGCAGGTCACCGCCCGCGATCAGCAGGACAAGGCCCAGAAACAGGAACATTGAATCGATCAGCATGGTGCGCGAGGACCTTCGGGTGGAGGTAGATGTCTGCCCACACCTTGACAGCTTCTAACTGTCACCGTCTCATTTTCTCCGCCTATTGAGCGCCATGATCATTAGCGCGCCGATGGCGCTCCGTCATCGCTGACATCACGACCTCCTGTGGTTGTCTATACCGAATGGTCACCGACCACCGACCACCGGCTGACCGTCTTCGGCAATCGCCTGATGACGTCTTCGTCGCGCTAGCGACCGCGAGGGTCGGCAACATTACACGTCGCTTGTTGACCGAAATGGCCCGCTCGGTTGCCGAGGCCGAATGCGGGTTTGATGCGGGGGAGCGTGCCGTGATCGTGCGACTTTGTAAACTCCGGGGCTTCGATCCGGCGTCTTTCGACCTGATCCCGGGCGATGGAAAGCAACCACGAAAGTCGGCGGATCATTGAGCCGATTTCTGCTTCCCACCCCTGGCCGCCCCTCCGAGAGTCCGCTTCCGGCTTCGGCAGCGCCCGCCCCCAGGTCTATCAACTCCCCTTCCGCTTATGAGGAAGGGCCGGAGCGTCGCCGCTCCGGCCCTTTGTCGTTCAGCGTTCGATACGCCCTACCAGATGCGGACCCGGTCGACCGGGGCGAGGTAGTATTTCGATCCGGGCTGGACATTGAACGCCTCGTACCAGGCGTCGAGGTTGCGCAGCGGGCCGATGACGCGGAACTCGGCCGGTGAATGGGGGCCGACCGTCACCTGCTGGCGCATGGCGTCGTCGCGATAAAGCGTCTGCCAGACCTGGGCCCAGCCGTAGAAGAAGCGCTGGTTGCCGGTAATCCCGTCCAGCACTGGCGACGGCTGGCCGTTCAGGGAGAGGTGATAGGCTTCGAGACCCACCGCGACGCCGGCGGCGTCGCCGATGTTCTCGCCCATGGTCAGGCCGCCCTGGAGGAAGAATCCCGGCAGGGGTTCATAGGTGTCGTACTGTGCCCCCAGACGGGCGGTCAGGGTTTCGAAATTGGCCTTGTCCTCCGGCGTCCACCAGTTGCGCAGAACGCCGTCGCCGTCGGATTTCGAGCCCTGGTCGTCGAAGCCGTGGCCGATCTCGTGGCCGATGACGCCGCCGATGCCGCCATAGTTGACGGCCGGGTCCGCGTCGGGATCGAAGAACGGCGGCTGCAGGATGGCGGCCGGGAAGACGATCTCGTTGTTGGTCGAGTTGTAATAGGCGTTCACCGTCTGGGGGGTCATGCTCCATTCGGTCTTGTCGACCGGATCGTTGAGGCGGTTCAGCTGAAAGTTCCACTGGAAGATGCCGGCGCGTTCGGCATTGCCAAACAGGTCGTCGGGACGGACCTCCAGAGCGGAATAATCACGCCATTTGTTCGGATAGCCGATCTTGACGGTGAACTTGTCCAGCTTGTCCTGGGCCTGGGCCCGGGTGTCGGCGCTCATCCAGCTGTAGTTGCGGATGCGGTTGCCGAGGGCGACGCGAAGGTTGTCGACCAGGGCTTCCATCTTGGCCTTGGATTCGGCCGGGAAATATTCCGCCACATACTGGCGGCCGACGGCCTCGCCCAGCATGCCCTCGGCGAAGCTGATGCCGCGCTTGTCACGGGCGCGCTGCATGGGCTGGCCGTTCAGGTCGCGCGAGCGGAACTCCCACTGGGCGTCGGCGAAGCGGCGCGACAGGCGCGGCGCGGCGTCGTCGGTGGTGTGGAATGCCTGCCACGCCTGGATCGTCTCGATCGGCGTCTCGGCATAGAGGGCGGCGATCCTGGGCATGGCCGTGTCCTGGCGGACGACCAGCCGGGGCACGTCGCCGACGCCGATGGCGGTGTAATAGTCCTGCCAAGCGAAGCCGGGAGCCTCGGCGGCCAACTGGGCGATGGTGTATTCGTTATAGGTCTCGTCGCGGTTGCGGCTCTGGACCGAGGTCCAGTGCGCCTCGGCGATCCGGGTTTCGAAGGCGACGATGTCGGCGGCGGACTGTTCGGGGTTCTCCCAGCCTATCAGGCCCAGCATGCGGCCGACATAGGCCTGGTAGAGGACCTTTTTGGCCGCCCAGCGTTCTTCCAGATAGTAGTCGCGGTTGGGCAGGCCCAGACCGCTCTGGCCGGTCGAGACCACGTAACGGGTCGGGGCCTTCTGGTCGGTGGTAACGCCGGTGCCGAAGATGGAGCTGCCGAGGCGGCCTTGGGTCTGGCCCATGTAGGCAGCGGCCAGATCACGGGTGTCGGCGGCGCGGATGGCGGCCAGGAAGGGGGCCAGAGGCTGGGCGTCCAGCGCCTCGATCCGGGCCTCGTCCATATAGGAGCGGTAGGCGTCGGAAATCTTCTGCTCGTCCGATCCGGCGGCCAGGTCAGCCCGGGCGGTCAGGCCCTCGATCATGGCCTTGATGCGGTTGTCGGACAGTTCACGCAAAAGGGCGAACGAGCCGTAGCTGGTGCGGTCCGACGGGATCTGCATCGCGTCCAGCGCCGCGCCGTTGGCGTAGCGCATGAAGCTGTCACCCGGGTTCACCGAGGTGTCGCGTCCGGCCAGGGCAAAGCCCCAGGTTCCGTATTTTGGCGCTTCCGTGCCCTGGAAGCCCATGACTGTGGCACCCTCGGCCGGGGTCTGGAACAGTTCGAAGTCCGTGCAGCTCTCGTCGAGGCAGGCGTGGTCGTGGTCCTGGGCTGCCGTCATCGAAGCGGGCAGCAGCAGCGCGCCGAGCGCGGCGCCGATCAGCAGTGTCTTCATGGGGATTTCCTCAACTTCGCTTCTCTACGGACAGCGTCGGCGGGGACCCTACGCCGCCGTTCCCGCCTGTCGCCTGAATTTTTTGTCATGTGCGTCGGAAACCCGGACGGGCGGGCGTTTCAGCCTGTAGGTTGAGCGTCATTGGGGAAGCGATGACGATTCACGGTGACGGCGGCGAGTATCGCGATCTGGTGGTCTTCCTGGCGGCGGCCGGCGTCGTCGTGCCTCTGTTCAACCGGTTGAAGATCAGCCCGGTTCTGGGCTTTCTGGCCGCCGGCGTGCTGCTGGGACCGGACGGCCTGGCGCGACTGGCCGACACTGTTCCCTGGCTGGCATGGCTGACGATCTCGGACGCGGCGCAAATCCGTTCGCTGTCCGAACTGGGCGTCGCCTTCCTGATGTTCATGATCGGGCTGGAGCTGTCGTGGGAGCGGCTGAAAGCCATGCGGCGGCTGGTGTTCGGCCTCGGCCTGACCCAGGTCGCGGTCTGCACCGTCGCGCTGGGCGCGGTTTTCGTCGCCATGGGCCAGCCACTGGTCTCGGCGGCGGTGCTGGGCATGGGGCTGGCCCTGTCTTCGACCGCCGTGGTCATGCCGGTGATGGCCGAACGGGCCCGAATCTCCACCGTCGCCGGTCGCGCGACCTTCGCCATCCTGCTGGCCCAGGACCTTGCGGTGGCGCCGATCCTGATCACCGTCACTGTCCTGGCCGCCCTGGCCCAGGGCGGTATCGGCAGCGGCGATTTCGACCCATCCGCCCTGGGTCCGGCCCTGTTCACCCTGATCCCCGCCGCCGTCGGCCTGTTCCTTTTGGTGCTGCTGGGCCGACTGGTACTGCGGCCGATGTTCCGGTCGGTCGCCCGGGCCAAGGCAAAAGGGCAGGGGCAGGAAATGTTCATCGCCGCCAGCCTGCTGGTGGTGGTCGGCGCGGGTCTGGCCGCGCAGGCCGCTGGCCTGTCCATGGGCCTGGGGGCCCTGATCGCCGGCCTGCTGCTGGCCGAGACCGAGTTCCGGCGCGAGGTCGAGGTCTCGATCGAGCCGTTCAAGGGGCTGCTGCTCGGCGTCTTCTTCGTCGGGGTAGGCATCGGGCTGGACGTCGACGCCGTGGTCGCCGATCCGGTCGCCGTCTTCGGCCTTGCTGCCTTGATGACGCTGATGAAGGCCGG
>Ga0163144_10023471_pt1 | contig 12164 bp, 7 predicted proteins | sample OliLak19BULKMAT1_FD_123175 | JGI IMG/M metagenome (GOLD analysis project Ga0163144, IMG submission 123175) | Freshwater microbial mat bacterial communities from Lake Vanda, McMurdo Dry Valleys, Antarctica - Oligotrophic Lake LV.19.BULKMAT1 | ecosystem: Environmental > Aquatic > Freshwater > Lake...
CCTGAAATCTGCCTGAATCGTGTAGTCATGCAGGTTCGTCCAGCCCAGCCATGCCTGGCTCCGCGTCCCTTTTGGAATTGAGCTGATCTTGACGAGCCCCTTTTCACCGTCCAGCGGAGCTGGCTTGTGGCGATAGTCCGCACCGATCCAGACCGGCGGAACTTTCTCATCAGAGAAATCAAATTTCCACGGCAACATCGGGATGACGCGAATCCGGGCGGTCGTTGTCATCTCGCCCGACTTCGCGGTTAATACAGCAGCGGTCAGTCCCGATGCAGGAGCCGTGTAGACCTGATCTTTTCCCACCGTCCCGCCGCCTGCGACAGTGATTTCCGCATCTTTCATCGATTGCACGAATTGTCCGTTTTTGTTGTAGCCTCTGAGCTGCAGGTTCGCTTTCTGGCCGGGCATCAGCATCAATTCAGCGGGCGTCAGCATGATCTGTGTCACAACTTTGTCTTTGTCTGCCGGGGTCTCTCCGGTCGGCTTCGGCGTGGAAGCTTTGACGGCAGCGGCATCCGGTTTGCCGATGCAGTACAAAGCATCAATCGTCGGCAGATAAATCCTGCCGTTCGAAATCACCGGGGAACCAAACACAAGTTCGTCCCTCCCGAGGCGGACTTCACTTACCTTTTCAACGCCCTTGTCGACAGGTTTAAGAACGTGAAACCGGCCAGAGTTCTCTACAATATAGATCTTGCCATCGCCAGCGACGGGACTGCCGAACATGGTTCTCCCAAGCTTCATGTGCTCAACGGTTCCGTTGGGCTTTTTAGGACCAATCAGTTTGCCGGTCTTCGCATCAACGATGACCAGTGAGGCACCGTCGTCGACGAAATAAACCCGGTCCCCAACCTTGACCGGAGCATTTCGGCCGACAGCTTTCCCAGGTACTTTCCACAGCAGTTTGTCTTCCGGAATGTCCCCTTCTGTGTTGCCGTCGAATGCGAAAATTGCACCGAGCGTCTTGGTATCGGCCGCGTTCTTTTCGGCGTGACTGCTGTAGACGATTCCGTTTTCATCGACGACAGAAGTTGTATTCAGCCCGCGCGTAGAAGCCTGATACTTCCAGATCGTCTTTCCGGTCCGAGGCTGAATGGCATAGATCGCGCCGTCGCCGGCACCGACAACCATCGCAGCCTGCCCTTTGAAATAAGTGAAAACCGGAGTGCTGTAGGTCGTATCTTCAGGTCGCAACTTCGTGCTTTTAAGCCATTGCGCTGCGCCCGTCTTCCTGTCAAATGCGATCAGTCGGTAAGCGGGGATGGCGGTCTCACCCCAGCCGGTCAGGACTCCGCTGATGATCACCAGGTCCTCAAAGACCACAGGGAAATTCGTACGACCACCGTACGTCGAGAGCATTCCGTACTCTTCGCTCATCGAGTGTTCCCAAATCGTCTTGCCTGTTTTGCCGTCAAGACACTGAAACACACTGCCGAGTCCAAGGACGAACACTGTATCCGATGCCAGATCGCCAACAACACTGGACCATCCCACTCTTTCTGCCGGAGCATCAGTCAGAAAGATATTGTGAATGCTTTCCCAGATCAGCTCGCCAGTTTTCGCGTCGAGGCACACTGTTTTCTCGCCTTCCTGAGTGGTTTCAGGAAAAGACCGACAGACAGCGTAGACGCGGCCATTCATCACGACCGGTGACGATCGCGACGCGAATTCCGGCTTACGCCACAACAGGTTTTCACCCTCGGGCGACCAGGAATCTGGAAGGTTGGTTTCTGTGGACTGACCGTCATTGTGCGGGCCGCGCCAGTGAGGCCAGTCTTCGCCAAAGGAGGCTTGACTCAGGATGCACACAGTGAGTAATGTGAGAAGTGACGTTTTCATTTTTTCCCTCCGCCGAATTCCGGGTCTTTGATCATTGATTCAGTAGTTGATGAACAAAAACGACAGTTCTGTTTGAGAAACACAGTCGCTCTGGAGATCAGTCCGTTTACTCATCCAGCCAATCGCAGCTGGCATCTTCGTGAGGTTCTCGTATTCGTTTCAGCAATGCTGTGAGTTCCTGTTGTTCAGTGCGATTCAAATGTCCCAACTGCCGCTTGTGCATGGCCTGAACGTCGGATGCCATTTCGTCGAGAAGATTGAGTCCCTGTTGCGTGATCGCAATTTCCACCACCCGCCGATTCTCACTGCGACGTTCGCGAATGATCAGTTGTCGCTGTTCCAGTCGATCCAGCATTCGCGTAGTGTCTGGACTGCGAGAAATCAATAGCTTCCCCAACGCCAGTGTCTGCAAAGATGCCGGATAGACGGAACGCAGCAACCGAAGTGCATTATATTGTTGTGCCGACAATTGGAATTTCGTGAACAATTCTTCTTCCAGAGCCTTCAGGCAATCGTATGTCCTCCACAGGTTCAGGAATGCTTCCTGCTCGGATGAATCGAACCTCGGTTTCCGAAAAGAAGGGGACATAGATGACGTTGCCATGCTGAAAGCATCACCGTTGCGACGACAATTGTCAAGACAACCGTTTTCCGGGGAATGCTCTGTCTCAGAATTTCTGCCATCTGGCGCCGGCTGGTTTTTCGTCGTGCCAACATTTCACATTGGCGCATGAAAACAGCGGCATCGCTGCCGCTGTCGCAAATTCTGGCCGTCAACAACATGATCAAATCTGGTCATGTTGCTGACTGATGCCATCATAAAATACTATGCAATTACGCAGCTGGTGGAGCTTCAGCCGGAGGAGCTGGAGCGTTTTCAACTGCTGGTGCTGGTGCAGCCTGATGAATTGGTACAGCAACGCCGCATCCGCCTGTGCCACAGCCGCCACAGTTTGTCATTGGAGCACAGCATGGCTGGCATGAACCGCAGCTCGGTGCTGCAGTGGTGCATGCGTCACCGCTTGGTGCTGGTGCACAGCATGTCTGGTGTGACTTGGCGCAATGGTTCCTCTGGTGTTGAACACCACAATGATTGTGGGTTCTGCATTTTGCGGGTCGACAGCAATTGTTTCGGCCAGCTTCAGCGGTGTTGGCGAGCAGCATTGCAGCCAACGCGAACAAGATTCCTAGATGTCGCATCATTCTATCCTCTGTAAATCAACTTGATGCCGCACATTTCAATGCACGGCAGCGACCGCAAATGCCCCCGAAACACGCGTCCAGGTTGCGGTAGCCCCTTCAAACTCCGCGACAACCTATCTTGCCTGACGGGAATCTGTCAAACAACCTGCCCATTTTTTCACAGATGATCTGTCAAAGTTGTCATTCCCACGAGATCGTCGGGAATTCTTTGCACCTCTCCCGCTCGATTTACGCAGGCAATAATTGAGTCTGCTTCAGTCAAAACATCGCTTTCCCGCATTAAACAATAGTGATGCTCCAGCTTCGCAGGAGTGATACGAGTAATCTCAGTTTTGAGCGTAAGTTGATCGTCGTATCGAGCTGGCCGACGATACCGCACTTCGATTTTCGCGACCACGAAGTACAGACCCAATTCCTCCATGCGACGATAACTTCCCCCTTGAGCCCGAAACAACTCGGTCCGACCCACTTCAAAATAGCAGAGATAATTCGAATGATGCAGAAATCCCATCGCATCAGTTTCGGCGTAACGCACACGGATTTCGACAGTATGCTGGTTGATCATGGTTGGGCCTGCCACAGAATTGTCTTTGTTGATGGGTCGCCGAGGTTGGAGAGCTTGTCGTTACCCACATTTTGATGTGTCCGTTCAGGTAAACTCGCCATCATTGTTTAACCCCGTTCCGGGTTGAATCACACGATTTCTCTCAGAAGAATCCTTTCGGCATTACGTTGGATTCAACATGAGGGCCCGATTCCTGAACGGAATTGTGGGTAACGACAAGGGTCGGAGAGCGCAGCTCGAAACCCCGAGGCTCCCTCCGCGCCACTCAGCCCGGCCCAGCCCCGACCACCCGATCCCTCAAAGCAGCATTGACCGAGCACTGGCGGTGTGTTGATTTAATACCAACCCGAAGCGTCAGAAAGGCCGAGGAGCCAAAATTCCTCGCTGACGCTTCGGGTAGGTATGAGAACTGATGTAAAGACCACAAGCGCAGTAAGAAAGCCCGGGAGCAATCAAACGTCGTGGGGACGTCGATTACATCGGGCTCGTGCCACACTCTCGAGTGCGGAGCGGAGAGAGGGGGATTCGAACCCCCGGTGCCCTTTCGGACACACAGCATTTCCACTGCTGCACAATCGGCCACTCTGCTATCTCTCCGAGTGGATTACATTGAGCTTTATAAAGCGTTCAGGGTGTTCTATGATCACAAAGCTGTTGCGAACGACGAAACAGGAGACTGACGCCTCACGGCTCGCTTGGTCCAGGCGAGCGGGGGACGTCAGTGCCCTGATTGCGATTCCCCCGGTAACACCAATTTATTTGCTGACAAGCGCTGAGCGGATGAATCGGCCACGCGAAAAACTTCAGGCCTCAACAGCTGCCTCAACACCATTTGCTTTGTCAGCCTTGCGCTGGGCTGCTTCGGCTTCGCGTTTTTCCACGGCTGCTACCGCGTACAAGCGGCGTTTGAGTTGCCGATGTTCGGCACTCAGCTTGCGCCAAACAGGGTTTTTCCCCCGTGCTTTACCTGTCACGCCGTCGGTTTCCAACTTGGCTTCGATAACCGAAAGTTGCTGCTGAGAAAAAGTCAGCTGACGTTCAATTCGAGATCGGTCCTTCAACATGACACACCAATTTGAGTTATTGTGAACAAAAAAACGGGAATTCCACGTCGCACTGACATCTGCACATCCATTCAGTATTCAGATCGCGAACCGCGTATTCTTACAAGCGGCTCAAAGATGTTCAACGCGAAAGCCTGGAATAAATGATGTCCACCAGGAACAGTAACGATTTTTCATCATTCAGCACGTTCCAGCTTCGAGATTCAGCAAACGAAGGTTTTCCGGCGAGAAAGAAGCCTTATGATAGAGAGTCCCGTGAATTCGTACTTTGCAGCCTGAAGGCTGGACTCCAATCGTCAGGAACCGACTATGCCTCATCAAAAACTTGTTGCTCTCTTCAGCTTTCTGGCGATCCATACAGATTTTTCGGAAGTCGTGTCCGCGGCACCGCCGGTTGATTTTCAACGTCAAGTGCAGCCGATTCTGGCCGAACACTGCACGCTCTGCCACGGCTTCGATACGGACGTTCGCAAGGCGGGACTTCGAATTGACATGCGTGTCGATGCGCTTGCAGGCGGAGAATCCGGAATCGCGGCGATCGTACCGGGCAGACCGAACGACAGTGAGATGATTCGCCGCATCACGTCGCTCGATGCGGATACCGTGATGCCACCAAAGGATCACAACAAGCCACTTTCGGAAACTCAGATCGCCACGTTGAAACAATGGATCACGGAAGGTGCCAAGTATGAAAATCATTGGGCGTTTACCGCACCGACAAAGTCCGTGTTGCCGGATGTCGGTACGGATCACCCGATTGATGCGTTCGTGTTGGCAAGACTGAGGACGGAAGTGCTGACGCCATCGCCTCAGGCATCCAGTTCCGCTTTGTGCCGACGAATTTATCTGGATCTCATTGGTCTGCCGCCATCGCCTGCGGAATTATCCGCTTTTGAAACGAACGGTGTGACGGCGACGATTGAATCGTTACTGCAGAGCGACCGCTTTGGCGAAAAGTGGGCACGACACTGGATGGATCTGGCTCGCTATTCTGACACCAACGGCTACGAAAAGGACATGCAGCGTGAGCAGTGGTCATGGCGCGACTGGGTGATTGAAGCCATCAATCGCGACATGCCATACGACCAGTTTCTTGTCGAACAGATCGCAGGAGACCTTTTGCCCGATGCGACTCAGAAACAAATCATCGCCACTGGATTTCTGCGAAACAGTATGATCAACGAAGAAGGGGCGATCGTGGCGGAACAGTTTCGCATGGTCGAAATGTTTGACCGCATCGACTGCATCGGCAAAGCGGTGCTGGGACTGACCACCCAGTGTGCTCAATGCCATACTCATAAGTTTGATCCGTTGACCCACGACGAATACTTCGGCATGTTTGCTTTCCTGAACAATTCGTATGAGGCGCAATCCTGGGTCTACACTCAGGAGCAGCTGCAGCAGATCGCGGAGATCAGGACGCGCGTGCAGGCACTGGAAGAACGCATATGCAGCGAACGACCGAACTGGGAGGCAGAACTGTCGGCATGGACCAGCGATCTGGAATCAAAACTGATTGCATGGCGGCCGCTGGACGCGATCGAAATGGGCAGCATCAGCGGACTCAATCACCCGACTCAGGAATCCGACAGATCACTGTTGATGAAAGGTCACACAAGCGGCGACGTCTTTATGATCGCGACGCCGGAATTGCATGGCGTGACCGGTTTGCAGCTGGAAGTCCTGAATCACCGGGATCTGCCTCACAACGGTCCGGGGCGAAGCAGCAACGGCACATGGATCGTGCAGGAACTCGAAGTGCTGGTCCGCAAGCCAGGGGTCACTGAATGGGAGAAGCAGAAACTCGTCAACGCCACAGCGGATTTTTCGCAGCCGGATTCGAAGTCAGACGAAGGCAAGAAATCCGCTGGTCCGGTCGCGTACCTGATCGATGGCAAAGATGAGAACTCGTGGGTGGCAGATCGCGGAATGGGCCTGCGGAATCAACCGAGCGTCGCAGTCGTACAGTTTGAACAACCGCTTGAATTCCCGGAGGGGACGCAATTGAAAGTTGTGTGGCGAATGGGGGACATGGTGGGTTGTGCGCGCTTCAGTCTGACAACGAACACAACACCGACAGCACCGAGCGTGGATCATGCCGCGATGCTTGCGCTCCGTGTTCCGAAAGCACAGCGAACGGCAGCACAAAACGCCGCAGTGTTCACCGCGTGGCGCACTTCTGTCGCAGAACTGAAGTCAATCAATGATGAAATTGAAAGTGTGTTGAGATCGCAGCCTGCAGCTTCCACCTCAATTCTGCACATGGCGGAACGCGAAACCAACAACCTCCGTGCGACGCATCTGCTGGATCGCGGTAACTGGGATCAGCCGCTGCAGGCGGTCGAACCTCATGTGCCGGCGGCATTCCATGCGTTCCCGGAACAGGCTCCAAAGAACCGATTGGGATTCGTTCAGTGGCTCGCGGATCGTCGTTCGCCATTGACGGCTCGCGTGGCCGTAAATCAAACGTGGCAGGCGATCTTCGGAGCGGGTCTGGTTGAAACGTCAGAAGACTTCGGCACGCGCGCCGCCGTGCCGGAATATCAGGTACTGCTCGACTGGCTTGCGGTGGACTTTATGGAACACGGCTGGAGTCGCAAGCATCTGATTCGCACAATTCTGACAAGTGCCACGTATCAACAAACTTCGCGGGAGATTCCTGCACTGCTTGAACGCGATCCCGCCAATCGCCTGGTGGCACGGGGGCCGCGTTTCCGCGCAGATTCTGAAGTCGTGCGGGACATTGCGCTGACGGCTTCGGGATTGATTACACACAGGATCGGCGGGCCGGGAATCATCCCGCCGGTGCCTCAAAACGTGCTCGACTACAACTACACGTATCCCGGCTACTGGACAGCGGCGACTGGTCCGGAACGATATCGCCGGACAGTTTATGGTTTCCGCAAGCGTTCCATGCCGGATCCGGTGATGTCGAACTTCGATGGCCCGAACGGCGACTTTTCATGTGCTCGGCGTGTGCGGTCGAACACACCGCTGGCGGCATTAACTGGTTTGAACGAAACAATTTTCGTCGAAGCCGCGCGTGCCTTGGCGCTGAGAGTCCTCAAGGAAGCGACCACCAATGATGCGGCTCGGGCCGAGTATGCGTTCTTGCTGTGCACTTCGCGGCCACCTACCGACGCCGAACGAGGCGAAGTGCTCGCGCTGCTGAAATCGCAACGACAGCGACTGGCCGATGGTTGGCTGAATCCCCGCGAAGTGACGACGGGCGATGCGATGAAACTGCCGGAACTGCCGGGAGAGACGACTCCTCAGGACGCCGCCGCATGGACGCTGGTGGCTCGCGTCCTGCTGAATCTGGATGAAACGCTTTCCAAGTATTAAGCACAGAGTTTCTCTTGATTCAGTTCGTGCCACAGAATTACGACGGGAGACTTGCAGGCAACTATCGTAATTCGCGACACTCCACCGGCTCAAAGGAGGATCGCGACAATGCAAGATGTGCTGGCAGTGGTGCTGGCGGGTGGTAAGGGTTCCCGGCTGGACCCATTAACGCGTGACCGCAGTAAACCGGCTGTGCCGTTTGGCGGATGTTTCCGCATCGTCGATTTTACGCTTTCGAATTGCCTGAACAGTGGCATCCGAAGAATTCTTGTCGTCACGCAGTATAAGGCCGCAAGTCTGGAGCGTCATATCGAACTGGGTTGGCATTTTCTGCCGGCGGAGCTGGGCGAATTTGTCTATGTGCGTCCGCCAGAACAACGCATCGATGAAAACTGGTATCTGGGAACTGCGGACGCGATTTATCAGAATATCTACACGATTGAAAAAGTGCAGCCGAAGTACATCGTTGTCTTAAGTGGAGATCATGTCTATCGGATGGACTATTCGCACTTTGTCCGTGAACACATCGCGTCGAAAGCGGATGCCAGTATTGCCTGTCTGCCTGTGCCACTTGAGGATGGTCGCCGATTCGGAGTCATGCAGGTCGATGAAGATCGACGCATCATTCACTTTCGTGAAAAGCCGTCAGATCCCGATCCGATGCCCGGCCATCCTGATATGTGCCTGGCATCGATGGGGATTTATGTCTTCAACACGGATTTTCTGTTCGAACGACTTTGTGTTGATGCGAACGATCCGGGCAGCCATCGGGATTTTGGAAAGGACATCATTCCATCGATCATTGATTCTTCGAACATCATGGCATGGCCGTTTCTTGACGACGAGACACGTCAGCCAGCCTACTGGCGCGATGTCGGAACGCTGGATTCCTATTACGACGCGAACATGAATTTGATTTCCGTACAGCCGGAACTCAATCTGTACGACGCGAACTGGCCGATCCGCACATGGCAACCGCCTTTGCCGCCTCCGAAGTTCGTGTTTAATAACCACGACGAAAGCCCACCGCGCGTGGGAAGCGCGGTCGATAGTCTTGTGTGCTCCGGGTCGATCATTTCCGGCGGCACCGTGGAACGTTGCGTGTTATCACCGCGCGTGCGCGTGCATAGTTTCGCGACGATCCGCGATTCGATTCTGTTTGAGGGCGTCGATGTCGGGCGGAACTGCCGAATTGAACGCGCGATCATTGATAAGGGTGTCCGAATTCCCGAGGGTGTTTCGATCGGCGTGGATCGTGCCGCAGATCTGGCTCGAGGGCTGACAATCTCTGAACGAGGGGTTGTGGCGGTTGCCCGGAATGTCCGCTTTTGAAAACATCGGACCGGGGCGACCATCGATTGGGTGGTGGTCGTAAGATCGTGAGCTGCGGAACAGTGAATAAATTCCATGTCACTCGCCTTCACGACTGTTGAAACTGTCTTCGGAAGGATATGCTGCAGCACAGTCAGAATTCCTGTAAATCCTGTAGACCCAATCCACTTCTGTGGCGGCACCGGAAAGCCTCCTTCATGTCAGATTTTGACGAACGATTGCAACGAGCCATCCAGCGCGGCGAACAGGCTCGTCAGGCGGACAGTGTGTCTGCCGATGCAGATGCCGCAACGGAAGAAGAACTGCGAATGAAGCATTCGCAGCTTCGCAGTGATCTGACGGAACACATCGAAGGATGTCTGCAGAAACTCTGCGACCATTTTCCCGGCTTCGACTATAACACGGTGCTCAACGAAAAAGGCTGGGGCGCTCGAATCAGTCGTGATGATATCAAACTGGGCCGAGGCACAGCTAAGAACGAATACAGCCGACTCGAGATTCTCGTCCGTCCATACTCGGACATGCACATTCTGGAGATTGCCACCAAAGGCACACTCCGGAACCGGGAATCACTCAATCGCAGCAACTACCGATTTCTGAAAGATGCCGCACTGCCGGACCTGAAGCAGATCGTGGACGGGATCGTGCTGGAATTTGCCGAACAGTTTTCGGCAAATGCGTAGCGGCGAATTCCTGCAGTTCGACATCCGGAGTTGAGTGCAATTCCTGACAATTGGCACGAAACGGGCTGAACTTGCGTCCAAACGCGAACCGATTATCATGTGTCGCTGTCGATGAACGCAGGGAGAGATGGCAGAGTGGCCGAATGCGCATCATTGCTAATGATGTGACTCCAGAAATGGGGTCCGGGGGTTCGAATCCCCCTCTCTCCGCTTAGAAAGCTCATGGGATTTCCTGTGGGCTTTTTGCGTTTGAGTGCCTCTGAGTTACGTTTCGAACCGAATTACGGTTTGCCATTTGATGTGAAAGTCATCTTATCGCGGGAAACATCGTCATGGTTTCAGCAGAAGCGGAATCAGATACAGTGACCGTCGGCTATCAGCGCTGGTCGAAGCTCACCTTTCTGCACTGGCGCGTGGCGGCGGAAAAACTGCAGCCGTTGCTGCCGACCGGTCTTCGGATTCAGCAATTTGATGGCAGTGCGTGGCTGGGTGTCGTACCGTTTTCGATGGAGCGAGTCCGTCCGTGGTGGTCACCACCGGTACCAGGCGTTTCATGGTTTCTGGAAACCAACGTGCGCACCTACGTCGTCGATGAACACGGAGTCGCCGGCGTCTGGTTCTTTTCACTCGATGCCAACAGTCGACTCGCCGTCAACCTCGCACGCACGTTCTGGCATCTGCCCTACATGCTGGCTGCCATGTCTCTGAGTGTGAGTCGCAGTCATGACAACGCCACACCGGCACGAATCACGTATGCAGGTCTTCGAAAGGAATCCCCCGACGCTCACTATGAATTGACGATCGATCTGGCGGACACTGAACCAAAGCCAGCCCAGCCAGGCACGCTCGAACATTTCCTGGTGGAGCGTTATCTGCTGTTTGCCACCGATCGAAAGCACCGACTGCGAACAGGTCGCGTGCATCACCGACCGTATCGCATCGTAACACCGACTTCGATTGCCGGCACCCAGTCTCTGACATCAGCCATCGGGTGTCACGATCTGAACATCACCTCCGCCGACCACGCAGCATTCTGTCCGGGCGTCGATGTCCGAATTTCGCCGCTGAAACGGGTCACTTGACGCGGGCTATGTCCACGACCAACAGGTGACCGTCGAGCCCCGGCATCCAGGTGTGCTCGTTGTGCTCGTTGTGTCGTGTGCCACTTCTGCTTCGCTCGTGATAGAAGTTGCCATCACAACTGCAGACATGGATCGCGCCAAGGCGGCGATCTACGCCACTGCCGGGATCAGTCAGTATCTGCTGGTACAGCCTGAGCAGAAACAGGTTGTGGTATTCGAAAACTGCATCGACCGGATCTACACAACAAAGCGAACGCTCTCAAACGCCGATTCGCTTCTGCTGCCTGACGTTTGTGGTGCAGAGTTATGTCTGTCTGAGCTCTTTCGGGAATGAAGTCCGTTCCTCAGAACAATTCTGCGATCGGGATTCCGCCATCGACGACAAAACGTGGTCGGCCCGAAGAACAATCCAGAAGCTGGATTGCACGACTGGGGCGAGAGCGAGATGTTGCAAAACAGGTTGCCATCTACGAGCGACTCAATCGGATGTTTGACTTTTTTGCCGACTGGACCGTGATCGATTTCACCGATGCGGCGGCGGAACGATTCACGAGCCACCGCTCGGTTCAGGACGTGAAAGACATAACCGCCGGTCCAAGCACGTTTTCGTCGAGACATCGTGATTTCCATACATGCCGGCGGTCGGGAGTCTTTTTCTGCCGATTGCCGCAACTGTCTCCCTGTTACGCAGAACTGTGAGGTGCTGCAGGTTTCACGGACAGCGGATTCTCTTATTCTGAGCCCTTTGAAGGGAGATCAGAATGTCAGGGAAGCGAATCAAAGTCACCAAGCCCGCGGTTCGTCGTCGATTTACTCGCGAGTTCAAAGAGGAAGCAGTTCAACTGTTAGTAGACGGCCACACTGCGGAGTCGGTCGCACATCGACTGGGCTTGAAAGGGGTTGCTGGCCAAAGTAAAACTCAAAAAAGTGGCGCTCACCGCCGCGATGCGAAAACTGATCACCATCCTGAACACACTCGTCCGAACCGACCAACTGTGGCAGGATCCTGCAACTGCACAAACGAAAACGGCGCTCTGAGGATGCTGTC
>Ga0163144_10023473_pt1 | contig 12163 bp, 6 predicted proteins | sample OliLak19BULKMAT1_FD_123175 | JGI IMG/M metagenome (GOLD analysis project Ga0163144, IMG submission 123175) | Freshwater microbial mat bacterial communities from Lake Vanda, McMurdo Dry Valleys, Antarctica - Oligotrophic Lake LV.19.BULKMAT1 | ecosystem: Environmental > Aquatic > Freshwater > Lake...
CAACGCCAAGCCGGCCGCCGCGGCCGTGCGCGAGTTCTTCGGGTCTTCGCAGCTGTCGCAGTTCATGGACCAGACCAACCCTCTCAGCGAGATCACCCACAAGCGCCGTCTTTCGGCGCTTGGCCCGGGCGGTCTGACGCGTGAGCGGGCGGGCTTCGAGGTCCGCGACGTGCACCCGACCCACTATGGCCGTATCTGCCCGATCGAAACGCCGGAAGGCCCGAACATCGGCCTGATCAACTCGCTGGCCACCCACGCCCGGGTCAACAAATACGGCTTCATCGAGAGCCCCTACCGTCGCGTCAAGGACGGCCGGGCCACGGATGAGGTGGTCTACATCTCGGCCATGGAAGAGGCGAAATACACGATCGCCCAGGCCAACATCGAGCTCAAGGACGGCATGATCGTCGAGGAGCTGGTTCCGGGCCGGATCAACGGCGACTCGCAACTGCTCATCCGCGCCGACGTGGACATGATGGATGTGTCGCCGAAACAAGTCGTTTCGGTCGCCGCCGCCCTGATCCCCTTCCTCGAAAACGATGACGCCAACCGGGCCCTGATGGGCGCGAACATGCAGCGTCAGGCCGTGCCGCTGGTTCAGTCGGATGCACCGCTGGTCGGCACCGGGATGGAAGCGGTCGTGGCCGTGGACTCAGGCGCGGTCGTGGTCGCCCGTCGTGACGGCGTTGTCGAACAGATCGACGGCACCCGCATCGTCGTACGCGCCACCAACGAGCTCGACGCCGGCCGGTCGGGCGTCGACATCTATCGCCTGTCGAAATTCCAGCGTTCCAATCAGTCGACCTGCATCAACCAGCGCCCGATCGTGCGCGTGGGCGATGTGGTCAAGCACGGCGACGTCATCGCCGACGGCCCGTCGACGGACCTGGGCGAACTGGCCCTGGGCCGCAACGCCCTGGTCGCCTTCATGCCGTGGAACGGCTATAATTTCGAGGACTCGATCCTGATCTCGGAAAGGATCGTGCGCGACGACGTCTTTACCTCGATCCACATCGACGAGTTCGAGGTCATGGCCCGCGACACCAAACTGGGTCCGGAAGAAATCACCCGCGACATCCCCAACGTCGGCGAGGAAGCCCTGCGCAACCTCGACGAGGCGGGCATCGTGGCGATCGGTGCCGAGGTCCAGCCGGGCGACATCCTGTGCGGCAAGGTCACGCCGAAGGGCGAAAGCCCGATGACGCCCGAAGAGAAGCTGCTGCGCGCCATCTTCGGCGAGAAGGCTTCGGACGTCCGCGACACCAGCCTGCGCCTGCCGCCCGGTGTCGCCGGCACGGTGGTCGACGTACGCGTGTTCAATCGTCACGGGGTCGACAAGGACGAACGGGCCATCGCCATCGAGCGTTCGGAAATCGAACGGCTGGGCAAGGACCGCGACGACGAGCTGAAGATCCTCGAGCGCAACGTCTATGGTCGCCTGAAGCCCCTGATCCTGGGCAAGACCGCGACATCGGGACCCAAGGGTCTGGGCCGCGGCGAAGTCACCGAATCCAAGCTGGGCGAGCTTTCGCGCGGCCTGTGGTGGCAGATCGCCCTCGACGACGAGAAGGCGATGGGCGAGCTGGAAGCCATGAAGAAGCAGTTCGAGGACGCTCGCAAGGCGCTCGACCGCCGCTTCGAGGACAAGGTCGAGAAGCTGCAACGCGGCGATGAACTGCCCCCCGGCGTGATGAAAATGGTCAAGGTCTTCGTGGCCGTGAAGCGCAAGCTTCAGCCGGGCGACAAGATGGCCGGCCGTCACGGCAACAAGGGCGTCATCTCCAAGATCCTGCCGATCGAGGACATGCCACACCTGGCCGACGGGACCTCGGTCGACGTCGTTCTGAACCCGCTGGGCGTGCCGTCGCGCATGAACATCGGCCAGATCTTCGAAACCCACCTGGGTTGGGCCGCCGCCGGTCTCGGCAAGCAGATCCAGGGTCTGCTGGAAGCCTGGCAGCAGGGTGGACAGAAGAAGGCGCTGGTCGATCACCTGACCAGCATCTACGGCCCTGATACGCCGCTTCCTGAATCGGAAGAGGACCTGGTCGAACTGGCCCGCAACCTGTCCAAGGGCGTTCCGTTCGCCACCCCGGTGTTCGACGGTGCGCACATCGACGACATCGAGGAGCTGCTGGAAAAGGCGGGTCTGGACCGCACCGGTCAGTCGATCGTCTATGACGGTCAGACCGGCGAGCAGTTCAAGCGTCCGGTTACGGTCGGCTACATCTACATGCTGAAGCTGCACCACCTGGTCGACGACAAGATCCACGCCCGTTCCATCGGTCCGTACTCGCTCGTTACCCAGCAGCCGTTGGGCGGCAAGGCGCAGTTCGGCGGACAACGCTTCGGCGAGATGGAGGTGTGGGCGCTGGAAGCCTACGGCGCGGCCTACACGCTGCAGGAAATGCTGACGGTGAAGTCCGACGACGTGGCCGGCCGGACCAAGGTCTATGAGGCCATCGTCCGCGGCGACGACAGCTTCGAGGCGGGCATTCCCGAGAGCTTCAACGTGCTCGTCAAGGAAATGCGCTCGCTGGGTCTGAACGTGGAGCTGGAGAACAGCTGAGGAAGAGGTGAGGAGTGCAAGTGCCAGTGAGCAAGGGTAGCCCCCTTAGCTCGCAAAGCACGGCACTGGCTCACTAGCACTACTCATTGGCACCCAGCTTCCCACATAATTCTGTATTCGCGGCCCTCCCGCCGCAGAAGGAAAACAAGATGAACCAGGAAGTCCTGAACATCTTCAATGCGGTCCCGGTCACTCCGACCTTCGACCAGATCAAGATCGCCCTCGCCAGCCCGGAGAAGATCCGGTCGTGGTCGTTCGGCGAGATCAAAAAGCCCGAGACCATCAACTACCGGACGTTCAAGCCCGAGCGTGACGGCCTGTTCTGCGCCCGCATCTTTGGCCCGACCAAGGACTACGAATGCCTGTGCGGCAAGTACAAGCGCATGAAATACAAGGGCATCATCTGCGAGAAATGCGGCGTCGAAGTCACCCTGGCCCGCGTCCGGCGCGAGCGGATGGGCCATATCGAACTGGCGTCCCCGGTCGCTCACATCTGGTTCCTGAAGTCGCTGCCGTCGCGCATCTCGCTGATGCTGGACATGGCGCTGAAGGACGTGGAGCGCGTTCTCTACTTTGAAAACTACATCGTCACCGAGCCGGGCCTGACCCCGCTGAAGCAGAACCAGCTGCTGACGGAAGACGAATTCTACCGCTACCAGGACGAGTTCGGCGATGACGGCTTCACCGCCGAGATCGGCGCCGAGGCCGTGCGCAACCTGCTGATCGGCATCGACCTGCACGCCGAGGCTGAAAAGCACCGCGGCGAACTGGCCGACAGCCCCTCGGAAATGAAGGCGAAGAAGGCCTCCAAGCGCCTTAAGCTGATCGAGGCCTTCCTCGAGAGCGGCAACAAGCCCGAGTGGATGATCCTGACGGTCGTGCCGGTCATCCCGCCGGAGCTGCGCCCGCTGGTGCCGCTGGACGGCGGCCGCTTTGCCACGTCCGACCTGAACGACCTGTATCGCCGGGTCATCAACCGCAACAATCGCCTGAAGCGCCTGATCGAACTGCGCGCGCCCGACATCATCATCCGCAACGAAAAGCGGATGCTGCAGGAATCGGTCGACGCCCTGTTCGACAACGGCCGTCGTGGTCGCGTCATCACGGGTGCCAACAAACGCCCGCTGAAGTCGCTGGCCGACATGTTGAAGGGCAAGCAGGGTCGCTTCCGCCAGAACCTCCTCGGCAAGCGCGTCGACTATTCGGGCCGTTCGGTCATCACCGTGGGTCCCGAGCTGAAGCTGCACGAGTGCGGCCTGCCCAAGAAGATGGCGCTCGAGCTGTTCAAGCCGTTCATCTATGCGCGCCTTGACGCCAAGGGCCTGTCGGGCACCGTCAAACAGTCCAAGCGCATGGTCGAGCGCGAGCAGCCCCAGGTGTGGGATATCCTCGACGAGGTCATCCGCGAGCACCCGGTCCTGCTGAACCGCGCGCCGACCCTGCACCGTCTGGGCATCCAGGCGTTCGAGCCCAAGCTGATCGAGGGCAAGGCCATCCGCCTGCATCCGCTGGTCTGCACCGCCTTCAACGCCGACTTCGACGGCGACCAGATGGCCGTCCACGTCCCGCTGAGCCTCGAGGCCCAGCTGGAAGCGCGCGTCCTGATGATGTCGACGAACAACATCCTGTCGCCCGCCAACGGCAAGCCGATCATCGTGCCGTCGCAGGACATCGTCCTGGGCCTGTACTATCTGTCGCTGGTCAAGGAAGGCGAGAAGGGCGAGGGCAAGCTGTTCGCCAACATGGGCGAGATCGATGCCGCGCTCGACGCCGCTGTCGTGTCGCTGCACACCAGGATCAAGGCGCGCTGGACCGAGATGAACGCCGCCGGCGAAGTCATCACCAAGGTCATCGACACGACCCCGGGCCGGATGAAGCTGGGCGCGCTGCTGCCGCACAATGCGAACATCGGCTACCGCCTGCTCGAGAAGAACCTGACCAAGAAGGAAATCGGCAACCTGATCGATCAGGTCTATCGCCACTGCGGTCAGAAGGCGACGGTCATCTTCGCCGACCAGATGATGCAGCTGGGCTTCCGCGAGGCGGCCAAGGCGGGCATTTCCTTCGGCAAGGACGACATCGTCATCCCGGCCGCCAAGGCCACGCTGGTCGCCGCCACCCGGACCCAGGTCGAGGAATACGAGCAACAGTATGCCGATGGCCTGATCACCAAGGGCGAGAAATACAACAAGGTCGTCGACGCCTGGGCCAAGGCCACGGACAAGATCGCCGATGCGATGATGGGCGAGATCGCCCAGCCGCGCGTCCTGGCCAAGGGTCAGGCACCGGACATCAACTCGGTGTTCATGATGGCCAACTCGGGTGCCCGTGGTTCGCAGGCGCAAATGAAGCAGCTGGGCGGCATGCGGGGCCTGATGGCCAAGCCGTCGGGCGAGATCATCGAAACGCCGATCATCTCGAACTTCAAGGAAGGCCTGACAGTGCTGGAGTATTTCAACTCCACCCACGGTGCCCGCAAGGGTCTGGCCGATACCGCGCTGAAGACCGCCAACTCGGGTTATCTGACCCGCCGTCTGGTGGACGTGGCGCAGGACTCGATCGTCACCGAGGACGATTGCGGCTCGACGCGGGGCATTACCCTGCGCGCCGTGGTCGAAGGCGGCGACGTGCTGGTCTCGCTGGGTCAACGCGTCCTGGGCCGTTACGCGGCCGAGGACATCAAGGAGCCGGGCGGCGACGCCGTCCTGTTCAAAGCGGACACCTATCTGCAAGAGGAAGAAGTCGAAGTCATCGACAACGCCGGCGTCCAAACGGTCAAGGTCCGCTCGGCCCTGACCTGCGAAGCCGAAGCCGGTATCTGCGCCTTCTGCTACGGGCGTGACCTGGCGCGCGGCACCAACGTCAACATCGGCGAAGCGGTCGGCGTCATCGCCGCCCAGTCGATCGGCGAACCCGGCACCCAGCTGACGATGCGGACCTTCCACATCGGCGGCACGGCCCAGGTGGCGGAAACCTCCTTCTACGAGGCGACCAACCCCGGCATCGCCCGGATCACCGGCCCCACCGTCAAGGCGGCGCACGGCGATCTGGTGGCCATGAGCCGCAACGTCGTTGTCACCATTATGGTCGACGGCAAGGACCGCGAGAGCCACAAGATCCCTTACGGCGCACGCCTTCGCGTCATCGAGGGATCGGACGTCAAGCGCAGCCAGCGTCTGGCCGAGTGGGACCCCTATACCTCTCCGATCCTGACCGAAGTCGGCGGCGCGATCCGGTTCGAGGACCTGGTCGAGGGCCTGTCGGTCCGCGAGGAAACCGACGAAGCGACGGGCATCGCCCAGCGCGTCGTCAGCGACTGGCGTGCCAGCCCGCGTGGGGCCGACCTGCGTCCGGCCATGGGCGTCACCTCGGGTGACGCTTACGCCAAACTGGCCTCGGGCTCGGACGCCCGCTACCTGCTGCCGGTGGGCGCGGTTCTGTCCGTTAACAACGGCGACGTGGTCAAGCCGGGCGAGATCATCGCCCGCGTCCCGACCGAGGGTGCCAAGACGCGCGATATCACCGGCGGTCTGCCGCGGGTGGCCGAGCTGTTCGAAGCCCGTCGACCGAAGGATTGCGCGGTCATCGCCGAGATGGACGGCCGAGTGGAATTCGGACGCGACTACAAGAACAAGCGTCGCATCAAGATAACGCCGGAACCGGATGCCGACGGCAACCAGGCCGAACCGGTTGAATTCCTGATCCCCAAGGGCAAACACATCTCCGTCCACGACGGCGATCTGATCAACAAGGGCGACTACATCATCGACGGCAACCCGGATCCGCACGACCTGCTGCGCATCCAGGGCGTCGAGGCCCTCGCCGAATACCTGGTGAACGAAGTGCAGGAGGTCTATCGACTGCAGGGCGTCCCGATCAACGACAAGCACATCGAGGTGATTGTTCGCCAGATGCTGCAGAAGGTCGAGATTCTGGACTCGGGCGAAACCACCCTGATCCGTGGCGACACGGTCGAAGTGGCGGAAGCCGTTCTGGAAAACCAGAAGGTCGAGAAGCGGGGCGGCCGTATTGCCACCACCCAGCCGGTCCTGCTGGGCATCACCAAGGCGAGCTTGCAGACCCGCAGCTTCATCTCGGCGGCGTCCTTCCAGGAGACCACCCGCGTCCTCACCGATGCCTCGGTCAACGGCAAGATCGATACGCTGGAAGGCCTGAAGGAGAACGTCATCGTCGGCCGCCTGATTCCGGCCGGCACGGGCGCCTACCTCCGCGCCCTGCAGAAGATCGCCAACGAACGCGACGCCGAACTGACGTCGCAGCGGGAAGAGGCCATCGAGCCGCTTCCGGCCGATCTGGCGCTGGAGCTGGAGAGCAGCGAAGGCTGATCCCGGGTCAAGCCCGGGATGACAAGAACGACGTGAAGAGGGCGGCCCCGGCGACGGGGCCGCCCTTTTTCTATCGACAGTTGACGATATCCATCGCGCCTGAAAGGTTTGTGGTTTGGAGGGTTCTATGACGCTGCAATCTATAAGGGACTGGTTGATCGACGGCGAGAACAAGGCGGTCGTGTACGCCTTGGTCATCAGTCTGGTGCTCTTGGCCGTGGTTTCAACCGCCAACGCCGCCGTTGACCTGGGTGCCGCCCTGCACGACGCCACCTGTCGGGACCACGCGGGTGAGGTCGTCGCGAGAACCGGGCGTTGAGGCCCGGCCGATCAACCGGGAAGACGTCCCGCGGCGGTCGTCGCAGCGCGGTCTGGTTCATCGCCGCAGGCCTCTGGATTGCGACCGGCTATGTCGGGGTCAACAGCTTCATGCCAAATCTGGGTGCGGCCCACCACGACGCCTTCTGCACCGAACACTGAGCCCCTTCTTCATTCCCGCGGCGGGTCGCGCTGGAACCCTGTTCCGGGCGTGAGGGGCGTGCCGCTGCTGCGCTGACCGTCTCTTCGGGTGCGGACATTCCGGGTCGAGTCCGGACGCAGGGACTGGTCCAGATGCGCCCCGGCGACGCCCATGCCGAAATTGGAACCCGGCCCGTCCTGGGGGCCGACGTTGCCGCTGCCGCCGGCGAGGGGACGTCGGCGGGCATCGTATTCGGCGAGCCGGCGCGCGCCTTCGCGGGCGAAGCGGGCGTCGCGTTCCGGATTGCCCGTGCCCTCGATCGGGGCGGCTGCGGCGGCGCGGCGGCCGAAGCGGTCATCGCATATTGCGCGCTCGGCCGTGCTCAGCAGTGCCGTCGCCGCGCAGCCAATGGTGCTGGTGCGCAGGCCCTGGCCGATACGGTCGCCGAGGGTGCGCGGGCGCAAGGTCCATGCGCCCTGAGCCAGGGCCGTCGGTGCGCCCGGTGCGGCGGCCGCCAGGCGAGGGGAGGGCGGTGCCGGACTTTCGTCTTCATCCTCGTCGTCACGGATGACCGGCGTGGTCAGGGCGCGGACCAGCGGGGGCGCTTCCGCCTGCCGGACGGCAACCGGCCGGCGCGGTGTCTCATCGGCCAGCAGGGGGCGGGGCTCCAGCTGGACGAAGACGGTGGGGTTGCGATCCGGGATTATGGCGGTCCCCGGACCCATCGTCCGCAAGCCGAGTAAGGCCAGAATGCCCGCGTGCAGCAGCAGGGAGGCCGCGACGATCAGCGGCTTGCGCCAGCGATCGGCGTGCGCCGACCACACCCAGATCGGACTTGCGATTCCCCGTCCACTCGCCATGCGCGCATCTGTCGGGGCGAGCGTGGCGGTATTGGGGCCTTTTGCAAGCGGCCCGAATTTCCTGCCGGTCGGAGCGTTTCTGCTTGAGCGACTGAGCCAGGGAACCAGGCGGAAAGCCTGCTTCTAGGAGGTTGTTAAGGTTTCAGACACTGGTCCCGTCGGCCGCCCAAAGGCGGAGAAGAGCGTCGCAACTGCGACCAGACCGACGAGGAGCATCCCCTCCGGACGCCCGATTGCGTCCGTGTAGACGCCGTACGCGATAACGAACGCCAGCAGCGTTGTGTTCGTGATTACGCTTGCGTAGCGGGCTGTTCGGGAGGTCGGGTTCGCTTGTCGAACGATATTCGTCGCGCCCGCATACCAGAGCGAAAGGCCCGCTCCGATGAACCAGAACATTCTCTCGTTGACCTCCGGATAGGCCAAGGGGGCGGCGACAAAGTTATGCACACATCCCAAGAGGACGAGCCCCCAAGCTGCGCCGGCGTCCAGGATTCTGAAGATGCGCATTGCGCAGCCTTCCATTTCAGATCGCGAGCCTTCAATTATGAATTCGTGAACCGGGCTGCAGTCGAGTAACAACGTTAGGCTAATCTGCCCATTTTCGCCGATGCCGCAAATCGCCGCATCAGCCACCACAGGCCTGAAAGTGAGACACTACCGGCCCGCCGCCGCCCTTGACCAGACGCCCCCTCGCGCGTAGAAGCCCTCCACTTTCGAGGCTCCCGGTTCGCCGGGTTCCGGGATCGTGACAATTGAGCGGACGGGCTGTGCCCGCCGGAACGCCCGAAGCGCGCGTTCCGGCCCTTTTTGTTGGTTGCCGGTTCGCCGGCAGTGAGCCGGGGGCGTTTGCGGTCGCATTCCCGGCTCGAAATCAAACCCGGGGCGGCGCGTCAGCGTCGTCCGAAAAGAAGGCTCATGAGGCGCTCCGGCCGAAAGGCACACGCCTCCATCGATTGAAAGAGACGAGTTTCGAATGCCGACTATCAACCAGCTGATCCGCAAGCCGCGCCAACCCAAGCCGGTGCGCAACAAGGTGCCGGCCCTGAAGGGCTGCCCCCAGCGCCGCGGCGTCTGCACCCGCGTCTATACGACGACCCCGAAGAAGCCGAACTCGGCTCTGCGGAAGGTCGCCAAGGTGCGTCTGACCACCGGGATCGAAGCCGTGTGCTACATCGGCGGTGAAGGCCACAATCTGCAGGAGCATTCGGTGGTCCTGATCCGCGGCGGCCGCGTCAAGGATTTGCCCGGCGTGCGTTACCACATCCTGCGCGGCGTGCTCGATACGCAAGGCGTCAAGGACCGCAAGAAGCGCCGTTCGCACTACGGCACCAAGCGTCCGAAGTAAGCGACAGCTCCATTCCATTCGCTGGCACCATTCTTCTTTTTTGGCCCAGCCGTCCGACACCGATTTAGAAGGCCAAGCCCATGTCCCGTCGTCACCGCGCCCAGAAACGCGAAGTCCTGCCGGATCCCAAATACAAGGATCTGATCGTCACCAAATTCATGAACTACGTCATGTACGAGGGCAAAAAGGCCGTCGCCGAGAACATCGTCTACGGCGCGTTCGAGATCCTGGCCGAGAAGAAGAAGGAGCAGGAGCCCGTCGTGACGTTCCATGCCGCGCTGGACAATGTGGCCCCGGCCGTCGAAGTCCGTTCGCGTCGCGTCGGCGGTGCCACCTATCAGGTGCCGGTCGAGGTTCGTCCCGATCGTCGTCGCGCCCTCGCCATCCGCTGGCTGGTCAACGCTGCGCGCAAGCGTGGTGAAAACACCATGACGGAAAAGCTGGCCGCCGAGCTGCTGGATGCGTCGAACAACCGTGGCACTGCGGTCAAGAAGCGCGAAGACACTCACAAGATGGCCGAGGCCAACCGCGCCTTCAGCCACTACCGCTGGTAAACGCCTTCAAGGGGCCGTCTTCGGTTCCTATCTAGAGACTATCCGACCACATACTTGTTGGAAAGGCGGGGCGGTTTGAGCTAAATCGCCCGCGCCCGCTTATCCGCACAGATCGACATCTCCCCAAGGGTGCCCCCCGCGCCCGAATTCACTTCAAGGCACGCTCACCATGCCCCGCGAAAACAAGATCGAAGACTACCGCAACTTCGGCATTATGGCCCACATCGATGCGGGCAAGACGACCACGACCGAGCGGATCCTTTATTACACCGGCAAGAACCACAAGATCGGTGAAGTCCACGACGGCGCCGCGACCATGGACTGGATGGACCAGGAGCAGGAACGCGGCATCACCATCACGTCGGCCGCGACGACCGCCTACTGGAAAGAAAAGCGCCTCAACATCATCGACACCCCCGGGCATGTGGACTTCACCATCGAAGTTGAGCGTAGTCTGCGTGTGCTGGACGGTGCCGTGGCGGTGCTGGACGGCAACGCCGGCGTCGAGCCGCAGACCGAAACCGTCTGGCGCCAGGCCGACAAATACCGCGTTCCGCGGATCGTCTTCGTCAACAAGATGGACAAGATCGGTGCCGACTTCGACGCCTCGGTGCAGTCGATCCGCGACCGTCTGGGCGCCAAGGCCGTGCCGATCCAGTTCCCGATCGGTTCGGAGAACACCCTGTCGGGCCTGGTCGACATCGTCGCCATGAACGCGGTGGTCTGGGACAATGACGCTCTCGGTGCCAACTTCACCGTCGGCCCGATCCCGGCCGACCTGATGGACAAGGCCGTCGCCGCTCGCCAGTACCTGATCGACAATGCCGTCGAGCTGGATGACGAGGCGATGCAAGCCTATCTGGACGGCACCGAGCCCTCGCTGGAAGTGCTGAAGAAATGCATCCGCAAGGCCGTGCTGACCGGAGCCTTTTATCCGATCCTGTGCGGCTCGGCCTTCAAGAACAAGGGCGTGCAGACGCTGCTGGACGCCGTCGTCGACTACCTGCCGTCGCCGCTGGACATCCCGCCGACGCCGGGCATCGACTTCAAGACGGAAGAGCCGATCGTACGCCGCGCCTCGGACGACGAGCCCCTGTCGGTGCTGGCGTTCAAGATCATGGACGACCCGTTCGTCGGCTCGCTGACCTTCTGCCGCATCTATTCCGGCAAGCTGGAAACCGGCATGGGCCTGCTGAACTCCAGCCGCGACCGCAAGGAACGCGTCGGCCGGATGCTGTTGATGCACTCCAACGACCGTCAGGACATCAAGGAAGCCTATGCTGGCGACATCGTCGCCCTGGCCGGCCTCAAGGACACCCGCACCGGCGACACCCTGTGCGACCCGCTGAAGTCCCCGGTCATCCTCGAGAAGATGGAATTCCCGGCCCCGGTGATCGAGATTTCGGTCGAGCCCAAGACCAAGGCCGACCAGGAGAAGCTGGGCGTTGCCCTGGCCAAGCTGGCCTCGGAGGATCCGTCCTTCACCGTCTCGACCGACCACGAGTCGGGCCAGACCATCCTCAAGGGGATGGGCGAACTGCACCTCGATATCAAGATCGACATCCTGCGCCGCACCTACAAGGTCGACGCCACAATCGGTCAGCCGCAGGTCGCCTATCGTGAATCGCTCGGCCGCAAGGTCGACATCGACTACACCCACAAGAAGCAGACCGGCGGTACGGGCCAGTTCGCCCGTGTCATGCTGACGTTCGAACCCGGCGAGCCGGGCTCGGGCTTCGTGTTCGAGAACTCGATCGTCGGCGGCGCGGTGCCCAAGGAATACATCCCGGGCGTGGAAAAGGGCCTCAACTCCATCAAGGACGGTGGTCTGCTGGCCGGCTTCCCGCTGATCGACTTCAAGGCGACCCTGACGGACGGCAAATACCACGACGTCGACTCCAGCGTTCTGGCGTTCGAAATCGCGGCCCGCGCCGCCTTCCGCGAACTGAAGGAAAAGGGCGCGCCCAAGCTGCTCGAGCCGATCATGGCGGTCGAGGTCGTGACCCCCGAGGACTACCTCGGTTCGGTC
>Ga0163144_10023475_pt1 | contig 12163 bp, 12 predicted proteins | sample OliLak19BULKMAT1_FD_123175 | JGI IMG/M metagenome (GOLD analysis project Ga0163144, IMG submission 123175) | Freshwater microbial mat bacterial communities from Lake Vanda, McMurdo Dry Valleys, Antarctica - Oligotrophic Lake LV.19.BULKMAT1 | ecosystem: Environmental > Aquatic > Freshwater >...
CTGGCGCTCCAGCATTTCGAAAACGCGCACGAGCTGGCGCCGGGGTAGGGCCGGGTAGCGCCGGGTAGCGCCGGGTAGCGCCGGGCGGTCCGGGCGGTCCGGGCCGTAGCGCGGGCGTCCCGCCTGCCGTATCGCATGCGTCCCGCTTGCCCCGGCGCGGCATCGGGAGGCGTGTGGAAAACTGCGGGCGCACCGTGCGGCCACGCGTGAGGCAGGCTGGAAGCACTGCGCTACGGCAGGCAGGATGCCTGCGCTACGGGAGCCGTGCGCGCCGCTACCGCTGCGCAAATTCCGCGACGCGCGACTCGATGATCTTCGCCACGAAACCGGTGTTGTATTTCCCGCGCAGGAAATCCGGGTCGCGCATGATGGCTTCCTGAAAGGGGATGGTCGTCTTGATGCCGGTGATCAGGTATTCGCCGAGCGCGCGGCTCATCCGGGCGATGGCGTTCTCGCGGGTGGTGCCCATGGCGATGACCTTGGCGATCATCGAGTCGTAGTGCGGCGGCACGGGATAGCCGGCGTAGGCGTGGGAATCAATGCGGATGCCGCGTCCGCCGGGTGCGTAGTAGAGGTCGATTTTGCCGGGGCAGGGCTGAAAATTGTTGAACGGATCCTCGGCGTTGATGCGGCACTCGATGGCGTGGTACTTGAGCTTCGCGTTGTGCATGTATTGCGAGAGCCGCTCGCCCGCCGCGACCTTGATCTGCTCCTTCACGAGATCCACGCCGTAGGCTTCCTCGGTGATGCAGTGCTCCACCTGGATGCGCGTGTTCATTTCCATGAAGTAGTAGCGCCCGTGGTCATCCATGAGGCACTCGATGGTGCCCGCGCCGACGTAGCCCACGGCCTTCGCCAGATTCACGCAGTCGGCACCCATGCGCTCGCGGATTTCCGCGGTCATGATCGGCGAGGGTGTCTCCTCGATGATCTTCTGGTGGCGCCGCTGCATGGAGCAATCGCGCTCGCCGAGATGCACCACGTCGCCGTGCATGTCGGCCATGATCTGGAATTCGATGTGGTGGGGGTTCTCGATGAGCTTTTCGAGATACACGGCGGAGTTGCCGAACGCTTTTTCCGCCTCCTGCCGCGCGGCGTGGTAGCCGGAAACGAGCGAGCTGTCGTTGTGCGCCGGGCGCATCCCGCGTCCGCCGCCGCCGGCCGTCGCCTTGATCATCACCGGGTAACCCATCTTGCGCGCGATCTCCCGCGCTTCCTTTTCCGTCTCCACGATGCCGTCCGAGCCGGGCGTGACCGGCATCCCGGCGCGCTTGGCGGTGGCGCGCGCGGTGTTCTTGTCGCCCATGGCGCGGATGGCGTCGGCGGGCGGCCCGATGAACTTGATATTGCAGCTCGCGCAGATGTCCGCGAAGTGCGCGTTCTCGCTCAGGAAACCGTAGCCGGGGTGGATCGCATCCACGTCGCCGATCTCGGCGGCGCTGATGATCCGGTCGATCTTCAAATAGGATTCCGCGCTGGCCGCCGGCCCGATGCAGATGGCCTCGTCGGCGAGCTGGACGTGGAGTGAATCCACGTCCGCCTCGGAATACACGGCCAGCGTTTTGACGCCGAGTTCCTTGCACGCGCGGATGACGCGGAGGGCGATCTCGCCGCGATTGGCGATGAGGACTTTGTTAAACATTGCAGGTCTTGGAGGGCAGATGGGCTTTCGGGGAGACGCGCCGGGCGGGCCGGCGCGGGCCATCCGCGATTCGCCATCTGCGGTCTGAAAGGCGGTTACTTGAGCTTGAAAAGCGCCTGTCCGTATTGGACCGGCTTGCCGCTTTCCGCCGCGACTTCGGCGATGATGCCGCGGGCCTCGGCCTTGATCTCGTTCATCACTTTCATCGCCTCGATGATGCAGACCACGGTCTCCTCCGTGACCTCCTGGCCGACCGCGATGTAGGGCGCGGACTCCGGCGAGGCCGAGCCGTAAAACGTGCCGACCATGGGCGAAACGATCTCCCGCAGGGCGTCGCCGCCGGGAGCTGGCGCGGAGGCCAAAATGGACACCGGTGCAGCGACCGCGGGAGCGGGAGCGGTGGTGATGATGGGCTGGAAGTCCGCCCCCCTTTTCAGGGCGATCTTAAAGCCCTCCCTCTCCAATTTGAATTCGGAGAGGTCGTTCTTTCTCATCAGGGCGATGATTTCTTTGATTTCTTTTAAGTCCAAGGTGGTGTGGCTCCTAAATAGGGTGAGTGCGGCGGAGGCTAAGTGGCGGTTGCGTGACGCGTCAAGAGTGGCCTGCGGGAAGCAAGGGAGCGGCGTGCTTCCAGCGGCTGTCGCTGGTTGTGCGGAGCGGAAACTTCCCTCGGATGTGGCGCTTCGCGCGCTTGGGGGACGGCGGCGGGAAGCGCGCCGTTCCTTTACTGCGACACCAGCGCGGCCTCGATGGCGGCGACGACTTCGGGGACTTCGAGGGCTTTCATGCAGCGGAAGTCGATGGGGCACTCGCGGAGAAAGCACGGGCTGCATTCCACATGATGCCGGAGGATGCGATGGCCGGGGCCGAGCGGGCCGGTGAGGCTGGGTTCGGTGGAGCCGAACAGGGCGACGACGGGCACGCCGAGATGGGCGGCGAGGTGCATGGTGCCGGTGTCATTGGTCAAAAGGAGGTCGCAGGTGCGGAGTTCGTCCATGAGCTGGGCGAGCGTGGTTTTGCCAATGAAGTCGGTGCTGGGAATGGCCGCGGTCGCGAGGATGGCGTCGGCGACGGCGCGGTCTTTTTCCACGCCGAAGAGCTTCCACTCGCAGCCGGTCTTTTCGTGGACGAGGCGCATGGTCTCGGCGAAGCGCTCGGGTAGCCAGCGTTTCGCGCCGCCGTATTCCGCGCCCGCGCAGAGGCCGATGCGGGGCGGGTGATTCGTGATTGGTGATTGGTGATGGGTGGGAGCAAGCGCTTCGGCGATTTCCGCGCCGATAAATTCCGCGAGGGCGAGGTAGTCGTGGACCTGGTGGCGCGGGCGCTCGGCTTTCTTTTTCTTCTTCGGCGCGAAGACTTGGTTGAGCAGCCAGCGGCGGTGGTGGCCGGGCGCACCGACGCGGCGGGGGATGCCGGCGAGCCAGACTTCGAGGGCGGTGCGGAGGGAGTTGGGGAAAAGAATCGTGGCGTCGAAGTTTTGCGCGCGCAGTTTTTTCGCGACGGCTAAGACGCTCTCGCCGGTCTCGATGGCGATGACTTCATCCACCTCGGTCACGCTTTTCCAGAAATCCGCGAGCTTGGCCGGCGAAAGCACGCTGACGCGGGCATCGGGCCGGCCGCGCTTGATGGCCCGCACGGCGGGGACGCTCATCACGGCGTCGCCCAGCCAGTTGCTCGCGCGGATGAGGATGCGGAAGGGCTGGAGGGAGTCCGCAACTCCCGCGACGCCGCGTTTGTAGTCGGCGAGGAGAAATTTGGGGCGCGGGGTTTTCCAGCGGTTGTGGACCCAGAACCAGTCCGCGGGCTGACGCCGGATTTGTGCTTCGAGCTGCGTGTTGAGCCGGACGGTGATGGCGTCGGCGTCTTCGCCCGCGGCCAGCTCCATGCGCGGGAAGACGACGAAGCGCCAGCAGGCGACGCCAGCGGTATAGACGGCGGCGGAGGCGAGGCGTGCGCCGGTGCGGAGGGCGAGCGTGGCGGGGAGCGTGGAGGTGGAGGCGAGGCGGCCGAAAAACGGGCACCAGAGCCCGGCGTCGCCCGCGTGTTGATCCATGAGCACGCCCAGCGCGCCGCCTGCGCGCATGAACTGGCAGCCTTTGATGAACCCGGACTTGCGCTCGAACAGCTCAAGCCCGAGCCGCGCGCGGTCGCGCCGCACTTCGGCGTCGAGGTGGGGATTACCGAGCGCCTGGAAGATGGTGCCGACCGGGCAACCGAAATAAATAGGCGAGGACTGGGCGAACATTTCCCAGCTCCCGAGATGGCTGATGGCCATGACGAAACCGCCGCCCGCGGCGTTGCCCGCCTGGATCGTCTCCAAACCTTCGATCGTCACGACGGCGGCGATTTCCGCCCGCGAGAGCGTGGGCAGTTTGATGCTGGAAAAAATGTTCGCGCCGAGGGTGGCGAAATGTTTACGCGCCAGCGCCCGCAGCTCGGCGGGGGATTTTTCGCGGCTAAAGGCGATGCCGAGATTGTGCAGCACGAGCCGGCGGTAGGGCGGCGCGAGCCAGTAGCCGAGCGTGCCGAGCGCCCATCCGAGCCGGAAGACCGCGGTGAGCGGCAGCGCGCCGAGCAGCGCGGAAAGCGCGCGGTAGATCGCGAAGACGACGCGATCCATTAACGCGGCTTTTTCCAGTAGATCGCCTTGATCGGATGCTCGTCGAGGAGGTTGGACTCGATGCCGCCGAGCTTGTCGGAATCGTAGAGCTGGATGCCGACGTAGTAATAGAGCGGGCAGATCGGCGCTTCCTCGGAGACGAGGATGCGCTCGGCGTCGCGGAAAAGATCGTAGCGTTTTTTTCCGTCCACCTCGCGCCCGGCCGCGGCGATGAATTCGTCGTAGCGCCTGTTGCTCCAGCCGGTGCGGTTGTTGCCGCCGTTGGTCACAAACATGTCGAGGAAGGTGTTCGGGTCGTTGTAATCGCCGACCCAGGTCGAGCGCGAGAGGTCGTAGTCGAGCTTGCTCTGCGAGTTGAGATAGACGGTGTATTCCTGCTGCGCGAGCTGGATGGTCACGCCGAGTTCGCGGCGAAAGACACTCTGCAACTCCACCGCGATGTCGCGGTCGAGATCGGAGTCGGCGCGGTAGAGGTAGTAGCGCACGGGAAAGCCGCGGCCCTCCGGGTAGCCGGCCTCGGCGAGCAGGCGGCGGGCTTCGGCGACATTGCGCTCCAATCCGGGCGGCGGCTCGTAGCCCACGCCCGCGCCCGGCGGCACAAAGCTCGTGGCGGGCCGCTCGCCGGCGCGCGTGATGTTGGCGACGAGATACGCCTTGTCCACCACGAGGCAGAACGCCCGGCGCACGCGCACGTCGTCGAACGGTTTCCGCGTGACGTTGAAGCGCATGAAGTAGCTGCCGAGGAACGGCGCGGCGTGGAAATCGGGGCGCTTTTTCAGCTCGCCGAGTAGCGGCGTGGGCGCGAGGCCCTTGTCCATCATCACGTCGGCGAGGCCGGTCGCGTAGAAATTGAAAGCCGTGTGCGGACGCGCCGCGGGGAGCACGTCCACGCTTTGCAGCGACACCTTGGCGGCGTTCCAGTAGCGCGGATTTTTCACCAGCCGCACGCGGTCAAAGGGCCGCCATTCCTTGAGCAGAAAAGCGCCGTTGCCGGTGAAGTGCGCGGGCTTGCTGGCCCAGTCGGAGTGTTTCTCCACCGTGGCGCGATGCACCGGCAGCAGCGTGGAAAAGCCGCACAGATCGAGGAAGAAAGGCGTCGGGTTTTCGAGCGTGATTTCGAGCGTGTGCGGGTCGGGCGCGCGCACTCCGACCGTGGCGAAATCCGTGGTCTTGCCCTCGCCGAAATCCTTCGCGCCGCGGATGTAGTGGAGCTGATAGGCATACTCCGAAGCCGTGGCCGGCAGCAGCGTGCGCCGCCACGAGTAGAGAAAATCCTCCGCGGTGACCGGGTCGCCATTGCTCCACTGCGCGCCGTGGCGGAGATGAAAAGTGTAGCGCAGACCATCCGGCGAAATCTCCCAGCGCTCGGCCACGCCCGGCTGCGGCACGCCCTTGCTGTCGAAGCTCGTGAGCCCCTCGAAGAGCGCGTAGCTGATGCGGCTCGTGGCCTGCGCGGTGATGAGCGGCGGATCGAACAGCTCGGGTTCCGCGCCATTGATGAAGACCAGCTCGGCGCGTTCCGGCGCGCGCCCGCAGCCGCACAGGATGGCGGCGGCGGCGAGGAGAGCGAGGCGAAAGATAGGGCGTTTCACGGTGAGCGCGGACCTTGCACGAAACGTCCGGCGGTTCCAAGGGCTTCGCGCGGCGGGTGTTCTTTCCAGTTTCCTTTTTGGCACCATCCCTGCATATTCCGCCCCGTATGCCGAAGCCCTCCTCAACCGTTCAGACCAGCCTCCTCGCCGTAACCCAGACTGCCGTCGGCTGCGGCATCGGCCTGCTCATCGCGGGCCGGCTCGGTCGCCCCGCGCAAAAAACCACCGCCACCACGATGATCTCCGTGGGTGCGCTGCTCGCCCTGCCGGTGCTCGTCGGCGTGATCGTTCGCGCGGTCAACCGTCCCGATTCCGCCCGCGGAATGCGGCGTCGGCTGGACTCGATCCGCCAGGATTCCGGGTTCCCGGACGAAGCCGAAATTTTGTAAAAAGCGGTGCCCATCCGGGGCACGGGCGATGCTGAAAAGGACCGCATCATGAAGCTCCCCGAATTTCACCGGCTCAAGGTCGATCTGCACTCGATCGCCCTGCAAACTTCCCTCGAACTCGCCGCCGGTGGGGTGGTGCTCGTCCTCCTCATCCGCTGGATTCAGGCGTAGTCGGACCCGCTGGAAAGCGGGCGCGGGCGCGCGTCGGTATTGCGGATTGGCCCCTCTCTGCGCCGCGCCGCGCTGGGTGCGGCTGCGCGGAACGTGCCTCGGCGGCCCTCGCGCCGATATTTCCATTGCGACCCCTGCGACCCTCTGCGATTTAGGCGCACTTTATGGATTGGCTCAAAGACTTGCTCCACACCGTTCTCCATCTCGACGATGTCCTCCCGCAATGGGCAGCACTCTATGGGCCGTGGATTTACGCCATTCTCTTCCTCATCGTCTTCTGCGAAACCGGCCTCGTCATCACGCCCTTCCTGCCCGGCGACTCGCTGCTTTTTGCCGCGGGAGCCGTCGCCGCCGCGGCACCCGAGCATCTCAACGTTCACTTCGTCGTCCTCTTGCTGATCATCGCTGCGATCCTCGGCGACGGCGTGAACTATCATATTGGCCACTGGCTGGGCGACCGGGTGCGCAACGGCAACCGCTTCATCAAAAAGGAGCATCTCGACCGGACCCACGCCTTCTACGAAAAATACGGGGCCAAGACGATCATCATCGCCCGTTTCGTCCCGATCGTGCGGACCTTCGCGCCCTTCGTGGCGGGGGTTGGGCGCATGAGCTATCCGAAATTTCTGACCTACAACATCGCCGGCGCGATCCTCTGGGTGGTGTCCCTCACTTACGCTGGCTACGCCCTCGGGAACCTGCCGTTTGTGAAGAAGAACTTCGAATTCATCGTCCTCGCGATCATCGTCATTTCCATCCTTCCGGCGGTCTTTGAAATCCTGCGCGCCAAGTTTGCGCCGGACAAATCCCCGGTCGCCCGCGCCGCCGAAGGGGAACGGCTGCCTTAATCCCCGCGTGGCCGCCTCGACTGGCCGCCTGGCATTTTCCGCCGCATGTCTAGCAACCTCACCCTCGGCCACTCGCCCGATCCCGACGACGCCTTCATGTTTTACGCCCTCGCGGAGGGCAAAATCGAAACCCACGGGTGGCGCTTCGAGCACATCCTCCAAGACATCCAGACGCTCAATGAGCGTGCCACCCGCGGCGAACTCCACATCTCCGCCATCTCCATCCACGCCTACGCCTACGTGCTCGACAAATATGCGCTGCTCCCCTGCGGCGCGAGCATGGGCGATGGTTACGGGCCGATGCTCGTGGCCGGAAATCGCGACGGACTCAGCGAGAATCCGCGCTTCGGCGAAGTGCGCGACTGGCTGCGCGGCAAACGCATCGCCATTCCCGGCAAAATGACCAGCGCCTGGCTCGCCCTCCAGCTCGCCATCGGCGCGTGCGAGACCGTGGTCGTCCCGTTTGACGAGATTTTTGCCGCCGTGAAAAGCGGGCGCGCCGACGTGGGGCTCATCATCCACGAAGGCCAGCTCACCTACCGCGCCGAGCAACTCGAACTCATCCTCGACCTCGGCGTCTGGTGGAAAATCAAAACCGGCCTCCCTCTGCCGCTCGGCGGCAACGTCATCCGCAAAGACATCGCCCCGGCGGACCGCAGCGCCATCAACCGCATCCTCCACGAAAGCATCCGCTACGGCCTCGAACATCGCGCCGCCGGCGTGGCCCACGCCATGCCGCTCGCGCGCGGCTTGGACACCGCGCTCGCCGACCAATTCATCGGCATGTACGTGAACGAGATGACCCTCGACTACGGCGACATCGGCCGCCGGGCCATCCGCGAATTCCTGGCCCAGGCCCACGCCGCCGGGCTCATCCCAGCGCCGGTCGAGCTGGAGTTTGTGGAGTAGCGGCGGCTTACGCCCAGAGCCGCTTCCACCACTTCGTCACCGGATCCATGTCCAGCTCGCGGGCGGATTCCACGGCGTGCTCGACGGCCTCGCGCACCGCGTCGGCGGAATCCACGTAAGCCCGCTGCCCGCGCTTGGCGCTGGCCGCGAGCAAGGCGCGGAGGTCGTTCACGGCCTCGCGCAGCGGCTCGGGTTTGCGCTCCGGGATTTCGAGAAAACGCGTGGCCAGCCCGAGGGCAAAGCCGACGCCGAGAGCGGTGAGGACCGCGGGAATCGGGTTGGCGCGGATGGCGTTGTCCGTTTCACGCAGGAGATCCTGCGCGTGTTCTTTGGCAGTGTCGGTATTCATAGGAATGGCTCAGGGGTTGTTTCGGCGGTCAAATTCTTCGCACAGCTTCACCGCGCCGAGGATGAGCAGCACCGGGCGCACGAGCGCGAAAGCCAGCCGCACCAGCATGGCCAGCAACCGCCCGACCGGCAGCACCGTCACCAGCAACCCGACGACGAACGCCACACCCACCGCCTGCGCCGGCTCCTTCCGCGCAAACTCCTGCGCGCGCCCGTTCAGATCTTCGACCGTCTTTTTCCAATCGCCGCAGCAAGTGCCGCAGCTTTCCGTTTCGGGAGGTTTGGGTGATTTCGGCATGGCGAAAGTGTCGGCAGAAAACGCGCCCATGACAACCGCCGCGTTCGGGTCTGCTCGCCAACGGAAGACCATGATTGATCGCGGGTGGCGATCAATCCCAGAGCGAATCTCCATTTCCGTTACCAGCCGCCCACCAGCTATAGCTGCATCCGCCCGCATGAATAACCTGAATCTCGCGATCCAATTCTTCCTCCAGCTCGCCGTCATCCTGCTTTTCTGCCGGCTGGTCGGCGCGGTCGCGGCGCGTTTCGGCCAGCCGCAGGTCGTGGCGGAAATGATCGCCGGCGTGCTCCTCGGGCCATCGCTTTTCGGACTGCTCGCCCCGGAGGCGCAGGCGTGGCTTTTCCCGTGGGACAAAACGCAAACGCTCCGCGACACCCAGAGCTATCTCTTCCCGGCGTCGCAGCTCGGCCTGGCGCTCTACATGTTTGTCGTCGGCATGGAATTCCGCGTGGACATCATCCAGCGGCGGCTCCGCAGCTCCATCGCCGTCTCCGCCGCCGGCATGATCGCGCCGTTCATTCTCGGCGCGGGGCTGGGCTGGGTCTTCTTTCATCACACGGAACTCTTTCCGAAAAAAACCTCGCTCACCGAGGCCATGCTTTTTCTCGGCGCGTCCATGTGCATCACCGCCTTCCCGATGCTCGCGCGCATCATTCATTTCAAAAAACTCAACGGCACCACCATGGGCACGGTCGCCATCGGCGCGGGCGCGCTCGACGACGCCACGGCGTGGTGTCTCCTCGCGGTCGTGCTCGCCAGTTTCGACGACAACTGGAGCCACGCCTGGCTGAACATCAGTGGCGGCGCGGGCTTCGTCGCCTTCGCGCTGCTCATCGTGCGTCCGCTGCTCGCGCGCGTGCAGACGTGGCTGGTCAAAGACGACACGCTCACCGAGGCCGGGCTGGTGGTCGGGCTCGCGTGCATGGCGCTCGGCGCGTGGTTCACCGATCTCATCGGGCTGCACGCCGTTTTCGGCGCGTTCATCATGGGCGCCGCCATGCCGCGCGGCGTCGTCGCGTGCGACCTCATCGCGCGCATCCAACCGCTCACCGTCGCGCTGCTGCTCCCGCTCTTTTTCACCTACTCCGGCCTGAACACGAGGATCGGCCTGCTCAACTCCGGCTTCCTCTGGCTCATGTGCGGCGCGGTGCTCGTCGCCGCCGTGCTCGGCAAAGGCGTGGCCTGCTGGTTGGCCGCGCGCGCCACCGGCATCTCGAATCGCGAAGCGCTCGGCATCGGCGTGCTCATGAATGCACGCGGTCTCATGGAACTCATCATCATCAACATCGGCCTCCAGCGCGGGATCATCTCCGAAGGCCTCTTCGCCACGCTCGTCATCATGGCCGTGGTGACCACGCTCATGGCCTCGCCGATTTTCGAGCGCCTCGTGGGCACGGGCACCTACCAGCCGAACACGGAATCCGCTTAGGCGAGGATTTCCCTCACCACTTGGCCATGCACGTCGGTGAGGCGGAAATCGCGGCCGGCGTGGCGGTAGGTGAGCTTCTCGTGATCGAAGCCGAGCAGGTGCAAGATCGTGGCGTGCAGGTCGTGGACGTGGACTTTGTCCTCGACGGCCTTGAAGCCGAACTCGTCGGTCGCGCCGTGGACGTGGCCGCCTTTCACGCCGCCGCCGGCCAGCCACATGGTGAAGCCGTAGTGGTTGTGATCGCGGCCGTTGATCTTGCCTTCGTTCTGGCCGGGCGTGGGCATTTCGACCACGGGCGTGCGGCCAAATTCGCCGCCCCAGATCACCAGCGTGTCTTCGAGCAGGCCGCGCTGTTTTAGATCCTTCAGCAAAGCGCCAATCGCCTGGTCGCACTCGCGGGCGAGACGGCTGTGGTTTTTCTCCAGATCGTCGTGGCTGTCCCACGGCTGCCCGTCGCCGTGCCAGACCTGCACGAAGCGCACGCCGCGCTCGACCAACCGGCGCGCGATGAGCATCTGCCGGCCCTGCACGCCGGGGCCGTAGAGGTCGCGGATGTATTGCGGCTCCTTCGTCACGTCAAAGGCGTCGGCGGCTTCCATCTGCATGCGGTAGGCGAGTTCGAAGGACTGCACGCGGGCTTCGAGTTGGGCGTCCTGCTGGCGGCGTTGCTGGTGGCGCGCGTTGAGCTGGAGCAGGAGGTCGAGCTGCTGGCGCTGCTCGCGCAGCGTCATGTCGGGGTTGCGGATGTTTTCGATGAGCTTCTCGAGGTCCGTTTTCTTCGTGTCGAGATAGGTGCCCTGAAATGTGCCGGGCAAAAATCCCGCCTGCCAGTTTTGCGATTCCTGGATGGGCATGCCGCCGGGGCACATGGTGATGAAGCCGGGCAGATTCAGGTTTTCCGTGCCGAGCCCGTAGGTCGTCCACGAGCCCATGCTCGGGCGGATCTGGCGCGCTTCGCCGCAGTTCATGAGCAGCAGCGACGGCTCGTGATTGGGCACGTCGGCGTGCATCGAGCGGATCACGCAGAGGTCGTCGCTGGACTCCGCGACGTGCGGAAAAAGATCGCTCACCTCGAGGCCGCTCTGCCCGTATTTGCGGAAGGCAAACGGCGAAGCCAGCGCCGCGCCGGTGCGGCGCTCGGTTTTCAAATCGAGCGGGATCGGCTTTCCGGCGTAGCGCGCCAGCGCCGGCTTGGGATCAAACGTGTCCACCTGCGACGGCCCGCCATTCATGAACAGGTGGATGACGCGCTTGGCCCGGCCGGGGAAGTGCGGCGACTTCGGCGTCAGCGGGTTCAAGCTGACGACTGGCTCGGCCGTCACGCTGGCGTCCGCGAGCAGGCCGCCGAGCGCGAGCGCACCCATGCCCATGCCGCAGCGATTCAGGAAATCGCGGCGGGTCAAAAAGCGGTCGCCGAGGCGGGGCGCGTGGTGGTTCATGGGCGGGAAGGTTGCGCGCTAATCAACGAACGCAAATTCATTCGAGGCGAGCAGGACTTCCGCGAATGCGCGCCGTGCCACTGGATGAACGACGCCTTTCACACCGGAACTGAAGCGCGCCTGCAAGGCCACGGCGGCCTGCGGGCAAAGATTCTGAGCGACGGTGTCCTGCGCGTCGGCGAGTGAGTGGCGCGCGGGCGGAGATCGGTGCGGCGCTCGTTCAGCACCTCCGCGGTTCGGTGGCGGCGAGGTTGCGGCGGTAGGGGAGGCTGCGCTTCCACTATTTCCGTTGAGTCGCGCGATGGCCCCTCCTAACCAGTGCGGGATGAATCGCCTCCCCGCCCTTTTATCCGTCACCTTCCTGCTGCTCGGCAGCATCGCTTTTGGTCAGGAAGCCCCTCGCCAAATTCCGCTCTGGCCCGCGGAAGCGCCCATCGGCGACGGCAAGACGGAGCCCAGTGGCGCAAAGCTCTTC
>Ga0163144_10023476_pt1 | contig 12162 bp, 8 predicted proteins | sample OliLak19BULKMAT1_FD_123175 | JGI IMG/M metagenome (GOLD analysis project Ga0163144, IMG submission 123175) | Freshwater microbial mat bacterial communities from Lake Vanda, McMurdo Dry Valleys, Antarctica - Oligotrophic Lake LV.19.BULKMAT1 | ecosystem: Environmental > Aquatic > Freshwater > Lake...
CTCGGTGCTGCGCACCGCCGCTAAGTGGGAATACACGCGATCGGGCCGGGCCTCACATCGGGCGGTTGACCACGAAATCCGCCATCAGGTCGAGCGTCTTTTTCGCTTCTGTGTGGGGGAGGATCGCGTTGGCGGTGCGGGCGGGCAGCGAGAAGAAGGCGCGGACGCACGTGTTCTGGCAGAAGCGGATTCGGTTGGGAGATGAGAGCACACCCTGGTGGTACCCCTGTGGCACGGATGGCGGAGCGATGCGGGCGGGACGGATCGTGGTGCCGATTCCACCGGGCGTGAGTTGGCGGGAGGCGGGAGTGCCGGTGGTGAATAAGGATGACGGGGGAGGGATGAAGGATGAAGAGAAGACACACGGGCGGGCCGCCCGTGGTACGGGGAAGAAGAAGGTCGTCGAGACTGTGCCGCAGGTGGCGGTGAAACAGGCGGGCGCGCAGGTGCTTGGGATGGGGAATCGTGGGTTTCGGTTCCGGGTGGTGAAGGTGGCGATGGTGGAAGAGGTGGGGACGGTGCCGGTGGTGAAGGAAAAGAAGAAACGGCAGCAGAAGAAGATCGACCCGGCGATGATCGCACGGGCGCGCGAACTAAGGGACCGTTGGATGGAAGCGGTGAACGCGGGGCAGGCGAACGTGGCGCTACCGATGGCGAAGTATGAGGTGGGAAGGGCGGTTGGGGACACGCCGACAGTGGCGAAGCAGATCGCGGCGTGAAGAGTCGGCAGCTTTCTGGCGGGCGCGGCGCCGGCGCGCGAGCAATGAAAAGACTCACCCCGGCACCTTGGCTGCCAGCAGGCGAATCTTGTGGATTGCTGGTGGTTCACTCAGCAAATCGGGTGCTTTCTCCATCAGCGCCTTGGCGATCGGGCCGTCCAGGTGCGCTTGGCGGGCGGCCTCGGTCTCGAATGTGTCGAAGATCCCGTACGACCCCTCGTCCTCAGCGAACGCGTACCAGGTGACCGTTCCCGGTTCCTCCTCCGCCAGAGGTAACGCCGACTTTAGAAACGCTTCGAGTTCCGCCGACTTCCCGGCCTTGGGCTTCATGTGTGCGTAGAGAGCAAACTTGGGCATGTGATCCTTTCGTAATGGAATCGACGCATAGTAGCCTGTGGTCGCGCCATCGCAGAACGCCAATCCGCACCCATCGCGTCTGCGGGCTTTTTGCGGGGTCAATTCAACTTGGCCGCTTCGTTGGCTTTGGACGATGCGTTCGGTGCAAACGTGTAGACGACGAGATCAAACTCATCATCGATCGGGGACCGTTGGATCGTCGGTGAGGGGCGATGGGTTGCCAGCGCCTCCACGTAAGGGGCGGCCAGTTGCGCTGCCAGTTGCGTGTCGTCTGTCTTGACGTAGACCAGCAGCAACACCCGGCCCGTCGGCAGAACCTCTGTCATTCTCGCCGGTGGTGGGGCGAACAGCAGGGTCGCCGGTGACAGGCGCTTTGCGTAGAACTGCGTCTGCGAGGCCGCTGGTGAATTGAACACCTGAAACTCGCCCGGCCGGCCCGTGCGACTGGGCATGCCGCGCAGGAAAACCCACGCATCGTCTGGCGTCGCATCGGCCGCCATGGCGCGCACCAACCGGCGCACCGCAGGGTCGGACGGATTGTGATGCGGATTGTGAATGTCCAGCGCGATGCCGAAGATCGGCAGCGTCGCCAGCACGCCACAGGTGATATACACCCCCAGGTTTGCTCGACGGCGCAAGACCAGGGCCAGTACAGCGACCATTCCCACGCCCGCCAGGATGCAGATCGTCGGCACGGCGTATTGCATCGTCCGCGCGGTTCCACTGTACGGGTACTTCCCTGCCGCCGCACCGATCAACCCGAACCCCAGTGGCGCCAGCAACAACCACAACATCGCCCGGCGGTTCGTCCGCCACAGTCGCACACCCCCGGCGATGCACAAGATCAACGTCAAACTGCTGCCGTAATGTGGACCCCCGTTGGGGTAAGCCATCATTCGCCCGGTGTGTGCCTTGAGCAACCACAACGGCAATCGAGCCGGTTCTTTCAACGGGGGGAACGATTCCTTCCACATCGTCATGTCACGATACTTTTCCGTCTCGGTGACGCGCATGTCCGTGATCGCCACGTACATGACCGCCGCGCTGGCAAGCGTCGCCACACCGTACACGACCGTCGCCGCGACGTTCGCGCGGTCTCCCCGGCGCACGAATGTCACGAGCAACCACACCCCCGCGCCACCGGCGACCAGCACCGATGGGAAGCTCACCCAAGCGCCGACCACGCCCACGAGCGTCAGCGCCACCCACCGCCACACTGTTGCCCGCCTGGCGATCTCCAGAGTCAGCAGCAACATTGTCGCCGCGACGAGCAGGTCGGTGCTATAGGGTTTGAACTCGTTGCTGTGTCGCATCGGGTAATAGCTCACCGCTAGCAACCCGACCACCAGCACCACCTCGCGCGACCGCAGGTGCCGCCGCGCCAGCAGCACCAGAACCCCCAGCGCGATTGTCCCCGCGATCGCCGGCCAAAGCCGCAGCGCCTGTTCACTAAACCCCAGCACGCGCGTCGTCGCCTCGCCGATCCATAGAAACCCCGGCGGGGCCAGTTGCGAGAACATCAACGGCTTTAACAAGTCCGCAAATCCGCGTGCCTGCAGGTTGACTGCGAGCATCGTCTCGTCGCCCCACATCACCGGGTTGATCCCAAACCGCACCGCCCGCCACAACAGGTTCAGCGCAACGAAGACCGCGAGGATCACCACCACCTGCCGCGGGCCCAACCGCGGCTCGCGGGGAGAGACCGGTTGCATCGAACCCAAAGCTGCATCCGTCTCTGGCGTCATGGGTGTGACTGTCCTGTTGAAAAGTCGAGAACGGTGGAAAATTCCCACTACGCGGAATGGTTATACCGCCTTGTCATCGGTTTCGACGAACGTGCTTGCGAACGCCTAGCCGCTGTCGCCGAAGCGCATGTCGATCAGCTTGAGGAAGCGGGTAGCGTTGTCGTGATAGAGTTTTTGTAAGACCTCGTCGGGCAGCGCGAGGCCGCGGAGTTGGGGTTGGTGGTCGGTCGGGAGGTCGGGGTCGGCGATGGGGCTGTCGCCGATGTAGGCGGTGTCCCAGAGTTTGCGGTGGCACCAGAAGCGGCTGGCGTAAAAGTCGAAGTTGCGATCGTCGCCACTGACTTGATCACTGCCGAAGAGGATGCGGTCCTGGTTGCGGATGAAGAAGTCGCGGGCGGTGTCGCGGTGGGCGCTGATCTCGCGGACCATCCAGCGCGTTGCACTGCAGTCGAGCCAGAGATCGGGGAACTTGTCTAACAGGGTTTGCATGCGCGGAAGGTTTTCGGGGTTGCCACCGAGGTGCGCGCCGAGCCAGGGGTGACCGCGGTAGGCTTCGAGGGCGTCTTCCCAGAGTTTGTAGTGTTCGTCGCGCTGCCCGTATCGGGCGCAGTCGGTGTACTTGGTGCAGTACCAGGTGTCGGGGTCACCCACGTGCGTCATGATCGCCATCTTGCGCGAGACGAGTTCGTCCATCACCCTGCGGATGGGTTCACTGTCGAGGCGAAGCTGGGTCGCTTCCATGGTCGCAGGGGCCATGTGGAACTTGGCGATGCGGCTGCCAAGGTTGTAGAAGCCTTCCACCCGGCGAAGCCAGTCGTCCAGGATGTTGGGTGATGGGTCGCGCCACTTGGGGACGGCGATGAACTGCACGCGCGTCGGCCAATCACGCTGCAGCGCGAGGGCGTCTTCGAGAGGTGTCATCGTGACGAACTTGTCGATGCCGTAATGGTCGGCGGCGGCGAACCAGGTGGTCGCGTGACGGGCAGCGAAGAGGTGGCAATGGGCATCGATGACGACGCCACGCACCTTGGGCCGTGGCATGGGCGCGCGGAAGTCGACGTGCGTGCGGTTGTAGTCCTTCTTAACCGCCGGCGCGAACGCGGGCGGTCCTTGCGTCGCCATGGCGGCGGGGGGATTGCCGCGATCGACCGTGGCGACGCGGTCGTTGGGGGCGGCGGGCGCGGGGTCAGCGGTGGTCGTCATAGTGCGTTCCCCCATGCTAGCGTTGATGGAATGCTCCCGACAAGTGCGCGGAACCCGGCGTGCCCAGATTAGCTCGGCACGCGCAAGGGTCGTCTACTTCGTGTCAACCTTCAGAAACGCGCCTTCCTCTTCCCATTGGTTTTCGTAGAACACCTTGGCCAGGTCGACAATGACGTGCTTCTTGTCGTCCAACGAAACACCATATCGCGGCAACGGGGAGTTGGCGGGCCCACCTTCGGGGACGCCAGCGATATCGAACTTGCTGCGGTGGCACTTGCACGAGTAGCCGGCACCGGTGCGCTTCAATACGCACTTTTTGTGCGTGCACTCACTTTGCGACACGTAGAGCAAACCCTTGTCACGGACGACGAAGATCCTGGGGTCGTTGTTGGCGAACGTGTCGGCGATGCCTTCACCAAAGTCGGTCAGTGGGCCGGCATCGAAGAGGTTGGGCTTGTCGGCTGCGTAGACCCGTCGGGGCAGGCTCGCCGACACTGCGGCGCATGCACCCAGGACGAGCAGGTGACGGCGGGTGAGTAACGGGGCGATCGGTTGCTTCATGGACGAATTCTCCCAAGGTGTCTATCGCGATTGTAACGCCCCGGCCCCCCGCGCTATTGCGGCGGCGTTGGGTTGACCATTGTCGTCAACCCCGAGATCGCTGGCAACGTCGTCCCCACTAACCTGTGGGAACGACTTCCATTTGTCGAACGGAATGTACCCGGCTGGTTCACCCCACTTGTTGCCGATGTAGAACAACCCACCCTCTCCGGCGAACTTCACCGACGACGCAGGTTTTGACCAGACGTTGCCGGCGATGCGATCGAAGCAACTGATGTCCGACATGCCCACATAGACGGCAGCGGCGGCGTCTTTACCGACGACCATCTTGGGTGCAATCAGCAGGTTGTTGGTCAGTGTGATGCGCTCGGCTTTGCCCTCGACATTCAGAAACCGCGCGATTTCACTAGGCGCGATCGTGGTGTTGTGGTCGATGACGATGTCGGTCGACGTCCTGCCGGCGCTGTCGGCGCGGAAGACCTTCACACCTTCTTCGTTGCGAACGACGTTGTTGCGGAGGACGGCGTGGTGCGTGCCGGGGCGCACGGAGATCGCAGAACCCGTCACCTGGTTGCCTTCGATGACGGCCCATTCCATGGCGGTGTCGGCTGGTTCGGTGTCACCGCCGCGCGGACCGACGCGCAGGGCGCCGGAGTGTACGGTGTTGTTGGCGATGTACGCGTAACTGCCGGTGTGCATCTCGATGCACCCCTTGGCGATGTCGTCCTTATCCCCCTGCGCGGCGCGGTCGAGGTTCGTCATCGTGTTGCCCGCAATCAGCAGGCGCGTCGCGAAGTTGATGCGGAAGCCGTGCTCGCGCGTGCTGTTGGCGCAGGTGTTGTTCAGGTAGACGTGGTCGCTCCCCTGGCCCCAGACCATGTACCCGCGAATGCCGGTGTCGAGTGGGGCGCTGTTGCCCTCGAAGAGCAGCCCACTCACCTTTCGCTCGCTGCTGACCGCGGTCGTGATGTTGCGGAACTCGCACCGGCGGATCGTGATGTTGTCCCCGATCGGGTTGATGCCATCAAACGGAACCTTCGGTGCGCCTTTGCCCGGTTCGACAGTGTATGGTCCGTCAAAGCAGATGTCCTGAATGACCACGTCTGCAGCCGGCCTATACATCATGATCGCGAGGCGCGTCTTGGTGGATGGCAGTTTCCAGAAGACCGGACGTGGCTTGGTGTCGTCCCCGTAAGCACCGATGAGGACGTTCTTACTACGGAGATTCATCTCCACATCCTGGATGTCAAACCGATCCCCTCGCCGAAAGAGCAGTTGGGTGTTGTCGCGAAGCAGGTTCGACGCGCGAATAAAAGTTTTGAGTGGCCGATCGACCGTTCCGGGGTTGGAATCATCACCTTCCTGGGCAATATGCAAGGTTTTGCGCGTATTTGCCTTGATTACAACCGACATGGAACCGACATGAAACGACATACGATCGACCGTTAAGCGCAATGAAAGCGTGTAGGTGCCCGGCGTGTCGTAGACGTGGGCGGCGTTCCAACCGGGCAGGCGCGCCGTGGGGGTGCCGTCACCGAAGTCCCACTCGTACTTAGCGGTCAACGGTGTGCCACTTGCGAGTGGGATGTCCAGCGCGTTCACGTGAACCGTCGCTGGCGCAGTGGCGTTGAATGGCAACACCTTGAACGCAGGCACGGACGGAGTCGCCGGTGGGGTGACCGGTGGCGCGGTGGTCGGGGTCAGGGTGTAGCGATAGTCTGTGCCATCCAGGCGGATCGTCCCTGTCTTGTCGAGCGGCTGAGTCGTCTGACCGCGCAGTGGCACCGTTACGAGCACGACAGTGAGACAGACGTTGCGGAAAAGCGGGTTCATGGCGACTCCGAAGATGGTAGATCGTATGCGCGCGGCGTGAAAAGAACACGCCTGTCTACCTGCTCCGAGTCTGGTGCGCGCTAGAGCGATGTAATTCGATGTTCTTGCTCGCGCTATCTCAATTGTCCGACGGATTTGCAGTAAATCTTTCCGCAATTGTCGAACAGGCGCTGCGCGGCAACGCGCTTGCCTGCGCACATCGACACTTACAGCGGCTCAAGGTCAGGCAAAGTGAAGTGACAACTGCTCACCCGGCAGGGGTTCGCGCTTGGCCGGTGCCAGCCAGGCTGTGGGGGTGAAGGGGTCGGCGAGCGTCAGTCGTGCTGCGATACGCCCGTCGGTCGAAAACAACGCACGCAAAAGGTCAGGGCAGTTGCACTGTCGACTGCGGTGCAGCAACACCACGTGCGCCGGCAACGGTCGGGCCAGTTGCGCACAGCGGGCAAAGATCGCTTTGACCGCAGCCAACGCCTGCACGTTCGACAGGTGCCCACGACCTCCCATGATCCGATGCTGCAGGAAGGGGGGTCGCCCGGATGCCAACTGCATCTGAGAATCGTAATTGCTCTCGATCGCAACCAGGTCCGTTCCCGCGAACCGCTCGACCAGCGATGTCGGCACTCGGCCGAGGTCGGTCGCAAAACCCAGCGAAACCCCATCGTACGATACGACATAACCATGAGATCCCTCCCGGTCGTGCGGCAACGCGATTGGGTCGAACGTCACACCTGGCAACGGCTCAAAGGGACCGTCAAATGGGGAAATCAGGGGGTCAAATGCAGAAAACTGTGAACATTCCCTTGCGCTGCGGCGCAGGTCGTCTTCCCGGCTCGCATGAACGAACACCCGCACCCCATTGGCAGCGAACGTATTGACCCAGTTGCACGAAAAATGGTCGCTGTCGAGGTGCGTCAGCACGACCGCCCGCACATCGGCGATCGTCGCGCCACTGTTCTGCAGGCGCTTGGCGACCGTTCGCGGACCCAGACCGGCATCAATAAGAATCGAGCCAAGTGGCGTGCGAAGGATTGATGCGTTTCCGCTTGATCCACTGCCCAGGATAGAAAGTTCAAGTGACATCCGTGTCGTCCAACTGGTTAGGGGGATTGTGGGGAAGATTCTCGACGATGCAAGCGCGCTCAGCGGTTAGGAAGTAAGGATGAATAGGCACGAGGATGGCTGAACCGGACGCTTTTCATCCCTCAGCCTCCCTTTTCATCCTGACTCGCCGTCTTGCCAGTCATGTAAAATCCTGTCATATTCCGGCTCGATTATGTCAAACGAAACCTTCCCCATCGACCTCAAAGCCCTCAAGCCTCTTAAGCTCGACCCCAAGGCGACCAGCCTGACCGATGAGCAGAAGGCGGCGCTTAAATTCAACATAGACCTCTGCCGCGACGCGATCGTGTTCTTCACGGCGTACGCGGGGGCCAAGGGCCTTAGTGGTCACACGGGGGGCGCGTATGACACCGTCCCCGAGGTTCTGATCATCCGCGCGTTCATTGCCAATGGCGCGCCGATCGTCCCGATCTTCTACGACGAGGCCGGTCACCGGGTCGCAACGCAGTATTTGCTGAGCGTCCTCGATGGGCACATGCCGGCGGAGAAATTGCTGCGCTATCGTGAGTACGATCAGGGTCTGCCGGGCCATCCGGAGAAACTGCTGACGCCGGGCGTTGAGTTCAGTAGTGGTCGGCTTGGGCACCAGTGGGCCTTCTGTAACGGTGTCGCGATGGCGAACCCGGGCAAAGCGGTTGTAGTGCTCGGGTCGGACGGTTCGCAGATGGAAGGTGACAACGCCGAGGCCGCGCGCCTGGCGGTCGGTAAACAGTTGAACGTGAAGGTCCTCGTCGACGACAACAACGTCACCATCGGTGGACATCCCCAAACGTACATGATCGGCTACGACCTGACGCGCACGCTCAATGGTTACGGCTACGCGGTCGACACCGTGATGGGTGAGGATATCGACGCGCTGTTCGTGGCGCTGGGTCGCGTCTTCAGCAACGACGTGCCGCACGGTTTGGTCATCAAGCGTAAAATGGCGCCCGGCATCGAAGGGGCCGAGGGTCACCCGCATGCCCACGAGGTGCTCAAGGTCGAGGTCGCGACGAAATATCTCGAGAAGCGAGGCCACACCAAGGCCATCGAGATGTTCAAGACCGCGCCCAAGCAGGACAAAAGCCCGCTGACGTATAAGGGGTCGAGCGGCGTGGGTAAGAACCGTGACGATTTTGGCAAGGTGATCAACGAAATCCTCGGCGCGATGACGCCCGAACAGCGCCTCGCAAGCGTGCGCGTCTTCGACAACGACCTCGAAGGGTCGTGCGGGTTGCACCACATCCACAAGAAGTTCCCTGAAGTGTTCGTCCAGGCCGGTATCATGGAGCGCGGCAATTTTTCCGCTGCTGCCGGGTTTGGATCGAGCAAGGGCAAGCAGGGGCTCTACGGTACCTTCAGCGCGTTTCTGGAAATGTGCGTCAGTGAGATCACGATGTCACGATTGAACTTCGCCAACGTGCTGGCGCACTTCAGCCATAGTGGTGTCGACGACATGGCCGACAACACGTGCCACTTCGGCATCAACAGCATGTTCGCTGATGGTGGTGTGAAACCCGGCCACGGTGACGACACGACGAGGTTGTATTTCCCCGCCGACCAGCACCAGTTCGCTGCATGTTTGAAGAAGATCTTCAACGACCCCGGTCTCCGCTTCGTCTTCAGCAACCGCGCCGCGGTTCCCGATCTGCTCGGTGAAGACGGTAAGCCGCTGTATCAAGGCAAGGATTTCGAGCCCGGCAAGGACTATGTCGTTCGTGACGCCAAGGGTGGTGGGTATGTCGTCGCGTTCGGTGAAACGGTGTACCGCGCGCTGGATGCTGTGATCACGCTAGGCGAGCACGGGACGAAGGTTGGCCTGATCAACAAGCCGACCGTCAACTGCTACGACGAAGCGATGATGAAGACGCTCGCGGCCGCGCCGTGGGTGCTCGTCGTCGAAGGCTGGAACGTCAAGACCGGGCTCGGCAGCCGATTTGGCACGGAACTGCTCAAGCGCGGCTTCAAGGGCAAGTACAACAATATCGGCGTCCACCTCGAAGGCTCAGGTGGCCTCTGGCAACAGATGGGCTACCAGGGCTTGGACCCCGCGGGGATCGCCAAGGCGATCAAGGCGCTCGTCTAATCTCTGGAAGCGCCGAACTGAGCAATCCCTATAACGCATGCGGACACATCAGCGTGCTGGCTTCTTCGCTCATAAGTGATTTGCTAATCATGGTTTAAGTATATCGATTTTATCGCGTAGCCGTCAATGCTTATGGTATACTTCAGACGTATACCTCCGGTGATTCACAGGCACCGGTGGGAATGGGATTAATTCACTATGAGTCAGAAACTTCGCGTGGGTGTCATCGGCTTCGGTCGGATGGGACGAGGGTTTGTCTCTGCGATGCAGGCGTCGGACGATTGGGAAATCGTCTCAATCTGCGACGTGCACGGTCCGACCCGTGATCTGGCGGGCAAGACAGTGCCGACGGCGAAGATCGTCTCTAATCCCGATGATGTCTTGAACGACCCGACGATCAGTGTCGTCGGAATCTACACGCTCGCCGACGTGCGGCCGGGCCTTATGCGCAAGGCGCTGGCCAACAAGAAACACATCCTGGCGGAAAAGCCCATCGGCGCGGACGTGAAGACCGAGTGGGAACTCGTCAAAGAGATCGAGGCCAGTGATCGGCTGGTCGCGGTCAACCTTTTTAACCGCAACGCGTGGTATCACCGAGAAATTCAGGGCTTTATCGCTGAGGGTGAGATCGGCAAGCTCGCGATCATCCGCGTCTGCCATATGACGCCCGGGCACATGCCCAGCGAAGGCCATGACCCCGAAGGTCCACCGTTCCATGATTGCGGTATGCACTACGTCGACGTCGCCCGCTGGTACGCCAAAAGCGAGTACAAGTCGTGGCACGCGCAGGGCATCAAGATGTGGAACCACAAGGACCCGTGGTGGGTTCAGTGTCACGGCACGTTCGAGAATGGCGTGGTCTTCGACATTACGCAGGGCTTTGTGTATGGCCATCTTGCTAAGGACAAGACGCACAACTGTTACGTCGACGTGATCGGCACTAAAGGCATCGCCCGCATGTCGCACGACTTCCAGAACGCGACGATCAGTTGTCATGGTGTGAACCACACCGTGACCAAGACCGCGCTGTTCAACGACAAGAAGCTCGACGTGATGTGCGACCTGTTTGCCCGGTCTCTACGGGCGGGCAAGAACCTTGGTTTCCCGACGGCGCGCGACAGTGTGATTTCGTCAGAGGTGTCGTGGGCGATGCTGAATGACGCGATCAGTCACGATCCACCATCGGTTGGCACGCAAAAGGAAATGAACGACATCCTCAAGCACCGCCGATCGCTGCGTAGCGGATTTGGTCTGCCGGTTCGTGCACAGGCGTGCCCGACCGAACCGGTGCCGATTGGTCAACCACCGGTCGCGTGTGGTGAAGACCTCTGTGGCCTGCTTGAAGGTCGCCAGGCGGAGATTGCGACGGGGCAGGTCAATGAGGCGAAGTTTCAGTAGAGCAAGCGTCGCGAACGACAACATACGCCCACAAGAGCCGCAGGTTTTGCCTGCGGCTTTTGTGTTACATTGGACCCATGTCCGACGAGCCCGATGTCTCCGATCTTCTGACGGTTGACCAGGCGATCGCGATTATCGATGCCGAACCGGTCTCGCCGCGTGTCGAAGACATTTCGATCTCCACTGCGCTCGGTCGTCGGTTGGCATCACCAGTCGTCGCTGATCGCGACTACCCACCGTTCGACAAGAGCCTGATGGACGGTTACGCCGTCCGCTCGACCGACATGACCGGTGGTGAGCGGACGTTCGATCTACTGGGTGAAATAGCGGCGGGTGATCGATCAGATATCCGTGTCGGACCGGGTCAAGCGATTGCGATCATGACGGGCGCATCGATGCCACCCGGGGCCGATGGGGTCGTGCCCGTTGAATCGCGCCGGTCCCTGGAATCTACACCAACGCGGCGCGTGACGTTGTCGCATGTCGATCGTCCGTCGCGATTCGTCGCCAAGCGAGCATCCGATGTCCCCGGTGGCCAGACACTTCTGACCCCCTGCACGCGTATGGGTCCGGCGCAGATAGCGGTCGCAGCGAGCGTTGGCGCGACAATACTGTCTGTCTATGCCCAGCCGTGCGTCGCGATTCTCGGCACGGGCAATGAAATCGTCTCCACTCACGCGATGGCCGAAGGGGCACAGATCCGCAATGCTAACAACCCGATGCTCGCGGCGTTGATGGCGCGTCTTGGATGTAACGTTACCGACCTTGGCGTCGTCCCTGACAGGATAGACGCCGTACGAACTAGCCTGCAGAGCGCCTTGCGTCACGAGGTCCTGTTTGTCACCGGTGGCGTGAGCATGGGCGAGTACGATTTCGTCCCGCGAACGTTGCTGGAGCTTGGCGTGACATTGAAAGTGACAAAGTTGCGGATCAAACCGGGCAAACCGTTCGTGTTTGGGACAACACGCGAGGGAAGCTATGTCTTCGGTTTGCCAGGCAACCCCGTGAGCGCGTTTGTGTGTGCGATGCGATTGGCGGGTCGGCTGCTATCACGGATCGCCGGTGGGCAGGCCGAGCCTGCGTGGCGACAGGGTCGTTTGACGACCGATCTGCCCGCGAACGGCCCGCGCGAGTTTTATCAGCCGGCGATCTTCGATGGGGC
>Ga0163144_10023478_pt1 | contig 12161 bp, 10 predicted proteins | sample OliLak19BULKMAT1_FD_123175 | JGI IMG/M metagenome (GOLD analysis project Ga0163144, IMG submission 123175) | Freshwater microbial mat bacterial communities from Lake Vanda, McMurdo Dry Valleys, Antarctica - Oligotrophic Lake LV.19.BULKMAT1 | ecosystem: Environmental > Aquatic > Freshwater >...
ACGTTTTCGCCGATGACGGGGTGCTTCTTCACCTTGGCGCGGTCTTCCGGCAGCATGGCCTGGAAGGGCTTGTCGAGCAGTTCGTCGGGCAGCGCGATCTTGCCGATGTCGTGCAGCAGGCCGGCCAGCTTCACGTCCTGCACTGTGACTTCATCCAGCTCCATGTGCCTGGCCAGCCGGCTCGCCGCGTTGGCAACGCGGCGGCCATGCCCCTTCAAGGCTTCGCTCAAATGTCCGCCACGCAGCTCGATCAGGCTGGAGAACACCGTCACCGAGTTGAGAAATTCATTTTTCAGGGTCTTGTGCGCCTGCTCGACGATCGTCAGCGCCTTGCGTAACTGGGCGGTGCGCTCGGCCACCTTCTGTTCGAGGCTGGCGTTGAGCGCCTTGAGTTCTTCGTTTTGCCGCCGCGTCAGCCGGGTCAGGCGGATGTTCTCGTGCATCAGATGACGATGCGTCAGGGCCTGCCGGATGGTGACGACCAGCTCCTCGTTGTCCCACGGTTTGGCGATATAGCGCCAGATCTTGCCGCGATTGATGGCGGCGACGGTGGCGTCGGTATCGGAATGGCCGGTCAGCAGGATGCGTTTGGTTTCCGGCCAGCGCGAAAATACCTGCTCAAGAAATTGCGCACCATCCATTTCCGGCATGCGCATGTCGCTGATCACCAGGTCGATGACTTCGCGCTCCAGCAGTTCCAGCCCCGCTTTGCCTGATCCGGCGGTAAAGATGGTCAGGCCGAGCGTTCGCAAAAGTCGGTGCAAGGCGGAAAGAACGGATGGCTCGTCGTCGACCAGCAGCACCCGACCGGTGAGAGCGACCTCGGCAGTGTCGGATTTGGCTGGCAATTTGTTGTCACTATTTCTATTTTGTTCGCTCATGTTGTGCGCCTAAGCCATGCGATGCAGGTTTTCCTATTGATCATGATGATACTCTCGAACCCTGCTGTGTGATCCGCAGGCCAGCTCAATCGACGAGGATGCTTATCCATGCACGATTTTCAGGGAAAATCCATTCTGATTGTTGATGATGCCGAGCTCAACCGGCTGATTCTGGCTGATTACCTGGGCGGCCTTGGCTTCAATACGCTGCTGGCGGCAGACGGTACCGAGGCTATCCAGCGTGCGGCATTGGCGCATCCTGATCTGATCTTGCTCGACGTGATAATGCCGGGGATAGACGGTTTTGAAACCTGCCGCCGCTTGAAAGCAGCAAGCAGTACCCAGGACATTCCGGTTATTTTCATGACCGCCCTGGCCGAAACAAAAGACAAGGTGACGGGTTTTGAGGCAGGCGGGTCTGACTATGTGGTCAAGGGCTTCGAACTCGAGGAAGTCGCGGCCCGGATCAAGCTGCACTTGTCCTTGTGTGCCATGCGCAAGCAGATCGAGTCGCAAAATTCCGAGTTGAAGGCCGCCATTCTCGCCCAGGAAAAGCTGCATCTGCAGTTATTGCAATCAGAGAAAATGGCTTCCATCGGCCAACTGGCGGCCGGTGTGGCCCATGAAATCAACAACCCGGTGGGGTTTGTCACTTCAAACCTCGGCACCTTGGGCCGGTATGGTCTTCAATTGCTTGAACTGCTGGATTGTTATGAAAGCCTGCAAAAGCAGTGGTGCGCTGCGCCGGAGGTGCTGGAGACTACCCGACAGGCCAGGCTAAGGCTAGATCTGGACTTTCTGCGCAGCGATATGCCGAGCCTGATCAACGAATCGCAGGAAGGCCTGCGGCGGGTGCAGCGGATAGTGCAGAATTTGAAGGATTTCGCACAGGCCAGCCAGCAGCCACCCGACCGGCTCGATCTGCACGCCTGTCTGGAGAACGCCCTCAACATGACTGCCAGCGCGCTTAAACACAAGGCCAGAATCATCAAGGAGTTTGGCGAACTGCCAATGATCAAGGGCATTGCGCCGCAACTCAGTCAGGTGTTTCTCAACCTCCTCATCAATGCCGCTCAGGCGATTGAAAAAAGTGGTGCCATTACCCTCCGCAGCGGGCGCCAGGGCGACCAGGTCTGGGTTGAAATTGCGGATACCGGATGCGGTATTCCTGCCGCAAATCTCAAGCGCGTGTTTGACCCGTTCTTCACCACCAGGCCCGTGGGCAGTGGCACCGGCCTGGGCCTGTCGGTATGTCATGGCATCATTTCCCAACATGGCGGCAGGATAGAGCTGCACAGTGAAGTGGGGCGCGGTAGCCGCTTTCGGGTATGGCTGCCGGTGGTGCCTCGGGTGGCCGGGAGCCTCAGTACGTGAACAGGAGAATGACGTGAAAACAACCGGGGTGCGCTTGTTACTGCTGGTAGGGCTGGCTGTCGCTGCCGGGCTGGCGTCAGCCCTTCCACCAGATTTTTGAGGAATTCAAACAGGGCAAGATGGATGTCCTGGTCAACCTGGCCCAATCCGATGCGCGCCGCGACTTTGCCGATTTCACGCAACCACAGCCCGTTGGAAAGACGTGTGCCGCGCGGCGACGAGCCAGCTTTGCTGGCCGTCCTGCTGCGCAGTTGCTTCATCAGGCTGGAGACGATCTGACCGCTCACCAACGGCACAGACTGCATCTGGAACTCGTCCTCGGGCCAGGGAGGGGCGGGGTACTTGTGATACGTTAAACAGGCAATCTGTTTGTCGTGCATGCGCTTGAAGAAGTCAGGGCTACAAGCCGCTCTGTCCACGACCAGCGCCAGGCGATGGGGTACTTGCCGTGCTTTGGAAGCGGGCAGTACGTCACCCTCAAGCACCACGCCCGGTGTCGGCGAACGGATGATCGCGTGGCGCCGGTGCTGAAGTTGGGCGATCACGGTGTTGCTGGAGTCTGCGGTTTCTCCCGCCGGTTATACGCCGAAATGCCGATCCAGTTTATCCAGCAGGGCCAGACCACGGGCCGGATCGCCGGAATCTGCGGCGGCGCGGAACTGGATCGATACATCATGCTGAACCAGGGCGATGGTGGCCAACTCGTCCAGCAAGCGATTGACGCTGGTGTGGCGGCTTGCCGCCAACTGCTTGAGGCGAGAATGTTTGGCGTCGGGAATGCGCAAGGTAACCACGGACATTAGGGATACTCCTTTAGCAACTGGGCCGGTGCGAGAATCCGGAGTTCCGGAAAACGCAGTTCCGACCGCACAAAATCGGCCAGGTTATAGGTCACGATCGCCACGGCGCGTGCCGCAACGGCAAGCTCCAGCACATGATTGTCGGCCTCGTCGGGTAGATTCGGACGCCAGAGAAAATAAATGTCTGTCATTCGGCTTACCGCCATCAACGCCCGGAACAACGCATCCCGCTCACCCGCATCCAGCGCACAGTTCGTATACAACTCATGGCGCCCCAGCAGGTCACGATACTCGGTGAACAAGGCCAGGGAGACACAAGGATGGTAGCGCCCCAGCAAGCAACGCCGGATGACTTCGCGCGATGCGCCCACCTCGCTGATCAGCGCCGAAACGAAAACATTGGTATCGACAACCAGATTCACCATGGTTCGAATGCTATCACCAGAGACAGCAGCTAATCAAGAGTTGTCGTTAATACGCGCCATAGACGCCATTACTTTGTGCCCCCCCCCACCCGCACATCCTGTCTGGTTTCGTAATGCATGAAGGCTTCCTTGTGCTCTGTGCGCAAGGCCTGATCGTCCCACGGCTTGGTGAGAAATTTGTAAATCTCGCCGCGATTGATGGCTTCGGTGATGGTATTCACTTCGGTGTAGCCGCTCAGGATCATGCGTATCACCTGCGGATACATGACCCTTACCCGGCTCAACAGTTTGAGGGAGTGACCATGAATGGGCCGCTTCACGGCAGTGTCAATTCCACACGTCGTTTGGCTGCGTAGCGGATTGCCGGACAGGGTTGCACTAGCCATTATCCTGCTGCGGTTGCCGCACGGGCAACCACACTCTGAACGTCGTACCCTTGCCCAGTTCGCTCTGCACTTCGATCCTGCCGTGATGTTTCTGCAGGATGCCGTAGGACAGTGATAAGCCCAGCCCAGTGCCCTTGCCTATCGGTTTGGTGGTGAAGAAGGGGTCGAATATTTTTTTGAGGTTCTCCGATGGGATGCCTTTGCCGCTGTCGGCGATTTCCACCCACACGTCCTGCCCCTGCTGACCCGTGCGCACGGTGATGGTGCCGCGTTCTTCGATAGCGTGCGCGGCGTTGACCAGCAGGTTCATGAATACCTGGTTCAGTTGTGCGGCCAGGCATTCCACTTCCGGGAGGTCGCCATATTCCTTGATGACTTCGGCCTTGTACTTGATTTCGTTGTTGACGATGTTGAGGGTGCTGTTGATACCCGCGTGCAGGTTGGCGTAGTGCCATTCATCGCCGGTATCGACATGCGAGAAATCCTTGAGGTTTTGTACGATGTTTTTGACGCGGGTGATGCCCTCTTTCGATTCCGCCATCAGCGCGCGCAGGTCTTCTTTGAGGAAGGCGAGATCGAGCTTTTCGCGCGCGGCCTGCAAGCGCGTGCGTACCGCGCTGTCGGCAATGGCGCTTTCCGCCTGTTCGTAGCTGTCGATCATGCTGAAGGCGTCCTGCACGTATTTTTCCAGGCTGCCGAGGTTGGAGTAAACGAAGCCGATGGGGTTGTTGATTTCGTGCGCCACACCAGCCGCCAGTTGGCCAATGGAGGCCATTTTCTCGGATTGTAGTAGCTGGTTTTGGGTTTCTTGCAGCTCCTCGGTGCGCTGCTGCACCCGCTCTTCGAGGCTGGCATTGAGGCTCAGGATTTCGTCTTGCGTCCGGTTGCGCTCGGTGATGTCGTGGGCGATGCCCAGTAGCCCGACCAGTTGTCCGTCGTCATCGAGTATCGGGGTCCTGATGATTTCAAACAGGTCGCGTCGGCCAACGGCGGCGAAGGTCAGCCATTCCTCGTTGACGGTGGGTTGGCCGGACGCGATCGCCTGGCGATCGTGTTCGCGAAAGGAATCCACCTGTTCCGGGGCCACGATGTCATAGGCGGTCTTTCCCAGGATGGCCGCTTTTTTGACGCTGAAGAAACGCTCGAACATCGGGTTGCAGTCCAGATAGACGCCCTGCGCGTCATTCAGCCAGATCAGGTCCGGAATGGCATCGAAGGTGACTTGCAGCTTGGCCTGGGTGGCGCGGATTTCGGCGGTGCGTTGCTGCACCAATGCTCCAAGATGGCGTTCGTGCTCCCGTGACTTGAACAGCAGCTTCGCCAGATAGCCCAGCAGCAGGCTGAACAGCAGGCCCAAAGCGCTTTTTAACGTCAGACCGAGCGGATCGTCCCAGCCCTTGATCGGCGCGACGCTGAGCGTCCACTCGCCATTGGGCATGCTCAGGGGCAGCGCGACCGGGTCGATCAGGGCGACCGCCGAGGACGCGGCGATGCTCTGCTTTTTCCCGCTGTCGGGGTGGGTGCGCCACAGTTCGTAGCCAAAACCCTGCTGCGTCAGTTGCTCCAGCCGGGCCCCTTCGAGCGCTTGCGGGTAGCGGATCAGGACGACGGTGAAGCCCCAGAACGAGGGCTTGCCCTGGCTGTCGTCGAGGAACACCGGCAGGCGTCCGACGGCGCCGAGCCCGCCTTGCTTCAACTGAAACGGGCCGGCCAGGGTGAGGTGGCCGGTGTCGCGCGCGAGAAAGGCCTCCTTGTTGCGCGTGGGGTCTTGCAGCAGATTGTGGCCTATGGCTTTTTCATTGCCGGCCAGCGGGACGATGTGTTGCACGATGCCGCCCGGCGCCAGTTGCAGCGAGGCCGCGCCCGGGTAATACAGCAGAAACTCGCTGGCGATGGCGTCGAACTTGGCGATGCTACCGTTGCCCTGGCGCACCAGGGCGGCCAGGGCGTAGGTGGAGGACAGGTCGCGCTGCATGCTGCTCTGGATCGCGTCGGCATGTTTGCCGGCCAGATTGGTCAGGTACGTGCGCTGCTCTTGCAGGCGGTACTGCTCTGATTGACGCACCACCCCAACGGCGGCGGCGCCAGCCAGCAGGAAGGCGATGAGCGCGGCGATCAGCGGGCGCCGACCGGGCTTCGGTGCTGCGAAACCGGCGGGGCTAGGTTGGTCGGACATCGGTGCTGGCAGCGGTGGTGGGATGGCTAAAAGATGTGGAAACTCTAACTACTCGCCCTCAATCAGTCAACCGCCCCGTTCTGGCAAAGCGTGGCTGTGGGACTCCTGAATTTCATGGCCTGAGCGATGTCTTGTGGCGTTGTTCGTAATGGTGGAACGCATCGCGTACGGTGTCCAGCAGTCCTGTGTCGTCCCAGGGCTTGGTGATGAAGCGGAACAATTCGCCACGATTGACCGCACTGGTCACCGCATTGAGGTCGGTGTAGCCGGAAAGCATCAAGCGCACGGTGTCGGGGTGCATCTCGCGCACCTTGCCGAGAAACTCGCCGCCACTCATTCCCGGCATGCGGGCATCCGAGATCACCACCCCCACCTCCTGGCTGGCCAGCACCTCCAAGCCTGCCATGCCGCTCTCGGCCGTCAGGATCGTGTAGCCCTCGCGGCGGAACAGCCGCTTCAGCGCGGACAGGATGCCCGGCTCGTCATCGACCAGCAGCAGGGTGTGGCCGGGTCGTTGGGCGCCGACCGGGAATTCAAGCCGGCGACCCTCGCGCAGCAGTTGCTCGAACTCTTTTGCGGGTACGGCAGGGCTGAAATAATAACCCTGCATTTCGTCACAGCCGCGCTGGCGCAGGAAGTTGAGCTGGGCCTCGGTCTCAACACCTTCGGCGATGACCGAGAGCTTCAGACTGTGCGCCAGCGAAATGATCGCCAGGGCGATGGCGGCGCTATTGGTGTCCTGGGTGATATCGCAGACAAAGGAGCGATTGATCTTCAGGTGGTCGATGGCCAGCCGCTTGAGGTACTTGAGCGAGGAGAATCCGGCGCCGGAATCGTTGATCGACAAGGTGATCGAGAGCCGGCTGAGTTGCTCCGTGGCATTGAAGAAAGCATCGGCATTGGCCATGATCGCACTCTCGGCCAATTCCAGCTTGAGATAGTCTGGATTCAGCCCCGTCTTTTCGAGAATCTCAGCGACCAGCTTGACCATGCCCTGGTTGGCGAACTGGCGCGCCGACATATTGACGGCCACCGCCACGGCGGGCAAGCCAGCCTCCTGCCAGGCCTTGTTCTGACAACAGACGGAATGCAGCACCCGTTCGCCGAGCGGCACGATCAGGCCGCCGTGCTCCGCCAGCGGAATGAATTCGGCGGGCATCAGCAGCCCCCGTTGTGGGTGATGCCAGCGCAGCAATGCCTCGGCGCCGATGATTTCGCCGCTGCGCAGGCTGACCTGGGGCTGGTAGTAGACCTCCAGCTCATCCCGGTCAAACGCCTGGCGCAGACCATTTTCCATGTCTAGCCGCTCCAGCAAGCGGGCGTTCATTTCGTCGGAGTAGAAGCGAAACCGGTCGCCACCATCAGCCCTGGCCTTGTACATGGCTGCCGCCGAATTGAGCAGCAGGCTTGCGCCATTCTCGCCGTCCTTGCCAAACAGCGCGATGCCGACGCTGGCGGTGAGGAATAATTCGTGTCCCTCAATGCTGAATGGCGATCTGAACGTTGTCAGCAGCGTTCTGCAAAACGTGCCGACGGCATCCGGCTCGGTGGTTTCCACCACCAGCACAAATTCGTCGCCTTCGATCCGCGCCAGGGTATCCATGCCACGGATCGATGCGCCCAGTCGTTGGGCCACCCAGTGCAGCACCTGACCGCCCACGCCATGACCGAGACTGTTGATGAGGTTCTTGAAGCGATCCAGGTTAAGGGTCAACACGGCCAAGGTGCCGCCCTCCTTGCGCAGGCTGCGTTTGATGGCGTGCGCCAGGCGATCGTTAAGCAGGTTGCGGTTGGGCAAGCCGGTTTGATCGTCGTAATTGGAGTGCCGCTCAACTTGCTCCAGGTAGTGCTGGCGCTCGCTGAGGTCGAGCAGCGTCACTACAGCGCCGTGGCTGAGGCCGTCTTCGATGATCGGTGTGCAGACCATTTCCAGCGCCACCGAATGGCCATTCTTGTGGCGGAACAGCATCTCCCGGCCGCTAATGGCGACCCCGGAAGTGCTGGCAACGGCGATCAGGTATTCGACCGCCTCTTGCGGGTTGGTGCTGGACGGGACAATAAAATCACCGGCCGAGCGACCGCACAATTCCTCCGCCGAGTATCCCAGCATCAAGGACGCAGCGGGATTGGTAAAACGGATGATGCACTGGTTGTCGACACCAAAAATACCTTCCACCACCGAGGCCAGGATCAGCTCGCGTTGACGATGCAGGGTGGCTTGGGCGCGGTTGCATTCCTCCTGGATGCGTTGAATTTCTGCAACACGACACGCCACTTCAGTTTCAAGAGTCGCATTCTGATGCTTCAGCTTAGCGCCGACGCGGCGCACCTCAAGCTGGTTGTATACCCGGGCCAGAACCTCCTCGGGATGGATCGGTTTGGTGATGTAATCCGCCGCGCCCAGTCTCATCCCATGCGCCACCTCTTTGGGATCGTCCAGTGCGGTCAGGAAAATGACTGGAATATCCCGCGTGGCTTCGGCTTCGCCCAGTTGGCGAAGAACCTCATAGCCATCCATTTCCGGCATCAATACATCCAGCAATATGAGCGCTGGCGAAGGTTGTTGCAGCGCACACTGTAGTGCAATGGCTCCGGACGAGGCGGCCTTGATCTGGTAACCGGCTTCCCGCAATAAGTCGCCCAGCACGCACAGGTTGTCCGGCATGTCGTCGACGATGAGTATCGTCTCGGCAGAGGCGGTTCCGGTGCTAGAGGGAATCTGTTCGGCAGACATGGTTTGCATGGCGACGAGGTTATGCGGAAATTGCGATCATGTCATACTACTGTCGAGGAATTTCTCCGTGGTAGTGCGCCCATTGAGTTCTCGGCAGCGGGCAATACTCGCCGCACGAAAGTGGCCGTGGTGCCCGTCGCCTCGGCCGCCGCAATCGATAGGGGAGTAGTGATGAAAGGCATCGTATTTACCGAATTTCTTGAGATGGTCGAAGTCCGTTTTTCGGCGGACATGGTGGATGACATCATCGACGATGCCAATCTTCCTTCGGGCGGGGCCTATACGGCCGTCGGCACCTATCCGCACACGGAGATGGTTGCCCTGGCGGGCGCGCTGTCCCAGCGGTCGGGAATGGCCGTGCCGGATTTGCTGCTGACTTTCGGCGAGCACCTCTTTGGCTGCTTCGTGAAGAACTATCCAGCGTTTTTCACCGGCGCGTCCGATGCCTTCCTGTTCTTGTCCGGCATCGAAAACATCATTCATACGGAGGTGCGCAAGCTCTACCCCAATGCGGAATTGCCGCGTTTCGAAGTGGAGCAGCATGACGCGCAGCGACTGGTGCTGGTCTATGATTCCCGACGCCACTTCGAAGACCTCGCTGACGGTCTGATGCACGGCTGCATCGCGCATTTTGGCGGTGGAATTTCCATCGCGCGCGAAACGCTCGGCGAGGGCGATGCCCGCCGCGAACGTTTTATCCTGACTCGCACCGCCTGACACGACGATGGCAGACGATTCCGACCGCCTTGCCCGGCGGCTAGAACGAGAGCGCACGGCGCGCAAGGAAGCCGAGCGCCTGCTCGAGGAAAAGAGCCTCGATCTCTACCGCGCCAACCAGGCATTGCAGGCCGAAGGCGAACAACTGCAATTGCTGATTCGGCAATTGCAGCAAGCCCAGGCGCAACTGTTACAGTCGGAAAAAATGGCTTCCATCGGCCAACTGGCGGCCGGTGTCGCCCATGAAATCAACAATCCCATCGGCTTTGTCAATTCCAATGTCGGGACCTTGACGATCTATGTCGATACGCTGTTTACGCTTATCGACGGTTACCAGACGGCGATGGCTGAATTGGCCGACTACCCAAAAATAGCGCCGCGGATCGCGCAAATCAGGCAGTCCGCCGACATCGAATTCATGCAGACCGACATTCATGAGCTGTTACAGGAATCCCAGAAAGGTTTGCGGCGCGTAAAGGACATTGTGCAGTCGCTGAAAGATTTTTCGCATGCGGGTGAAGCGGTCTGGGAAGTCGCGGACTTGCATCGGGGTCTCGATGCCACATTGAATATGGTCAATAACGAAATCAAGTACAAGGCCAGCGTGGTCAAGCAGTATGGCGAGATTCCCTTGATCAGGTGCCTGGCTTCGCAGTTGAATCAGGTGTTCACCAACCTGCTGGTGAATGCCGCCCATGCCATCCCGCAAGGGGACTTGCTGCGCGGCGTCAAGCAGACCGGAGTGATCACCGTTGGTACGGGGTATGAACACGACTGGGTCTGGATCGAGATCAGCGATACGGGTGCGGGTATTTCTGGCGAAAATCTGAAGCGGATTTTCGATCCGTTTTTCACCACCAAGCCGATCGGCCAAGGCACCGGCCTGGGTCTTTCCATCGCCTACGGCATCGTCGCCAAGCATGGCGGACGGATCGAGGTAGAGAGTACGGAAGGCAAGGGAACGAGTTTCACAGTGCGTTTGCCGGTGAACCCGCCCGCCCGCGTCCCAGGGGATACCGTCCCTGCGGGACATAAAGCGGACGCCACCCCGCAAAGCGGAGTACAAGGCGTGCAGAGCTGCCGTCTTTACCGATCGGCTCGATCTCTGGGCCGTTGATGAGATGTAAATGCCGCTTACTAAACGTTTAAACCGTTCAGTAATTAGTTACCAAAATCCAGCGCATCCTTTACATCTTTCTTCGACAGATATTTAGAAAATATCTTCTTGAGGGTGCCATCCATGCTTCATGGCTTTGACGATGACCTCCATTTTCTTGACGTCGTCCTCGGAGAAGTGCGCCTTGTTCAATATGAGGGCATGAACAATCGGCTTGGAAGTCGACGCCCAATCGTAGATAGTTACCTTGGATTCAATGTCGAGATCTTTGAGCTCCTTGGTATAGAAGACGGGTAAGGAAATGATCATGTCCACTCTGCCCCCCGCCTTGACCATCAGGAATAGATTGTGAATGGTCGGAACTTCAGTAACTCCTCCATTGGCGCGAATCGTGTCCACTACCCCGTCGAAGAACTCACCGTGTTTGAAACTCCTGACCACCGCGATCTGGGCACTCTTGTCGGCGACAAGACTCACCACCGTCTTGTACTTGGCATCGGTAACAAGCGCCTTGTTCTTCTGCGCGATGTAGGGAATGAAGTAGGCAAACTTGTCGCGCTCTGGATTCTGTATTCCCGAGACGCTCATCGGAAGTTTGCGATCTTCCAAGTCTCTCCAAATTCTGGCTCGTGGCATTTCTACATAATTGAAACTGTAGCCGCCCCTGTTCTTGATTTCGTCAACCACGTCCCTGTCGATGCCCTTGCCGTTGGAGTACAGGTACCCGGCTTCGTAAAACGCGACATCCAGTGTCGTATAGGGCTTACCCTCTGCTTGAGAAAAAACCGGCGTTGCACATCCAAGTGCCGCAAGAAATATACATATAGTGCCTATCGACTTATGCATCGGAACCTCCTTGGGTAGATTCGATTTGAGCCAACGCCGCAGTCAAGAGGCATCCTGATTAGCAACAAAAGTTCTGCAGCGCAGCGGGTGAGCGGCTGAACATTGTGACCAATCAGGAGGAACGTTGATTAACCGGGCAAGCCTGACCTAGCATTCCGCCAGATCCCTGGCTAGGCCTTGCGACGACTTGCCTAGAGCTTCAGCAATTAGAAATTCAGAGCATCCTCAGCATCTTTCTTGGATAAATACGTTTCAAAGATCTTCTTGAGAGTGCCATCCTTTTTCATGTCTTTGACGATGGACTCCATCTTCTTGACGTCGCTCTCGGAGAAGTGCGCCTTGTTCAATATGAGAGCATGGACAATCGGCTTGGAAGCCGAAGCCCAATCATGGACGGTCACCTTGGACTCAATACCCAGGTCTTTCAGTTCTTTGGAGTAGAACACCGGTAATGAAATAATCATGTCCACCCGATCTCCCGATTTGAGCATCAGGAACAGATTATGGATTGTTGGGACTTCGGCAACTCCCCCGTTGGCGCGAATATTCTCCACTACCCCGTCGAAGAACTCACCGTGTTTGAATCCCCTGACCACGGCGATCTTGGCACTCTTGTCGGTGACAAGACTCTCAGCCGTCTTGTACTTGGCATCGGTAACAAGTGCCTTGTTCTTCTGTGCAATGTAGGGGATGAAGTAGGCAAAC
>Ga0163144_10023479_pt1 | contig 12160 bp, 7 predicted proteins | sample OliLak19BULKMAT1_FD_123175 | JGI IMG/M metagenome (GOLD analysis project Ga0163144, IMG submission 123175) | Freshwater microbial mat bacterial communities from Lake Vanda, McMurdo Dry Valleys, Antarctica - Oligotrophic Lake LV.19.BULKMAT1 | ecosystem: Environmental > Aquatic > Freshwater > Lake...
ATGGGATCCATGCCGAGGCCGATGGAGCCGTCGAGTTCCATGGGGATTTCGAGGCCGTGCCAGTGGACGCCGGTCATTTCCGGGAGTTGGTTTTCGACGATGATTCTGAGGCGATCCCCTTCGACGACCTCGATCATGGGGCCGGGAACGGAGCCGTTGAAGCCCCAGGCGTCCATGATACGCCCGGGGGCGAGTGAGGTTCGAATGACCTCGGCAACCAGGGTGAATTCCTTCACGCCGTCGATGAGCTTATGGGGGAGCTTCGGCAGGTCGGGCGTCTGCACGAGGACGGGAGGGGCGGAGGGGGCGGCGAGGGCGGCAGCGGGCGTGACCGCGGCCGATGCGAAAAGGCGGCCGAAGAAGCCGCGACGGTCGAAGGGCATACAGATTTCCTCTAGGTATTTATTCGTGGGTTTCGGGGCAAAAGTTCCGAAAAGGGAGACGAATCAGAGGCGAAGAGGTGGCCTGGGTATGCGGACCCCGATGGCGACGGGCGGGGCGGGGGCGGCGAAGGCGAGGACGTTCGTGACGACGGCTTCGAAGGTGAGAGTCGGAGTGGGGAGATACCCGTCGGGGACGATGGTGGTGGGGTCGTCGCAGACCTTAACCGTTTCGTGGTGACCGCACGAAGAAGGGGTTAGGGCTTTGGCGGCGCAATCAGCGGCGCACCAGGAGGTGGAGACAGCCGAGAGCAGGAGCACGAGGGCGACGAGGATGGAGCTAGAGTTCCGCACCAGCCTTCAGCTTAGCATCTGGGAGATAATTGCGGATCATGCGAAACCTGCTGGCGATTTTGGGCGTTGTTTTATTTGGCTATCAGGCCGGGGTGATTGAACACGCCTTCGATCAGTTATGGCGTCCGGAGAACCAGACGTCGTTAGGATTTCGGGTCGGCGCGCCATGGCCGACGCTGGTGGCGGTGAATGAGGCAACGGGGCTAGTCCGAGGGGACGTGTTGACTGCGCTGGCGGGGGAGCCGTTCGATGGGACGGCGCAGTTGGACCGGGCGATGGCGACTCGGTTTCCGGGCGACCAGATGACGGTGGCGGTGAAGCGCGGCGGGAAGGTTCGGGAGGTGAGTTGGCGGCTGGTCAAGAGTGAGGCGGGGCAGGTTGTGTGGACGCGGTGGGTGTTTGTAGGGGTGGCGGTGGTAGCGATGCCGTTGCTGTGTCTGGTGATCGGAATTTGGACGGTTTGGATGCGCCCTCGGGATGGGGTGGCCTGGCTACTGATGGGGATGATGGCGAGTTTTGCGCATGCTTTGGACTCGGGAGAATATACGGGCGGATCGATCGGCATGCGGGTGGTGCATTCGTTTTTGGCGTTAGCTTGGCCCTTGGGCATGGCTTCGTTCGCTTGGTTCTTTCCTGTTACGCTGCCGCTCGAGCGCCGAATGCCGTGGTTAAAGTACCTATTTTTCGGCCCGGTCCTTGGCGTGGTGGCTGCTTTGGCGACGATGCCCTATCTGCAAAACGCCGGGTCGATGGGCAGAGCGGAGATGATCGACGGGTTGTACGGACTCTTGCGACTGCGGTTGCCGGTCCAGATGGCGATCGTGAGCCTCTTTTTCTTTGTCCTGGGTTGGAAGGCCGGGGTTGTGAAGGATCCAGACCAGCATCGAAGGATACGAACGATCTTGCAGGGAAGCGGCTTGGCTTTAACGCCGCTCCTGATTGCGCTGTTGGCGCGGATTGTTTTCGGCATCGAGAGCGAGTTGGGGCTGGCGGTGGGTATCGTGATGATGGCGGGGTTTCCATTGACGTTGGCCTATGTGGTGTTGGTGCAGCGGGCATTTGGAGTGGGGGTCGTGATCCGTCAGGGCTTGCAGTACGCGTTTGCCCAACGAGGGATGCGGCTGGTCCAAGTTGCTATCAGCATCGCGATAGTTTTGACGGTACTGCGGTTGGCGGAAGATCCAAAGAACAACCGGCCCAAGATTATTCAATTGGTGGCGGGTGGGGTGACGGCGGTGTTGTTGCTGCGGCGGGGAGCGAACTGGGCCAAGAGGGCGATTGACCGGCGGTTCTTTCGAGAGGCTTACGACGCGGAGCAGTTACTGGCGGGGCTGGGGGAGGACGTGAGAAAACTCGTCGAGACGAAGCCGCTCGTGGAGACGGTAGGCCGGAGGGTGGCGGCGGCGCTGCATGTGAAGGAGTTAGTGATTGTGCTGGAGGAGGGTGGGTTCGTTCCGGTGTATCCGGCGACGGGAGCGGCCGCTCCACCGGGATTGGTGGCAGCGCTCGGAAAGTCCGGAACGCCCTTGTCCATTTATTGGGAGGAAAAAGGGTCCTGGCTGTTCCGAGAGCCGGTGGGGGAGTTGGATCGGGAGTGGCTGACCGCCAGTAAGTCGGAGTTACTGCTTCCGTTGCAGGGTCAAGAACGATTGTTGGGGTTTGTCGCGTTGGGTCCGAAGCGGAGTGAGGAGCCCTATACGACGAACGACATTCGGTTACTGAAGTCGGTTACGACGCAAACGGGGCTGGCGCTGGACAATGCGCGGTTGACGGCTTCGGTGGCGAACGAGGTGGCCCAGCGAATGATGATGAGCCGGGAGGTGGAGATTGCGCGGGAGGTGCAGGAGCGGCTATTCCCGCAAAAGCTGCCGCCGGTTGCAGGGTTGGAGTATGCAGGGTATTGCCGGCCGGCGCGCGGGGTGGGCGGGGACTATTACGATTTCTTGCCGTTGGCCGATGGGCGATTCGGGATTGCGATTGGCGATGTGTCGGGTAAAGGGATTCCGGCGGCCTTGCTGATGGCGAGTTTGCAGGCGTCGCTTCGAGGGCAGACGATGGCGGGGAATCGGGACTTAGCCTCGTTGATGTCGAACTTGAATAAGTTGATTTTTGACCTATCACCGAGTAATCGATACGCTACGTTTTTCTACGGGGAGTATAATCCGTCTACGAAGGAGTTGAACTTCGTGAACGGCGGCCATAATCCGCCAATGATTCTCAGGGGGGAGGAGTGGATCCACTTAGAGGCGGGAGGGCCGGCGGTGGGATTGTTTGGCCCGGCTCATTATGAGCAGAGCCAGATTACCTTAGCCGTGGGTGACTTACTGATTGGGTTCACCGACGGCATTAGCGAGGCGATGAACAGCATGGACGAGGAGTGGGGGGAGGAGGAGCTGGCGAAATGGGTAATGGACCGGCGCCAGACGGGGGTGGTCGAGTTGATTCCGGCGATTATGGAAGGGGCGGATGCCTTTGCGGCGGGGGCGCCGCAGCATGACGATATGACCTTAGTGGTGGCTCGGGTGACCGGCTAGGGGATTGCGTGTTTCTAGGCGAGGCGCAAAGTGCTGTCAGGGAACAGCTGGAAATTCGTTCGAACAGCGGCTGCGTTCTCGCCGCGTTGCTGGATTTGAGCTGGGTTCGTAGCGCCGAGGTCGACGGCTATGTTCAAGTATTCGATTTTGGCCGGATCGATGCCCATGATGCGACAGCAGGTGGCGTCGACCGCAACGAGGTCTTTGCCAAAGACCAAGACGCCAGCCTTTTTGGGCGTTCCCTGGATGGGTCCGTTCCCTTCCATCCCGACGATGCCATCGACGATGGCAAAGGTCCGACGGAATTGGCGATTGAGGGCGACGATGGATTCGGGGATTCCGATTTGATGGAGGGTATTTTTAGGCCAGCCGTAGATGGCACCGGGAACGAGGCCGAAGAAGTTTTTCATCGAGAGGGTGGCCCCGGCCCAGTGATGGGTCTTCATTTTGGGCATGGAGACGATGAGATCAGCGGCGAGGACGGTATTGGGGAAGAAAAATTGAGCTTGACCAGCGAAGTTTTTGATGGGGCTGACGTCGTCGCGATTCAGGTCGACAAAATTGTCTTCAAAGTCCTTGACGCCCTTCCAATAGCCGGCTTCGTCGGCGAGGCCGAAGGTATCGCGGCGGTGGCCCGGACCTTCAGCGATGGTGACCGAGGCGGCCCCGAGAGAGCGGAACGCGTGGAGGGCGGCAGCAACCAGCGCTACATCCGTATTGATGGAGGTGGCGGCGTCAAACTCGACGAGGTTGGGCTTTAAAACAACGCGCTTGTCTTTCACCTGGAGACCGCAGAGCCGGATGCCAGTGAGGATGTGGGTGACGAGGTCTTCCTGATAGTTTTTGGCTTTGAGTACGGCGACGGGGGAGGTTCCGGCGAAGGGAATCGGCTCCGGTGATTTTTGGCATGAGGCCAGCGCGGCGGCGGCGGCGGGGAGAAGCGCTCGTCGGGTAATACAGGGCTTCACGCGGCGACTCCGTCGGGGCGAAAATAGCGGTGACCGCCTTCGGGGGTGGCGAGGGCTTCGAGCGCAGTGAGGATGAGATCGTGAGTTGGCGGTTGGCTTTCGGGTTCTTCGGGAAGGACGGAGCCGAAGGAGCGGAGACTGATGGCGAGCCAGGCGCGGGACCAGCGTGATCGGCTGTCCTGCCACAAATGATGGGCTTGCCGAAGCGCGGCGGTTAGATCGACTTCGCGACTGCCCTGGAGGCCGAGCAGCGCCAGAGCGGTGGTTTCCGGATAGGAGGGCAACTCAATTCCGAGAGCGGCCTTGGCCCCATAGTTCCACCCGCCATCACTGCAGCGTCGACCGAGGATCATGCCTTCCCCGAGGACGATGCGGCGGCTGAGCTCGGAGTTTCTGACTTGCTTGGCGGCTTTTTTAAGGGCGACGAGCGTGTGAGCGGTTGGCTCGATCCAGGCTGTTGCGTTGGGACGCCACGGCCAGCCTTGCAACTTTAAGTCATGCCCGGTGGGGGACTTGTCAAGCATGGCGAAAAGGCGGTTGAAGAGACGAGTCTCCGCGCCGGAGGTAGCGAGCATCCAATCTACGCCTTTGCTAAAGGCGGCGTCGTGAATATTGTTGGCGCAGTGCAAGGTGATGGCGAGCGCGGTGGACCAGTGAGCTTCCGGGACATGGCCGTTGGGCTGCCATGCTCCGTCATCGCGTTGCCAGGAACGAAGCAACCGCCAGCCTTTTTGCCAGGCTGGCGAGCCGCTCTCGCTTTGCAGGGCGAGGAGGGCATAGGCGGTGGGTTCGAGCCAAGAGCGCTTGCCAGGGAAGTATCCCCACCCTCCATCGGGATTTTGATGGCGGCGGAGAGCATCAAGTCGGGGGCGAAGATAGCCTTCGGGCATATCTAAGGTATCGGGCGAAGACGCGAGGAACTTTAGGGGCAGGGAGCGTTCATTGAATTGTTACGCCGGCTTACGGGGGCACTTGCCCTGCTTTGTTGCTTTGACAGACGAAGTCTTCTCTGGTTTAGAGCAGCGCCATCGACTTGGCCGTGCGCGAGAGGATTTCGAGCGCACGGTCCAGTTGGGGGCGGGTATGGGTGGCGGTGACGATAGTGCGGATGCGGGCGCGGCCTTCGGGGACGGTGGGGAAGCCGATGCCGGTAGCGAGCAGGCCATTGTCAAAGAGCGCGGCGGAGAAGGCGTGGGCGGTTTTGGCTTGGCCGACCATAATCGGGGTGATGGGGGTTTCGGAGCGGCCGGTGTTGAAGCCGAGGCCGGCTAGTTCGGCCTGGAAGTACCGGGTGTTGGCCCAGAGGGCTTCGATCCGCTCGGGTTCGCTTTCCAGAATATCGAAGGCGGCCAGACAGGCGGCGGTAACGGCCGGGGGATGAGAGGTGGAAAACAGGAACGGCCGGGCGCGGTGGCAGAGGTAATCGATGAAATCCTTACTCCCGCAGACGTAGCCACCGAGGACGCCGATAGATTTAGAAAGCGTCCCGACTTGGATTTCGACGCGGCCATGGAGGCCGAAATGGTCGACCGTGCCGCGGCCATTGCGGCCGAGGACTCCGGAGCTATGGGCGTCGTCGACCATCATGATGGCACCGTATTTTTCGGCGACGGCGACGAGTCCGGGGAGGGGGCCGATGTCGCCATCCATCGAGAAGACGCCATCGGTGATGAGCAGTTTGCGACCGGGGACGCCTTCGAGGGCGGCGAGTTTCGATTCGGCATCGGCGGGGTCGGCGTGGCGGAAGACGTGGATTTTGGCGCGGGAGAGGCGGCAACCGTCGATGATGCTGGCGTGGTTGAGTTCGTCGGAGACGATGTGATCTTCCTTCGAAAGAATGGCGGAGACGGTGCCGGCGTTGGCGGTGAAGCCGGATTGGAAGACGACGCAGGCTTCGACGTTTTTGAAGGCGGCGATGCGGCGTTCCAGTTCCATGTGCATGGCCATGGTGCCGGAGATGGTGCGGACGGCTCCGGTGCCGGCACCGTAGGCGTTGATGGCGGCGATGGCGGCTTCCTTCAGCTTCGGATGATTGGCGAGGCCGAGATAGTTGTTGGAAGCGAGGTTGATGACCTCCTTGCCGTCGTAGCGGCTGATGGGCTCGCAGGGGCTTTGGAGTTCGCGCAGGCGTTGATAGGTACCATTGGCGCGGAAGGAATCGATCTGCTCGGAGACGAAGGCGAGGGGTGAGGTTCTTGCCATTCGGTTAGATCTCGCGGATGCGCATCTGTTTGTATTCGATCCAACTGGCGCTTTGGTGCGCTTGCAGAAGAATGTGACCGGCTTCGAGGCGGTCGAGCGCGTTGTAATCCACGACGTTCTCGCCGTTGATGCGGACGACGCAGCGAGTGCCTTTGACGATCAGTTGAAAGAGGAACCATTCTTCGGGGACGAGGCGGGGGTACTTGGCGCGGCGGATGCCATAGAGCGAGCCGGTGGGATAGACGGCCCCTTCGACGTCGTGAATTTGGACTTCGTAGTGGGGCTTGTTGCCGGAGCCTTCGGAGCGGAAGAAGATGCCTCCGTTGGAATTCTTGCGGGCGCGGATATAGGTTTCGAAGGCGAAATCCTTGTACTTGGTTTTACTGGCGAGATGGCCATTGAAGTCCGTACGGAAGATGGGGCCGAGGGGCATCCACTTGGCTTTGCCTTCTTCGACGAACCAGTTGTTTTCGAAGTCGGCGGGAATGCTATATAGCGATTGCCAGGGTGTGCGGCCGGGGAGTTCTTTGATCCGGAGGTTGCGGAAGCGGATGGGATAAGAGAGCGACTGGAGGCCGATGCGGCCGGAGCGGAGGCGGAATTGGAGGTCGGGGTGCTGGTCGGTGTTGAGATCCTGCACCATTACTCCGTTCGACCAGACTTTGAGGCTGGGGCCATCCATGAGCATCCGAAGGGAGTTCCATTCGCCTTTGCTTTTGACGTTCGTTAGTTTGGGCGCGACGTGGGGGAAGATGCCGCCCATGGATTCAAGCTTGGGCGGATCGTCGTTTTTGTGGAAGAGCTTCACGCAGTAGCCGCAATCGATGGCGGGGCCATGTTCGGGAGCGTGGAGATAGAGTCCGGAATCGATCCAGCCTTTGACGTAGAAATCGAGGCGGAGATCGAAGTTTTCGTAAGTTTTTTCGGTGGCGAGCCAGGTGGGGGAGTTGGCGGCTTCGGTGACCAGGATGGAGCCGTCGTCGACGGTGAAGGCCGATTCGGGGCCTTCTTTGACTTGCCAACCGTTGAGGGTTCGACCGTCAAAGAGAGGAGCGAAGCCGGATTCGTCTTGAGCAAGCACGGGGGAAGCGGCGAGGGCGAGGAGATGGCGGCGGGAGATCATCACTTATCGCATTATCCTGTATAGATGGTTAGATTGTGGGCCGGGTTCTGGATGGCGATTTGTCTATGGGCACAGGGCACGGATGCGGTGCTGAGCGGGACCGTGACGGATCCGGCCGGGGCGGTTATCCCGGGTGCTACCGTGAGAGCGAAGAATACGGGCACGGGCATCGATAAACGCGTCGGAACCGGGGAGAGCGGGACTTACGTTTTGCCCGCATTGCCGCCAGGATTGTATGCGATCACGGCCGAGCGGGCAGGGTTCCGCACGGTGACGATTGAGGGGCTACGCCTGGAGGTGGGGGCGCGGCAGGGGCTGAACATTCCCATGCAATTGGCGTCGACGAGCGAAGTGGTGGAAGTGCGGGCGGCGGCGGATACGGCACTGGGTTTTGAAACGTCGTCGGTAGGCGGGATGTTGAATGCGCAGCAGGTGCTGGATTTGCCGTTGCCGAGCCGGGACGCGTTGAGCTTGGTGTATACGCAGGCGGGCTTATTGGGGAACAACTTCGGCGGGTCGCGACGGGGAGCTTTGAACATCACTCTGGACGGGGTAAATATTCAAGACCAACGGCTGAACCAGGGTGTTTCTTCGCCGATTACGACGACGGTGGATAAGGTGGAAGAGTTTCGGGTAGTTACCTCGCCGGCAGACGCGGAGTATGGGAGGGGGTCGGGGCAGATCCAGATTTTGAGCCGTTCGGGATCGAACCGGTTCAAGGGCAGCCTGTTTGAGACGCATCGGAATACGGTGTTGAATGCGAATAACTGGTTTAACAATTCGCGAGGGAACGACCCGACGACGGGCGAAGCGATTTCTCCGCGGAACGTGTTGATTCGGAATCAGTACGGTGGGCGGATCGGGGGGCCGATCAAGAAGAATCAGACGTTCTTCTTTTTTCTGTTCGATGGACAGCGGATTCGGGAACGGCGCAATGTGACGAATACCGTTTATACGGAGAGCGCACGGCAGGGGCTCTTTCGGTACTTCCCGGGGGCACGGAATGCGAACGCGTTGGCGGCGCTGGCGACGGTGGACTTGGACGGGAAGCCGGTGGCGCCGCGGACCGCAACGGGGGCGTTACAGACCGTGAGCCTGTTTGGCATTGATCCGAACCGAACCGGGGCGGACCCCACGGGGACGATTCGACGGATGATCGGACTGACGCCGCTGCCGAACAACTTTCGAAGCGGGGATGGGCTGAACACGGCTGGGTTCACTTGGCAGCGGCCGAGTTCGCAGAATCGAGATCAGTGGAACTTACGGATCGATCATAACTTCAACTCGGCGCATCGGCTGAGCGTTAGTTACACGAAAGAGGACCAGGCGAACGCGAACTTATTCTCGGAGGCGCCGTTCCCGAATGCTCCGTCCGGGCAGACGACTTATACGGACCGGCTGTGGACGGCTAACCTGACTTCGACGCTGCGCCCGACGCTTTTGAACGAATTCCGGGCCGGGGTATTGCGACCGGCGCTGCGGTTTTATACCGGTTGGGAGGTGGGGAAGAATTTGGATTTACTGCCGAAGGGCAACGGCACACCCTATCTGCTGGACTTTGATTCGGTGACGGACCCGATCAACCAGGCCGATAACCCGGTGGGAAGGATTTCGCCGTTGTATCAGTTTTCCGATAACGTAACTTACATCAACGGGAAACATAACTTCAAGGGTGGCATTGACGTCCGATTTAGTTCGAGCAATGGCTTTAACTCGACCGATGTGATGCCGCGCGCGGTGTTGGGGAGCGGAACGGCGGTGGTGCGGGGCTTGGACGGGTTACCGGGAATTGGGCTGAATCTGACGCCGGCGATTGCGTTGCTCAATGAGTTGTCGGGGTCGGTGAGCCGGGTGAATCAGGCGTTTAATTCGCCGGGCGGGACGGATCCGGCGTTTATTGCCGGCGAGGTGAAGCAGCGGACGTGGAAGCGACGGGAGTATGGGATGTTCTTCAAGGACGACTGGAAGATTCATCGGCGGTTGACGTTGAACTTGGGGGGGCGATGGGACTATTACGGGGTGCCGTACGACGCCAATGGGCGGACGGCATCGCTCGTGGGAGGCCAAGCGGGGGTGTTCGGTTTGAGCGGCTCGAGCTTTGCGGATTTGTACCAGCCGGGCCTGCTGAACGGGGCATTGACCCGGGTGGAATTGGTGGGTCCGGGGTCGGCGAATCCGAATAAGGCGCTGCACGCGCAGGACCGGAATAACTTTGCGCCGGCGATGGGGCTGAGTTGGGCGCTGCCTTGGTTCAAGCAAACGACGGTGCTGCGGACGGGCTACATGATCAACTACGAGCGGAATTCGTTGCGGATTGCAGATTCCGTGAGCGGCGACCAGCCGGGGCTACGGCAGTTGGTCGTGTTTAATCCGGATCGGTACGTGGACCTACGCGGGGTGGCGCTACCGCTAGCTAACACGACGAAGCCGCTGGAGACGGTGCCGTTGACGGACCGAACGCAGATTGTGCGAGTGTTCGAGGATAAGCTGCGGAACCCGTACATTCAAAACTGGAATATCTCGCTGCAGCGGGAGTTGGCCAAGAACATGGTGTGGGATGTACGCTACGTGGGGAGCAAGGGGACACGGCTCGTGCGCGGGACAAGCGTGAACGAGACAAATATTTTCGAGAATGGGATTCTGGACGCGTTCCAGGTGACCCAGCGCGGCGGCAACGCGCCGTTGTTCGACCAGATCTTTCGGGGGATCAACGTGGCCGGGTTGGGCGTGGTGGACGGGTTGCGGATCACAGGCTCGGACGCGGTGCGGACGAATACAACGACGCAGGGGTTTCTGGCGTTTCATACGGCGGCTAACCTGGCCGATTGGCTGAACACGACGACGACCTACACGGGGACACGCGGCGGACTGCTGAGCCGGGCGGGATTGCCGGTAAACTTTGTCGTGCCGAACCCGCAGTTTGATTCGGCGCGGTTGACGGGAAACTTTGCGAGTTCGACTTGGCATTCGTTCCAAACGGAGGTTTCGCGGCGGTTTTCGAAGGGGTTGGCGTTGCAGACGAACTATACGTGGTCCAAGGCTTTGGGTGAGGAGGAGGGCGACGGCGAAGAGATGATCGATAGCTATCGCGACCTGCGGAACTGGAAACTGGACAAGCGGCGGATGAGTTTTCATCGGACGCATATGGTGCGATCGAGTGGGACGTATGTGCTGCCGCTGCGGGGGCGGACCACGGGGTGGACGCGGTCGGCGCTGAGCCGGTGGCAGTTTGGATGGATCATCAACGCCTTCTCGGGGACGCCGATCAGCATCACTTCGGGCCGGGCTTCGTACAACACGTTTGGCGACAACACGGCGTCGGCGGTGGCGGGGTTCGATAAGGGTACCGGTAGTGCCGCCAAGACGGAGAATGGGGTGATTTACTTTGCTGGATTGCAAACGGTGCCGGATCCGTCGATCGCAAATATAACGGCGATCAACAACATTCGCAGCCGGAGCACGTTGCAGGGGATTGCGGATGCCAGTGGCAAGCTATTGCTTGTGAATCCGACAGCGGGACAGTTGGGCACCTTGGCCCCGGGTTTTTTGGAGGGTCCGGGGGAGTTACGGTTCGACGTCAATCTGGCGAAGCGAATTCAGTTGAGCGAGCGGTTCAATATGGAGTTGCGGGTGGATGCGATCGATGCGTTGAACCGGCCGCAATGGAGTGACCCAAACGTCGATATGAACTCGGTGAACTTTGGGCGGATTACGGCGGCCGGGGGGAATCGGATTGTAGTGTTGCAGATGCGGCTGGATTTTTGAGGAGCTAGCGCGGGCCGCGGAAGCCGTCGGGCGGACCTTGACGGACTGCCGCTGGTCCGGCGTCCGGCACAACGAGAAAGGTTAAGACGCGCCGCTTCCCCGATCTCTTCCCGGAGTTTGGAGGCGTCTTGGAGAGCCTTCAGCTTGGACTTCTGGTCGGCGGAAAGAAAGCTAACGGCGGCGGTCAGCGCTTTGGCGTGATTGTCGGTGATTTGCTTTTCGAGGGTTTGGACTTCGAGGAGCAGTTTGCCGAGGGCGTTGGCGTCGGTGGAGCCGGCGGTGAGCAAGGTTTGGAGAGCCGTGCGTTTGGTGCGAATTTGTTCCATCAAGGTTCGGGAGGCAGTCATGAGAGCTTGGTTTGAGTTCGTGAGGGAAGTGATCTGCGTGTCCGTCAGATTCATGTAAGTCTTCAGTCCGGCGACGGGCGGCGCGAAGCCGCCGGGGGTGGGTGGCCCTTGGGCAAAGGCGACGGCCAAGGCAAAGACAGGGGCCAAGAGAGATAGCTTTTTCATGGGAATGAAACTTAGTCTGATTACGCTTTAAGCAGAGATATTTAGGAAGGCAATAGACCCGTATTTCTAAAAAACGACGTATGGCAGCTCTCGCCAGAACTTGGCCCCGCAAAGAACTTGTCGTCGCTCACTACCACGCCTGTCAAGAGTTTTGCGCGGAGTTTTGCAAGAGCCTCACAGGAGCCTCTTGCAAAAATTAAAAATGCACGTAAACGACACCAAATAGCCGGTTTTACGCCCCTTTAACCCCATGCAACTCACCCTCCCCGAACAACTCTCCCAGTTCTCCAATGTCCTCCAGCAACAGCTCTTCCCGCTCCTC
>Ga0163144_10023481_pt1 | contig 12160 bp, 5 predicted proteins | sample OliLak19BULKMAT1_FD_123175 | JGI IMG/M metagenome (GOLD analysis project Ga0163144, IMG submission 123175) | Freshwater microbial mat bacterial communities from Lake Vanda, McMurdo Dry Valleys, Antarctica - Oligotrophic Lake LV.19.BULKMAT1 | ecosystem: Environmental > Aquatic > Freshwater > Lake...
ACCCGCGATCACCGAGTGCGTGGGTCGCTTGCTATTCAGATCCTGACGCACGTTCAAGAGCGCTTCGGCCGCGCCGTCGAGCTGCTTGCCGTTGGTCATCTCGAACTTCTCCACCTTCATGGTGAACGTAAAGTCGCCGCTGATCTTGGTCTTGAAGTAGACGAGGTTTCCCTGATCCCAGCCGTGGATGAAGCCTTCGCCGGAGCCGGTGAGGGTCCAGACTCCGTTGGCGAAGTGTACGGTGCCCGGCGTTTTCATCTCGTCCGGGTCTGGGCATACGCCGGGATTCGTAGCGCCGTTGGCGTCGTCGTAGTTCGCTGCCCTTCCAATATCGAGCTGACCCCACCCGTACTGAACGGTGCCTGCAGGTAGCGTCTCGGTGCGCGCATCGGTCGGATTTCTGGGCCAGCCGAGCAAGCCCGGGTCGCTGCCCCCACTACCGGCGTTCCCGGCCTCGGCGGAGGTGCTACTACCGGACGCTCCCACGCTCGGCGCTCCGGCCCCGCCCACAGCCGGCGCTCCTGCGATCGCTACCGAGCCCTGTGCGGCGCCCGCGAAAGACCCGGCGCCTCCCGCGCCGGAAGGAGCGGGCGGCCCCTCGCCGGGCATGACCGCGCAGCTCAGGCTCAGGCTCAGGCTCAGGCTCAGGCTCAGGCTCAGCAGCAGAGCGGCGATTCCCAAACTCGATGACAGCGTGAGCCTCAGCGCGGACCTCGAGCAGGTAATGGCATTTTACCTAGGTGCCTCGAGTCCGGCTAACTGGGTCGCAGAAACTCAGCTCCTCCCACGCTTGCGGTTGGGGGAGACATTTCCTGCTCCTTGGAAACGCCATCGAGCGCCGGCCGCTTTATTGGGCAAAAGAGCCTGGTACTGGTTCCAGTTCGGTGGAGTATTCGAACACCGAGGCGGCGTTGGCCGACATCGCGCCGGCCTTGGCGCCCAGCACCGGCGCGGCGCCCGCGGTCAACGCTCCTTTGCTACGCAAGAACTTCGTGCTGGACCATGCCTACAAGGATTGTAAAGAGCTGGTCGGAAAGCTGGGCTCCGAAGGCCAAGCCATGCTCGACTTTCACTGCGGCAATATCGAGTCGCTACAGAAGAGCGTGAAGGAGGCGCTGGGCGGGCCCAAGGGCCCCAGTTGCAACTCACCGCTGGGGTCCGGACACCACGCTAGGCGCCGACGGAAACTTTGGCCAGGCTGCTAATCACGACGAGCTGATGCGAGCATTCGGTTCCATGGCAGCGCTGGCGCTCAGCTGCGACGTGACGCGAGTCATCGGCTTGGACCGCTAGGCTGGCTTGCCGGCTAACCGCGCGTTAGCGAAGCGGGATCTATCCCAGCACTAGCTACATTTTCAACGCGGGCAGCGGCGATACAGCAGCCAACTGCCCGTAACAATTCTGCTCGAGGCTACTACTCGCTAGGCTTGGTAGCTTCCGGTGCGACGATCCTAAATTCTACCCTGCGGTTCGCAGCGCGCCCGGCTTCGCTGGCATTTTCTCCCATCGGCTTCTCCTCCCCGAAGCCGACTGCGTGCAAGCGCTCGGCAGCGACACCCTGCCCGGCCAAGTAGCGCAGCACCGCCTCGGCCCGGCTCTGCGAGAGCTTCTTGTTGTAGGCGTCGTTGCCTTTATCGTCGGTATGACCTTCGACGCGAATGTGGTTGAGCTCCGGATGGGCCACGATGACGCGCGCCACGCTATCTAGCAGCTTGAACGAGCGCCTTTGGATGACGGCCTTGTTGTAGTCGAAGTGCACCACTTCCAGGATTTCGATGCGATCTTCCACAATGCGCACCAGCTGCTTTTCCTGACAACCCTGAAGCTCGGGCTTGCCTGGCTCGTCGGGGCAGTTGTCCAGGCGATCGACCACGGTGTCCTTGTCGCGATCCGGATCCGGGCAGCCAAAAGTGACCTTCGGGCCCGGCTCCAGCGGGCAGCGGTCTTGGGCGTCCAGAATGGTATCGCCGTCGTTATCCGGGTCGGGGCAGCCGTCGCTGTCTTGAAAGTTGTCGCGGTCTTCCGGCTCCGTGGGACACTTGTCCTGCGGATCGCGCAAGCCGTCGCCATCGGTGTCGGGGATCTCGTCCGGACAACCGTCGTCGTCCTCGAAGCCATTTTTGACTTCAGGCTGGTCGGGACACTTGTCGACCTTGTCCAAGAAGCCGTCCTGGTCGGTGTCCTTCTCGACTATGGGCGCGGGCGCTGGCGGCGGCTCTTTGGCGGGGGCAAGCGACAGCCGAAGTCCGATCAGGGCGCGAAAATCGGGTGTGCCAAAGCCGCGGGCCACGCCCACTCCTCCCGCGCCGAAGACTTGCCAACCTGTGGTCAGACGCTCCTTCGTCGACACGATATCGGCCGCAATACCGCCCATGACCTCGGCATAATCGCGGTTCGGCGTAGCAAATGGATCGCCGGCCGCCGTGGCCGTAGCCCCGGTAAGGGCCAACTCCAGCGGAGGACCATCGAGATCCTTGAAGCGGTACGCAAGGCCGGCGCGAGCGTTGATCTCGTCGTCCACCACGAGATTGAGCAACTGAGCGCGGTTCCGAAAACGGTAGCCCACGTTGAGCCCGCCGTGGACCCCTGCTCCGAAGTTGCCGCTGAGCGCGAGCTCCGGCGTTGCGACCGCGCTACTGTCACCGAAATAGTCGTTGGATGACGTCGTGGGCAACATCACACCTACCAGCAGCGCCAGGTCCAACCCAGCTTGAGCTTGCTCGAGAATTTGCAACTTCGGCGCGAGCTCGACGTTGCCGAGCCCGAAGCTGTCGGGTGTGGCGTTCGGCATGCCGTCGCCAAAGGAGCCCTGCTGCGACAGCACGAACGGCACCGTGATTGCCATCTGCAGCCGCTCGGTCAGCGCCAAGGCAGCCACGAAGGCGCTGCCAAATCGGCGGCCGACCAATGACCCGACTCGCTCCCGCTCGCCGTTGCGTTCCCGATAGACGGTCAACGGGTCGTCCGCGTAACCGACCCAAATGCCAGCGTCGAAGCTGGCCTGGTTGCCGACCTTGCCCGATTCCACGTCCAGAATGCCCTCACGGGTGCTGGCCAGACGGAAGCGCTCGGCGGGTACTTGGACGTCCTGCGCCTGTGCATTGCGATTGACGAAAAGGCTGCCGATACCCAGGCCGAGCATCGCGGCGCGAGCCGCTCGTCGCTTTCGCCGGCCGCGGCCAGCCAGCGCCACGCCGAGGGCACCCAGCAAGAGCGCGCTCCAAGCGGATCCGCCGCCGCCAGTAACACTGACCGAGCAACCGCCGCCTTGCACACCCAGCTCGTCGTCGAAGCCATCGCCATTGGCGTCCCGGTCGCAAACGTCTCCCAGTCCGTCGTCATCGCGGTCGGCCTGGGATGGATCCGCTTGGGTCGGGCAATTGTCTTCGCCATCCGCAATGCCATCGCCATCGTCGTCGTCGGCGGGCGCGGGCGCGTCCGGCTCATCACAGGCGTCGCCGGTGCCGTCCCCGTCCGTGTCCTCTTGGTCAGGGTTGGCTAGCTCAGCGCAGTTGTCGTCAGCATCCGCGACGCCATCGTCGTCGCTGTCCTGTGCGGCCGGCTCGCAGGCGTCGCCTTGCCCGTCGTCATCAGCGTCTTGCTGCCGAGGATTGCGTACGTCGGGACAGTTGTCGTCGGCGTCGGGGACACTATCGCCGTCCGAGTCCAGCGCGGGGGCCAGCTCGCAGGCGTCGCCCACGCCGTCGCTGTCCTCGTCCTCCTGACCGGCGTTGGAGACCGCGGGGCAATTGTCGACGGGGTCGAGGACGCCGTCAGTGTCCGAGTCTCCCTCGCAGGCGTCGCCCACGCCGTCGGTGTCCTCGTCCTGCTGCTCCGCGTTGGCGACCAACCTGCAGTTGTCCACGCCATCGAGTACACCGTCTTCGTCACTGTCCGAATCTTGGAAGTCCGGCTTCGTATCCTGGTCGCTATTCAGCGGTGGAGTAGCGGGGTCGGCGTCGCCTGCCTCTGTAGCGTCGGAGACGCCGTCGCCGTCACTGTCGTCGTCGATGTAGTCGGCAGTACCGTCTTGGTTAGTATCCACGGCGGGTGTCGAGAGGTCAGCGTCGCCTGCCTCATCTCGATCGCTGATGGAGTCGTTGTCAGCGTCAGGGTCGCGATAGTCAGCGATCGTGTCAGCGTCGGTATCGACGGGGATGGTCGCTAGCTCGGCGTCGCCGGCTTCGTTGGCGTCGGTAATGCCGTCGCCGTCCGTGTCGGCATCCAGGAAGTCGGGTGCTTCGTCTGCGTCTACGTTCGAACGCTCGTAGTTGATAACGCCGGATTCGATGGCGGTTTCTAGGTCATTGACGATGCCGTTGGCGCCTACTGCGCCGTCGACCATACCATCGCGGGCTGCGTCGACCCCCGCGTGCCCCGCTTCGTCTAGATCGCTGATGGTGTCGCCATCGGAGTCCAAATCGAGGTGATTCGGAACGCCGTCCCGGTCGGTATCGAAGCTCGGGTCGAGGACGTCGCAGCGGCCATTGGCATTCGCATCCACACAGGTAGCTGCCTGACCGTCGCCGCGGTTACTGACGTCGACGAAGTTCGGGATAGAGTCTTGATCGGCGTCCGCCAGCGGATCGATGCCGAGGAGGTTTTCGAGATTGTTCGGGATACCGTCGTTGTCTGCGTCGAGGTCCACCGGAATGAGCACGCCATCTTCGTCGCTATCTAGGGCGCGATCACAGATCCCGTCGGAGTCGCTGTCCAGACCGTCGTTCAAGGGGTTGCCGCCGGAGGCGTTCGCGCCGGTGACCGCGCAGTCGTCGCAAGTGTCGCCATCGGTGTCGCGGCAGATCAAGGGATCGAGCGGTCTGGAATCGCCAGCGTCGCCTACACCGTCGTTGTCGTCGTCCAGATCGCCCGCATTGCAGCTGCCGTCGGCGTCGGTGTCGAGGCCGTCGTTCGTGACACTGCCGCCGGAGGCGTTGGCGCCGGTGACTGCGCAGTCGTCACAAGTGTCGGCGTCGGTGTCCTTGCACAGCGCCGGATTGAGCGGAGCGGAGTCGGCGGGGTCGAGGACGCCGTCGTTGTCGTCATCCGTATCACCTGCGTTGCATTTGCCGTCAGCATCCGTGTCGAGGCCGTCGCCCGTGACGCTGCCGCCGGAGCCGTTCGCGCCCGTGACTGCGCAGTCGTCACAAGTGTCGGCGTCGGTGTCCTTGCACAGGTTGGGGTTGAGGGGAGCGGAGTCGGCGGCGTCGAGGACGCCGTCGTTATCGTCGTCGAGCTCGCCCGCGTTGCACGTGCCGTCGGCGTCGGTGTCGAGGCCGTCGTTGGTGACACTGCCGCCGGAGGCGTTCGCGCCGGTGACTGCGCAGTCGTCACAAGTGTCGGCGTCGGTGTCCTTGCACAGGTTGGGGTTGAGGGGAGCGGAGTCGGCGGTGTCGAGGACGCCGTCGTTGTCGTCGTCGAGCTCGCCCGCGTTGCACGTGCCGTCGGTGTCCGTGTCGAGGCCGTCGTTGGTGACACTGCCGCCGGACCCGTCCGCACCTGTGACGGCGCAGTCGTCACAGGTGTCGGTGTCGACATCGCGACACAGCGTGGGATCTAGCGGAGCGGAGTCTGCATTGTCGGTGACACCGTCGCCGTCAGTGTCAACGCCAGTCATGTAGTTTGGCGTGCCGTCGAGGTTCGTATCGGGGCACGGCCAGCCGCCCACGCACTCGATGGCGTCGGAGAGACCGTCGCTGTCGCTATCGCTCGGATTCCCGGCCACCGGATCGTACGGATCGGGGATGCCGTCGGTGTCTGCATTGAAGGTACCGACCACGATCAGCGGATGACCAAAGCTCGCGTCGTTGGCATCAACGCCCGCGCGTAGCCCGTCCTGATCGACATCCGCCGCGCTCGCGTCGATTCTGCCGTCGCTGTTGGTGTCCAGCGTGCTCTTACCGATCTCGGTCAAATCGAACGCGCCATCCGCGTCGCTATCCAGATCGATGACGTCCGGGATGGAGTCGTTGTCCGTGTCCAGCAGCGGATAAATGGAAAGCCCGGACTCAGCCAAAGTCTCCAGACTATTGACGTAGCCGTTGCCGCCGTAGGGCGCGTCCACCAGACCGTCATTGTTGGCGTCAGCAGCCCGGTGCCCGGCTTCCTTGATATCGGGAATACCGTCGTCGTCGCTGTCGAGGTCCAGGTGGTTCGCGACGCCGTCCCGATCCCGATCGTAAACGCCGGATGGCGCATCGCAGACACCGTCTTCCGCCGAATCCGCGCATGCGCTAACAGTATTGTTTCCCTGATCGGTCGCGTCGCGCCAGTTGGGTACGCCGTCAGCATCTCGATCGGCGTCCGGCCCCGCGCCAAGCAGGTTCTCGGATGAGTCGAGGATGCCGTCGTTGTCGTCGTCCAAGTCGGTCGGATTGAGGACGCCGTCCCCGTCACTATCGGCGGTCGAGCCATCCAAGAAAATCGGATCCGACGCAGCTTCCTGCAGTACGCCGGGCCCTGGCTCAGTGCCCGTGCCTGCGACGTCCACGCTGATGGAGTTGCCGTTGCTGGAGGTGCCCGCCACCACCCTAAACGCTGTGCCGAGGCTGATGCCCGCGCTCTTCAATGCCGAAAGCGGCACCGAAAAGTCGAGAAAATAGTCAGCATCGGCATTGAACGAAGTGTCCGCCAGAGAGATCTGCACGTTGCCGCCGGCGGCTGTATTGACCGCGCTGGTGTTGAGGACCAGCTCGGCCCTGTCGCTCGGATCTCCGGTGGTTCCCGGGCTGGTGTTCTGCGAAAGCACCACGCTCTTGGGGTTGCCCGTGCCGTCGATCAGCAACGAGAACTCGTAAGCCGCGAAGTCGCCATCGGTGTCGATAAGCAGTCCCCACCCGAAGGGCCGCACTGCATCGGCCTGGCTCGGGTCCTCGTCCACGCGCAACCGAACGAAGAAGTCGACCCCGTCCGAGTAGGTGTAAACCGCGGGGCTCGCCGCCGAGCCCACGATCTCGCGGCCGTTGTTCATGCCGTCTGCCAATGGGTCGGACATACCCGCTCCCGCTTGCGAGACCGCAGTCCAGCCCGCAGCGCTTGCCGGGAACGTTGCCGCTAGCGTTTGCTGTCCCAGTGGCTCTTCTCGATGCGAGCAGCCCAAGGCTCCGGCGGCGAGCGCGAGTGCAGCCAGTTGTCGGCCGCGTCGGAGAAGTAGGTACGGGGAGGTCACGAACCCAAGCGGTAGGCGTAGTTGCATTTGAAATCCCGAGTAGTGGAAGAAAGCCCCCGCGAGCTGCCCCTAGTTGCGCGGTCGACTTCGCATCCTACTGCTTGTACTCGCTCGCAACTACGGCCAAATGCGATGCGTATTGCCCCAGCAAGTGCACTCTTGTCTCACGGCGTAGTTGTGTCTCAATGGCTCCATCGTGCCCCGCGCCCTCACCAAGAACACGCCAGCTCGCCGGGTCGCCCCGTCTCGAAAAGCTGCGCGATCGTGGGTAGGGCTGTCGGACGAAGAGCTCCTCGACGTGCGGCTCTGCGACCTCAAGCTGACGATCGCGGGGACCGAGCTTCAAGCTCGCATGGAGCGCATCACAGAGGAGCTCGCTAGCCGCGGCTTGGTGTTCCGCCCACACGTGTGGCTCTCGACCGAGTGGTTTTCGCCGGACGGCATTCCGGGCTTCGCCATCCCTTTCTACCTCGCGCATCCTCGGCTCATGGAGCTCGAGCAGCGGCAAATGCACGAAGTGGAGGGCGGGACGAAGCGTCAATGCATGCAGCTCCTGCGGCACGAAACCGCGCACGCGCTCGACAATGCCTACGTCCTGCATCGGCGACCGGATTGGCGCGAGGCGTTCGGGCGCTTCGGTAGCGACTACGTCACCCACTACCAGCCCAAGCCGTACAGCAAGCGCTTCGTTCGTCACCTCGAGCTTTGGTATGCCCAGAGCCATCCGGCGGAGGACTTCGCAGAGACCTTCGCCGTCTGGCTCGACCCCGCGTCGCATTGGCGGAGCCGCTATCGTGGCTGGCCGGCTTTGCAGAAGCTCAGGTACCTGGACGGGCTAATGCAGACGATCGTGGGGAAAAAGCCGGAGCGACGCGCGCGCGACCGCGTGGAGTCCCTGGCCGAGCTGAAAAGCACGCTCGGCGACCATTACCAGACGAAGCGCAGCCGCTACCGGCTTGCCCAGCGCGAAACTTACGACCGCGACCTGCGGCGGCTTTTCTCTGAGCCGAGCGGCGCTCGGCCCCAACGGAGCGCCGCGTCATTCTTGCGAAAAGAGCGACCGGAGATCCGAAAACTGGTCTCGCAGTGGACCGGCGAGTATCAATATGCAGTCGATCGTGTGTTGTCGGAGATCATTCAACGTGCCGCAGAGCTCGGCCTTGTCGTCCGCCCGGGCGTGCCACACACCAAGCGCGATGCCATGCTCCTCTTAGCGGTTCAGACCCTCAAGTATTTGAGCCGCGGGCACCACCACTTTCCGCGATGAGAAAAAAACTCAAAGTACTGGTTCTCATGCACGAGAACCTCGTGCCACCCGCGGACATCACGGGCCTATCGGAAAAGCAGCTCGCCGACTTCCGCACCGAGTGGGACGTGATAGTCGCGCTGGAGGAGCTAGGGCACGACGTATTCAAGCTAGGGGTTGGCGACGACCTCGGTCCAATACGCCGCGCATTCGCCGAGCTTTTACCGGATATTGCCTTCAACCTGCTCGTCCATTTTCACGGCGTGGCGGTCTACGACCAGCATGTAGTCAGCTACCTTGAGCTCTTGCGCAAGCGTTACACTGGCTGCAACCCGAGCGGGCTCATGCTGGCGCGGGACAAGGCGCTCTCCAAGCAGCTGCTCGCCTTCCACCGCATTCGCGTGCCGCGCCACGCCGTTTTTCCGCTCGGGCGAAAGCCGCGGCGCCCGCGCAAGCTCGACTATCCGTTGGTCGTGAAGTCGCTCTACGAAGAAGCGTCGCTCGGCATTTCCCAGGCGTCGCTCGTGACGAGCGATGAAAAGCTGGAAGAGCGTGTGCTCTTCATGCACGAGACTTTCGGCGTGGACGTGATCGCCGAAGAGTACATCGAGGGGCGCGAGCTCTACGTCGGCGTCGTGGGCAACCGGCGCCTCCACGCCTTTCCGGTCTGGGAGCTCATTCTCGACCAGCTGCCGGACAAGGCGCCACGCATCGCCACGCGCAAGGTGAAGTGGGACCTCGCCTACCAAAAGAAGTATCACATCGACACCGCCGCCGCAGAGCTCCCGCCCGGCACCGCGGAGCAGATCAACAAGACCTGCACCCGCATCTACCGGGTGCTCAAAATGAGCGGCTATGCGCGCATAGATCTGCGCCTGGCAGCTGATGGCAACGTCTACGTCCTGGAGGCAAACCCGAACCCGGATCTGCAACGCGCCGAGGATTTCGCGCAAAGCGCTCTCGCCGAAGGCGTCGAGTACCCGGTACTGATCCAGCGCATCGTCAACCTAGGCGTGAGTTACCAGGCGGAGTGGGACACGGCGGACGCGTGATGAGCTGAGGGCTGCCGAGGCGCGGCCCGAATTGCAGAAGCTTATCGCGCGGAGGCGGGTGCAGGCGGGCGGCATGCGGCGCGCGGGGACGCGAACGTGCAACGCCCAACGCCCAACGCCCAACGCGGACGCGGGAGGCGGGAAGCGGGAGGGGACGTCGGACGCGAACGGGCAACGCCCGACGCGGGGCCGGCAAGGAGCCGGTCGCGCCACACGCCACGCGCCACGCCCAACCCGCGCCGCGCTCGCCCCCCGCGCCCGCGCACCCGCTGCACGCTACCGCTCGCGCCCGCGCGATCTCTCATCGGCTGCAGTTGGGTCCCTGGCCGCAACCTCATCCCACCAAGGGGGCAGTAACCGCGGCACGCTTGTTGGAGGGCGCCGTGTTCCGAGTTCCTTGGCACCCACACATGATCGGCAGATATGATCGGCAGATATGATCGGCAGATATGATCGGCAGATATGATCGGCAGTATGCCCGTCATACCTGTAAATTCTGTATTCTTTATCACAGCTTGCATGGGGCAATGATCGGCAGCATGCTGCATGAAGAGCGGCAAACGGCATGACCCCGGTCGAAACCCCAGCCCGTATTGAGCCCTGCGAGCTGGCCCAGTATCCGGCTCCTTTAGCCGATCGCATCTCGGAAGTCGTCGCGCTTGCGACGATCTTGGGCTCGAAGCTCCACCCCCGGACAGCGGCAAGCCTTGGCGCCTTAGTCCGCGTAATGAACTGCTACTACAGCAACTTGATAGAGGGGCACGACACGCGACCGCGCGACATCGAGCGAGCAGTCTTCGGCGAGCTCGAGCCCGAAGCGCTGCGCCGCAACCTGCAACTCGAAGCCCGCGCGCACATTCGCGTTCAGGCGGCCATCGATGAACAATACAACAAGGGCGAACTTCGCGAGCCGGCACGGCGGGAGTTCGTACGTTGGTTGCACGAGCAGTTTTACGCCGATGCGCCCGAGGGCACGCTGCGAATCAAGACCAGCCAGGGAGAATTCTCGATGGCGCCGGGGCAGTTCCGTAGCGGGCCGGAGCACGACAACGTCGTGGGTAGGCACGTGCCACCCTCGAGCCATGTCGTCTCCGCATTCATGGAGTACTTCGAGCAGCGCTTCCGACTCGAAAACCGTGGCGCCGCTGCTCGAGTAGTAGCTATTGCAATCGCGCACCATCGCCTCAATTACATTCACCCATTTCCAGACGGAAACGGGCGCGTGAGTCGGTTGCTCGCACACGCCATGGCGCTGCAAGTTGGCGTCGGAGCCCACGGTCTGTGGTCCATCTCCCGCGGTCTCGCGCGAGGTTTAGCTGACCGAGGTGAATACAAGCGCATGCTGGACGCGGCCGACGAACCTCGACGAAATGATCTCGATGGTCGCGGCAATCTTTCGCTTCAGGCGCTCGAAGAATTCGCAACCTGGTTCTTGGACGTCGCGCTTGATCAGTTGCGCTTCATGTCTCAGCTCTTCGACCTCGCGACGCTATCCGGTCGCCTCGAGACCTACGTTGGACGCGATCTCGGGCTTTCAGACTCTTCGGTGGCAGTCAGCCAGGCCCTTTTGCAGCGCGGTGAAATGCCGCGCGGTGAGGCCCAGCTAATCGTCGGCTCGAGCGAGCGCACGGCGCGTGGGGTCCTGAGTCGCCTCATCGACGCCGGTCTGGTCGCATCGGACACACCCAAGGGCCCCGTGTCGTTGCGATTCACGACGAGCAGCGCCGAAACGCTCTTCCCCAGACTCTTTCCTGCGCAAGCCTAGGATGGGGAGCGGGATGCGGGATGCGGGATGCGGGCGTCGGACGCGAACGTGCAACGCTCAACCCGGCAGGCCCCGGCGCTCGGCGACCAAGCGCTCGTCGCGCCAGAGGCGGTCCCGGGCGCGCGGACTCGAGGCAGCCACGCGGGGTAGTCGCATGCAGCCGCGCAGGTCGATCGGGACGTCTTCTCACTGATTCGCCCAGTCTACGCCCCGTCAACGAATCCCTTCCCCGCGACTGCGTATCACGCGCACGTACATGTCAGGCTGAAGCTGACGGGGGACATAAACGCCATGCTAAGACCGAGCTGCCGTGAACGCTCCCGCGACGATCTCCAGCCTGCTTCTGCTCGCGATCATCCGTGCTGCCGAGAAAGCCGGCCTCGACCCAGCCCCGCTGTTCGCCGCCGCCGGCCTCGCCTCCAACAAGCCCCCGACGGTCGACGTCCATCTCGACATCGAGCGCTACTACGAGCTCTGGGAGCGCATCCTCGCCGCCCTGAACGACCCCGCTTTCCCTGTGGTCGCGGGCTCCGGCTCCCGCATCGAGGACAGCGAGGTGTTCGGTTTCCTGGCGATGAGCTGCGAGACGCTGGGCGAGGCATTCGCCCGCACCGCTCGGTACCGGGTGCTCTACAACCAGGGCGCGCGGTGGGAGTTGCAGCAGGAGGCGGAGGCCACCAGGCTCATCTGGTATCCGTGGGCCGGTGATGGCAGGCGCCCGGGGCGTCGCGCGGCGGTAGAGTACGGCCTGGTAGACATGTGCTCCGCGGCGCGACAGCTCTCGCGCACGGAGATCCGCCCACTGCAGGTCCGGTTCGCTCACCGCCCGCCGGACGATACCGCTGCTCTGGCCAGGTTCTTCGGCGTGGAGCCGCACTGGAACGCGAAGCTGGACGAGCTGGTGTTTGCACCCGACATCCTCGCCACCC